>Ga0164242_10000568_pt1 | contig 44665 bp, 38 predicted proteins | sample OricomgcompostMG_FD_108783 | JGI IMG/M metagenome (GOLD analysis project Ga0164242, IMG submission 108783) | Miracle-Growth compost microbial communities from Emeryville, California, USA - Original compost - Miracle growth compost (MG) ... | reverse complement strand
GGGCGTGTACCCGGGCCGCAGCCAGTCCTCGCTGTAGGTGATCTCGCTGGGCCGGGCCTGGGTACCGACGAACGGGTTGATCCCCGCCGGGATGTAGTTGTAGATGCGGTTCTTGATGATCGGGTTGAGGTATTGCAGGCACAGTTTGGATACCCGCGCCAGCCGGGCCCGCGACGCCGCTTCGATTGAGCTGCAGATGAATTGGGGAATATCGGCGAAGTTGTTCAGTGCCAGGATGCCCGTCATCGCGCTCTGGGCCGGCTGGTAGATGTTCAAGAAGTTCTGGAACACCGTGGGCGCGATGTGCAGGATCTGCTTGACGTCACCGCGGCTGTCGTTGAGCGCGGTGGTGATGGAGCCCAGGCGGTCGACCGTGACACCCATCGCCTCGCGGTTCTCCGCCAGGAAATCGCGCACATCGCTCAGCGCCCCGTCCAGCGACTTCAGCGCACTGCCTACCTTGTTGGGCGTGTTGGTCAGCAGGGTCGTCACGGCGGCCAGGTTGGTGTTGAACGAGGCCAGCAGGTCGCTGCTGGAGTACAGCGCGGACACCAGCAGTTGCAGGTTGCGCACCGTGCTGAAGATGTCGTCGGCGTGGTCACCGAGCGCCGAAATCGCTTCGGACAGCTTGAGTACCGTGTCGCGGGCGGTGTCCCCCTGGCCGCGGAGATTGTCGGCGGCCGAGTTGACGAATTCGCCGACCGAGTTCACCCCGCCCGCGGTGGTGGGCTGCAGCGCGTCGGTCAGTTTCTCCAGCTGCTTGCGGAAATCGTCCCACTCCACCGGAACCGCGGTGCGGCTCAGCGGGATCGCCGCGCCGGGGCTCAATGTGGGCCCACCGGCGTATGCCGGCACCAGCTGGATCGCCCGGGCGGTCACCAGCGATGGCGACAGCACGGCGGCGCGGGCAGCGGCCGGGATCGCGTACTTCTTGTCGACGGAGAACGTCACTTTCGAGCCGGCGGATTGGGGTTCGATCTTGTCGATCGCGCCGACTGCGACGCCGAGGATGCGGACCTCGTCGCCGACGAACAAGCCGTTGGTCTCCGCGAAATACGCTGCGTAGCTGTTCTTTTCGACGGCCCGCCACAGCTTGCCGCCGACCAGCACGCTCGCCACGGCCAGCGTCAGGACCAGGCTCAGCGCGGTCGCCTTGCGCAGGGTGTCTCGAGTGATGGTCATGGCTGATCGAATTCGTGGGGCGAGGGCGGCGGGATGGTCCGCACCGGTGGCGTGGACGGCGGCGGCGACGGCGGCTGCGACCACAGCGGCACCGGCGCGTTCTCCGGCGGCACCGGCGGAGTCCCCGTCGGCGGATCCACCACCTCCGAGGGCAGCTTCTGATCGGGGTCAAGGAAACGGTCGTACATGTCCGCGTCCAACACCGGTCCGCCGAACTGGCCGGGCACCAGGTTGGCCACGTAGGCCTTGAAAAACGGCCCCGAGCCCAGGCATTCGCCGAACGACATCGCATACCGTTTGAACTTGGGTAGCGTTTTCTGCAGCTCCTCCTTGCGGTTGTCCAGGATCTCGAGCACACCGTTGAGCTTGTCCAGCGCGGGTTTGAGCTGGGTTCGGTTGTCGTTGACCAGCCCGCTGATCTGATGCGACACCGCGGTGAGGTGGTTCATCAACGCGTCCAGCGAATCCCATTCGTCCAGCAGCGCGGCCAGCAGCGCGTTGGAGTTGGCCACCAGCCCGGCGATCTGCTGGCTGCGCCGGCCCAGCACCGCCGAGACGTGATTGGCGTTGCCCAGCAGGCTGCGCAGCTGCGCGTCGCGGCTGTTGAGGGTGTCGGAGAACCGGGCGACGCCCTGCAGCGCGGGCTTGAGGTTCTCCGGTGTGGCTTTGAGGGTGTCGGCCAGCGTGGTCAGGGCCGCGGAGAGTTGGGTGGTGTCCAGGCCGCTGATGGTGGTGGTCAGATCGCCCAGGGCGTCGGGCAGATCGTAGGGCGAGGTGGTGCGTTCCAGCGGAATGACGCCCGAGAGCCGCCCGTCCCCGCGCGGGGTCAGCTCCAACATCTTGGCGCCCAGGATCGTTTCGGTTTTGATCGCCGCCTCGGTGCGATCGCCCAGGACGACGCCCTTGCGGACGGTGAATCCGATCCGCACCTTGGTGCCCTCCAGGCGCAGGTCCGAGACCCGGCCCACGCCCATGCCGGAAACCCGCACCGCGTTGCCGGGTTTGATGCCGCCGGCCTCGGAGAAGTAGGCCGCGTAGTCGTCGGTGTTCTTGATGAACGGCAGCTTGTTGTACTGGAAGGCGACGACGGTGACGCAGGCCAGGATGACGGTTCCCAGCACGCCCAGCATCAAGGGCCTTTGCGGGGCGGGTGATTTGAGTAGCTTCCACGTCATTTCGGTGTGCACCGCCCGCTGGGCTGACCCAGCAATTTGACGAAGATCGGGTTGCCGCCTTTGCCGTTGAGCTTCAGCAGCACTTCGCAGAAGTAGAAGCCGAAGTAGTCGCCGTTGAGGCCCTGGCGGGCCAGCACCTGGTAGATGTCGGGCAGCTCCTTGAGCAGGTTGTCGACGTAGTCGCGGTCGGAAAGCACCTGCCCGGACATCCGATCCGTGTGCTGCACAACGTCTTTGAGGGGCTGGCGGGACTGGGAGAGCAGGTCGGTGATGGAGCCGGCGGCCGCGTTGATGTAGGCGAGCCCGGTGGAGATGTCGTCGCGGCGCTGGGCCAGCCCATCGACCAACTGCGCCAGTTTGTCCAGGCCGTCGGAGAATTCGTGGTCGCGGGTGGCGAAGGTGCGCAACACGGTGTTCAGGTTGGTGATGAGCTCGCCGATGAGCTGGCTGCGCCCGGCCAGGGTCGAGGTCAGCATCGAGGTCTGCGACAGCACCGAGGCCAGGGTGCCGCCCTGTCCCTGGAAGATGCGCAGCAATTGGCCGGACAGGGCGTTGACCTGATCGGGGTCCAGCGCCCGGAACAGCGGACGGAACCCGCCGATCAGGGCGTCCAGGTCGAGCGCCGGCGAGGTGCGCGCCAGCGGAATCGTCGCGCCCGGCGGCAGCCGGTGCGGCGAGCCCGGGCCCTCCTCCAGCGCCAGATAGCGGTCGCCGATCAGGTTTTCGTAACGCACCACCGCCTTGGTGCCCTCGCTGAGCCGCACGCCCTTGTCGACCGCGAAGCCGACGGTGACGGTGCCGTCCCGGTGCAGGCTGAGATCGCCGACCTTGCCGACCTCCACCCCGGCGATGCGCACGAAGTTGCCGGACTTCAGGCCGGAGATGTTGGTGAACACCGCTTGGTAGCCGGTGCGGTCCTCGAAGCGCAGCTGACCGAACACCGCGATGAGGGTGAAGGTGAACAACAGGCAGACCGCGGTGAAGATCGCCACCCGCCAGGCGATGCTCGACAATTTCCTTCTCATGGCGGCGGCTGCCCTCCCCGCCAGAAGTAGCGCGGCGCTTCGGGCGGGTTCTTGGTGGTCGGGAACCAGTTGGCCCACCACGGGTTACCCGCGGCCACGTTGGTGCGGATCTCGTTCGGCGCGGCTCCCCAACCGGTGTCGGTGACCAGGGCCCGCACCGGGAAGTTGGCGCTGGGGTCGGGCAGCGAACCACAGCTGGGCCTGCCGCCGGGCCCGCCGGTCGCGTTGACCTTGGGCAGGTGTTTGGGATAGCGGTACGGGTCATCGCCGAACAGCAGAGCGGCGTCCAGGATCACCGAATATCCGTTGCCGCCCAGGGCATCTCGGCCGCCGTGGTCGACGTACCACTGGGCGCCCTGGAACAGGCAGGTGTAGGTCGGGGAGTATTTCTGCATCAGCGCGATGGTGGGATCGAGCAGGTTCATCGCTCGCACGATGTTGGATTCGTTGGCTCCGATGACGTTGATGCCGGTCTGGCTGAAGCCGACGGCCGACAGCAGCAGCGAGTCGAGCGAGCGCTGGTTGTCGGTGATGGTGTTGCTGGTGGTGCTCGCCGAGTCGAGAATCGACAGGATGTGTTGCGCCGCGTCGGAGTAGACGGCGGTGGTCGCCCCGAACAGCCGCCAGTCCTCACCGATGGTGTCCATACGTGAATTGACGGTGCGCAGAAGGCTATTGGCGTCGGTGATGGCTTCGCCGATCCGCTCGCCCTTGCCGCGCACCGACTGGGCGAACGCGGACAGGATGGCGTTGAGCTTGGCCGGGTCGAGCGCCTGGACGACCGCCTGCAGGTTCTCGAAGACAGTGTTCACCTCGACGGTGACGTTGCGTGAACGCAGCACCGAGCCCGGCTTGAGCGGGCTGGCGCTGGGCCGCTCGGGAACGATCAGGTCGACGAATTTGGAGCCGAAGGCGGTGGTCGATTTGATCTCGGCTTCCAGGTTGCTCGGCAGATATCGGAACGGGCCCGGCTGGATCTTCAGCTGCAGCCGGGCGGTCTTCACGTCGGTGCCGATGGAGGCGACTTGCCCGATCTGCACACCGCGCAACTTGACCTTGGCGCCGTCCTCCATCACCAGTCCCGCCCGGTCGGACACCAGCGTGAGCGGGACGAAGGTCTGGAACTTCCCGGAGAAGGAGGCCGCGGTCAACGCGACCAGTCCGCCGATGACGATGAACAGGGTGGGCGCCCACCAGATGGGGTCGATCCCGTTGCGCTGGTTTCCGCCGCGCCGGATGAGGCCGCTGCTGCTCTGTTTGCTCATCGGCTATCCCGACAGGTTGAAGTTGCCGGACTGCCCGTACACGGACAGCGAAATCATTAGGCACACAAAGGCGGTGACGATCATCGACGACCGCACCGACCGGCCGACCGCCTCCCCCACGCCCGCCGGGCCGCCGGTCGCGGTGAACCCGTAATAGGTGTGCACCACCATCACACCCGTGGCCATCGCCAGCGCCGAGAAGAACGACCACAACAGGTCGTTCGGGCGCAGGAAGGTGGAGAAGTAGTGTTCGTAGACGCCTTTGGATTGGCCGTAGACGTAGATGGTGAGCAGCTTCGCCGCGATGAACGACATCAGGACGGCGACGGCGTAGAGCGGGATGACCACCAGGATGCCGGCGATGATGCGGGTCGACGCCAGGTAGGTGACGGCGCGGATGCCCATGACTTCCAGCGCATCGATCTCCTCGTTGATGCGCATCGCCCCCAATTGCGCTGTCGCGCCGGCACCGATCGTGGCCGCCAGCGCCAGGCCCGCCGTGCAGGGCGCGATCATCCGCACGTTCAAAAACGCCGAGAGGAATCCGGTCAACGCCTCCACGCCGATGTTGGACAGCGTGTCGTAGCCCTGGACCGCGACCAGGGCTCCGGTGGTGAGGGTGAGGAAGCCGATGATGCCGACGGTGCCGCCGATCACCGCCAACGCGCCTGTGCCCATGCCCATCTCGGCGATCAGCCGCAACAGCTCGCCGGGATAGCGCCGTATCGCGTCGGCAATGGCCGTCAGGGATTGGCCGTAGAACACGGTCTGCTCCCCCAGCTTGCGGGTCGACTCGACGAGCCTGGGCCCCAGCGCAGCGAACCGCGACGGCTCGCGGGCGATCTCGGTCATTTGGCCGTCACCTTCACCCCGAGCGCGGTGGTCAAAATGTTGATGAAGAACAGCGCCATGAAGGAGAACACCACCGTCTCGTTCACCGCGTTGCCGACGCCGGTGGGGCCGCCGCCCACCGAGAGACCCTTGTAGCAGGCGATCAGTCCCGCGGACAGACCGAACAGGGTCGCCTTGATCAGCGAGATCACCACCTGCGGCAGCCCGGTGACCAACGTCATTCCCGCGACGAAGGCGCCGGGCGTGACGTGCTGGACGAAGACCACGAAGATGTAGCTGCCCGTCAATCCGGTGACGGCGACCACCGCGTAGAGCATGACCGCCACGAAGGTGGCCGCGATGATGCGCGGGACCACAAGTGCCTGAACGGGATTGACGCCGATCACCTTCATCGCGTCGATTTCTTCGCGGATGGTGCGCGCGCCCAGGTCGGCGCACATGGCGGTCGATCCGGCGCCCGAAACGACCATCGCCGTGACGACCGGCCCCACTTGGGTGACCGACGCCAGCCCGGCCCCCGCGCCGGACAGGTCGCCGGCGCCGATCTCCACCAGCAGAATGTTGAGCACGAAAACAATCAGCACGGTGTACGGAATCGACAACATGATGGTCGGAAAAATGGAAACCCGTGCCACGAACCAGATCTGTTCGAGAATTTCCCGCCACGCCCACGGCCCGCGAACCGCGGCGGCCAGCGCCTCGGCGCTGAGCAAGAAGAATTGGCCGAGCGCCGTCATGGGCTTGGCGATGGCGGTCGCGTTCACGGTGCTCGCCCGCTCATTCGCTGACTCAACCCGACCCCCATATTTCGTAACACGGTTTATCCGTTCGTAATCACCTGGCTCCCAAGCAAACAGCGCTGTTTACATGCGGCACTCACGTGTGCTTCGCGCATAGTTCAGCGAATCTACGGCCACGACCTCGTCCGCCGTCAGGGTTGCAATCAACCAGAAGAAATGTGGACGGGGACCGGACGGATGGTTTCACCCGCCGTCCGGAATAGTGCTGCACGCAACGCTTCTACGACGAGCGTCAGGATTCGCCGCACCGCTGTCGTGGGCAAGGTTTTGCGTCGGCGTGACCACAACTTCGGCCGTCCAGGAACAGGTGGGCATCAAGTCGAGGAATAAGAAGTGCCGGTTGTGGATACACTCTGCCGGTGACAAATAGCCCGTCGTCATACCTGGTGTTGGCGTCGCAGCGCAGCGGCAGCACGCTGCTGGTCGAATCGCTGCGGGCCACCGGCGTGGCCGGCGAGCCTCAGGAGTTCTTTCAGTACCTGCCGTCCACCAGCCAGGCGCCGCAGCCGCGGGAATGGTTCGCCGGGGTCGACGACGAGTCGATCCTGAGCCTGCTCGATCCGCTGGACGCGGGCACGCCGGACCTGGCTCCGCCCGAGATCTGGCGCAGCTACATCCGCACGGTCGGCCGGACCCCCAACGGGGTGTGGGGCGGCAAGCTGATGTGGAACCAGACCCCGCTGCTGTTGGACCGTGCGAAGAACCTGCCGGATCGCAGCGGCGACGGGCTGCGGGCGGCCATCCGCGATGTGATCGGCGAGGAGCCGCTGCTGATTCACGTCTACCGGCCGGATGTGGTCTCGCAGGCGGTGTCGTTCTGGCGGGCGGTGCAGACGCGGGTCTGGCGGGGCCGGCCCGACCCGGCGCGCGACGCGCGCGCCACCTATCACGCCGGGGCGATCGCCCACGTCGTGACGATGCTGCGCGCCCAGGAAGAGGGCTGGCGCAATTGGTTCGCCGAAGAGGACCTCAAACCCATGGAGATCCCGTATCCGGTGTTGTGGCGCAACCTGACTCAGGTGGTCGCCGCCATCCTCGAGCAGTTGGGGCTCGACCCGCAACTGGCGCCCGAACCGGTGCTGGAGCGCCAGGCGGACCACCGCTCCGACGAGTGGGTGGACCGCTACCGCGCCGACGCGGAGAAATACGGTCTGCCGACCTGAAATACGGCGGAGCTAAATTCAGGCCGAGCCAATCGCTTGGATGCGGCGGGCGCGACCGCCACGATTCCGTCAGCAGGCGTCCCGCGTGGGCCGCCACCGGTTGCTCGAGGAGCGGACATGGTGAGTGACAATCGCGGCGATCACGAGGCGCCCGATCGTGGGCAGGACTGGGCGGCGCGGCTGGCGTCGGTTTCGGTGGATTGGTGGGCCACCGCGGTGGCGGGCGTGATCGTCGCGCTGGCGGTGGCCGACGTGCTCCCGAAGATTCCGTGGTGACCGGCGTGAGCACCGTTCGCGTCGCACCCGACGAAACAGACGAAACAGCGGACGCCACCTTCACCAGCACCCGCCCGCTCGACTACCTGCCGGGCATCCTGCTGCTGATCGGCGTGGGGGTGTTGGGCAAGTACGCCCAGATCTGGTGGAACGCGCTGGCCAAACACGAGCACTGGACGGTGCCCGACATCGAATATGTGTTGTGGGCCATCGTGATCGGGCTGGTGATCACCAACACCGTCGGGCTGCACCCGATCTTTCGGCCCGGCGTGCTGACCTACGAATTCTGGCTGAAGGCCGGGATCGTGGCGCTCGGTTCGCGATTCGTGTTGGGCGACATCGCAAAGCTGGGCGGGATCAGCCTGGTGCAGATCCTGGTGGACATGACCATCGCCGGGACGATCATCATCGCCGTGGCCCGCTGGTTCGGGTTGTCGGGCAAGCTCGGTTCGCTGTTGGCGATCGGCACGTCCATCTGCGGGGTGTCGGCCATCGTGGCGGCCAAGGGCGCGATCCGCGCGCGTAACTCCGACGTCAGCTACGCGATCGCCGCGATTCTGGCGTTGGGCGCGGTGTCGCTGTTCGTGTTGCCGCCGCTAGGGCATGCGATCGGGCTGACCGATCACGAATTCGGTTTGTGGGCAGGGCTTTCGGTGGACAACACCGCCGAGACCACCGCCACCGGATACCTGTACTCCGAGCACGCCGGCAAGATCGCGGTGCTGGTCAAGTCGACCCGCAACGCGCTGATCGGTTTCGTGGTGCTGGGTTTCGCGCTGTTCTGGGCGGGCCGCGGGCAGGCCGACGAGATCGCCCCGGGGGTTCGGGCCAAGGCCGCCTTCATCTGGGCCAAATTCCCGAAGTTCGTGCTGGGCTTCCTGGTGGTCTCGGCGATCGCCACCGCGGGCTGGCTGACCAAGGGCCAGACCGCCAACCTCGCCAACGTGTCGAAATGGGCGTTCCTGCTGACCTTTGCCGGGGTGGGGCTCAACACCGACATCCGCCAGATCGCCCGCACCGGGTGGCGCCCGCTGGTGGTCGCGGTCATCGGGTTGACCGTGGTCGCCACCGTCTCGCTGGGCATCGTGCTGCTGACCTCGCGCGTATTCGGTTGGGGCGTAACCACTTAGGGTTTAACCGCCCGGCCGGCGGTTCAGCCGACGTTGGCGCCGCCCTCGGCGATCCGGCGCACCGCGCGCAGGAACACGTCGATCTCCTCGAACGTGTTGTAGAAGGCGAACGACGGGCGCACGGTGGCCTCGAGTCCCAGTCGGCGCAGGGCCGGCTGGGCGCAGTGGTGGCCCGCCCGCACCGCGATGCCCTCGGCGTTGAGCGCCTTGCCCACCTCGAGCGGTTCGTGGCCCGCCAGCACGAAGGACAACACGCTGGCCTTCTCCTGCGCGGTCCCGATCAGGCGGACCCCGGGGATGTCGGCCAACCGCGGTGTCGCGTACTCCAGCAGGGCGTGCTCGTAGGCGGCGATCCGCTCGACGCCCAACCGTTGCACGTAGCGCAGCGCCTCGGTCAGCCCGACGGCGTCGGCGATGTTGCCGGTGCCGGCCTCGAACTTCGTCGGCGGCCCCTGGTACAGCGAGCGTTCCAGGGTGACGTCGGCGATCATGTGGCCGCCGCCCTGCCACGGCGGGGTCTCGGTGAGCGCTTCCTCGGTGCCGTAGAGCGCACCAATCCCGGTGGGGCCGTAGATCTTATGGCCGGAGAAGACGAAGAAGTCGGCGCCGAGTTCGGCGACGTCGATCGGGATGTGCTGGATGGACTGGGCGCCGTCGATCAGCACCCGGGCGCCGTAGCGGTGACCCAACTCGACGATCTTGTCCACCGGCACCACGGTGCCCAGGGCGTTCGACACGTGACTGGCCGCGACCAGCTTGGTCCGCGGGCCCAGCAGCCCCTCGAATTCGCTCAGCAGCAGGTTGCCCGCGTCGTCGATCGGCGCCACCTTGAGGATGGCACCGGTTTTTTGCGAAATCAGCTGCCAGGGAACGATGTTCGCGTGGTGCTCCAGGTGAGTGATGACGATCTCGTCGCCGGGCTGCAGATGCTTGGCGCCCCACGCGTGGGCCACCAGGTTGATCGCCTCGGTGGTGCCCCGCACGAACACGATGTTCTCCGAGCTGGGCGCGCCGATGAACTCGGCGACGGTGTCGCGGGCCTCCTCGTAGGCGTCGGTGGCGCGGGCCGCCAATTCGTGTGCGGCGCGGTGAATGTTCGAGTTCTCGTGGGCGTAGAAGTGCGACAGCCGGTCGATGACCACCTGCGGCTTCTGCGTCGTCGCCGCATTGTCGAACCAGATCAACGGTTTTCCGTTGACCGTCTCCTTCAGGATCGGGAAGTCCGAGCGAATCGCGGCGACGTCGAAAACCTCGTGCTCGTCGCGAAACTGCGGCACCGGATCGGTTTTGGTCAGGAAGTGGTAGTCATGCTCGTCGCCGGCCGGCGCATCGGGTGCGGGTGCGTCGGACCAGCCCAGGTCGGCGACCGAGGGCGCCTCGGGCAGCCACGACGGCGCCGTCGCGGCCCGCGGCACGACGGGGACGGGCGGCACCGTCCCGGCCTGCACACCGGGCGCGGTCGACACGATGCCGGTGGGCACCGCGAACGCGCTCAGGTCGGCGCCGTAGGCGGTGGCCGCGGCGGTCGTGTCGGGCACCTGGCCGCGGGGGGCGGGCGGCGCGCTCTGCGGCGGCGCCTCCGGCCCGGCGGGCGTCGGAGCCCCGAGATAGATGTCGGCGACCCCCAGCTGCGGCACCCATGACGAATACACGTCGCTGGTGCCGGCGGCCGCCCGCCCGGCCGACGTGGCCGCCGTGGCGTCCGGCGCGCTGCCGCGCGGGGCGGGCGGCGCCGCCTGCGGGGGTGCTTCGGGGGCGGGAGACGCCGGGGGCGGCAGGTAGACGTCGCGCCCACCGACCTGCGGAACCGGTCCCGGGTACACGTCGGCTGTGCCGGCGGCGGTCCGCCCGGCCGAGATCGCCGCCGTGGCGTCCGGCACGCTGCCGCGAGGTGCCACCGGCGCCTGCTGCGGCGGGCTGTCGGGGCCCGGGCGGATGCTGGCCGCATACAGCTGGCTGGCCAGCGCGGCGAGTTCCGCGGCGCTGATGGGCAGGTCGCTTTCGGCGTCTACCGCTCGGTACTCACTTGTACTCATGGAACTGATCCACCGCGACGTCGTCGAGCACGGCGAGCGCGTCATCGGTCAGGACGGCCAGGGAGGTGTACAGCGTGACCAGGTAGGTCGCGATCGCCGACTGGTTGATGCCGGTGAACCGCACCGACAGCCCCGGCGCCTGCTCCCCGACCAGGCCGGGCTGGAACAGCCCGACGACGCCCTGACGTTCCTCGCCGGTGCGGACCAGGATGAACTTCGTCTTGCCGTCCTCCACCGGCACCTTGTCCGACGGGATCAGCGGAATACCGCGCCAGGTGATGAACTGGGCGCCGAACAGGCTCACCACCGGCGGCGGCACCCCCCGGTAGGTGGCCTCGCGCCCGAACGCCGCGATGCCCAGCGGGTGGGTCAGGAAGAAACTGGGCGTCTTCCACACCTTGGTGATCAGCGCGTCGAGGTCGTCGGGCGTGGGAGCCCCGGCCAGCGTCTGGATCGTCTGCTCCGGCGTCGCCTGGGCCAGCAGCCCATACTCGGGGCTGTTGATCAGCTCCAGCTCCTGACGCTCCTTGATGGTCTCGATGGTCAGCCGCAGCTGCTGGGCGATCTGATCGTGCGGGCTCGAGTACAGGTCGGAGACCCGGGTGTGGATGTCGACCAGCGTGGAAATACTGCGCAGCGTGTACTCGCGCGGGCTGGTCTCGTAGTCCACATAGGTCTGCGGTAGCGGCTCTTCGCTGCCGGCGCCGGCCTCGGCCTTGATGGCGACCTGCTCGGGATTGACCACCCGGTTCACCCGGTAGATGCCCGCCTCCACCGGAACCCAGTTCAGCAGGTGCAGCAGCCAGCGCGGCGTGATCGTCGAGAGCTGGGGGACGGTCTTGGTTGCGTTGGCGAGTTGCCTGGCAGCCAGATCACCAAGTGCTTGAGACTCATTTTGAGCCGACGTCATCGTGATCCTTTCGTGCGTGGTCGAAAAATGCGGCCCGGATCGGTGGATTCATCGTGCCCCATCGGGGCCGGGGCCGCGCGCCGAGCCGGTGTTGTGCGTCGTCGCTCGGCGTGCCGTGCATCCCTCCGCCGCGCCGAGTCCGCCGGCCCGCGGTGGTCGGTGACTCTACGAGTCCCGACATTAGGCCAGCCGGTCACCGCCGCCCAAGACTTACAGCCGGGCTGAGCCGAACAAACGGCCAAGTGCGATGACCTATAGTGGTGACATGCAACACCGCCTACAGCCGCGCTTTGCCCCGTCGCGCTGCCTCGTCGTGGCCTGTTGTTGCTGTTGTTGTCGTTGATTTCCGCAAGCCCTCTGACGCTGTAGAAATCCCCGCGCTCGCCCCTGCCCGGGCGGTGTCGCCGGCGCTGTCCGGCGCTGCGACGACGCGGGCCGATGGAAAGCCTTTTTCAGGAAGATCAACGACTCATGACCATATTGTCCGAGCCCGACCGCGCCCTGGCGCCGGTGGCCACCCGCCGGCGCTGCGTGGTGCGACCGGCCACCGCGCTCAACCGGATGACCCGCTACCGCGGCGGCACGTATTCGCACACCGTCGACCGGGTGGTGTTCGCCGACGGCAGCTGGGCCCGCACCGATCTGATCCGGCTCAACCCGAACGTGCACGCCTATTCGCTGGATTTCGCCGGCATCGCCCCGGCGCATCCGTCCCGCTACCGGGTCGACACCTGGTCCGCGCTGCCGCATCTGCGCACGTCGGGGCACGAGCCCAAGGTCGACTGGATCCTGCGCAACTCGTTTCCGCTGCGCTCCACCGCCGAGCTGAGCCGACAGGTGCGCGAGGCCGGCTATCCGCTCGGGCCGGCCAACATCACCGAACACGAGGCGATCGCCGCGACGCAGGCGGCGATCTGGTTCTTCACCAACGGCCTGGCCCTGGACACCCGACCGCTCAACGTCCCCATCGCGGTGCACCGGGCGCCCGGACCGGTGCTCACCTTCGAATTCGACGGCCAACCTCAGCTCGGCGGCTACTCGGTGTGGAGCTCGTCGGCGGGCGACGCCACATTGAAACTGCAGAAATCCACCAATGGTGTTGTGTGGCAGGATGTTTCGGGTTCGCACCTGAGGTTGGGGCCCGGACAGCGACGCTACCAGCGCACGCTGGGCGAGGGCAGCACGCTGTCGTCGAGCAGTCACGGCCGCGGCGGGCGCGGCTACCGCTACTACCGGCTGGTGGCAACGTCGGAGACGGCCACGCCCACCATCGAGCACGTCAACTTCCGGCTCACCGGCGCCCGCCACTACCGCAACGCCGACAAGGTCGTGCACCTGTACAACTACCTGCTCGCGCAGGCGGGACGCGCCGTCCACCACGCCGACGACGCCCTGCTGCTCGACGACCGGCAGGCCACCGCGGATGCCGGGCTGATCGGACCCTTCCGGGTGCGAATCCCGCTGCTGCTCAGCGCCGACGACGGCCACCAACTGGTGGACGCCGACGGTTTCGCCGTCGGGCAGGTCGTCGAACCGGGCACGGACTTCTACATACGTGAGGCGCCGGGCGGCTCGGGAATAACGCTGACCGCGAAAACCGTTGGCGATCTGCATGGACGCGTGCTCACCGGGGTGGCGCTGGACGAAGCGTCGCAACGGTTTACCCCCGTTGCGCTAGCCATCCCCACCGAAATGGCCATAGAGTTCGATATTAGCTGGCAGGCCGACGAGGCCTGGTCCTACATCGTGGGAGACAAAAGGTAGATGAGCATCGCCGAGAACGTCACGCAGCTGATCGGAAACACCCCGCTGGTCCGGTTGAACCGGGTCACCGAAGGTGCGGTCGCCGACGTCGTCGCCAAGTTGGAATTCTTCAACCCGGGCAACAGCGTGAAGGACCGTATCGGGGTGGCCATGATCGATGCGGCCGAGCAGGCGGGCCTGATCAAACCGGACACCATCATTCTCGAGCCGACGAGCGGCAACACCGGTATCGCGCTGGCGCTGGTGGCCGCGGCGCGCGGCTACCGCTGCGTGCTCACCATGCCGGAGACGATGAGCGTGGAGCGGCGAATGTTGTTGCGCGCCTTGGGCGCCGAGATCGTGCTGACGCCGGGCGCCGACGGCATGCCGGGCGCGATCGCCAAGGCCGAGGAATTGGCCAAGAGCGACGACCGGTATTTCGTGCCGCAGCAGTTCGAGAACCCGGCCAACCCGGCGATTCACCGCAGCACCACCGCGGAGGAAGTGTGGCGCGACACCGACGGCAAGGTCGACATCTTCGTCGCCGGCGTCGGCACCGGCGGCACCATCACCGGTGTCGCCCAAGTCATCAAGGAACGCAAGCCGTCGGCGCAGTTCATCGCCGTGGAGCCGGCCGCGTCGCCGGTGTTGTCCGGCGGCCAGAAGGGGCCGCATCCGATCCAGGGTCTCGGCGCTGGGTTCGTGCCGCCGGTGCTTGCCATGGATCTGGTCGACGAGGTCATCGCCGTCGGCAACGAGGAGTCGATCGCGCTGGCCCGCCGGCTGGCCGCCGAGGAGGGGCTGCTGGTCGGCATCTCCTCGGGGGCGGCGCTGGTGGCCGCCCTGCAGGTGGCCCGCCGGCCCGAGAACGCCGGCAAGCTGGTGGTCGTCGTGCTCCCCGACTTCGGTGAGCGGTACCTGAGCACGCCGCTGTTCGCCGACCTGGCCGATTAGCATGCTGGCAGCCATTCGTCGTGACATCAGGGCGGCCCGGGAGCGCGATCCGGCCGCTCCGACCACGCTGCAGGTGATCTTCGCCTACCCGGGCGTGCACGCCATCTGGGGTCACCGCGTCAACCACTGGCTGTGGCGGCGCGGCGCCCGGCTGGCCGCGCGGATCTGCGCCGAGATCACCCGGATTCTGACCGGCGTCGAGATCCACCCCGGCGCCGTGCTGGGGCCGGGGTTGTTCATCGATCACGCGACGGGGGTGGTGATCGGGGAAACCGCCGAGGTCGGCGAGGACGTGACCATCTACCACGGTGTCACCCTGGGCGGCAGCGGCCGCGACACCGGCAAGCGGCATCCGACCATCGGCGACCGGGTGATCATCGGGGCCGGGGCAAAAGTCTTGGGCGCCATCAAAATCGGCGACGACAGCCGCATCGGCGCCAACGCCGTGGTGGTCAAGGAGGTGCCCTCCAGCGCTGTGGTGGTGGGCGTGCCCGGGCAGGTCATCGCCCGCACCCATCCCGGCCCCGGCGGTCCGGACGACTCGCTGATGCCCGATCTGGTCGGGGTCAGCCTGCAATCGCTGCTGACCCGGGTGACCAAGCTCGAGGCGAAGGTCGACGGATCACAGACCGGTCGGGTCATCCGCCCGCCCGAAGCGGGCGTCTGGTACGGCGAGGACTTTTCCATCTGAGTGTGAGCCGCCAAAGGTGGTTCGGCCGAACGCCTTTGCCCGCGGGGCGTCCGCGTGGTGAGGCGTTGTGTGCGCGCGATTCGCCCACGCTGCACCTAACCCGGATGGTGGCGTTTCACCCCGGCTGAGCTCGGCGAAGTATTACTCAGGCTGAACTTAACCCGGTGCCGGAATGCATTGCCGCGCCCAGCGTTGCACAGTGAGTTATCGACACAACGCGAAGGTGAGCCGTTGACACGTTTCCGGGGTCGGTCATGACCGAGCTGCACCTGGCCGTGGCGCTGGACGGGTACGGCTGGCACCCGCAGGCGTGGCGATACGCGTTCGCGCACAACGCCACCGGCGGCGGGCAATTCAGCGGCCGATACTGGGCGGCGCTGGCCCGCACCGCCGAACGCGGCCTGCTGGATTTCCTGACCATCGACGACAGCCTGGACGCGCAGCCGGGCCGCCGGGCCGAGATCTCGCCGCGGCGACTGGTGGGACGCGCCGACGCCACCCTGGTGGCGGCCCGGGTAGCGCCGGTCACCGAACACATCGGCCTGATTCCCGTGGCGACGGTCACCCATACCGAGCCGTTCCACGTGTCGAAAGCGATTGCCACGCTTGACCATATCTCGCACGGCCGGGCCGGCTGGCAGGTGCGGGTGAGCGCGACCGAGCAGGAAGCGGCGTTGTTCGGGCGGCGGGCGGTCCCCGGGGTGGACGAGCTGTTCGACGAGGCGGCCGACGCCGTGGAGGTGGCGCGCCGGCTCTGGGACAGCTGGGAAGACGACGCCGTCATCCGCGATGTCGCCACCGGTCGCTATATCGACCGCGACAAGCTGCACTACATCGACTTCGCCGGCAAGTACTTCTCGGTCAAGGGCCCGTCCATCACCCCGCGGCCACCGCAGGGCCAGCCGGTGGTGGCGGCGCTGGCGCACACGCCCCCGGTGTACGAATTCGCCGCCGCCAATGCCGATCTGGTCTTCGTCACGCCTCGCGAAGACGACTCCCTGCGGGCGATCCTGGCCGAGGTCGACCGGGCGCGACGGGCCGCGGGCCGGGCGATCCGGGTGTACGCGGACCTGGTGGTGTCGTTGGTCGGGCATCCGCTGGCCGCCGCGGCGGCCATCTCGTCGGACGCCCGGGTATTCGCGGGCAGCGCAACGGATTTGGCGGAACTCGTGGTCGCCTGGCAGGACGCGGGCGTCGACGGGGTGCGGCTGCGGCCGGCGGTCAACGCGCTGGACCTGCCCGCGATCGTCGACGACCTGGTGCCGCGGCTGCAGCGGGCCGGCCGTTTCCGCACCGGCTACCGCGACGGCGAGACGCTGCGCGAGCGGCTGGGATTGGCGCCCGCCCCGAACCGCTACGCGACGGCGGCGTCATGACCGTGACTCCGCTGTCGATCCTGGACCTCGCGCCGATCAGCGCGGGCTGCGACGCCGCGACCGCGCTGCGCAACACCATCGACCTGGCCCGGCACGCCGAGCGCTGGGGCTATCACCGGTACTGGCTCGCCGAGCACCATTTCGTCGCGGTGGCCAGCTCCGCACCGGTGACGCTGATCGGCCAGATCGCCGCGGCCACGTCGCGCATCCGGGTCGGGACGGCCGCGGTGCAGATCGGCCACACCACCGCGGTCGCCGTGGTGGAGAACTTCGGCATTCTCGACGCGCTGTATCCCGGCCGAATCGACATGGGGCTGGGCCGATCCGGGCAGCGTCGCGCCGAGGCGGCCGCGTCGTCGGCCGCGGCCTCCCCGCCCGAGGCCCGGCCGTGGCGGGAGACGGACGGGCTGGTCATCCCCACCCCCTTCGACCAGACGGCGCTGATGAAAAGCGAACGGATCCGGGCGCAGTCGTCGGTCCTGGCCCCGCCGTGCGCACAACCCGCGGACTTCGGCGAACAGATCGCCGACATCGAGGCGATGCTGGACGGCAGCTATGCCGTCAACGGCCATCGGCTGCAGGTGGTGCCGGGCGAGCACGCCGAGCTGACGCCGTGGATCTTCGGCAGCACCCGCGGCCAGAGCGCCGAGGTCGCCGGGGCCCGCGGGCTTCCGTTCGTCGCGAGTTACCACATCACCCCGGGCACCGCGCTCGACGCAATCGAGGCCTACCGCAATGCTTTTCGGCCGTCCGCCCGGCTGGCGCGGCCCTACGTGGTGGTGTCGGCCGACGTTGTGGTCGCCGAGGACAGCGCCACCGCGCGCCATCTCGCGTCCAGCTACGGCCACTGGGTGTATTCCATCCGCAGCGGCCAGGGCGCGATCCCCTACCCGGACCCGGACCTGTGCGATCCGTTGACCGAGGAGCAGCGGGCGCTGGTGGCCGACCGCACCGCAACACAATTCGTCGGCAACCCCGACGAGGTGGCCGACCGGCTCGAGGTGCTGCGCCGGGTCAGCGGCGCCGACGAGCTGGTGATCACCTCGGTGACGCATCGGCACGCCGACCGGCTGCGCTCGCACGAACTGATCGCCAAACGCTGGGGGCTCACCGGATGACCACGCGAAAAGCACGTCGCCGCAAGCAGATACATCTGGGCGCCCACTTCCCCGGGGTGAACAACACCACGGTGTGGTCCGATCCGAGCGCGGGCAGCCAGATCGCGTTCGAATCGTTCGTGCATCTCGCCCGGACCGCCGAGCGGGGACTGTTCGACTTCTTCTTCCTGGCCGAGGGTCTGCGGCTGCGCGAGCATCGCGGCAAGATCCACGACCTCGACGTCGTCGGCAGACCGGACACCTTCACCGTGCTGGCCGCGCTCGCCGCGGTCACCGAACGCCTCGGACTGGCCGGCACCATCAACACCACCTTCAACGAACCCTACGAGGTGGCAAGGCAATTCGCGACGCTGGACCACCTCTCGGACGGGCGCGCGGCCTGGAACATGGTCACCTCCTCCGACGCGTTCACCGGGGAGAACTTCCGCCGCGGCGGATTCCTCGCCCACGCCGACCGATACCGCCGGGCCGAGGAATTCATCACCGTGGCCCGAAAGTTCTGGGACAGCTGGTCACCCGGCGCGGCGATCGCCGACGTCGACGCCGGAACCTACGCCGATCCCGCGCGCATCGGCGTCGTCGAGCATCACGGTCGGCAATTCGACGTGCGCGGTGTGGCCTCGCTGCCCGCCGGGCCGCAGGGCCACCCGGTGCTGCTGCAGGCCGGCGACTCCAGCGACGGCCGGGACTTCGGCGCCAAGCACGCCGACGCCCTGTTCACGCTGCACGGGTCGCTCGAGGCGGGGCAGCGCTACTACGCCGACGTGAAGAGCCGCGCCGCCGCCCACGGGCGCGACCCCGAGCAGCTCAAGGTGCTGCCCGGTGCGACGTTCGCGTTGGGCGACACCCCCGCCGAGGCGGCCGACAACGCCCGCCACATCCGCGAGCAGCAGGTCAGCGGCCCGACCGCGATCGCGTTCCTCGAGCAGGTGTGGGGCGTCGACCTGTCGGCCTATGACCCCGACGGGCCGCTGCCCGACGTCGAGCCCGTCGAGAATCCGACCATCACCCGCGGCCGGGTCCGGCACGGCGACCCCAAGACGGTCGCCGAGACCTGGCGGGCCCGGGCACGGGCCGAGAACCTGTCGATCCGGGAGCTGATCATCGAGGTGACCAGCCGTCAGCAGTTCGTCGGAACGCCGCAGCAGGTGGCCGCCGAGATCGACCACTACGTGCAGTCGGATGCCTGCGACGGCTTCATCCTGGTGCCGCACCTGACGCCGCACGGTCTCGACGAGTTCGTCGACAAGGTGGTGCCGCTGCTGCAAGAGCGCGGCAGCTTCCGCGCCGAATACCGCGGCATTACGCTGCGCGAGCATCTCGGCCTGGCGCCGGCTCCGGGCAGCGCTCCCGGCGCTGACCTGGAAAGCCATTGCGCGACAGGATGATTCGCTAACGGCCCGCCAGTGAGCCGCTGACCGGGTCGTCCGGATGGGTGTGCAGCGGCGTCGTGGTGTCCACCTGCAGCCAGGCGTGCAGCGGCAGCGAGCGCAGCACGGCCGCCAGGCTTTCGGTGTCCGCGGTGCGCCACAGTGCCAGCACGCGCGGATCGCCCGGGCCGGAATGCAGCCACCACAGCCGCTGCAGGCAGCCCTGCGCGCCCAGCTCGACGGCGCGCTCGGCCTCACGGGCCAGCACGTCGTCGACCACCCGCTGCGGCGCGTCGGCGGGAACCCGGATGGTGATGGCCTGCAGAAACTCGGCAGCCCCGCCCGAAACCGGCTCCGGGGTGATCAGGCGTGCGGTCGGATCGTTCGGGTGCACCGGCAGCGGCGTCACCTCCTCGGTGCGCCACGCCCGCAGCGGCGTCGAGGCGAGCAGCTGTTCCAGCGCGTTGTCGTCGGCCGCGGCGAACAGGCCCAGCGTGCGCCACCGGCCGGGCGGCGACGGCGCGCGCCACAAGCGCAGCAACTGCCCCTGCCGAGCCAGCTCACGGCAGCGTGCGGATTCCCGGGCCCGCAGGTCGTCGACCGCTTCCGCGGGGGTGCCGTCGGGAACCTGGGTCGTCGCGGCAACCAGGAACTCCATCGGGTCTCCCAAGTGATTCGTGCTCACCGACGCCGGGCGCTGCAGAAAGTGCTCCCCCGCCTGGACTCGAACCAGGAACCCTTCGGTTAACAGCCGAATGCTCTGCCAATTGAGCTACAGGGGACTAACCCGATCGCGGGACGACTCTAGCGTACTGGCACGACCGCACCCAACTAGCGTGACCCGTGGCATACCGTGGCGATCGCGGACGCCTGCACCCCATCCGGTGAGGCAGGATGGAGCCATCGATAGTCGGGAGGAACGCTTTGATCCGGTATGTCGTGGTGCTTGGACTGGGGTATGTGCTGGGCTCGAAGGCCGGGCGGCGCCGATACGAGCAGATCGTCGGCACCTACCGCGCGCTGACCAGCAGCCCGGTGGCCAAGTCGGTGATCGAAGGGGGCCGGCGCAAGATCGCGAATCGGATCTCGCCCGACGCCGGGTTCGTCACTCTGGCGCAGATCGACGACCGGACCGCCATCATGGAACGCGAGGCCGAGCCGGCCGACGAGGCCCTGGCGCCGTCTAATCGTCCCCGCTAGCCTGCTCCAACAGGCTGCGCCGGTAGGCCTCCATCGCCACCAGGTCCCCGAACAGCGCGTGGTATTCGTCGCCCTGCTCGATGGGCGACATGCGCTGCAGCTTCGACTTGACCTCGGCGATCTGCCGGCCCATCCACACCTCCTGCAGCCGGGCCAGCACGCCGGCGATGTAGCGCGGCAGCTTCTCGTCGTCGACCTGGATGGCCTCGACACCCAGTTCGCTGATCAGCCCCGCCGTCAGCGGCGAGGAGGCCCGGTCGCGCACCGCCTCGATCCACTGCCCGCCGGTGACACCGCTCGACGTGCCGCCGGCCGCCTCGATCGCGGCACGCACGGCGGCGTACCCGGGATGGGTGAAGCTCTCGACGGTCAGCGAGTCGAACACCGGCCCGGCCAGCGCCGGGTACTGCAACGCCGACTTGAGTGCCTCCCGCTGCGGCCACAGGGTGGGATCGCGGGGGTCGGGACGGCTGGCGGCGGGACCGGCCGGGGCGGCGGACTGCTCGGCGCGGCGCGAGACCCTGCCGCCGGAGCCGCCGCGCCCCGCGCCGGCGGAGTGCTTGGACTGGCTGCGCACCCGGTCGATGACCTGCGCGACGTCGCTCCAGCCGACCCAGCCGGCGAGCTGGCGGGCGTACTCGTCGCGCAGCGTGGGGTCCTTGATCTGGGCCACCATCGGCACGCAGCGGCGCAGCGCGGCCACCCGGCCCTCGGCGCTGTCCAGGTCCAGCTCGGCGAGCGCCGACCGGATTGCGAACTCGAACAACGGTGTTCGCCGGGCCACCAGGTCGCGCAGCGCGGCGTCGCCGGAGCGCAGCCGCAGGTCGCAGGGATCCATGCCGTCCGGCGCGACCGCGACGAAGGACTGCCCGGCCAGGTTCTGCTCGCCGCCGAACGCCTTGAGCGCCGCGGCCCGCCCCGCCGCGTCGCCGTCGAAGACGTAGATCAGTTCACCGCGAAAGAAGCTGTCGTCCATCATGAGTCGGCGCAGCATCGCCAGATGCTCGTCGCCGAAGGCGGTGCCGCAGGAGGCCACCGCGGTGGTGACCCCGGCCAGATGCATCGCCATCACGTCGGTGTAGCCCTCGACGACCACGGCCTGGTGGCCCTTGGCGATGTCGCGTTTGGCCAGATCGATGCCGAACATCACGTTCGACTTCTTGTACAGCAGCGTCTCGGGCGTGTTGATGTACTTGGCTTCCATCGGATCGTCGTCGAACAGCCGGCGGGCGCCGAACCCGATCACCTCACCGGCCGAGCTGCGGATGGGCCACAGCAGCCGCCGGTGGAACCGGTCCATCGGGCCACGCCGGCCCTGCCGCGACAGGCCGGCCGCCTCCAGCTCCTTGAACTCAAAACCCTTGCGCTGCAGGTGTTTTGTCAGCGTATCCCAGCCCGACGGTGCGAATCCGCACCCGAAGTGACGGGCCGCCTCGGCATCGAAGTTGCGTTCGGTCAGATACTGGCGGGCCGGCGCCGCCTCGTCGGACTCGAGCGCCGCCGCGTAGAACTCCGCCGCGGCCGCGTTGGCCGCGATGAGCCGGCTGCGGCTGCCGCGGTCGCGCTGCACGCTGGTAGCCGGGCCGGAGTAGGTGATCGTGTGGCCGATCCGGTCGGCGAGCAGTTCGACGGCCTCGACGAAGCTGACGTGCTCGATCTTCTGGAGGAACGCGTACACGTCGCCGCCCTCGCCGCAGCCGAAGCAGTGGAAGTGCCCGTGGTTGGGGCGGACGTGAAACGACGGCGACTTCTCGTCGTGAAACGGGCACAGGCCCTTGAGCGAATCCGCACCGGCACGCCGCAATTGGACGTAATCGCCGACCACTTCATCGATGCGCACCCGTTCGCGGATGGCGGCGATGTCGCGGTCGGGAATCCGGCCCCGGCCCCGGGCACGGCCATCGCCCGGAGCGCGTGAACCTGCCGGGCTGGACATCGGCTCAGTGTAAGGCGCGCAGCGCGCCGGGTACGGAAAAGCTATCCGGTACCGATGACACCGCAGGCAACCCGGTCCATCGCGTTCTCGGTGTCCTCGGCGCCGTGCAGCATCAACGCAGTCTTGTTACCGGCCAACAGCTCGTCGCGGGTGAACGCATCGGTGGTGGTGACCAGATAGGCCGCGCCGTCCTGGCGCACCTGCAGCGTGGCCAGATCGCCGCTTTCCGGCTTGCCGGTGTGGCCGGGGGCCTGGTAGTGACCGCCGGCGGACAGGAAGTTCCCGGGCGCACCGCCGGTGGGGGCCACCGAGTTCGGCTCGCACTTGCCGATCTCGTGCACGTGCAGGCCGTGCAGGCCGGGCGTCAGGACGCCGTTGGTCACCGTCTTCACCGTGACGGTGACGTAGCCCCCGGTGAAGTCGAAGGTCGCGGTGGCCACCGACCGGCCGTCGGGCGTCTTCAGTTCCGCGGTCAGCGCCCCGCCGCCGGGCGCCGGGGTGGTCGTCGCACCGGAGGACGTGGGTGCGGCGCTTTTCACCGGCGGAGTGGTGCCCGGCTGGGTGCTCGCGTGCTGCGGTGAACTGCACGCGGTCATGGCGAGAACCGGAAGCCCCATCAAGAGGGTGGCGATGCAGGGCGAGCCGCTGATTTTCTTCATATCGGGGAGCCTAACTCGCCGCGCCCGCGCCGCTTCCCGGGCCGCGCGACTTGTCGCCGGCGCGGTGCTACGGACCGGCCTGGCGGGCGTCGATGCGTTCCAGCCGGCCCTCGGTGTAGGAGGCGATCTGATCCACGATCACCCGCCACCGGGCGCCGTCATCGGCCGCGGTGTTGAACGCGGCGGCAAAGACCGGATCCAGCGTTCGCGGCGCCCCCGCATACAGCCAGTGCGCCACCCGGTGGATGCGTTCACGCTGCCCGGCCTGGGTCTGTTGATGGCGGGGATCGGACATGATGAACTGCAGCGCCAGGATTTTCAGCAAGGCCACCTCGGCGCGGACCAGATCGGGGACCGCGAGCTCGGCGCGGTAGCGCACCAGCGGCCCGGGTCCGGCGGCCGCGCGTGTGGTGGCGATGGCGGCCGAGGCAAACCTGCCGACCAGCTCACTGGTCAACCGTTTGAGCGCCACCGAGGAGGCCAGCGTGGCGTCGTACTTGCCGACGGCGGCGACCACCGGCAGGGCCGACAGCCGGCGCGCGGCGGCCATGAAGTCGTCGGCGCCCACCCGGGAGAATTCGCTCTCGCCCAGTTTGGCCAGGGCCGCGGCCTCGTCGTCGTCGGCGAGCACCCGCAGGTCGATGCGTTGCGAGACGACGCCGTCCTCGACGTCGTGCACCGAATAGGCGACATCGTCGGCCCAGTCCATCACCTGCGCTTCCAGGCACATCCGGCCGGCCGGGGCGCCGGCGCGCACCCAGGCCGCCGCTTCCCGGTCGTCGTCGTAGAAGCCGAACTTGCTTGTCCCGGGGCCTTCGCCGCGCCGCCACGGATATTTGATCACCGCATCCAGTGACGCGCGCGTCAGGTTCAACCCGGCGCTATTTCCTTGTGCGTCAAGAACTTTGGGCTCGAGGCTGGTCAGGATCCGGAAGTTCTGGGCGTTGCCCTCAAACCCGCCGTATGCCGCGGCGACCTCGTCGAGCGCGCGTTCGCCGTTGTGGCCGTAGGGCGGGTGGCCGATGTCGTGGGCCAGCCCCGCGAGCTCGACGAGGTCGAGATCGCAACCCAGCCCCACCGCCATCCCCCGACCGATCTGGGCGACCTCGAGCGAGTGCGTCAGCCGGGTACGCGGCGTGTCTCCCTCTCGCGGCCCGACGACCTGGGTCTTGTCGGCCAAGCGGCGCAGCGCGGCGCTGTGCAGCACGCGGGCGCGGTCGCGGGCGAAGTCGGTGCGGTGCTGACCTTCGGTGCCCGGCAGACCCGCAGTCTTGGGCGCTTCGGCCACCCGTCGCTGACGGTCGAAGTCGTCGTAGGGGTCGTGCTGATTCCTGGTCACCGACGCACAGTCTGCCAGGGAATGCCCGCCCGAGTCCGGCTCGACTCGGGCCCTCCGGCCCGAATCGTCGCGGGGCTGTGTTCGATTGCCCCACTCCTCATCGGGCCCTCCGGCCCGAATCGTCGCGGGGCTAGATTGACCCTATGCGCACAGCTCGCCTGCTCGCCGTGCTCGCCGCGCTCCTCACGGTCGGCCTCAGCGCGGGTCTGCTGGCACCGCCGGCCGGCGCGCAACCACCACTGCGCTTGTCCGACTACCTCACCGACACCGCCGGAGTGCTATCGGATTCCGGCCGTAAGGCGATCACCACCGCCGTCGACAAGCTCTACACCGACCGCCACATCCGGCTGTGGGTGGTCTACGTCGACACCTTCTCCGGGCAGACCGCGACCCGGTGGGCACAAGACACCCTGCGCACCAGCGACCTGGGCGACTACGACGCGCTGCTGGCCGTCGCCACCACCGACCGCGCCTACGCCTTCCTGGTGCCGCCCACCATCAGGGGCGTCAACCAGAGTCGAGTCGACGCCTTGCGGCACAACAAGATCGAACCCGCCCTGCACGACGGCGACTGGAGCGGCGCGGCGGTGGCCGCGGCCACCGGGCTCGACACCGCGCCCGGCTCGTCGGGCCGGGTGATCCTGCTGGCGACGCTGGCGGCCCTTCTCGTCGCGGTGATGGGTCTGCTGCTGGTCATGCGTTATCGCGGGCGGCGCCGCCGGGCCGCCGCATTGGCCGCGGCGCGCCGCCTCGACCCCACCGACCTCGACGCGCTGGCCGCGCTGCCGCTGCCGACACTCGACGACCTGTCCCGCGCGCTGGTGGTCGACGTCGACAACGCGTTGCGCACCAGCGCCAACGAACTGGACCTGGCCGTCGCCGAATTCGGCGACCAGCGCACCCAACCGTTCACCCAGGCCGTCACCAACGCCAAAGCCGCTCTCTCCCAAGCGTTTACGGTGCGCCAGCAATTGGATGACGGCATGCCGGAGACACCCGCGCAGCGCCGCGAGCTGCTCACCCAGGTGATCGTGTCGGCGGCGCGCGCCGACCGCGAACTGGAATCGCAGACCGAGGCCTTCGAGGGCCTGCGCGATCTGGTGATCAACGCCCCGTCGCGGCTGGACGGGCTGACGCAGCAGTACGTCGAACTGACCGCCCGCATCGGCCCGGCCGAGCAACAGCTGGCGGCGCTGCACAACGAGTTCAGCGCTGCCGCACTGACTTCGGTGTCCGGCAATGTCACGGCGGCCAAGGAGCGGCTGGCGTTCGCCGACCGCAACATCGGCACCGCCCGCGAGCTCGCCGGCCAGGCCGTCAGCGGACAGCAAGGCCGATTGGTGGACGCGGTGCGCGCCGCCGAGTCGGCGCTCGGGCAGGCCCGGTCGCTACTCGACGCGGTGGACCACGCGGCCGGTGACATCCGGCACGCGATCGACCAATTGCCTTCGGCGATGGCCGATATCGAAAACGACATCAAGCGCGCCGCGGAGTTACTGGCCGCCACCCGCGACACCAAATCCGGCCACGCCGCCGAGTTGGCCGCCGCGCGCGACGCGGCCACCAGGGCCGTCGAGGGCGCACGCGCCGGTGCGCCCGACGATCCGCTGGGCGCGTTCGGGCAGCTGACCAAGGCCGACGCGGGCCTCAACGCGGTGCTGGCCGCCGTGGCTCAGGAGCGGGCCGCCGCCGAGCGACTCGCCCGGTCGCTGGAGCAGGCGCTGTTCACCGCGCAATCGCGGGTGCGGGCGGTCTCCGACTACATCGACACCCGCCGGGGCAGCATCGGGCCGGAGGCCCGCACCCGGCTGGCCGAGGCGCAACGGCACTTGCACGCCGCGGCGGACAGGCGGGCGACGGACCCGGCCGATGCGATCGCGCACGCCAACGCGGCGTCGACGCTGGCCGCCGAGGCCCAGTCGCTGGCCAACGGCGACGTGCAAGCGGCGCGACGCGCCTATCCGCGCGGCGGGGGCGGTGACATGGGCGCGATGCTCGGCGGCATCATCATCGGCGACCTGCTGAGCTCGGGCATGCGCGGCGGGTTCGGCGGCTGGAGCCCGGCGTCGTTCGGCGGCAGCACGAGTTCCTCCGGCGGCGGTGTCCTGGGTGGCGGCGGCCGATTCTGAGCGACCAGAAACCAGCCCCCGCAGGGACTTTCGGTGCTAGCGGGGCTCAGCCGGCGGCCGGGGAATGCGGTATAACGCCCGCGGTGCGCGGTACGGCTTCGCCGTCCCACCCGCTCCAGACCCCGTCGGCGACCGCGGTCGGGCGGGGCATCTCGGCCGTCTCCTCGACGGCCTCGGCGCTCGCTTCCGGCTTCGGCGCCCAGTGGTCGTAGTCGTCGGGTGGAACGGCCACGCCCCATTTGAGTGGGACCGACAAGCCACCCAGCACGCCTGACTCACCGCGTACTGCCGACACCGTGTCATCCGGCAACGGCGAACCAAGAGGCAACAGCACCCCTGCCCCCTTCCACAGCCGATCGAAGCGTTCGGACGCTGTGGCGAACCTATTTACACCAACCGGTTCACATCGTAAGACAAACTGAAGAGAATATGCGGGAATTGCTGATTTTCCTTACGTTACGCGTGTGGCGAACGGCATCGGCCGCCGCCGTCCGGCCCCGGGCGGTGCACCGTCGCAGCGCGACACGCCGCCGACCGGTGCCCGCGCTAATCCCTCGTACGCGCCGGCAGCGCTAAAACCCTTGCCGTGCACGGGGTTCCGCTGCCCGGGAACGGCGTGCGGGGTCGGGGCAACCCCGAGCGCCGGACGGGCCGGCGACCGCGGGGACGTCTTGCGGGGCGAGGCAGGGACACCGCGGGCAGCGGGCGCCGGGCTCCGGTTTGACCGACACGGCGGACGAATTCGGCTTTGCCGGTGCGCGGTTTTCGCGCCGGCCGAAGAATTCCGAATTCGCGCCGCAATGCACTTCATGCACATCTGCCACAGCGGCACCGCGCGGCGTTATCCGGGCCGGTTTCGGGGCACCACCTTCGGCCGGGACCGCACCACCTCCGCCCGGGTCGCGCGGTCCTCGCCCTCGGGCTTCTTGTCCCCCACCGCCATCGCGGTCACCGGCACGCCGCTGCTCGAACCGGTCGAACCCGTTGTCGCCGCCGTCATCGGCGCCGCGCCGGGCGCGCCCGACATCGCGGGGGTGGCGATGTACGCCGGCATCGACCCCTGCCAGGTCGGCGGGACTGCCATCGCCCCGACGAACCGCGCGGTGCCCAGGCCCGCCGAGGCCACCCCCACGGGCGCCCAGCCCGCCACCGGCCAGCGGCTGCAGGTCGGCCAATGGGTTGGCGGCGGCATGCGGGGTCTCGACGGGCATCTTGGCGGTGTTCACCAGCGCCGGCGCGGGTGTCGCCGCCGGCGCCGCCGCCGGGGCGGTGCTTTGGGCCAGCGTCACCATGGGCGTCATCAGCGCGGTGGCCGGATACATCCCGGCCTGCGCCACCGATGTCAACGTCGCCACTGGCGTCGAGGTGATCAACGAGGTCAGCGACGACACCGCCGGCGGCAGCGCCGCCAACACGGACTGCAGCTGGGTGGCGAACGCCGTTCCCAGCGAGGACAGGCCCTCGAAGAACTGCGACGCGAAGCTCAGCGGTGCGCTCACCAACCCGGCCAGGCCGCCCAGGCCCGCGGACGCCGCGCCGCCGCCCAGGCCGGCGGGGGGCACCGTGAACGCCGGCAGGGCCTGCGCCGCCGATTGCGCGCCGGCGTGATACCCGAGCATGGCGGCCACGTCCCGCAACCACATCTCGACGTACTCGAGCTCGGTCTGCGCGATCGCCGCCGTGTTCTGGCCGAAGAAATTCGTCGCGATCAACACCAGCAGCCTGGCCCGATTGGCCAGCACCGCCGGCAGCGGGACCGTCGCCACCAACGCCCCCTCGAAGGCCAGCGCCGCCAGCCGGGCCTGCAACGCGGCCACTTCCGCCTGGGCCGCTGCGATGATCAGCCACTGCACATAGGGCGCAGCGGCCGCGGTCATGGCCACCGACGACGGCCCCATCCACGGACCCGCCGCCAAATCCGTCACCACGGTTTGGAATGACGACGCCGACGACGACAATTCGGCGGCCAGCCCGTCCCAGGCCGAGGCCGCCTCGAATAGGGGTCCGGAGCCCGCGCCTCCCGCAATCAGGGCCGAGTTGATCTCGGGAGGGAAGAACACAAACGCGGGAATCATTCGCAACCCCAACCGGCCGAGTTAACGGCTCCTGCAACGGACGGCCCGACATCCGCCCATGGCGACTAGTTATCGACTTATGCCCCAGAGCAGATCCTAAGGCACCCTTAGCGTTGGAAGCCGGAATTTACGCAAACCTTATTTCCCGAATCCGGTCCTGCGGAGGCGTCGGCGACGACGGCGCTAGCAGCCCTTGAGCCGCGCCGACAGGTAGTCGGCCACGGCGTCCATGCCGATCCGCTCCTGGGACATGTCGTCGCGCCGGCGCACCGTCACGGCGTTGTCCTCCAGCGAGTCGAAATCCACCGTCACGCAAAACGGTGTGCCGATCTCGTCCTGGCGCCGATACCGCCGGCCGATGGCGCCCGCGTCGTCGAATTCGATATTCCAGAACCGGCGCAGCTCGGCCGCCAGGTCGCGGGCCTTGGGACTCAGGTCGGCGTGCCGCGACAGCGGAAGCACCGCCGCCTTGACCGGAGCCAGCCGCGGGTCCAGCCGCAACACGGTGCGCTTTTCCATCTTGCCCTTGGCATTCGGCGCCTCGTCCTCGACGTAGGCGTCGATCAGAAAGGCCATGAACGACCGGGTCAGGCCGGCCGCCGGCTCGATCACGTACGGGATGTAGCGGGAGTCGGTGGCCTGGTCGTAGAAGGACAGGTCGACCCCGGAATGCTTTGAGTGCGTGGACAAGTCGAAGTCCGTGCGGTTGGCGACCCCCTCCAGCTCGCCCCACGGGTTACCGGCGAAGCCGAACTTGTACTCGATGTCGACGGTGCGGTCGGAGTAGTGCGACAGCTTGTCGGCGGGATGCTCGAACAGCCGCAGGTTCTGCGGATCGATACCCAATTCGACATACCATTGCAGCCGGGTGTCGATCCAATACTGATGCCATTCCTTGGCGGTCGAGGGCTCGACGAAGAACTCCATTTCCATTTGCTCGAACTCGCGGGTGCGGAAAATGAAGTTGCCCGGGGTGATCTCGTTGCGAAAGCTCTTGCCGATCTGGCCGATACCGAACGGCGGCTTCTTGCGTGCGGTCGTCACCACGTTGGCGAAGTTGACGAAAATACCCTGCGCGGTCTCCGGGCGCAGATAGTGCAGGCCTTCCTCGGTCTCGATGGGTCCGAGGTAGGTCTTGAGCATCATGTTGAACTCGCGCGGTTCGGTCCACCGGCCGGGTTCGCCGGTGTCCGGGTCGCGGATGTCGGCCAGCCCGTTGGGCGGCGGGTGGCCGTGTTTGGCCTCGTAGGCCTCGATGAGATGGTCGGCGCGGTAGCGCTTGTGGGTGATCAACGACTCGACCAGCGGGTCGTGGAAGACCTCGACATGGCCGGAGGCCACCCACACCTGGCGGGGCAGGATGATCGACGAATCCAGGCCGACGACGTCCTCGCGGGCGGTGACCACCGAGCGCCACCATTGCCGCTTGATGTTCTCCTTGAACTCCACGCCCAGCGGGCCGTAGTCCCAGGCCGAGCGGGTGCCACCGTAGATCTCCCCCGAGGGATAGACGAAGCCGCGCCGTTTGGCCAGGTTCACTACGGTGTCGATGACGGACGCCACGAGGCGGTGCACTCCCTTTCCGGGTTCGGGCGGGCACGCGCGGCGATCGACCGCGGTGCGCAGAGCATCAGTCATGGTAGCGATCGGCCCCGCCACCTTTGACATGCGTCATCATGCATGTGACAGTGGAAGCCGGCCGGTCGCGATACTCAACGGCGGATGCTTTCCCACTACCTGGCAATTCTCGAGGTGATGCCGCTCCCATGACGATGTCCCCCTCACCTGCTTCGATGCCGGCAGCCACCGACGGCGACATGGGACCGGAGCCGGGCCTGCCCGCCCACGACCACGACGGGCTCGCCGCCGCGGGCCACCCCGGTCCGGCCGACTACCCCGTCCCGCCGCCGCGGGACATCCTCGACGCCGCCGGCGAGCTGTTGCGGGCGCTGGCGGCGCCGGTGCGGATCGCGATCGTGCTGCAGTTGCGCCAGTCCCATCGCTGCGTGCACGAGCTGGTCGACGCGCTCGGGGTGCCCCAGCCGCTGGTCAGCCAGCACCTGAAGATCCTCAAGGCGGCCGGTGTGGTCGCCGGGGAGCGGTCCGGACGCGAGGTGCTCTACCGGCTCGCCGATCATCACCTCGCGCACATCGTGGTCGACGCCGTCGCCCACGCCGGCGAAGAGCCGCGCCCATGACGCCGTCCGGCGACGGGGCAGGAGTCAGTGTCCGCTCCACCCGGCAGCGTGCCGCGATCTCCACCCTGCTGGAGACCGTCGACGACTTCCGCTCCGCCCAGGAGCTGCACGACGAGCTGCGCCGCCGTGGCGAGAACATCGGGCTGACCACCGTCTACCGCACGCTGCAGTCGATGGCCGCCGCGGGCCTGATCGACACGCTGCGCACCGACACCGGCGAGTCGGTGTACCGCCGATGTTCCGAGCACCATCACCACCACCTGGTGTGCCGCAGTTGCGGGTCCACCATCGAGGTGGGCGATCACGAGGTCGAGGAGTGGGCCACCGCGGTGGCCGCCAAGCACGGTTTCTCCGACGTCAGCCACACCATCGAAATCTTCGGCACCTGCTCGGAGTGCCGGTAAACCGCGCCGAACGTGACGCTAGTTTCACGTTCGCGGTCGAGCGTGAAACTAGCTTCACGCTCGGCAGGCGGGAAGGACTCAATCGGTCAGGGTGTGACGGATCCGGGCGCCGGTATCGAGCACCAGCAACACCAGGGTGCGCAGCGCGTCGTCGGTCAGGCCGGCGCCGGGAAAGTTGTAGCGCAGCATCACGTCGGCGAGCTTGGCGGTGTTCTTGCCCGAATTGCGCTGCACCGCAGTCTTGTTGACCTTCTCGACCACGCTCACGCTGCCGAAGTTGGCATCCCGGGCCTGCCTGGCCACGTGGTCGCTGACCTTCTTGGTCAGCGGCAGGTCCCAGGCCAGGATCTGGGTGAGCGACACCAGGTCGAGGTCCTCGGCGATGTTGACCACCCGCAGCGAGGCGATGGTGCCCTGGTGGTGGACGGTCAGCGCGCCGTCGGATTCCTCCTGCGACGGCAGCACCTCGCGCAGCACCGATGCCAGACGCTCTTGCAGCGAGGACATTATGCGCTCCCGAATCTGCGGTTGCGGGAAGCGTATTCCTGGCAGGCGGCCCACAGATCGCGGCGGTCGTAGTCGGGCCACAACTTGTCCTGGAAGATGTATTCGGCGTAGGCGGCCTGCCACAACATGAAGTTGCTGGACCGCTGCTCCCCCGAGGTCCGCAAGAACAGGTCCACATCGGGGATGTCGGGCCGTTGCAGGTGATGCGCCACGGTGGACTCGGTGATGCGCTCGGGGTTCAACCGGCCGGCGGCGGCCAGCCGGGCGATTTCCTTTGTGGCCTCGGCAATTTCGGCCCGGCCCCCGTAGTTGACGCAGTAGTTGACGGTGATGACGTCGTTGCGCTTGGTCATCTCCTCGGCGATCGCCAATTCGTTGATCACGCTGCGCCACAGCCGGGGCCGCGAACCCACCCAGCGGATCTTGACCCCTATCGTGTTCAGGTTCACCCGTCGCATCCGCACCACGTCGCGGTTGAAGCCCATCAAAAACCGGACCTCTTCGGGGGACCGCTTCCAGTTCTCGGTGGAAAAGGCGTACAGGCTGAGCCACTTGATGCCGATTTCGATTGCGCCGCAGACGATGTCGATGACCACCGCCTCGCCGGCCTTGTGGCCGTCGGTGCGTGACATGCCCCGTTCGGTGGCCCAGCGGCCGTTGCCGTCCATCACGATGGCCACGTGGTTGGGCAGTCGGTCCGCGGGGATGCGCGGCGCTGCCGCCTTGGAGATGTGCTGCGGCGGCCGGCTCGGCCCGCCGCCGGGCGACGGCGGCAACTCGGGGAAGACCACCGGCCACGTCGACTTGTCCGGGAACACCGGGTAGTCGTCGGGCGCCGGGGGCAGCTGCGGGAAGCCGGTCGACTTCGGGGCGCGCTCGGCTCTAACCACAGTCCATATCCTGCCCGATCAGCGTGGCGCGCTGGTCGGCGATGGTGCGGTCGATGTGATAGGTCCGCTCGACGAGCGGCAACGTCTTGAGCTGGCGCTCCAGATGCCATTGCAGGTGCGCGGCCACCAGGCCGCTGACGTAGTTGCGGTGCGATTGCGGCGTCTGCTCGGCGAACTCCCAGTCGCCGTCGTGCAACGCCGACATCAGGTCCAGCACGCCGGGAGGCGGTGTCGTCGAACCGGCCGGGCGGCAGTGCGGGCACACGCTGCCGCCGGCGCCGACGTGGAACGCCCGATGCGGGCCGGGGGTGGCGCAGCGGGCGCACTCGGTCAGCGCCGGCGCCCATCCGGCGATGCCCATCGCGCGCAACAGGTAGGCGTCCAGCAGCAGGTCCCGGGACCGGCGGCCGTCGGCCACCGCCCGCAACGCGCTCACCGTGAGCCCGTGCAGGGCCGGGGCGGGGGCGCGCTCCTCACCGGCGAGGCGTTCGGCGGTTTCCAGCATCGCGCACGCGCAGGTGTAGCGGCCGTAATCGCTGACGATGTCGGTGGCGAACGCGTCGATCGAGACGACCTGGGTGACGATGTCGAGGTTGCGGCCCGGATGCAACTGCGCGTCGATATGGGCGAACGGCTCCAGCCGCGCGCCGAATTTGCTGCGGGTGCGGCGTACCCCCTTGGCCACCGCGCGAACCAGCCCGTGGTCCCGGGTCAACAGGGTGACGATCCGGTCGGCTTCGCCGAGCTTGTGCTGGCGCAGCACAACAGCTCGGTCTCGATACAGCCGCATCCCAATAGTTTTGCACCCCGCCGCGACATTGCGGGGATCCGCGCCGTTAGTCTCGTACCCCGTGATTGGCGCTTCTGAGTCGGGTTCCGGGGCGCTTTCCGGCTCGGGTTCCGGATCCGGCAACCGGCGCCTGCCCACCCTGACTGACCTGCTGTATCAGCTGGCCAGCCGGTCGGTGAGTTCCACCACACTGGTGGGTCGCTCGCTGCACGCCATCCATGCCAGCCAGCCCACGCTGAACGCCTTCCGGGTGGTGCTCACCGAGTCGGCGCTGGCCGACGCCGCCGAGGCCGATCGGCGCCGCGCGGCCGGGGACACCGCCCCGCTGCTGGGCATTCCGATCGCCGTCAAGGACGACGTCGACATTGCCGGCGTGCCCACCGCCTTCGGCACCGAGGGCTCGGTGCCGCCCGCCACGCACGATGCCGAGGTGGTTCGCCGCCTCAAGGCCGCCGGCGCGGTGATCGTCGGCAAAACCAACACCTGTGAACTCGGGCAATGGCCGTTCACCAGCGGACCGGGCTTCGGGCACACCCGCAATCCCTGGTCGCGCCGGCACACCCCGGGCGGATCGTCGGGCGGCAGCGCCGCGGCGGTGGCCGCGGGCCTGGTGACCGCGGCCATCGGGTCCGACGGCGCCGGCAGCATCCGCATCCCGGCGGCGTGGACGCATCTGGTGGGCATCAAGCCGCAGCGCGGACGCATCTCGACCTGGCCGCTGCCGGAGGCGTTCAACGGGATCACGGTCAACGGCGTGCTGGCCCGCACGGTGGCCGACGCGGCGTTGGTGCTCGACGCGGCGTCCGGCAACGTCGACGGCGACCGGCACAAACCGCCCCCGATCACCGCCTCCGACTATGTGGGCAAGGCGCCCGGTCCGTTGAACATCGCGCTGTCGACCCGGTTCCCCTACACGGGGTTTCGGCCGAAGCTGCATCCGGAGATCCTGGCCGCGACCCGTGCGGTGGGCAAGCAACTCGAGCTGCTGGGCCACACCGTGGTGCCGGGCAACCCGGACTACGGCATGCGGCTGTCGTGGGATTTTCTCGCCCGCTCCACCGCCGGCCTGCGGGACTGGGAGGAGCGGTTGGGCGACGGCGTGGTGCTGGACCCCCGCACGGTGGCCAACTTGCGGCTGGGTCATCTGCTGGGACAGGCGATCCTGCGCAGCGCCCGCCGCCACGAGGCCGCCGACCAGCGCCGGGTGGGCTCGATCTTCGACATCGTCGACGTGGTGCTGGCGCCGACCACCGCGCAACCCCCGCCGCTGGCCCGCGCCTTCGACCGGCTCAGCGGCTTCGGCACCGACCGCGCCATGATTGCGGCGTGCCCGCTGACCTTCCCGTGGAACGTGCTGGGCTGGCCGTCCATCAACGTTCCGGCCGGCTTCACCTCCGACGGCCTGCCGATCGGCGTGCAGCTGATGGGCCCGGCCAACAGCGAGGGCATGCTGATCTCGCTGGCCGCCGAGTTGGAGGCGGTGTCCGGGTGGGCGAGCAAACAGCCGCAGCCCTGGTGGGACCAGAGCGCCGACACTCCCCCCGCCCCCGGCCAGCCCGCGCCCACCGGGTGACGGCCGCCCGCGACGAGCGCGCCGGCGGCCGGCCGCGGCGAGTCGGCCGTGCACAACCGGGGTATCCGAGCGCAATGGACCAATCCGACGCACCTTTGCTCAACGCGCTGGCCGACTATCGCGACAAGAACCGGTACGGGTTCGCGCCGCCCGGGCACCGGCAGGGCCGCGGCACCGACGATCGGGTCCTCGCGGTGCTGGGCCGCGAGCCCTTTCTCGACGACGTGCTGGCCAGCGGCGGGCTCGACGACCGTCGCACCAGCAACGGCTACCTGCAGCGCGCGGAGGACCTGATGGCCGAAGCCGTCGGCGCCGAGATCGCCTGGTTCTCCACCTGCGGCAGCTCCCTGTCGGTGCGCGCGGCGATGATGGCGGTGGCCGGTGGCCAGGGCAGCCTGCTGGTCGGCCGGGACAGCCACAAGTCGATCGTGGCAGGGCTGATCTTCTCCGGGGTGCAGCCGCGCTGGATCACTCCCCGCTGGGACGCCGAGCGCCACTTCTCTCATCCGCCCTCGCCGCAGCAGGTCGAAGAGGCCTGGGACAAGCATCCCGATGCCGCCGGTGCGCTGGTCGTCAGCCCCAGCCCGTACGGCACCTGCGCCGACATCGCCGGCATCGCCGAGGTGTGTCATCGGCGGGGCAAGCCGTTGATCCTCGACGAGGCGTGGGGGGCGCACCTGCCGTTCCACGAGGACCTGCCGACCTGGGCGATGGATGCCGGCGCCGACGTGTGCGTGGTCAGCGTGCACAAGATGGGCGCCGGTTTCGAGCAGGGCTCGGTGTGTTCCACGTCCAGGGCGACCTTATCGACCGGGACCGCCTCTCGGCGTGCGCGGATCTGCTGATGACCACCAGCCCCAACGTCCTGATCTACGCGGCGATGGATGGCTGGCGCCGGCAGATGGTGCAGCACGGTCACCAATTGCTCGGCGCCGCATTGGATTTGGCGCGGCAGGTGCGCGACGAGATCGAGCTCATTCCCGATGTGGAGGTGCTCGACGACGAGCTGCTGGGCGTGCAGGCGTCCCACGACCTGGACCGCATGCAGGTGCTGATCGACGTATGCGGCACCGGCACATCGGGTTATCAGGCCGCCGACTGGCTGCGCGAGCACGCGCGCATCGACGTGGGCATGAGCGACCACCGCCGCATCCTGGCCACCTTGTCCATGGCCGACGACAAGGAGACGCTGGGCCGTCTCACCGATGCGCTGCGGGCGTGGCGCACCGCGGCGCAGGACTTCGACCCCGCCCCCCGGATCGCGCTGCCGTCGCCGGGCGAAATGCAGTTGGAAACGGTCGAATTGCCGCGCGACGCGTTTTTCGGGCGGGTGCAGGAGGTGCCGACCAAAACCGCAGCCGGCCGGATCGCCGCCGAACAGATCACGCCCTATCCCCCGGGCATCCCCGCCGTCGTCCCCGGCGAGCGGCTCAATGATGCTGTGCTGGACTACCTTTGCTCCGGGGTGGCCGCGGGGACGAACCTGCCCGACGCGGCCGATCCGTCGCTGCAGACCATCCGGGTGCTCGCCTGAGGCGTCACCCGAGCAACTGGCGCACCTCGCCGGTCACCTCGTCCACCGGCACGTCGGCCACCAGCGATGCTCGCAGCCCGCCCGGTCCGTTCGGGTGCAGTCGCGGCCGCAGACCGGGCAGGATTGCGCGTACCGACCACATCCCGCTAAAAGCCCAGCCTGCCAAGCTGTTTGGGATCGCTTTGCCAGTTCTTGGCGACCTTGACGCGCAGGTCGAGATACACCTTGGTGCCGAGCAGCTTCTCGATCTGGGCGCGCGCGGCGGTGCCGACTTCGCGCAGCCGCGCACCCCCTTTGCCGATGATGATGCCCTTCTGGCTGTCGCGTTCGACGTAGAGCAGCGCGTGCACGTCGATCAGATCGTCGCGGTCCTCCCGCGGATTGACCTCGTCGATGACCACCGCCAGCGAATGCGGCAGCTCGTCGCGAACACCCTCGAGGGCGGCCTCCCGGATGAGCTCGGCCATCAGCACCTCCTCGGGCTCGTCGGTGAGCTCCCCGTCGGGGTAGTAGGCCGGCCCGGGCGGCAGCGCCGCGGCGAGCACGTCGATCACGATGTCGACCTGCGCCCCGGTCACCGCCGAGACCGGAACGATCTCGGCTGAGTCGCCGACCAATTCGCTGACCGCGACCAACTGCGCGGCCACCCGGTCCTTGGGTACCTTGTCGATCTTGGTGACGATGGCGACCAGCGTCGTCTTCGGCGCGGTCGCGCGGATCTGCTCGACGATCCAGCGGTCTCCCGGGCCGATCGCCTCGTCGGCCGGGATGCACAGCCCAATCACGTCGACTTCGGCGTAGGTGTCGCGCACCAAGTCGTTGAGCCGCTTGCCCAGCAAGGTGCGGGGACGGTGCAGACCCGGCGTGTCCACCAGAATGATCTGGAAGTCGTCGCGGTGCACGATGCCGCGGATGGTGTGCCGGGTGGTCTGGGGCCGCATCGAGGTGATCGCGACCTTGGTGCCGACCAGCGCGTTGGTCAGCGTGGACTTCCCGGTGTTGGGGCGCCCGACCAAACACACGAAGCCGGAACGGAATTCAGTCATGATGCTCGGGTTCCTCACCGTCGGGTGACCCGTCGGATTCGACCGGGCTGAGCAGCACGGTGCCCACCCGCACCCGGCCGCGGTGATCGGTGCCGCCTTCGGCGTGCAGCCGCAAGCCGTGCGATATCACCTCGGCGCCGGGCAGCGGCACCCGACCCAGCTCCAGGGCGAGCAGGCCGCCCACCGTGTCGACGTCGAGATCGTCGTCGAACTCCACGCCGTAGAGCTCGCCGAGGTCTTCGATGGGCAGCCGCGCCGACACGCGGAACCGCTTGTCGCCCAGGTCTTCTATCGGTGCGGTCTCGGCCTGGTCGTATTCGTCGGCGATCTCGCCGACGATCTCCTCCAGGACGTCTTCGATGCTGACCAGCCCGGCGATCGCCCCGTACTCGTCGACCAGCAGCGCCATGTGGTTCCGGTCGCGCTGCATCTCCCGCAGCAACGCATCCAGCGGCTTGGAGTCCGGCACGAAGACGGCGGGCCGCATCACCTGCGACACCGGTGTGGCCCGGCCGCTGCCGCCGGGTAAGAGCGCCTGCTGCACAAGGTCTTTGAGGTACACCACCCCGACGATGTCGTCGACGTTCTCGCCGATCACCGGGATGCGCGAGTGCCCGCTGCGCACCGCCAGGTTGATCGCCTGGCTCGCCGATTTGTCGCTCTCGATCCAGATCATCTCGGTGCGCGGCACCATCACCTCACGGGCCGGGGTGTCACCGAGTTCGAACACCGACTGGATCATGCGGCGTTCCTCGGCGGCGACCACGCCGCGTTGCTGGGCCAGGTCGACGACCTCGCGCAGCTCGATCTCGGAGGCGAACGGCCCGTTGCGCAACCCCCGGCCGGGAGTGACCGCATTACCCAGCACCACCAGCAACCGGCTGATCGGCATCAGCAGCCATGAAATGACTTGCAGCGGAAGGACTGTCGTCAACGCGATGGAATAGGCGTTCTGACGGCCCAGGGTGCGCGGACCCACCCCCATGACCACGAAACTGGTCACCACCATGATGGCGGCGGCGCCGAACAGCCCCCACCTGAGCCCGAAGTTGTCGTAGAGAAACACCACCAGCAGCACGGTCGCGGTGATCTCGCAGGTGATCCGCAGCAGCACCACCAGGTTGATGTAGCGGGGCCGCTCGGACATCACCTTGGACAGCGCCACCGCGCCGGGCCGCTCGTCACGCACCAGCTCCTGCACCCGGGCCAGCGACACCGTGCTGATGGCCGCATCGATCGCCGCGAACAGGCCGCCCAAGGCGATCAACGCCACCGCACCCAGCAACTCAGACCAGCCGGTCATGAATCGGCGTTCTGCTCCTCGGACCGGCTCCGGCGGGCCAGCAGCCAGGCGATCACGCCCACCACCACCGCGAAGCCCCCGAACCGCAGCGCCAGACCCCACCCGGACTGCCTGGGCTGACCGGGCTCCTGGTGGTGGACCGCCAGCAGCACCAAAAAGCCGCCGTCGTCGGTCGGCCCGGCGCCCGGCAGCGGTTGGGTCTTGATCACCCGGATCTGGGCCGGGGCGCTGCTGGAGTTGTCGATCTGGCCCCAGGCCAGGGTGGAGTCGTCGAGCAGGAAGGTGTCCTGGCTGCCCGCGGGTTGGCTGCCGTCGTGACCCACCACCGCCACGTGGCCGACTTCGACGGTCTCACCCTTGGCGGGAATGAAGGCCGTCACGTTCTCGTACAGCTTCGGCGGCGCCGGCGGCTTGTAGTCCGGCGGCGGCGGGCCGTTGTAGCCGTTCAGCGGGATCGATCCGCCGCCGTAGAAGCTGCCCGCGGCCACATAGCTGTCGCCGACCGCGGTGAACGGGACCACGCCGACCGTCGCGGCGTCGAGCACCATCCGCGCGCCGCGCGCCAGGTAGGCCTGCTGGTAGGCGCCGTTGTAGAAGTAGCGGAAGGTGACCGCCGAATTGAGCGGGTTGTAGAGGGTGGGGCGGCGGTAGGCGTCGTCGTAGTCGATGTAGTCCCAGTGGCGGGGGCGGATCAGCCGTTGCTCGTCGACCTTGAGCACGTCGACGTTTTCCCGGTGCGCGGCCACCACGTTCTGCACCTGCTGGTTGAAGTCCACCTGGGTGGGCGGTTTGGGCGGGTTGGCCGGGTCGACGCGGGTCACCGGGGCGGCCTTGGCCGCGGCGATCGCCAGCGACGGCGCATCCAGGCCGCGGGGCGGTGCCACCACGGGGGCGTCGCGCGGCGCGTCGGGCCCGGGCGGATTGATCTCGAGCACCGGCACGGCGCCCTGGCCCGCGTTGGGCGGCGGCAACACCAGCGGGCTTTGCACCGGCACCGGGATCGGGGGCGGCTCGTAAGCCGGCACCGGCACTTCCGGGGGCCGGGTGGGCGCGTTGCTCGGCGGGCCCTGCACCCCCCGCCGGTCCTCGTTGCACACGTTGGCGGTGTGGTAGGCGTTCACGTAGAACATGCAGTGCTGGCAGGAGACCGGGTTCGACCCGGCGCCGGCACACGGCGCCGCCTGCGCCACCGGGCCGTCGACCACCACCGACAACGGCGCGAAAGCGATCGCGGCGGCCGCCAGAATCCGGAGTCGGCTCAATTTTGCGGGCATCAGTTGTCGAAATACCTTGACTTGTCCAGCAATCGGCGGTCGCGCTCCTGCTGGCGGTCCTGGTGGTAGGCCTCCACCTGATCGGCCACCCATTCCTCGAGCAGCCGGTCCTGGAGGGCGAACATCTCCTTTTCCTCGTCCGGCTCGCCGTGGTCGTAGCCGAGCAGATGCAGCACCCCGTGGATGGTCAGCAGCGCCAACTCGTGCCCCAGGCTGTGCCCGGCCGCGGCCGCCTGATCGGCGGCGAATTCCGGGCACAGCACGATGTCGCCCAGCATCGCGGGCCCCGGCTCCGGGGCATCCGGGCGGCCGCCCGGCTCCAGCTCGTCCATCGGGAAGCTCATCACGTCGGTCGGCCCGGGCAGGTCCATCCAGCGCATGTGCAGGTCGGCCATCGCCGCGGTGTCCAGCAGCACCATGGACAGCTCGGCCGCCGGATTGACGTCCATCTTGGCGATAACGAACCGCGCAACGCTGATCAGCTCGGCTTCGGAGACGTCGATACCCGACTCGTTGGACACCTCAATGCTCATAGATCCCGCTCACCGCACACCATCATCGACGACCGCGCGAGCCCGACGCCCGCCGCGCCGCCCGGTTCATGGTCAGGCCGGGCTCTTCAAACTTCGCATAGGCGTCGACGATCTCCGACACCAGCCGGTGGCGCACCACGTCCACGCTGGTCAGCTCGGCGACGTGGATGTCGTCGACGCTGTCCAGGATCTCCATCGCCGAGCGCAGGCCCGACGTGGCGCCGCCGGGCAGGTCGACCTGGGTGATGTCGCCGGTGACGACGATCTTGGACCCGAAACCCAGCCGGGTGAGGAACATCTTCATCTGCTCGGCGGTGGTGTTCTGGGCCTCGTCGAGCACGATGAACGCCGAATTCAGGGTGCGGCCGCGCATGTAGGCCAGCGGCGCCACCTCGATGACCCCGGCCGACATCAGCTTCGGGATCACCTCGGGGTCCATCATGTCGTACAGGGCGTCATACAGCGGCCGCAGATACGGGTCGATCTTCTCGCTCAGCGTGCCCGGCAGAAAGCCAAGGCGCTCACCGGCTTCCACCGCCGGCCGGGTCAAGATGATGCGGCTGACCTGCTTGGTCTGCAACGCGTTGACGGCCTTGGCCATCGCCAGGTAGGTCTTGCCGGTGCCGGCCGGGCCGACCCCGAACACGATGGTGTTGGCGTCGATGGCGTCGACGTAGCGCTTCTGGTTGAGGGTCTTGGGCCGGATCGTCTTGCCGCGCCGGGACAAGATGTCCAGCGTCAGTACCTCGGCCGGTGACTCGTTGTCGGTGCCGGCCAGCATGGCGACGCTGTGCCGGACCACCTCCGGCGTCAGCACCTGGCCGTTGGCGACGATCGCGACGAGCTCGGAGATCACCCGTTCGGCGCGGGCGACATCGGCGGACTCACCGGAGATGGTGATGGCGTTGCCGCGCACGTGCAGGTCGGCGATCACGCTGCGTTCCAGGGCGCGCAGGTTCTCGTCTGCCGAACCCAGCAGGCCCATGACGATGTCGGGCGGAACATCGATGCTGATGCGAACTTGAGCGTCGGCCTGGAGGGCTCCGGCTGCGTCAGCAGCGCTGGTGTCGCGGGGCGTCACGTGGTTTTCGATGCCTGCCTTCTGAAGTTCTGGCCGATCGCGGCGATTTCTGGCGTTTTAATCCTACCGCCGCCGCGACGCTGGCCCCAATGTTCAGGCGGCGCACCGGGCGGCCCGGTCGTTGGCCGACCTGCGTTTCTGCGGCCAAAGTGCGACGAAATTACGGGCTCGCGGCGTCGTCCCAGCGCGGGGTCAGCACCCCGAGCGCGCCCAGCGCCACCGCGGCGGCCGTCGACGTGCGCAGCACCTGGGGGCCCAGCCGGACGCTCAGCGCGCCCGCCTGCCGCAGGGCGGCGAGCTCGTCGTCGGCGATACCGCCTTCGGGGCCGATCACCAGGAACAGCGACTTCGCCTGTGCCACAGGCACATCCGTAAGCCGGTCGGTGGCCGACTCGTGCAGGGCCAGCACCACCGCGCCGGCGGCCACCTCGTCGCGGATCCGCGACGTCAGCGACGCGGTGGACAGCACCCCGTCGACGGTGGGAATGTGCGGCCGGCGGGACTGGCGGGCCGCCGCCTTGGCGACCGCCCGCCAGCGGCGCAAACCCTTGTCCACCCGCGGGCCGTGCCAATTGGCCACACACCGGGCGGCCTGCCAGGCCAGGAACCCATCCGCGCCGGCCTCGGTGGCCAGTTCGACAGCCAGCTCCGAGCGCTCGGACTTCGGCAGGGCCTGTACCACGGTCACCGGCGGGTTCGGCGGCGCCACGGTCCAGCGTTCGAGCACCCGCGCCCGCAGCCCGTCGCGCCCGGCGTGCTCCACCTCGCAGCGGGCCAGCCCGCCGGCGCCGTCGCCGAGCACCAGGCGTTCCCCGGGGCGGATCCGCCGGACGGTGGCGGCGTGAAACCCCTCGTCGCCGCCCAGCACGGCCAGCGAGCCGGCGTCGGGCAGCTCGTCGGTGTAGAACAGCGTCGCGACCATGGCGGGGCCCGCGCGGCGTCGGGCTAGCGCCCGGTGAAGGTTTCGCGCAGCCGGCTGAACAATCCGCCGCCGGCGTGGGTGGAGCGGACCTCCGGGACCTCGCGGCCGCGGCGGGCCTTGAATTCGCGCAGCAGCTCGGTGTCGCGGGCGTCCAGCCGGCTGGGCACCACCACCTCGACGTGCACGTGCAGATCGCCGCGGGTGCCCGACCGCAGGTGCGGCATGCCGTGGCCGCGCAGCGTGATGACCGAACCCGGTTGGGTGCCGGGCGGAATGGTGATTTCGCTGACGCCGTCCAGGATGGCGTCGACGGTGACGGTGGCGCCCAGCGCCGCGTCGACCATCGGCACCGACACCGTGCAGTGCAGGTCGTCGCCCTCGCGGACGAAGACGTCGTGGGGCTGTTCGTGCACCTCGACGTAGAGGTCACCGGCCGGGCCACCGCCGGGACCCACCTCGCCCTGGGCGGCCAGCCGCACCCGCATGCCGTCACCCACCCCGGCGGGGATCTTGACGCTGATCTCGCGGCGGGCCCGCACCCGGCCGTCGCCCATGCACTGGTGGCACGGGTCGGGGATGACGACGCCGACGCCGCGGCAGGTCGGGCACGGCCGGGACGTCATCACCTGGCCGAGCAGCGAGCGCTGCACCGTCTGCACCTCGCCGCGGCCGCCGCAGGTGTCGCATGGCACCGGGGCGGAGTCGCCGTTGGTGCCCTTGCCGTGGCAGCGGTCGCACAGCACGGCGGTGTCGACGGTGACCTGCTTGGTCACCCCGGTGGCGCACTCCTCGAGGTCGAGCCGCATCCGCAGCAGCGAATCCGAGCCCGGCCGGACCCGCCCGATCGGGCCGCGGGAGGTGGTGCCGCCGCCGAAGCCGCCCCCGAAAAAGGCCTCGAACACATCGCCGAGGCCGCCGAACCCTCCGAAGCCGCCGCCCGCCGCGGCCGCCCCCTCCAGCGGATCACCGCCCAGGTCGACGATCCGCCGTTTCTCCGGGTCGCTGAGCACCTCGTAGGCGACGCTGATCTCCTTGAATTTCGCCTGCGCGGCCTCGTCGGGGTTGACGTCGGGATGCAGTTCGCGCGCCAGCTTGCGGTACGCGCGTTTGATCTCCGCATCGCTGGCGCCTCGGCTCACGCCGAGCAGCCCGTAATAGTCGCGTGCCACGCTTGCCTCTCCTATACCTGGTCTTTTCCGCGCCTACCCACGGTGCGGGTGCGCGCTCATCGAGCACCCAGGACTTCGCCGATATACATGGCAACCGCAGCAACGCTGGCGATAGTTCCCGGATAGTCCATCCGGGTGGGCCCCAGCACACCCATTCCCCCGTAAACGGTGTCGGAGGTGCCGTAGGCGGTGGTGACCATCGAGGTGCCCACCATCTGCTCGGCGGCCGTCTCGTGGCCGATGCGCACCGTCACCTTACCGGCCTCCTGCTGGGCGGCCAGCAACCGCAGCACCACGACCTGCTCCTCGAGCGCCTCCAGGATGGAACGCAACGAGCCGCCGAAATCGGCGGCGTTGCGGGTCAGGTTGGCGGTACCGCCCATCAGCAGGCGTTCCTCGCTGTGTTCGACCAGCGACTCCAGCAACACCGTGGCCGACCGGCCCACCGCGTCACCCAGCCCGTCGGGACTGCGCAGCTGCTCGGCAAGGTCGGCCACCGCGACCGACGCGGCGGACAGCTTCTTGCCGACCAGCGCCTGCCCGAGCATCTCGCGCAGCCGGGACAGCTCGTGGTCGTCGATGACGTCGCCGAGTTCGACGATGCGCTGATCCACCCGGCCAGAGTCGGTGATGACGACCATCAGCAGCCGCGCCGGGGTCAGGGCGATCACCTCGAGGTGCCGCACGGTGGACGACGACAACGTCGGGTACTGCACGATGGCCACCTGCCGGGTCAGCTGCGCGAGCAGCCGCACCGCGCGGCGCAGCACGTCGTCGAGGTCGACACCCGATTCCATGAAGTTCTGGATCGCGCGCCGTTCGGCCGCCGACAGCGGCTTGACGTCGTCGAGCCGGTCGACGAATTCGCGGTAGCCCTTCTCGGTGGGGACCCGCCCGGAGCTGGTGTGCGGCTGGGTGATGTAACCCTCGGCCTCCAGCACCGCCATGTCGTTGCGGACGGTGGCCGACGACACGCCCAGGTTGTGACGCTCCACCAAGGTCTTGGAACCGATCGGCTCCTTGGTGGCGACGAAGTC
>Ga0164242_10000567_pt1 | contig 44690 bp, 55 predicted proteins | sample OricomgcompostMG_FD_108783 | JGI IMG/M metagenome (GOLD analysis project Ga0164242, IMG submission 108783) | Miracle-Growth compost microbial communities from Emeryville, California, USA - Original compost - Miracle growth compost (MG) ... | reverse complement strand
TTAGCTGCTAGTGAACACCGAGCAAACACCTTGCCACATCCCCATCCAGACCATGGCCGGGGGGACCTTCAACTAACGGCTGCATCTCCGTCTCGGTGGCCGTAAACCAGCCAACGGTGTGCCGCTGGCACTCGCTAGCGATCAGCAGATCCCCCCTCCCCCAGAGACTCCAACGCAAACAGGGTATTGTTTCCTTTGCCAAGCCCTTCCGTATGTACATTACATCTAGTGTAGGGCTCCCCTCTGCTCCCTGCTGTTTCCCCAGCAAATCGGGACGGGTAGTGACGGACCCATTTTCGGCTTCTTACACTTTGCGGAAAGCTACTTCGCTTGGAGTTCGTTGGCTAGCAAACGTGAGAAGCCATTCAATCCGCCTGAGAAAGGATCTCGTCCTGTTCGGGAGTCACCACCACTTGGGAGTCCACGTACCCTTTTCCAATAGCTGTGAATCCTTTTTTCCCTCTATGATAAAGTACCCCTTGCCCCTCGGCGGCTTGTCTTAATTATAGCACTATTTACTACGGCCACTTCTCCCCTTCTTCCCGGTAGCCATGACCATGGAAACGATGCCTGCAGATCAAAATACCCAACTCTCGACGCCCCCTGGCGAACAGGACCTTCAGCCTAATCATGTCTCGGAGGACAAGTCGGCCTACAAGATCAGCGAAATGCCTCTCGGCTCTGGCAAGCACATCCGGATCGTGGGGATCGGCGCCGGCGCGAGCGGCATCAACATGATCCGGACCCTCCGGCTTAACCTCACCAACTATGAAGTCGCCGTATACGAGAAGAACGAGGACGTCGGCGGCACCTGGTTTGAGAACCGCTACCCGGGTTGTCGCTGTGACGTTCCGAGCCACAGCTATCAGTTCTCGTGGCGTCCGAACCACGAATGGTCCAACTTCTTCTCCCCCGCGAAGGAAATAGGGGATTACCTCGGTAGGGTCTGCGACGAGGAGGGCATGAGGGGCACTATCAAGACCCGCCACCGAGTAGCCGCCGCAACATGGAACGAGGAGAGGGGAGTGTGGGAGCTGCGAATCCAAAACCTGGAGACGGGCGAAGAGTTCGACGACTACGCCAACTTCTTGTTAGACGGGTCCGGGATTCTAAAGTAAGTGCCCTCCCCCCCCAAATGCTGTCGGCCCGGTCCAAATATGAGGAAGAATAGGATACGAGGAAGAACGAGGCTAAGAGACAACGTAGTAACTGGACCTGGCCCGACATCCCTAATATTCAAGATTTTCAGGGGCAGTTGATACACACTGCGCGCTGGCCAAAGGATTTCGACCACTCGGGCAAAACGGTGGCCATCATTGGCAATGGCTCTACCGGCGTTCAAGTGTTGCCAGAGATTCAACGAGGTGAGTCTTGCCCTCGGTTACACGCCGCCCTTGCGATACAACTTACTCACGCCCTGAGCAGGAGCAAAGAAGTTGTACCACATGGTACGAAACGCAACATGGATTCTCCCGCCCCGGATACAAACAATGATCCTCACGGGGAAGGCAAAAGATGTCCTCAGCCGAATCAGTCTCGACGACGAAGGAAACTTTTCCCAGGACACGATTGAGAAGTTCAAGTCTGATCCCGAATTCTACCGTACCTTTGTCAAGGGCATCGAGGAGGAGATTAATGGCGCGTTCCCTGCTGTACGTGAAACCCAAACCCGAAGGGATGAGGGAGCCATAGCTTGCTGCTAATAGGGATGTTCTCCAGATGCTCAAAGACGGACCTGTCCAGAAGTTCGCACGCGAAAAGGTTGCCGAATACATGGCTTTCATGCTGGGTGGAGATGAGAAATTGTGTCAAACTCTAATACCGACATACCCCCTCGGCTGCAGGAGAATCACTCCGGCGCCGGGATATCTGCAAGCGCTCAGAGCACCCAACGTCGAAATCGTCATGGACGGCATGAAACAGATCGTTCCAGAAGGGATTGAGCTGCATTCCGGAGAGGTCATAAAGGTAGATGCCATCATCTGCGCGACGGGATTCGACCTATCCTTCCGCCCAAGATTCCCTTTGGTCGGCCGCCAGGGGAATCTGCAGGACTCGTGGGATAAGGAGCTCCCCAAAGCCTACATGTCCTGCGCTGTTGCCGGTTTGCCGAACTACTTCAGTAAGTTGTGCAACCCGGGACGCACCGTGACTGGCGACAAGCTTTTGGCTAACCGGCGCTTCTTTGATTAGCTTTCCTAGGACCAAACGCGCCCATCGGGCATGGAAGTGTCTTCACCCTTAGTGAACATATCGCCAAGTACGTCGCTGGCATCATCAAGAAATGCCAAGCCGAGGGCATCAAGGCGGTCGTGCCGTCACAAGCCGCCGTCGACGACTACCTCGAGCACATCACGGCCTTCATGCCCCGCACCGTCTGGGCCTCGTCGTGCCGGTCGTGGTTCAAAGGTGGCAGGGTGGACGGCCCGGTCGTGGCCCTGCATCCGGGGAGCCGCATCCACTTCTTCCACATGCTCGAGCGCTTCAGGGGCGAGGACTGGGAGTACGTGTATGATGCGCCGAGTCGTAATAGGTTCCACTACCTTGGTAACGGGCTGTCGACTAAGGAGCTGGACGCGGAGGCCGACCCGACCTGGTATCTTGAGTCTCCTGCTACGGTATTATAGACTCTGCGTTGGAGATGGCTTGCCTGCATGATGATAATGAATGTATATAGTCGCATATTTTGGTGGCTACTTACCTACAAGCATAGTTCTAGGCATTGCATTAGATGACGCCATTGTTGATGGAGACTATTTTCCCGGGGGGAGGGGGGTTTGGAGGTAGATTCTAGGCGAGTGAATCTGGGTGGCAATATACAGAAATTCCCTAAGGTTTGAAAACTTTCGGTTATTGAGAAAGAGTCAATGGCTCTGTGATAGAATACGAAGGTTTATGGTAGAACTTGAAGAGATAGGTTGAGAGGGACAGGGGTTACAGTGCTGGGATGTGTACCCAGGAAACACGCACTGTGCGGCACCAGTCTACCAAGGTACCTGTATTTTGACGTTCCTCGGCTTCACGAATGACTTACAAACTGGTTTAGCCACGATTTTCTTGACATAGACCAAACACTCCTTCTGTCCTAGAGCAAACCTCTCCGTTTTATCCCATCCATATTGTTTGCCCTATTCCTCTCTTACACATCGGCTATCAATGCGGGCCACGGCTCGGTCCCTGATGGCCTCGGCCGTCACGCCCAGAGGGCTTCGGCCCTCGCCGACGGCCCTCCTGCCGCCGCTGCCGCTATATCGGCGGTTGCTCCGGGCGCACCGCAAGTTCCTCCCCGCCGAGATGAGGGTGCTGGGTGATGAGTACATCAAGGCTGAGTTCAGGGCGCACCAGAACATCGACAACCCGGTTCACATTGTAGGTTATGGCCCCCGGACCCCTTCTAATCCGGGGATGTTCTCTTGGTTATGCTGAGGCGGGGCTAACATTGTGTGTGTGCGTTTGTGTCTAGATCGGGTTCTTGACCGAGTGGCAGCTGTACGCTCAGAAGATTGAGGGTGATTCATGGATTGGGGAGAAGCTTGATCCTGCCAAGATCGAGAAGATGAACGGTCCGTCTCCTCTACCCGGGAACCTTCCCTACCTCCTCTCTGGTTTCCTTCCTTGCCTAGGTACCTTGGATTTGACCTGCTAACATGTGATGAAATTTGAAGACGAGCAATTAGCCCAGTTGTATGAGCTGATGCGCGCGATACGGAGGCGAGGAGAGAACGACGACGTGGAATGAAAACGCTCGGTTGACGCACTTTAGCGGACATGCCCGTTGTATGATCTAATGCCGTTTCAACTTCAATGCTGGGATACTATTTTTTCGTGTGTCCGTGGTGGGACAGTATGCTATGTACAGGATATATGTATCATCTCATGTGAATTACGAAGCGAAACCATAAATAGACCCGCTCGCTAATCGCATCCTATAATCCTCTAACGCTTCCGCAATCCAGTTCGCTTGGACAACGCTGACTTTCTTTGCGTAGTTTTTCTGAGTAAAGACATGTTCCAGAAACATGATGGCCTCCTTCTTCTGCCCGTGCAGCGCGCTCGACGGATGTATCGCCACGACATGCTTGCCGTGCGTGGTGATATAACTACTATCGGGCGCCAACATCGCCGTCTTCAGAGTAAACCCCTTCAGGAAACACTTGATGACGATTTCGGCTCGGTCGGGGGAAACGGGGACGAAAGGCTGCGGATCCGGAGGAGGTGCTTCGTTCAGCAGCTTTTCTCGGATGCAGAGGCCGCGGAGCTGCCTTCGGATGTTCATCGCTTGCTTCATATTCCGAATATTGACCTTCCGTTGCTTGCACCAACCAACCCGATCGCTGTTCTCGGCCGCATAGTGCTGCATGGTGGTCAAGTAGGTAAGGAGGTCTCCCTCCCGGCGATACAGCTCCTTCCTAAACTCTTCCACTTCTTCCCTGACCTCCTCGGACTGGAGCTGGTGGAAGATATCGTCACCTGATGTGATGCAGGCAATTATGTCAACAACCTCTAATAAACAATCGTACTTGGGATCTGCTGCAGTGAGGAGGACTCGACCCAGTGGGGCGGAGACTGGGAAGAAGGCCATCTTGCGTCCCATCTCAGTAATAGAACCGTCACCGGCAATGGCGCCTAGGAGGTGGAGGTGCACGAGCGCCTTCTCGAGCGATTCGATAGATGGACGATCCATTAGAGGAAACGACAAGACATCGTCGATACCACGAGCCTTCATCGTAAGCACTGCGCCCAAAACATCGTTTCTCAATATCTCGGGTAGATCTGTCGGCTGCATGCTGTTGAAAGTCTCTTCCGTGTAAAGCCTATAACACTTTCCGGGAGCCTCTCTTCCCGCTCTTCCCGCGCGCTGAGTCGCCGATGATTTGGAAATTGCCTTGGCGAGCAGGGATTCCATGCCCAGCCGTGACCGAAACTCCTTGACTTTGGCTTTACCGCAATCGATCACGTATCTGATACCGGGCACGGTGACGGAGGTCTCGGCGATATTGGTGGCGAGGACAATCTTCCGCGTAAACGCCGACTTGACCGGCCTGAAGGCCTCGTGCTGAGCCTCGATGGACAGCTGTCCGAATAGCGGAAAGACTTTAATCTTGGGCACGTTGGAGGCGAGGGTCGCGGCATACTCTTCGATGAGCTTCTGGGCCGACTCGATCTCCTCTTGCCCAGTGAGGAATGCCAGGATATCGCCCGGGAGGGCCTCTTGTAGGTGGATCTTGAAGATTGTTTTCAAAAGGGCCTCTTGCAAGTCGGGAACCGGTTTCGGGACGTAGATAATGTCGACGGGATACTGCCGGCCTTCGATCTTTAAGACCTCAACAGCGGGAGGCGAATGTTTCCTTGCGTCTGGGGAGGCCTTCTCAGCTTCACTTTCCTCCGTGGCTGAGAAGAACCGATGGATGCCGTCTATATCAGCGGTGGCGCTCATGATTACTACCTTAAGCGGTACTCCTCCACGTCCCTTCTTCTCACCGCCGAGAATTTGCTTGATGAACCCCGACAGCATGTCGACATCGACACTCCTCTCGTGGATTTCGTCGATGATCACGGCACTGTACTGCCTCAAATTCGGGTCACGCAGGAGATCTTGGAGGAGCATACCCTCAGTGAGGAACTTGACCCTTGTCCCTCGAGGGACGTTGTGGTCGAAACGAACGGAGTAGCCGACCAGACCCTTCTGGTGGCTCCCAAGCGCAGAAGATCCGGAGTCGCCGCCGCTCTTCAGCCCATTCAGAGGCGTTCCCATTTCGCGAGACACCCGATGGGCTAGTGTCGTGGCGGCCACTCGCCGGGGCTGTGTGATGGCGATTGTCCCTCCGACGAAGACTTCCTCGTCGCCGACCTTCACTTTTCGCCGCTGGCACCAGTCCTCCTGGTATAGGAACTGAGGCACTTGGGTACTCTTTCCGGAACCGGTCTCTCCGACTAGCACGAGTACGTCGCGCTCTCGCATGACTTTCCTGATCTTATCCTGGTAGTTCCAGAGTGGGAGCTGCCGCCGGGTTTTCAGATAAGTTTCGTCACCTGGCGTTTCCCGGGGTTTCTGCCGCCTCGACAAGTGTAAGTTTTTCTTTTCAGCTTGTCTTGATATGCCATCTCGCTCCTTTTTCAGAGCAGTATCCTCATTTCCATCCGACCCAGTTGGTGTTGCGGGTTGGACGGCATCTGTCGGTGGCTCGTCTTTGGTGGGTGGTTTAGACTTCTTCGATAGGTACCCATCCAAGGAGATAACCTTGCCGCCAACTTTGACGACGTCTCCTCCGCCCTGTAATTTCCGTTTCTTGGACATCCTAGCCAAATTTTGTGTGGTTTTATGTGATTTGGATGATGTACGTTGAGAAATTCAATTCTGAGAGCAGGCCCTTCAACCTGGCGAAGCTTTTAAAACTTTGCTGTATTGTGATTGGTCACAAGCCACCCGCCTTCGGACGAAGACAAAAATACTCGACTAACAACATACTCCCCATGAACGAGGAGGAACGAGGACACTTCACGAGTTCAAGTATTACCACATGCGACATATCCACGCTAATTTGCTAACTGCCCTGGGTCGATTTAATAGACTCTTTCACCTCGACCGCTAGAGCAAAGCATAACTCGCACGTCGGGCAGCAATGGCGCATGGAATTTGATACAAGCTTCGCTTCACAGGGGCCAAGCGAGTATCAAACCGTCTCTCTCGAAATTTCAAGCAGCGATCTATTAACGGAGACGCATAGCTACTACTCTAGCTCACCCCCCTACGCGGGAAACAAACATGCTGGCAGACCTCTCTAACAGGAGGCGGGAAAAAAAGAGGCAGAAATGAGATCCTGCCCCAGCGCGGCTCTGCTCGGGGATGACATGTAACGTCGGGGCTGATAATGAATGCAGTCGTTGTGATCATTATTCCATATTCCAAAACACAATTAAACCCTAACGAATGCGGTTGAGCTGTTCGCGGTTCATCCTCACGCCGTCGTCGACAGCATCGCTCTGTAAAACAATTAGTTAGAGAGGAGTTCGTTGGATAGCATTTCATGGCCAAGTAGCCTACCTTTCCCTCGATTCTCTTGATGTGGACGATCTGCGAATCAACCTCTTCGCCCATCCTTCTGCCAATTGTGTTGAGCATGCCCACACGGCCGTGCAGGTCGGCAAGCTTGGAGTCAATGGCCTCCTCGTCCCTCTCATCCTCCGCCGCAAGATCCGGATCGTCGTCGTCGTCGACAAACAGGTGTTTTGACCTCTCGGCGGCGCTCGTCTTGGGCAGGCCCAACAGCCCCTGCGGCTGACGGCCGATGTCCTTGAACGACGACTCCATGCGCTGGTTCGCGGCGAAGGCGTCCTTTCGGGTGGCCTCTCGCCGGTCTCGCTCGTCGCGGTGCTTGTCGAGGACGTCCTGGTCGCGCTGGGCGGCTCGCTTGCCCGAGGTGAACGGGTTGGACACGTGGACGGCGAACATGCTGCGGTTGAGGGTCTTGAGCTCGCTGGCCTTCTCGGCGGCGATCCGGCTCTGGTTGGCGGCTAGGTCGAGGTTCTTCTCGGTGTTGTAGAGACGCTCGCCTTGAGCTCCTAGGCGGGCGTACGTCCCGAGACTGGTCTCAATCGCCTGGTCCGCCATCGCTAGTGACCGGTCGAGAGTCCGCACCGACTCCTGTCGCACGTCTCTGATTTGGCGTGACATGCCCCTTACGTCCTCCTGCTCCTGCTCCTGCTCGGTCAGCTCCCGCTGCACGCCGTAACCGTCATATGAACCACCAGCGGCACCGGATTGGCCTTGTCCGTAGCGGTCGTTGCCCGCGGTTTCGTATCGTTGGGTCTCGCGAGCCTGTGCACCGGAGAAGAGGGCGTCACGGTTATCGTCCGTGGCCGAGCTGTCGTTCCGCCCGAGTCCGCCGTACCCTCCAGGGCCACGCGTAGGGCCACGGGAAGGAGCCGGCGAAGGGCGTTGGCCATATGCCGGTGCGCTGCTACTGTCGTATCGGTTGGCCCCGTAGCCTCCGGTAGCACCGAGCTTGTCAGCTCCATAGCCGCCACTAGAGCCCCCACCGGGTTGCGGGCTGTTGGAGTATGGCGGAGGAGGTCCGCCGCCGCGTGGGCCGGGACCACTGGGAAGACCGCCGCCCGCTCCTCCTGGACGGGGCCCGCCTGGAAGCCCAGCCCGAGCTTGCTGGTAAGGCGTCTTCTTTGCATAGGGGTCCTCGGCAGGCTGTTGAGCATAAGGGTTCTCTTCTTGGGCTGCCTTCTTTCGCCCAAAGAGGCCGCTTCGGTTGCTGTCGTCGTCGCCATCCGACTTCTTGCTGAATCCCATCTTCTTCATGGTGACGAGTGGGGCTGTGCCGACGGCGGCGGGGCAGGACCGGGGTATTGAGGAGAGGGGAAAGTCGAGCAAGGAACTCTGAATTGTAGATAGGAGGTCGAAAGGGATATTCAAGAGGAAAAGATGGCGAGGTCGGATTACGCGGCAAAGTCTTCGTAGGTGATAAAGGAGTTCGGCCCTGATGTGTGTTTCGAGAGAGGCGGAACTCGAACGAGTGTTCCTCAGCTTTGATAAAGCGGAGGGTCTTTGGTCAAACGCTGGATGTCAGGGCACCGCCTTCTTGGATCCACAGTCCAGTGACAAAATCTCTAGTGAGAGGCACAAGCTTTGGTGAGTGTGGCGGCTGTGGCTACACGTACTTTTCAGCCCCACATTTGTTAGCATGGCGGGGTATCTCTCAGCTGCCGAGCGGATGGATTCAGTTGCTCCACAGATGTCAGCAAGAATGTACTGTGGTACTCCAGGAGCAAACTAGCAAGCGAGGTTGGGTCATTGACTTGGGTTATGTTACTTCATGGCGATCCCATAGGACTGAGCCAAGACGGAAGCCAGGCGGAAGGTAGCAAAGATACCTCTTCAATTGAGATAACTATACGGACTTAATCAAAGTCATTTGCATACTCTGGGCGATATTCCGTAGTACCTGACACAGACATATGCATCCAGCGCAACCAACAACCAGAGGGGGTCAGAGGAGGTGACTCATCACATACGTAGTTGCCTGTGTCTGGACCCTTCGAACATGTCTCCTCCACACTAAATGTAGCCTCATCGCCATCAACACCAAGAAACAAGACTAGGAAACGGCACCAGATAACACCACCACCCTCACCCTCACCCTCGACCAAATCAAACATCAACCAAACCTACCGATTGACACCAGGGATGGCTTCCCTCAAGTAAAAGTTTTGGTTGACCCCGTCGCACTTGATCCCCAAACCCACACTCAGACCAAGATGATACCTCGAATATCCACCGTTGACTGCACTTATCCCCTGTGTTTATGTTGTTCTTTAGCAATTATTTCCTCTCATACCATGTCCAGATCTTATCCAAAACCCTGATGATCTAAAACCTTACGAATCTTCTTGTTTGCATTGTTGCCCTTGTGCTTTCCTTCATCCCTGGACCAGCCACCCGGTCGATTCGTCATTTACATACACGAACCCTACCCCCCGAGCATATGCACTCAGGAAGTCGCATGGCATCTTTCTTGGCCTAGCAGTCTTTGATATCCTATATTGATATCCTATACAATTATGTCTGTTTTTACATTCGACCCCAATCCACCTCGCGTCTCGTCTCCATGGCTGCGGCCATCGGATGCAGACAAGAAGGTACCAGCGTCGGAGCGGTCGTCTACATCCAGGAAATCCCTACAGACTGGCTTGCTGTCCGACTACGGCGTCACCCAGCTGGAAGCTGAACCCCAGGATGGACCAACCGAGTACAAACTTCACCTCCTTCTTAGACCAAGGAGAGCCTACCAGTCCATGACTACGACGACACAATCCTTCGGCTCCTCGCCCTCTCCTAGAGCACCCTCGGCCGAAGCTAAGCCTGCAAAGCTGGTTTCAGTACCTTTACCTTCCGCGAGCCCGACCATACAGGCAAGACAAGCACGCCTGGAGCACTTGACCACTCAGCTGCTGTGGAGACTGCAGCAATCTTGTCCGTACCATGCAGCTTCTACCACTACGGAACTCGTTATTCCCCAGCTGCCGGATGCGAGTGTCAGGCTGAATGGCACCGTCAAGATCGGCAAGCTACTGCCCGGCTTGGAGGCTTCAAGGGGTGCCCTTTACGAGATCGGTGTTGCCGATAATGGGACCCTGGTTGGCCTCACACAAGACGAGATGGATGAAAGCCTTGCAACCCTCCGAATCATGGCTGCCAGTCTTGGCTGCAATGTCAAAATTCTACGCAAGGTTGTAGTTGGGCACTGCCAATGGACCGATACCCCCAACGGCCGTGACCAACGGGCTCTCAACGCTCCGGTCCCGCCGCCATAGTTGCCCATAATGCGAAGCTCTGGGTCTGCGAGGCTCTTGTGGCCCCCGAACTGGGCTCGAGAGATGCGCCTGTCGAACTTGGTCCCTGGGAGCCCTATCCTCCGCCGGGATTGGCGGAAACCCCTGTGGCGACGAATGGCACCTTGGCCACGCAACAGCTGCGGGTCACTCTGACCGGACCGACTACATCGGGGAAATCAACCCTCCTTGGGACACTATCCACCGGGACATTGGACAACGGCCAAGGCAGCAGCAGGCTCAATCTTCTCAAGCACCGCCATGAGCTCGCAACTGGGGTCACGTCGTCGGTCGCCCAAGAGCTCGTCGGCTACCGCGACAACAACATCTTCAACTACAGCCATGACGGGATCGAGTCGTGGATTGACATCCACGATTTCACAAAAGACGGCCGCCTGGTCTTTTTACTAGACTCTGGTGGCCATCCACGATATCGCCGGACGATTCTCCGTGGTATCGTTGGCTGGGCGGCTGACTGGACTCTCCTATGCATAGGCGCCGACGATATGGAGGCTGGGTCTGAATCGGGGCATTCGGCTTCGTCAGACGACATCTCAGGCGTTGACTTGTCCAAGGCGCATCTTGATCTGTGCTTGAATCTTGACTTGCCGCTAGTAGTTGTCATTACCAAGCTCGACTTGGCGAATAGGTCCGCTCTTCAGCGCACCTTAGGAAAGGTCCTATCAAGCCTAAAGGCAGCTGGCCGCCGCCCGAAGATATTACAGCCCGATCAGTCCAGCAACCACGACCTGACTGAGATTCCGGGGAAGGATATCGACTCGGTCGGCGCAGTTATCAGCGCTATCAACGAGGCTGGGAACCTTCAGTCCATCGTGCCCATAGTCCTGACGAGTGCTGTCAAAGGGCGAGGTATCGGTCTCATACACGCACTCCTTCAGGGCCTGCCGCTGCCACCACCGCCAACATCTCGTGATTATATCGGCCACGCACTGAATCCTGAGCAGCCGGCCTCTCTGTTTCATATTGAAGACCGGTATAGTCTCCCGGCAGCCTTCGGTTCCCTGACGCCAAATCCTGCTCAGCCGATGGATATGGGGACCGTTGTTGCCGGCTACTTGCGCTTCGGAAGTTTGTCAGTGGGTGATAAAGTGGTGATTGGGCCATTTCCCTCCAGCGAGGATAGTCCACGGGTACAGACGCCGGATGATCGGGCGTCTCCAGCGAATCTCGGCCTTTCCATCTCTCACCCGTCAGCAGTCGAGCTTGGCCGCAGCGCCATGAGGAACGCTGTGTCCGCTTCTACGATCAAAGGCGAATGGCATTCAGCAACCATTGTTAGCGTTCGTAATCTGCGCCTGCCGGTCCAGACTCTCGATGCAGGGCAGGTCGGATCCATCGGCATAGTCTTTGACCCTCCCAAGGAGGAACCCTCCTCGGACGGCCTCGAACGCTCGGCTGGTTCCATACCGAAGCTGCGAAAAGGGATGGTTCTCGCTATCCCAAGCAAACACATGATTGATACCGGTCTCTCACTTCAAGCAGCAAGTGGCCTAACAGCAGTCTTTACCAACGAAGATGCTGCGTCGCTTACAGTTGGAAGTTTGGTCAACATATTTGTCGCCAGCGTTCGAGCAGCGGCTCGGGTCCTTGATGTCACGCGGAGTAGTTTCAATGACGATCCGAACTCGACTATTGCGGACGAGGATGACGGCATCTTCAACTTCAACGAGCAGAACGATGTCAACGATGCGCAGTTCAAGGTGGCTACGGGCGTCGAGGTCCAGCTGGAACTGCTAGCCAGTAGGGAGTGGATAGAGCTGGGGTCACGCATCGTAATACTCGAGGGTGGAAGCAAAGACAAATCAGGGCTCGAGGGCCTGGTCGGCAAGGTCGTGGAAATTGTCGACTAAGTAACTTTCGGGGTAGAGAAAGCTGCTGCAGCGAGAGCGGGAGCAGGTTGGGATAGCGGTGCTTGCATATTTACAAGTTGAAAGCGTGAGATGGTGTTATTGATGGTGGATTTCTCAGAGCGATAGTCTAAGTAGGTATGGGTTCCTGTATAACCACAGGCATATTTCAGCTACGCCACTTGTCCCTCGTAGCTGCTTGTATTTCCATGTGGTATTTAACATCTCGATTCTGCTATTCTCGTATTTCTAGGAATTTCGAATGCGCACTCGGTGCAGCAGAAGAAAGAATGCTGATCGCTCCATCCCATAACGCCGTAAAATCGCATTTTCCCCCGCCCATTAAGCCCTCACTAAACCATAAAACAGTGTCCAAGTAAGAATGAAACCTGCAAGGCCCCCGAACAACCCGCCCGTCCAGAACTCAAACGGCCCTCTGAAGTATCTGCTCGTGTCGAGCATAGGCTTACCCGACGACAATGACGACGGCGCGACGCGGAGCGCGTAGAAAAGGGTCGTCGTGAGGAGCGAGGAGATTATGTAGAAGAGGAAGCCGTTATACGATTCGAGGCCGAGGATACCAGCTCCTACGCCGAAAAGGGACGCGGCGAGGGACTGGAAGTTGTAGAGCGTCTGGAAGGATGGGAAATGTGTTAGCTGCAGCTGGAGCTGGTGGGCTAGACCTGCGGGAAGCAGGAGTTGGGGGGTGGGACCTTTGAGTTGTGCGCTACCGACTCCTGCACGATGGGGGCGATTTGAAGATCCCGTTCTGATGGCATTTTGGCTTGAGGTGTCGCGGCTGGTGGCAAGTTGGTTTCGTGATGTTGAGATAGGTGTTGCGGTGGTGGAGCTTGGACAGACGACAAATCTGAGTGTTGGGTACACGCCCTGGGGTGAACATTGAATACCGGTATCCACTCTGATGCTTCCTATGACTTCACTAACGAACATACAAATCCATGCCCGATACAACGACAGAGCATAAAGAATTTAATGCTTCGTTTTGAAGTCGGCTTGGAAAAACGTGTAACCCTCTCTCATAATTGCGAGTCCGGGTCCGCGTTTCTAGAGATCAGGGCGTGGCTTAAGACACATGTCACCTGGAACTGCAAGTACTGTAACAAGGCTCAGGTGCTGGTCACGTAGTCCGCCTCAAATGTTTCTCGAGATCCTGGCACCAGCAACTAACTACCACCTCAAAGCTATCTGTGTTTGACTTGATACGATCATTCCTATGTCCAGGAACAATCTAACCGCCGCTAATGAGGCACACGTTTCCCTAATCAGTTCCGATACGTATGGCATCACCTCAGCCTTTGAACAAGCAGTTGAACCAAAAAGCATCGGCACACAACTTGGCCTCTTGACTCTCCGAACAGCTGCTGATAGCTTCGACCCTGTCTGCGACCGTGGGCCCCTGATCTTATTATTCTTGCTTTTTCTCTCCACCGGAACGTAGTAGCGCAGCCAAATACCTACGTGATTTATTCAACATGGACCAGGGCCATCTCTCTGAGGAACAATCCCAGAGCTCCTGGTTATGGGATTTCTTGCTCGACGTACTCGAGTCCCGGTTCCAACTGTTCTCGGCGCCGGGATGTGGGGATGCGGCTCCTACATCGTCACCACCTTTGTTCAGGGGACCTTACTTTCCAAATGCCTTGGGGACCCCGCAATACAGTCACCGAACTTAAATCCCAGCATCAGCGACTCTGATCTGGAACAGGCTTACCGCGGAATGGCGACTGTTATGCTAGAGCTTTCCAAACCCACTTTTCCCAGTATCGGAGCCCTAGGCTGGGAGTCCGGGGTGTGGAAGGTGACCAAGCGGGCCTTAACCCTCAACATGAACGAGCTCGTGCGCGTCGGAAACTTCCCTCCGAGTAAACTCGTAGAGCGTTGTTTCCAAACCGCGACAGAATATTTCCAAGAACTCGCGACGCAGCAGTTTCTCCACCTCAAGTACCAGTGCAATGACGCCGTTGAGGACGAGAATGACTGTCGAAAGAAGTACATAGCACGCTGTCTCTTCCGGCAAATAGCCCGGCGGATCTCAACTGAACCAACCTCTAAATTTCACCTTTACTGAGATGACTTCCGTCCTTCGAACGTTCTTGTCTCCGAATCGGACTTGACGGTAACTGGAGTTATCGACTGGGAGGTTTCCTATGCCGCACCGGCCGAGTTCACGTACGTTGCGCCGTGGTGGCTCCTATTTGAGAGCCCAGAAGCCTGGGAACCGGATCTGAACCAGTTTGTGGCCCGGTATGCGCCTCGCCTTGAATTGTTCCTCAAGGTTCTGCGAGTCTGTGAGGAGGAGCAAATCCGGAACAGGACTCTGATGGAATCACAACGTCTATCAGGCCGGATGGCGCACTCCATGGAGGACGGGCTGTTCTGGTTCTGCCTTGCAGCGAGAAAGAGCTTCATGTTTGGCGATATTTATTGGACGTTCCTGGATGAGAAATACTTCGGCCGTCTGGGCTCCCTTGACGATCGGCTTTCTCTCCTAACGCAGCAGGAACGGGATGAGATGCCTGGGTTTGTCCAGGAGAAGCTGCAAGAGGCGAAGGAGAAGACACTGGATTAGCACATGACTCTTGACGAAGCTATCGACCTGTGACGATCTTAGAGTAGCATGAAAAAGGAGGGGATCGCTTGGGTTGCAATTTCAGACCCCTTGATGATATCCGGATTACCCCTGGAGATGTGCCTGTTCTAGGGGTCAACAAGGTGGGCCCCGGTCGTCAGTGATACGGAGACATCGATATCGCCGCCGTCATCTCCCTAACCAGCTCGCAAAACATCGCTGGGAGTCAGGCCTGTCCACGCACTAGTGCCCACGAAATATGCTTCCCTATGCATTATAGCTCAAAAGTTGGTAGCGACGGCCTCTCTGTCGATCCGCGCCACTGAGCGACGGCTTTGCGATGCGTTGATCCCAACAGTGTGGTACACCGCATTCCCCAGGAAACACGTATCGCTTCGCCTCCAATCATTGCCTCGATTCCTGCTCAGCCGAAACACCGACAGGACCCCGCCGCCCTGGGTCGCTTGACGGCCAGTGCCAGCCATGCTCCTTCCAGGAGGAGCAGCAGCGCGTGCGTGAGGCATGCAGATAATGTTCACGCCACGCGCGCGCTAACGTCATCCTTTTGTCTCTCGATTCTCCAACACCAGTCGTTCCGGCCTTGGCCCAGTGTTTGGGCCGTTTCGACAGGCGTTCGATGGAAGAGAGAAGAGGGCTGTGGTGCGATTTTGTGGCTTGTGTTTCGGGGGCCATGTGTGGAAGCATTGGAAGGCCAGGGTGTCTGTGTGCTGCACCCCGGGCGTTTTAAGGGTGGACATTCAGTTCGTCCCATGTGCTATGGTAACATTGAGCCAAAAAAAGCGTTAGATTAAAAACCCCCAAACTAAAATGACCTTCAATATCGCCTCCTCCTCCTTAGACCGGTGGATACTGCGCGAAGCCGCGAAGCAAAGACGCTGCACGTGAGCTCTCTCTCTCCCTCTCTCTCTCGCTTGGCTGTGTTTGTACATAGTGTGCCGAATGGCAACGAAACGGCAGCCGACATACCCCAACAACCTCCAGAGAACCCCCTCTTCCTGCGATCCCTTTCATTTATTGCTCTCTATTTCCGGCTCGCCGGTCGCTTCGCCAGATGGCTGCGTGACGGAGGCCCTATCTACAATAACAAACCTTATGTAATGGAGACCGTCATTTTCGACCGGTCTCCGCTAGCCGACTATCTAAAAGGTCGGTCCTCTTTGCCACTGATCGGCGAAACACGCTTCATGCATCTAACTACTCCCCCATGGCAGATGAGGGCGACGAACACGAACAACATGGCGGCTGGGCTACTCCTGCGGGACCAGAGAGCTCCTCCGATGGCTCGCCGCCTCCTAGCCCATCATTTGCTCCGATGGGGCGACCGATGGTGAAGAAGCGCTTCCGAAGCAAGATCCCCAGTGCACTCCACATCGAGACTCCAGGAGGTAGCCGGATAAGCTCGTTGCAGGACAAATACTCGGTAGGCAGATCCGGCGATGTGACCCTTTGTCTTTAACCCACCTTGTGCTAACCGGTTCTGGGAATAGAAAGCTGTAGCATCACGGATCGATCGCGCCGACAACTCCAAGTTTATCGAACAGTTCCGCTATACGATCGTTGCCTCGCAACTGCTCAGCGGCCACTCGATTCTCGCCCAGAAGCACTTATCCAATAGGCCGGGCGAAGTCAACCCAGCGGGCATCCAAGACTCGAGCGGTCCCACCTCGGCGGGCGTCCTCCTCACTGCGACATTGGCACTTACATTGGCATGGGTGGCAAGCTGGGTCTATGCGGAAGGGTTGTCGCACTTGGCAAAGAAACGCGTCTTGTTCACCGTGGGACTCGTCATCGTCGCGGCAGTACTGTCCCACGCGTACATAAGACAGCAGTGGCTACGGTATTTGCGGGAGCAAGCCATGACGGAGATCACTACCTTTGTGTCAAGATCGCAAGATTTTGATAGTGTTTCGAGCGCGGCCGTTTCCCTAGTACAGGAAGTTGAGCTGGTCTCGCGAGGCTACAGAATGTAAGATCTCCCTGCTAATAAGGGCGACTCTTGCGCCGATTTACTGACTTGTTTCGCTAGAAGCGCCCCCCTTCCTCCCATTAGCCGGATCGAGGACCGAGGTCAGACACGCCGGTGTGGCCGCTTGCGAAAGGCGCTGAAGAGCCGGTTCGAAGAACTTATTCCGAAGTACAACCAAGTCACAGCCGTTGTTAAGGGGTTCTCAGAACAGTTAGATTTGGAGAAATACTACGACATATACGACATTAGTGACCTCGATATCTCCGACGCCCTCCAAGGCTTCTCCGAGAGCAACTTTGAAGACCCCGAGTCGCTACGGACGATGAAGATTGCCGCCGCACGTTTCCATACCATCCGCAAGATCTTTCTCTGCGCGTTGCTCGCTCTTGAAGCCAATGGAGGGGACTCGGACTATCTGAGGTGGTCGACTGCGGTAGAAGGTCTTCGGGCGCTTAACGAGGTTACGAAGGCCTCCTACGAAAGGCTACAGGCTATGCTAAGTGAGGACGAGAGTAAGTTGATACCCCAGCCCACCTACCAAAAGCGCTCAAGTTTTGCTGACACGAATAGCCTTCTCCGTTGCCGCTCCGGCGAGAATGCCCTTGTCACCTGGGCGAGAAAGGTGGCGGTCGCAGCTGATGAAGCTCAACTCCTTATCTACCGGGATCCGTGGGTTGCAGGCGAAAATGACTCTTCTTCGAGAGGAGTCGGACAGATCCCTCAACGAGGCCGAGGATATATCAGAACTTGGCCCGAACCTTCTTCTCCAATACGAATCGATCGGGGAGGATTTGAGGGTGTTGACACAGGCCTGGGAGGAGGGCAAGGCCGCCCTTGCCTCGGGGATTAACCGAAACGAAAAGCGCCTGTCGTCGATGAGCACCCTCATTTCACCAACCACATCACTGAGTGGCATCACTACAGTGGACGAGGGCGGCGCCTTGGATGCTCTCAGAGCCTTGACCGGATCCTCGCCGCCAAGCTCGACTTTCGGCAGCCCGGCAGACCCGGAACACGAGGAAGTGTTTGAGGCGGTTGCAATGCCACGGCCGAAAAGTTTACTCACCCGAGAGGAGCGAGTCGTCAAGATGAAAGAGGACCGGGAGAGGAGAGAGGTAGCGAGGGAGAAGGCAGAAGCGAGCCGCGGCATGCTTCGCGAACTCGAGATGGTGATCAACCTTCGGCCCAAGAACCGACCGGATTCGACAGGCCCAAGCTCTACGCGCGTTTCCTTATGAAGACCTACTACTTTCGACGATGGCACGACACACATTTGGAGACCTTCGTTATTTTTTATTTTTTTTTGGCGCAGCTATCCGGGGGCTCAGCCCCTCATGACATGACTTTTTTTTCATATTCCGATTGGAGCAACCATTGCCAACACAGTTGGGCTCTTCCTGCTGCTACTGCTACTACTACTACTACCACTCGGCGTTCCGGTTGCTTGACCGAGATATAGATCTGGAGACGGCGACATTTCCAACAAAGGGCGTTTCTGACACGAACTCGATAGAATATCTCCTTTGTTTTGGGTCGCATGATAATGTTTGTGTATTTGGTTGTCACCTGTATTTATGGCCATATAATTGCCAACGCGACAATTGGACATATAGCTAGTTTATACAAATAGAATCGACCCTCGACGGTCATCACTGCCACGCGCATGCACCGACATTGTTTCTCTCTGTCCATGTTCAAGCTGAACGGCCTCCCATAAATACACGAAAAAGGGGGTCTCGAGGGTTAGGGTTGAATTAGGGGAATAAGCAGGCACATCGTTCCACCCCTGATCCCTGCACCTCTTAACGCGCACTGGACGCGTTGACCAGCACTCGTGTCTCTGTCGTATTAAACCTGACTGACCTGTGAAAGCCACAGCACAACTTGGATTTCACAAACCACCAGCCAGATTCCTTCACCACCATCGCCGCCGCTTGAGACCAACCCGACAGCCCTGATCAGTGCAGAAACCCCATTTCTCGAGAGATAATTACGACTTTTTAACTACAATACAACCGAGAAACCGCAACATTTCAGTAAGATCTGCCCTTGTCTCTCGCCCCTCACCGACATCTTAACCCCGCCGCGCGACCACTTCAGCAGTTCAACGGTCAGCTAACAGAATCACAGCCATGTTGGAAGCACGATTGACGCAGGCCAGTCTCTTCAAGAGGGTAAGCAACCATTTGGAGATTTCCTCGTCCTTCTTTTCCCTCTACGAAGTCCGCATTCTAACCTGCACACCGGCAACAGGTAGTCGATGCCGTCAAGGATCTCGTGCAGGACTGCAACTTCGACTGCAATGACAGCGGCATTGCGCTCCAGGCGATGGACAGCAGCCACGTGGCGCTGGTGTCCATGTTGCTCACGGCCGACGCGTTCTCGCCGTTCCGCTGCGACCGCAACATCGCGCTCGGTGTCAACCTGACGTCGCTCACAAAGGTCCTCCGCGCGGCCCAGAACGAGGACCTCCTGACCCTCAAGGCCGAGGACGCGCCGGACAGCCTCAACCTCGTGTTCGAGGACTCGGCTCGTGACAGGATCTCCGAGTACGACCTCAAGCTCATGGACATTGACCAGGAGCACCTAGGCATTCCCGACACCGAGTACTCCTCCACCATCTCTCTGCCCTCCGCCGAGTTCAAGCGGATTTGCACCGATCTGATGGCCATCTCCGAGTCTGGTATGTCATCTTCCTATACCTCGTCCTGCATGATCACGCGTAGTCACGTTTGATCCATCTCCTGACCCGAGCAAAACGCTATAGTCACAATCGATGCCGCCAAGGACGGTGTCAAGTTCTCGTGCAACGGCGACATCGGCAACGGATCCGTCACCCTGCGAAGCCATACCGTCATGGATAAGCCCAACGAGAGCATCGTGATTGAGATGAGCGAGCCGGTTTCGCTCACCTTCTCCCTCAAATACCTGGTCAACTTCTGCAAGGCGTCCAGCCTCTCCGCCAACGTCAAGCTCTGCCTGTCAAACGAGGTTCCCCTGCTTGTTGAGTACGACCTGGGGTCAAACAGCAATCTGCGGTTCTACCTCGCGCCCAAGGTATGTACACTCACACACCCTAATGCTTGCGTTTGTCTACGTTCGCGACTAACTCGACCATCTAGATTGGCGACGAGGACTAAAGGGGTGGGCAACGAGGAAGAACGCGGGAGGCGATGGGCACGGCTACAGGGGGAAAGGCAGACCGTTTTAGAGTACCGATTGCATTATTATTGTTTGGTACCTATGGGGTAAAATATCATGAATCTTTGCGAAGCAAAGTGCGAAGCACGCTGCGGTATCTCACGAAATATCTTGGCCGAACTCTGTGTCTTGACTAAAGCGCACAAGCACGACCATACTCCTACCCAGGAGTAATACTTCGGTACCTCGCCGAGGGGTTCCTCCTCAATTCGGTTTAGTGCGGGGTTCAATGTCTCCGTCCCCCGGAGGTAGTGTCGGCGGGGCATCTGCAAGTCGCCGGGACGCGCCAGACGAGCAACTTTTGCGCTCCATCTGCTGATGACTCGTCGGTCACTCTCTAATTCTGAACAACATCTACCAGCGGCTTTCGTTGGTTCCATTCTCTTTTAATACAAATCGGTGATAGAACTGGCTCTTGACCGTCTCTTTAGTTAACCATAGAACCCCCCAACCCCAGAGCCTACCTCTCGACGGTCAGACCGATCAGCGAAGTCTACATTACGTCCACAACTTGGCCTGCAACTTGGCATCTGCTTCTCTTTTTCTTGGCGGGCTTTTGATACAAATCCACTCGCTGCCCTTGTTACAGTCGGCATTGCCACTTTGCCTCCTTCTAGAACTCTCGAACACGGTATGGATAGAGAGCTGCCGGTGCCGGAGACCCACGTACTGGCGGTCGCCAGTCATGTAAGGAAGGAAATTGCAGCCGGACCGCCGTGATATCGTTGCTAATTAAGTCGCTAGGTTGTCTCCGGGTGAGTTTGACATCTCCCGGGAGCATTCTGACGAGCAACACTACTAATAGGACGGCTAGCAATGTGGGCAACAAAATCGCAGTGTTTACAATGCAGTCCCTTGGCTGCAACGTTGCCGCCCTGAATACCGTCCAGTTCAGTGCGTCAAATCCCCGTCCCACTACGTAGCCGACCATGATGTCTTGGCGAGCCCGATACTTACACCGTCAGGCAACCATACCGGCTATAAACAATGGAAGGGGACAAGAGTATCGGCAGAGGAGATTACAGACTTGTACAACGGTCTTCAACAGTCCTACCTAGACGGGTTCGACATGATGCTGTCAGGCTACATCCCTGGTGCAGCGGCTGTCGAGGCGGTCGGACGTATAGCAGTGGATCTCAAGAAACGAGCCAAGTCGGAGCCTAGGAGCTTCTTTTGGGTCCTGGATCCTGTGATGGGCGACAATGGCAACCTCTACGTCGCGCAGGATGTTGTACCCGCCTACAGGAATCTGGTCAAACACGCCGACTTGATACTGCCCAACCAATTCGAGGCCGAGTACGAGACCTTCTTTGAGCCAGCCCAAATACCTTCACCGTAGTAGCAGCTAACCCGCCGTGTAGGCTACTCTCCGAAGTCAAGATCGAGGACATGGACTCCCTCTGCAAGGCGATCCAAGTCATGCACGAGCGCTACCACATCCCACACATCGTCATCACCTCTGTATCCCTCCAGCACGCCGACCAACCGGCCGGCTCGCTCTCCGTCATCGGCTCGACCATGACGTCCGACCGGCGCGCGCGGCCCTTCAAGATCGCCTTCCCGGCCTTCGACTGCTACTTCAGCGGCACGGGAGACATGTTCGCCGCGCTCATGGTGGTGCGCATGCGCGAGGCCGTGTTCCGGGTCCCCGGCCTCGTCGGGCGGGACTCGTGGGTCAGCGAGGACGGCGTCGCCCCGCTGGAGCTGCCGCTCGCGAGGGCGGCCGAGAAGGTCCTGGCGAGCATGCACGAGGTGCTGGAGAAGACGTGCAGGGCCATGACGGCGGAGATGGCGGGCGCGGAGGCCTCGGCGGCGAGGGAAGCGGGGGACCAGACGAGGTTGCATCTGTTGCAGAGTAGGGCGGCGGAGTTGAGGTTGGTGAGGAATCTTGATAGCTTGCGGTTCCCGGATGTGCAGCTCCGAGCGACGGAGATGTAGCGCGGGCGATAGACGACGGGATTCGTGCATTGGGAGGCATATAGAAGCTAGATAGCGTGGTTATAATGGCTTGGAAATTCGCCGCATACCACAGGGGGACTCATCAATATCTTTTATAGAGTCATGTTCCATCTATTCGTGCCCTTCGTCGCTGGCAGAACGCCCAGTCTATCGTAGGGATAACACGCATTGAGATACCCAAGGAATCCCCTACGTCCGGTTTATCGTTACCCGGACTAGTAATCCTACTGCAGTATTCCGTAGAGGCAAAAAGCAACCTGATCCAGGTATCCCAGCCGCCATTCCCCCAAAACCAATAAAGGGGGAGAAAACCTCAACAGCGTCTCATCATTTTACGGCAAACTGACGCCCTGTTCCGATCTCGGCCCCCGGGCCTCAGTTAGTCCCCGTGCTACCGAAGCCGCCGGCACCGCGGGCGCTCTCCTCGAGGTTGGCGACCTCGACAACGTCGGGGGTGCAGATGCGTTCGAGCACAAGTTGGGCGACGCGGTCGCCGGCGGCGACGGCGAAGTCGTCGGGCCCGTGATTGAACAGAAGCACCTTGACTTGCCCGCGGTAGTCGGCGTCGATGACGCCCGCGCCCGTGTCGATGAAGTGCTTGGACGCGAGGCCTGATCGGGGGGCGATGCGGCCATCTGCGGAGAGGGGGAGTGGGTTGTTAGCTTGAGATTTTGACTTTGCTCTTTTATTCTTTGCTTTCTAGGAGGGAGGCCCGGGGGGATGCCGAACGGCTTGGGAGCGGGCTAAGGCCCTGACCACCCCCGCCTGGTGAGAGGTCTACGTACAAGTTCCGGCTGGGACGGCGATGCTAATGTCTGTGTCGACGAGCGCCTTGCCCCGCGCAGGGATAGTTATGTCCTTGGAGGCGTAGACGTCGTACCCTGCAGCAAAGGCGCTACCGCGCGTGGGCAGGCGCGCGGTGTCGGAGAGCTTCTTCACCAGGAGCGGCGGGGACGACTCGGCCATGACTGCTACTGTGGTCTCGGTCTTGGCTCGCTTGGCTGGGGGGGATGTTGGGGGGGAGGTGATTGTCTCTGCGGAGGTCATGGTGCTTTTTTTCTTGGGCGAACGAGGGATGGGAAATCAATGCGCGGTGGAGGAGGAGGAGGAGGAGGAGGGGCACACGGGTTTGGTTTTGTCGGTGAGTGCTGGCATTTCTTGGGCGGTGGAGATGGCGTCTAAGTGGGAATGGCGGTGACGCGACTTGGGGCGCGTCGTGAGAGGTTGTGAAATGACGGGTTATGATTGGCCAATTGGGACAAGTATGCAAAGGTCGCCATGTGGCTGACACCGTCCACTAATGACTTCCTTTCTCGCCATACTGGGTTAGTCTCACCATTCTCGCCCGTCCAAAGCCGACCAAGGTTGGTTACTAAAGTAATGTATGTACCCAAGATTGACAATCCGAGGCCAGGTTTCGACTTCTACTCCTACACTACGGAGGACTGTCTACTTCGTAAGGGGTGTTGCAAAACATCATCTTGGCTCGGGCCGTGCGTTGGGGGATTGACTTCACGTCTGTCCTAAAAATAAAAGAACAAAAATCCCAAACCGTCGCCAGGGGGCCGATATGGCGTTGTTAACATCAGATTACACTAGTTCGTCCGGCAATACGGTCAAAGGAAGATTCGTTCCCGAGTCTTCCAAACCGCCTTCTAGCAGCTTCTTTCGGGATCACACGCCCCCCCTTCGTGGGGCAACCTAGTGATCGACAGGGAGCGTGTATGATTGCCGACAAGCACAGGGGAAAATGTGGGGGATCCGGTCGCCCTGCTTGTTACACTTCCGCCCCTGTCCTAGTCCTCCAGGTCCCGGCCAAAGTCGACCAGTCTCAGCCTCGTAGCATCCTTGGGGTGGAACTGGGCCACCTTGGACCTGACCAAAAACCTCGCCGCGGCCGTCTCCCTGGAGATCCTCACGTAGGCGCCGGAGGAGTCTCCGGCCGAGTCCATCAGGCTGTTGAGGAGCAACTCTGTCAGCTCGCGCATCTCCGCGCCGGCCGCGGATACTTCGTCCGCGTCGCGATTTGTCTTGCCCCTTTGCATATGCTGCTGCTCCTGCTCCTGGCTGTCTGCCGCCCCCCAGATATCATCAATTCGCCGTTGACGCATATCCCCGTCAGGATTCGCCTTGGTTTTCTTCAGCTTTCCCTGCGCGTTGAAACCGGCACTTAGGTCGTCGGTGTCGATATCCATCATATCTCCGACAACCGGGCCGCCAAGTTCCTCAGCAGCCAACATGGCCCCAAGATGTTCGTCTATAAACTTGTTGAGAGCCTTGAGGAACCTCGACGTCTCCGTGTTGTAGTGCTTCTTCTTTTGCCTCAGTTCATGGAGCCGTTCTTGGGCCACCTGCTCCGGCGTCCTTTGCTGAGCAGAGTCCAAGCCACTTTGTAGTGTCTCGATCCGGTTCTCAAGAGCTTTTTGTAGCGCTCTTTGGTCTTCTAAGTTTGACTTCTCTACATCCAGCTGTCGCCTCGCCTTCTGCAAGGACGCGGCTTGGGAAGTCGCGTAAGCTCTCGACTGGCCTGTAGTCTCATGAGTCTTCCGCAGGGCAAGTAAAGCTGGCAAGACAGAGCCTTGGAATGGAAGAAACGGGGCTGAACTAGTCGCAGCATCATGAGCATTAGTCATAATGTCCAATGAAGCTTTGGCCGAACCATTGTCCCTTTGGTAGTGGTGCTGCTCTGGAAGAGCCCGCAGCTGCACTTGTCTTAGTAAATCATGACAATGTGATAGGAGTCTACAGGGTTCGAAACTTACCTTGCTCAGTGTCTCCTCATGTTCCTTCACCATGCGCTGCAGCTCCTTCAGGGTGCGGTCCACGTTGCTCAGATGGAGATCATCGGCAGTGACGGCGCCAACCGGCTCATCCATACTGAGAATAAAAGGTAGGTATGGTGGGACGATCCGGATATAAATGCCGAGGTCTTCCCCTTCCCGCTTGGGTTCCGAGGTAGATATGAACTCAGATGTTTACCCCCATGAACGGATCTTGGAAAGGTTGCGATGCCGCGTTTGAAATGCACCACTGATAGCGGCCCCCAAGTCAACAAATGCGGACGGCCCGGTCGTGTACCGGTGTTCCGTTTCTCTCCGTTCAAGGATCCCCCCGAGCGGCTGAAATGGGTGACTGCGTTTGGCGTTTCTTTGGAGCTGTTTCACAGGTCTCCACAATACGCTGCGGCTGCTGGGTAATTACAGGATTAGACCTCGCCTGTGTTGCCGTGGGATTCCGGTAAAGGATTATTACGACGACGAAGCGGCAGTCGAGCAGGCTTCAGTCGCTGCTAATTTGCTAGAGACACAGCTTAAAATCATTCAATTATAGGTATGCGGAGGGTGAGGCTGGTCGCCAAAGGTTCACCACATTCCTAGTGCTGTGAGGACCCGACTTGGTCCATTATTTATTAACACTAGGTACCTGATTTACGGTGGTTGCACCGTTTGGATTGCCAGGCTTGGGGGTTGCGTTGGTGGCCATTACGTGCAGCTGCTCCCACCCGTTTGGCAGTCCGGTGCAGCAACCCAGCCAATCATCGTGCAGGACGGAGAGATGAAAAAGTGCGAAACTGCCGTTCGACCGTGGTCAGCACCAGCCAGTGAGAAGCCCCCGCAGCCTGAGGTCCGGTGATCGCGCACATCAAGCAGTAGCTCCTCCTCCTTCCAAAACTCCTTCGAGACATCTCAATCTATTCGCCCCCTTTCCCCCGTTCCAACTCCTTTGGACAAACGCTCGATAATCACAGACCGGCCGATCTCTCGTTGTTTCCTTCGCCCTGCGAGCGTACAACCCCCGATCGCGTCTCATCTTTTTTATTCTCCTCTACACTCGCCCCCCCTCCCCACCCCCGGTTTACTTGGCCTTTGTTGAACTTCGTTTTCGTGGTCCCAAGATAACCTCCTCAACCGCCGTCCGGTTTCCACTCGCCACCCCCCAACCCGCGCTTGTCCCATCGATCATCAACGCTGCTCCATCCCTGTAGCAGTAAAGAACACCTCTCCCACAGACTGCAGATTTCGAGGTTGCGCGTCCGCACAAAGACCTGCGAAGCAGGAGGCAGGAACAAATACGGGTTTGCTGTCATTTGGACAAGCAAAGGTTTGAGTCACTGCTTTCGAAAGACGCAGCTCCTTTGAAGGTTTAACACCGTCTTCTTCATCCTACCATTCACCTTTGACTTCAATCCTCATTGGGCTCTACTCCCTCTCTCGTTCATACTCCCACCCGCATTCAATCCAATCCGTTATCCCACCTCCATCCGTCGCGCTTCTAGGCCCCGGTTCATCTCGTCCTTCACCACCACCACCACCACTCTCAACACTTCTGGAAGAGCGCCAGGCGGCACTCAGGAAATAGGGCTTCACTATCATTTGCACGCCCTTCACCATCACCACCACCACCACCACCACCCGAGCCTCTCGCCCCCGCCCCGTCCTCCTACGGCCTAGACCTGCACCGTCTCGACCCAGTTCGAGCTCCTGCCTCAACACCAAGTGCGACCCTAACTTCCAGCCCTCAATCCGACCCGCCCCTGCACCTGCACGTTTTCCGAGCATCCCAAACGTGTAGATAAGATTCGAAAAAAAAAATCAAATTACTTTGCGCCCGCGCGAAACAAGAAATCTCATCGCACCACCATCCATCCACTATTTCGAAGTGAAACCTCTTTAAAAAATCTAGCCCAACATGTCTGCATCACCGCAACCAGGCCAATCGACCAAACGCCCTCTCGAGGAGACATCGTCACCTTCTCGCAACGATCAGCCCGACGCAAAACGTCCAGCCCTGGACAAGGTCATCAAGGGCGACGACGAGGCCAAGGAGGAGATTATCACAGAGACCAATGGCGGCGCTGCGGCCTCGCTGCCATCCATTCCTCCCGCAGTTGTACCTGAATCTAATGGCACCGCGAAAACAAACGGGGAGAAGTCGGAGTCCAAGGACGACCAAGGAGACACCATCGTTCCAGATGCCCCCGAGCCAAAGCCGATCGCTAGCACCGCCGGAGGGCCAATTCCCCAGACCCAAGCGAACCCTCCCGCCAACGCCCATGACGAAACTGCATGGATCCACATCAGGGCCGTCATCTCCAGCCCCGAAGCTGCTACGATCATTGGAAAGGGCGGCGAGAACGTGACCAAGATCAGAATGATGTCGGGAGCCAAATGCACCGTCAGCGACTACCAGAAGGGAGCAGTTGAACGCATCCTTACTGTTAGCGGTGTCGTCGATGCAGCTGCAAAGGTAGGCCGTTTTCCCTCAAACAGAACTTGCTCGGTATCGCTCGATACTAACTTCCCTTGTAGGCATTTGGATTGATCATCCGAACCCTGAATAATGAGCCGCTACCCGAACCGTCCAGCGCCCATTCCAAGACGTACCCCCTACGTCTACTTATTCCCCACGTCCTGATCGGCTCCATAATTGGAAAGGGCGGCAGCAGAATCAAGGAGATTCAGGAAGCGTCCGGAGCCCGACTTAACGCGTCGGACTCCTGCCTCCCGCTCTCCACCGAGCGCTCGCTCGTGGTCATGGGTGTCGCTGACGCCGTCCACATTGCAACCTACTACGTCGGCAGCACCCTTCTCGAGCAGCTAAACGAGCGCTTCGGCGGCCCCGCCGCTTCTGCGTACGCGACCCGTAGCGGTGGTCCCGCCAGTGCCATCCCCGGCGGTATGCAGGTGAACCCGTATCTCCCTCAGCCCGCCGGTGGCAACTATGGCAACCGGGACAACTACACCAGGCGTCATGACCCCAGGGCCCAACAGATGCCGCCGAACCCGTACGCGCCGCATCACGGCCACCCGCACCAGGTGCAACCGAACGCCGCCATGCCCATCCACTATGGAGCTCAGGTTGCCGGCGCCTACGGAGCACCCACCCACATGCAGCCGCATGCGGCCGGCCACGCCGGTGTGCCAGCCCATCCTGGCCCGCAAGGCCAGCCAGTTCACGGCGGCGCAGTCGCCGGAGCTCCTCTTACTCAGCAGATCTACATCCCCAACGATATGGTTGGTGCCATCATTGGCAAGGGCGGCCAGAAGATCAATGAGATCCGCCAGATCAGCGGTAGTGTCATTAAAATCAATGAGCCCAACGACAACAGCAACGAGAGGCTGGTGACTATTACCGGAACAGAGGAGTGCAACCGCATGGCCCTCTACATGCTGTACTCGAGGTTGGGTAAGTTTTAAAACGGCTCCAGTTAACCAAAAGCCATACTCTTGCAGAAGCTAACTCATCCAAACAGAAAGCGAGAAGCACCGAGTTTAACGACGTCTCAGATTCTACTTTGAAGACCCGTCATCCGGTTGGTGATGGGCTGGGTTCCGCACGCCTCGGAGTATCTGATGGGAGGCTGGGGACGGTAATTATGCTATGAAAAGAACTGGGTTTCCATCTGCTTTTCCGGTTCATAGCATACAGTAGTTTATTACGTATTGCTCTCCTAATTCCACGTTCTCTTTACTCTTGCCGCCCTTTTTTCTTCCCGCCCACGCGCCATTACCCTAAATATGTAACTTGATTACGAGGAAGTATCCGGGAGGGTGATCATATCGACCAAATTCCCCTCTGGTCGCCATGTTTTGCTGTGGCGCGCCGCCTCTTTATGGACCTGGCTCTACAGTCGGTCGGTCCGTATGCTAACGACCATTACACGACGCCAAACGCATGCAAGTTACAATAGCTGGGCTTTGGGGCGAAATTCATTGCATTCCTCACGAAGTATCAACACGAAGTATTAACAAAAAGAAATGACAAGCACAATAACAAGTACTAAAACCCAATGACGAATATAGGCCTCGAATCAACGCGCCCATATTCCGGGATGCCGACCTCGACCTTCCATACAGTCTCGACCACGACCAAGTGACCGGTTCCCAATCTCAAAATCTCAACCACCGCCCGATTTCGGACGCCATGGAAATGGAATCGTTGTTCTCTTTTACTTATTGGACTTTGAGTCCGAGCCATGGACATAGCTTGGTACACATCGTTAGTTGCCATCATCTTCCAACAACAAATTTATCCCAGGAGAGGGGTTGCCTACTTGTTCCACATCTGGCCGAAGAAACCTGTCTTCGGCCGCTGCTCATTCATGCTCTGCCTTCTAGCGACCGAGATGGGGTCGTCCTTGCGCTTCTGGGCGTTGAGGCTTTCGAACCATCCACTGGATGCCTGTGATTGTGCTTGGTTAAAGAGAGAAAGGAAGAGCGAGGAAGAAAGGGCGTGGATGGAAGAGCTGGGTGGGTAGGTATGGTATTGAGTGGGTAACTTACACGCCGTGAGGAAGAGCCGGTAGACGAAGTCGACCCCGATCTCTCGTTCCGCATAGCATTGTTTGAATTGCTCGAATCCGCCATCTTCCTGGAGTATTCTCTTGCTGAAGTCGGGTCAAGAAGTGTCTTATTTAAGCATCAGATCCACAGATGATCACCGATGGAGGCGAGGTTGACCAGACAAAGGATGGGAGCGGGGGTTTAAGACAGAAGCCCAGTGACAAGACGAGCAATCATGACCTCACCAATCGGGGGATGGGGGATGGCCGATGCTTATGGAGAAAGAGCCCAGCCTCGATCATGAAGTTCATCTTAATATACTGGTACCCAGAGGCCGTAGCTAAACGCTCCCTAATCGAGTCGATCAGCAACAGCTGATACATCTGATGGGGACGACCCCGCAACTCAAGTGGTATGACTACATGCCGGGAGCCAACGAGAGCTGCCGGATTGCGAAAAAGGCGTGCTACACTAGCTCTTCCAAGCTTTAACCCCAAGACCTAGGTGGGTGCTCTAGACGTGTACGCCAGTGCGGTCTTGGTAGCGCATATATACGAGTTTGGCCGCTTCGTTACCGTCCAGGCGATATCTGATTTTCCTTGAACGTTGCAGATCTCGGTTGTTGACCCTACCTAGTTAATCTGATCTCGAGCCATGTATGGCTTTGCCTCGATCGACTTCCCCAATCATGTCTCTAGGATCAAAGGTACTTGTCAATATCGGAAAGAGACGTCAGCCAGAGCTCCTCCGATGCACAAGGCTAGATCCTTGAGCTCAACTCTGAGGAACCTGGGGGCGTCCTCCCACGAACCCCTCCTCGTCCTTCGCATGGAATGTCGCCACTCTCTCGCGACTAGCGGCTATGGAGACCCAAACTCATCCCTGGGCTCAGGGTTGAAGAGATGGCCACGTGCCCACCGAACAATCATAAAGGTATCTGACACCCGGGCATGCAATGACGTTGGAGGTTGAGCGAGTTGTGGGGTAAATTCCCCAATTGGGCGTAGGCCGCCTGGCCTTGCTGTTCGCCGTGCGCGGTCACATGATTCTAGGCAACATAGACCTCCCCCCGGGCTCTTCCAGCCTAGAGGATGCACACAAACAGCCCCTGGCTTGGGAAACAGGGGGTCATGCCGTGAGTCACCACCAAGAGCATCTCTTACCCCAGTTCACGTTTATTAATTCACACTTCATCGGATCTGCGATTTCACCCCTCTGACGCCGTCGAAGCACCCAGACTCTCTTGCCATCTCGATCTATAGGTGCTCGTAGTTTCTTGATCAAACATGGCAGCAACTCCCCTCTCCTCCGGCCTGGACAAGTTGTCCTTGGAAACACTTCCATTCGACGCATTGGACCTGCTTGGCTCATATCTACTGCCCTCTGAATTGGCCAAAATGTGTCTGGTTTCGCGGTATTTCAATGATATCTTTCGGCCCATTCTATACCGGCTCTTGCGATTTGGCTGGCCCCTGAAAAATAAGAGAGAGCGATATGATGGGCAGGCCCTCCTAAACCTCGACTTTGACAAATATCTGCGTAGCCTAGATCTCGATATTTTCTGTCGTCGAGGTGCCAACGGCGCTTGGCCGATTGCGATGAGGAAGTATGCGCGTTTTCCGGGCCCAACCGTTCAAGGAGTCGCCCTGTTTCTAATGTGCCTCTGTTTTAGAAAGCAGCGGTCGAAACTACTTAGGCGTTTGAAGTCATGCTCTTCCCTGTCTTCGTTGTCGTTGACTAGTGTGTTCCCAACAAGACTGTACCCAGAGGGTGCTGTCCGTCTTCACTGGTTTCCGTCCCTTGTCGATGGGTTCAAGAATCTGAAGAGTCTGAGCTTGTTTGGCGCTGGGTTTTGTGACCCATCCACAGCTTCGAGCCTCATTCTAGCGTCCCCGGGTCTCAGAAAGCTCGAACTCTGTGAGCTTAACAAGCACTCTCGCAACGTTCTTGCCGTTAGTGCGGAAAAGATTACGAACTTCTGGACCCAAGTTATTCGTACCATCTGCGATCGGCCGTTCAGCAGCGATACTGTTGGGATGGAGGAGGATAGGAGGCCCTTTTTGAGTCTGACCGAGTTTGCTGTGGACGAAATAGCTAACGTGGACTTCTCCGCGTTGACAGATCTCACTGCCCTTCGCACCTTGACCCTACACTACGCGAACGCGGAAATTTGGACTCGCAGCTCAGAAGCACCACCCTCCTGTGCAAAGAGGTTTCTTGGTGCCACTGGCCTTTGCAGCTTGAGGGTTCACTTTTTTACCAAAGACACGGAAGCCCTCGTGCATCCTCTCTGGTTGGTTCAACCACCTTGCCTCATGAGTCTCAAGATGTCGGGACGAAGTTCGGAAAGGATAAGTACTTTGCATCAAACCGTTCCAAATCTGCCTTGGCGGGACTTAGACCTCGTGGGAACAGCCCTGTGGCCCGACGCGGTCCCCCTAAAAATACTCGGCTCGGAAGAGTATGCTTCTACTTTGGAGCGACTCTCTTTTTCTTGGTTTCCTCAGCAAGGGGTAAGTGAGGTCGAGTTTTGACACTATGACACAGTAATGCTTACCGTTGGTCTATAGGACCATTTGGCGGAGACGATTAAGCATTGCCCAAACCTCAGGTCTTACACAATCTACAAGATGATCGAAATCTATCGGCGCCCCCGGAATATACCAGCCTGGGGCCTGGCCACTTTCGCCGCCCACATATTTTTGAGCCATGAAGCCCACTTAAAGGCGCAGAATCTTGCCTCGAAGCTCCAACACATCACATTCGTACATCGTGACGAATCCAATGAGTCGACCTCTAGCTTTTGGTTCGTGCACTCTCAGAGAACCGTAAGGTGGCATGAAACCGCCTTTCACAAAACGTGGGATCCGCGCAAGGGCATATCTGTCCAAGAGCTAGAGGACTTGCCGCCCGAAGCTGCGGACTGTCAATGGAGGCTGTGGGTCCGCACTCGACCCCTTCCGTGGAACCGTGACCGCCTTTGGTCTGCCCGAGTCGAGTGAGTGGGAAGAATATCGCCGATGCAAGGGTTCGGCCCGACCCCTGGAGTCTCGTTGGCGGTAGGAAGCTGGGGAAGCTGGAGCTCGTTGCAAAATTGGCACGCAGATTTTCCAGTCTCCTTTTGGAACTTGGATCATATCGTGCGAGGGGAACGAGTCTTTGATAAGTGTCCCCTATCTTCTGCGCCTCTGCGGCCTGCACTTAGCCGTGCCTACCTGCCCACCTATGTAAATGTGCATGTCTCCGTCACGTAGGTAGGTAGGGTAGGTAGGTAGGTAGGTAGGTATACCTGACCCGCCCGGGGCAGCATCATAACTACAAACCCTCACGTGAGCCACATACATAGGTACCTACTGTCCAATCAGGTGTATAGGGTTTCATGACGCAAAGCAGTGCTGCCTACGCTGAACCCCAGGTGCTCATCAACGGGACATCCAATCCATCCTTGTCTTACAATATCAACTTCTCGTCATCGTTAAAATCATCACACCTAAAACAAAATACCCCACACATCAACCGTGGCTGGATTTCACATTCACACTCAGGGATGGATATGAAGTACTTTACCGTTTTGGGTGAGGAGTCAAGTACTTTTGAGTAAGAAATGTGACGGAGATCTCCTAACTCAGACCCAGAGAATAACCCCGAGGTGATGAATGCCCTGGCCGAGAGGCTGGGACTTTCCAAGGATCTGCAGTTCTACGATGTCTACTCCCTAGACGAGCCAGCCCTACTGGACCACATCCCTCGCCCAGCCTACGCGCTGCTTGTCATCCTCCCGTTCACGACGGCTTGGGACAGTGACCGCCGCGCCGAAGATGCCACCATGACCGAATATGACGGGTCTGGCGATCGGGAACCCGTCATCTGGTTCAAACAGACCATTGGACACGCCTGTGGCTCCATCGGCCTCCTCCATTGCGCGATTAACGGGCCGACTTCCAAGTTCATCTTGCCGGGAGGGCCGCTGGAGAAGATACGAGCAGAAGCCGTCCCGCTGAAGATGGACGACCGGGCTAAGATGCTCTACGATTCGCAAACGTTCGAGGATGCGCACCAGTCGGTAGCCGAGATGGGCGATACCATTGCCCCGTCGGCGGAAGATGGGGATAAGCTGGGCCAGCACTTCGTTGCGTTCGTCAAGGGCAGCGACGGCCATCTCTGGGAACTGGAGGGCTCACGGAAAGGGCCACTTGATAGGGGGCTATTGGGTGAGGATGAGGATGTGTTGAGTCCCCGGGCACTCGAGCTAGGACTGAAGCGGGTAATCAGGCTTGAGCAGGATGCAGGTGGTGACGATCTCCGATTCAGTTGCATTGCCCTCGCGCCGAGGAGTTATTGAGAACGCAGCGAATATCTTCCCTTCAGTTGCCGCCACGATGAATTGCTGCACAACTCGGTGAGATAACGGTCGTTCTGCAAGTACCTTCCGGTTTCTTCGGCCTCATTCCCGAGGTTTCCACCGAGCGACGGCCGGTACCTCGACAGTTTTTAATCGTTGCTGGTGAGGACTGGTCCTTGAGACCGACTCGTCGTGCCAGGAACCCCTAGGATCGACGGCATCATGCGGGTTGCTAATCCACAAGTATGCGGACGGTCGATTCCGATGACGTCCCCCTGGCGACAACCCTGCGTTTATACGGAAGGCTGGGACGAAGAAATTCCGTTGACGTGGTGATAGGCGCGGCTCCGAGGGATTGGGAAGAGAAGGCTTGAGAAATATCTGAGGGTTTGTGATCAGCCAGACCTGAAATGACAGATCCCTTTCCTCATCATCATCCTTCACATTCCAGCCACAGTTGTGGCTCCGTAGGGGTCTGGCTCTTAAGGCTCGACGGTGAACCTAAGGTAAGACATGCATTGAAGGGACGCATTCCACTTCATTTTTCTTCGGTTCACGGGGTCTTTGGTGCAGAACTACAATCCTAATGTGTTTCTGTTCCCAACTTCATCGCCGTTACCCTGTGGTTAGCACATTCCAACCCGGCCTCTAGACACGATCAGCATAACAGGTTGTCTCCCACTCGCCGACATTGCGCCCGGATATGGCAAGGCGACATGGACAACCATTAGCCAGGGTTGCTACAGACGTTTCTTCGTCAAGTGAAGCCCTCCTATCGTCTATAAGTAAGTACTCGGCCCTCAGATAAATATCCTGGTTTATCGAGACCACCAACAGCAGGCCAAACAGCAAGTGTAGCAGTCAAGTTGCCTTTTGGTTCACAGCAAACCATCCATCCCAGCCTTTTGTGTTCTCAAGTGTCCTCGAGTATGAAGACCACCACTTTCGCCATCGCCCTTTCCTACTTGCTCGGCGGTGCCTCCGCGGCTCCCGCTTTCGGGGCGAGGGACTTCCCTGCTCAAATCCCCCCGGAGCTCCAAGAATCCAACCCTGCTACAGATGGCGCCGTTCCGTCCGTCGCAACTGGTGGAGACGTTCCGCCCGTCCCTGCTGATCCCCCCGTTCCGCTCGTCTCAACTGATGGTGCCGTTCCGTCCGTCCCAACTGGCGGAGATGCTCCGCCGGTCCCTGCTGATCCCCCCGTTCCGTCCGTCCTGACTGGTGGAGACGTTCCGGCCGTCTCAACTAGTAGAGACGTTCCGCCCGTCCCTGCTGCCCCCCCCGTTCCGTCCGTCTCAACTACTGGCTCCGTTCCACCTGTCCCAGCTGGTGGCTCCGTTCCGGCCATCCCTGCTGATCCCGCCGCTCCGTCCGTCTCAACTACTGGCTCCGTTCCGCCTGTACCAGCTGATGGCTCCGTCCCAGCTATCCCAGCTGATGGATCCGTTCCGGCCATCGCTGCCAACCCCCCCGCTCCATCCGCCCCGGCTGATGGCAACGTTGCGCCCGCCCTAACTGGTAGAGCCGCTCCACCTGTCCCAGCCGACGGCCCTGCCCCAGCCATCCCTGCTGATCCCGCCACTCCGTCCGTCTCAACTGCTGGCTCCGTTCCGCCTGTAGCTGTACCAGCTGGTGGCTCCGTCCCAGCTATCCCAGCTGGTGGATCCGTTCCGGCCATCGCTGCCAACCCCCCCGCTCCGTCCGCCCCGTCCGCCCCAGCTGATGGCAACGTTGCGCCCGCCCTAACTGGTAGGGACGCTCCACCTGCCCCAGCTGATGGCTCTGTTCCGGCCATCCCTGCTGGTCCTGGTGCTCCGTCTGTCTCAACTGCTGGCTCCGTTCCGCCTGTAGCTGTACCAGCTGATGGCTCCGTTCCGGCCAACCCTGCTGATCCCGCCGCTCCGTCTGTCTCAACTGCTGGCTCCGTTCCGCCTGTAGCTGTACCAGCTATCCCAGCTATCCCAGCTAATCCCCCTGCTCCGTCTGCCCCAACTGATGGCAAGGCTGCGCCCGTCCTAACTGGTAGAGACGTTCCAGCCGCCCCAGCTGATGGGTCTGTTCCACCTGTACCAGCTGATGGATCCGTTCCGGCCATCGCTGCCAACCCCCCTACTCCGGCCGACCCCCAGACCTCGGGGACCCCCAACGCCTCTGACGATCCCAAAGACAATCCTCTCCCCGGCCCATCAGACAGCTCTTTCCCTGGACTTCCGGGTGTTCCAGGCCTCCTCGTCTAATATCCCATCGAAAAAGAGCTGACACTCCTGAGCGGAGGCAAAATGCGTATGGCTCGGCCTAGTCACTGAGAGGCAAGCTGAGATATTGATGACTGGGAAAGGAAGCGGTTGCGGGTCGCAAGTAACGGGACGGCGCGGGGAGGAAGGCAAGGAACGCAACAGGATGCGACGCTCGTTATGATAATAAACGACCATGAACGATAAAAAAATTAATAGATGACTAGTATAGCTGGCTTGGAATGTTATCACCATATCTCACAATATCACTCAAGGACGTTCTGCAAGGTGTCATAGGAGTCAACGACGGCGTGTTTGGTTTGGAGTCTGTATTGCTGACTTATGACTTACCAGATCACCCAGATCATGATGTTATCCAGCTGTTTCTGATCTAGGTAATTACCTTACCTATCTAAGGAAGAGATAGAGAGATAGATGTGAAATCAAAACAAATAAAAATACATTACAAAAGTGTCAGAAGGGGCGCAGCGGTTTGCAGACGGAACATGAAGAGGAGGAAAACTTGTTGAAACTCGAATTACCCTCGCTTCGTCGCGTTCGATGTCTGGGGTGTAGCCACCCGCTGCGGCGTCGTATCCCGAGTATTAGCTCGAGCCAGTTCTAGCGCTTTTTCATACGCACGCCTCGCAGTGCTGGGCCTTTGCGGCTCCGAGCAGGGTGGGGGGCAGGGCTCATGGAAGGGGTCCTGCTTATGACGGGCTTGTGACGGCGTATTGAGGGTAATGTCTGCCTGGGCGACAAGAATCTCGAACTGCAAGCTCTGCCATCCCATATCCTGCTCTTCGGTGGTTCGCCCATGGATCATTTGCATGATGTATTCGGATCCTCGCGCTGGGGGCGCGGCCATCGGGGGCTTGGCTTCGCTAGGCTCCTTGCTCGGCGTTGTCCTGTACGGTTCTTGACTTACCTCCCTGTTGACCGTTTTCCCGTTCCTATCGCCGAACATGTTAAAGAACACCATCTCACCTGTTTGCTCTTGATCAACTGTCTGTTCTTGAGCCTGATCACCTATCAAGATGTCAACGAAGTTCTTCAAGGACATTATGGGAGAGAGTTAAGCGAGATGTTACCAGGAAATCGACCGGCTCATGTGCAGCTACCTAGGAAGATCCAAGGGGGAATACAGGTAGGAAAGTGGAATAAACTTATACTTCCTTCCATCACCAGGGCCGCGGCATGCCAGAATAGTGACAATACAGTTGACGCGGTTCATCCAACTTGGGCATGTCTAAACAATGAGCATGTACGGTAACAATAACTATGAAGGTGGAATATTTACTTTGTTCGACCAGAAGAAAGCTTTCGGATGCCAGAAACGGATAGTCTGCTCTACCCGAAATCATGGCATTGTTCTCCTTCTGTGTGTAGGAGCCATGAACATTGTCTTTATTCCATGCAGGGACGATGCCAGTATAAGACCATGGTCGGTTCCCCTGCATGGGGCGGCCCGTTCCTGACCTCTGAGACGACTTTCGCGATCATAAACCTGCCAAAACTTGACAAGACCCAGAAGAGATCCATCGCTTTTGATAACACCGCAGCAACTTACCAGATCGTTCTGGCTGGTCAGCAAAATGTGCAACCAGAAGTGCGCCGACTTCCTTGGTTGCCACCATACCTTCTGGGGCGAAATTGTCTCCTGCTCGAAGCATAGGGCAGAATGCAAACGCCAGTCGTTCTTCAAGAAGATGATCGGCTGGACGCCAAAGCAATGCTACCCAAAAGTGACGAGGAAGACAGACCCAAACCTGTGTCCGAATTGCCAGAGAAAGAGGCTTAAGGAGCAATTTTCCCGAGCAGTCTACGAAGGTAGGAAAGAACTGAGCAGTGCCCGCGAGGCTCTCAACAACGGTACTAACCTATGGCAAGACGATGAGACGAAGGCTCGAATCCAAAAAGGAAACATCACCTGGGACCTTAGCACGGCTCGCGGCACAACCGACTTCAAGCGAGATGAGCGCGGGCGGCAACACTCAGAACCGGTGCGATATCTGACCCCAAAGGAGATGGAGACCGCAGCGAAGGCTGGGAGGACTCGTGCACAAACGAGCCGGGGACATGGATATCAACAACCCTACCAGGTGGATATAGTGGTGGCTAGTAGCCAAGGACTTTCTTGGCCGCTGCCCTCCAGTCCGCCGTCAGTGCCGCTTCCTCTGGCACCCCCGGCGACGTTTAGGGGAGGGCGGGCGAGCTCTACAGCCCATAACCCTCCGCGGCTTAGCCCTCCCCTGGTTCCTTGGCAGGCAGAGGGCCGTCCCGTCTCCAAGGCCCTGCCACCCCTACCACTGACCGTCAAGAGAAAGCCTGTACCATCTAATGCGCCTCTATCTCGCCATGCTGAGCGGGCCAACTATAGCGGCACGCACGGTACTGCCTCCTCGCACTCCTTCGGCCGCAATGAGCATCCAAGCAGGCACAGACTTGACAACGACCAGACGGGCAGAAGCCGTCAGCTCGAGCCCCTGAAACCACCTAGCCGAGACGGCGCGACTAAGGAAACGGCACGCGGACACCGAAGCAAACCGTCGAGTAGTAGGTCCAGGCACGACCGAAGTCAAAGTCGCAGCGGCCATTCACGGGAACCTCAAAAGCAGGAGAAGAGCAGCCGCCTCAACCAACCACCAAAGCTGGGTCGCACGCCCGTGGGGAGCCGTTTCGTCGAGCATTTCAGCTCCGACGAGGACATTCGGCGTGTCCGTCCAACACCGGCGGCAACAACGGCATCCACGGGTGGGCCATCTGGTGGAAGACGACGAGGGCCACCGACGTCGTTCGATGACGAGCGTCTTAGGGGGCCGCTGCCAAATTTCTCCACGAACTATAACGAGTCTGACGAAGAGATGTATATGTATCGGGTCAAGAACGCCTGGAGACCCCCCCGGGAGTCTAAGGACAGTGGTAAGAAGTCCACGAAGAGCTGGCTAAAGAATTTGCGGCCGGGGAGTCCCGTTGAAACGGATCTTTCTTTTACTTGCCAGAGTGCAAGGAATATTGAAGCGAGGAGGTAGTGTGGCTGGGTAGAGCCTTGGATTCGGGCATTGGGTGGTGGCTTGTGTTTTTTTGGTCAATTTCTTTGTTCTTTGTGCTTTGTTTTCGTTTGATAGAACTGCTTCCTTAATAAGAAAGGGGTAAGAAAGTGCCTCCAAATTCTGTAGCCACTTTGGCAATATTTCGTCCGCAAAAACACTTGTGATTGGTAATGAAGTATCAGTATCAGTGACTGAGCGTGTGTTAGGCATTGATTAGGTGCCTCAAAAGCTTGCCTACCTTCTGGGCCTACAAACGAGTCTTGAGATGGATGCTCCCGCTGACGACTGCATGGTAACACGTCTTTGGCTAGGAACCTAGTATAGGTGGTAAATCTCCACTCAGCTACATGTACGTAGCCCGTACACACTGGCATGTCCAACACATGGCACGCTTTCTCATTAAGAAAGAAGTGGATGGGGTCTTCGTGCCTTAGTCTCGGCTAGGCGAGGATAGGTGGGGATCAACATAGGAGTGTAACGAAGCTACTTTTGGGGAACCTTGCAGAGACCCAGGGTTGTGCATGAGATTTAGCCTGGATTGCCGAATAGTTTTACGACGTAGGTTGCCTTTCAGTCAGATACCCGTCCTACCTTGGACGAGCCCTTCCACGTAACGCGAATTTCTGGAACTTGCCTAGGCGGGCTTATGTCGCCCGGCCCCTCGACCAAGCGGCGGGCTACTCGGCGTAGGGGCGAGCGCCGTTCTTAATTGTGGGCACTTCCTGCTCGAGATTCGAGGAGAGGCGACCCCATTTGCCTCTTGTTAGGGGAACTTGGGTATAGTATTGCTTTGGATCCTGACATACAGACTAGGTAGGTAATGAACAAGCTGTCGGATCTTCCTAGAGCGCGAGTAAGTATTATTTAGAGGGGAATTCGGTCCTCGAATCTCTGTCCTGATAACTCCTCGGTTGTGGACCACCAGGTATGGCCTCGCAAGGCCACTGGTGGTAGTGTCCTAATATCGTAACAAATCGACATGTACAGCCCAAGATTTCTGACTTGGATGGCTTATCTCTCAGCAAGCTGTCGGTTGCCATCCTGTAAATAAGAGCCACGCGTCCGGCTCGGCGCGAATAACATTCCCCATTAGGACTGGTGTTCATAAAGCTGATTTGTCGGAGGGTATGATCGCCACGGGGTGCCTTATTCTGCCTTCCCGTTCTTGAGGTCCTTCTTCGCCCTGAACTTGGCGATCTCGATCTCGACGGCCTTGCTCACACGGGCTTGAAGCTCTTGCCGATACCCCACCATGAACAGCAGCTCTAGCCACACGAATAACGGAGCGAGGAAGATGGCCTGGAACAGGTTGTCTAGTAGAGCCGGTGCCCGACCCTCGAACTTTCCATGGCCAACAAATTGCAGGAGCCACGCGGCAATGTGAATCGCGATGGAGACCTGGTTTGTTGTGGTCGAGTCTTCGATCCTGAGATGGTTACCAAACGCCGCCGATGCAAGACATATGGCTGCTAGGATGGTCCCCGCGACGGGCTCGAGCAGAACATAGAGGCCGCCCCAGAGGATGGCAGCGAAGGTGCCCAGGTTCGGCTCTAGGTAGGGGACAGTGAGCCATGGTGGGAGATCGAAGAGAGGTCCTGTGTTGGTAGCCTGCAGAAATACGGCGGTTAGTTAGCATGGAAGCTTGACCCGAGATGTTCCGGCCAGCTCATCCGGCGGTTTTGGGGAGGGCGTACCAGAGTAAAGGCCGTGAACAGGATCAGCGGCACACAGACGATGTGGATCGCGATGTTAACACTGTTATGATGGTAGGCACCGTACTAGAACCCGACGGTCAGTAACCCGTATGCTCCTGGCATGCGCGCACCACCCCGTCGACCACGTGTCTTATCTCCTGGTCAGGTTTTACCACGTACGAAGGTGAGCTGCCTCTCGAGGTTGAGGGACATGGTCTCGGGTGGCCTGGCGGGCTTTCCGAGACTGTGGGGAGCTCGCAGAGGATATTATCGTCGCTGGCTGCGTCGGTGGACGAGGGATGTGGTCATAGATGGACGGCCGAGGTGCGTGGGCGGAGAGCAAAATGGATTGCATCTGCATGTGCTGATGGGGTTTCCGGGCAGCAAATGCTCCCGTGGTCTCGGGCCTCGGGGGACAAATTTACGAGCACGAATAAAAGGGATGCTCAGTCGCGGCTGTGGGGTAGCCTTCGCATTTGGAGATTACGGCGGCTGCTATTCGCCAGCTCGTCCCATCATGCAACATTTAAGGTACGGGTAGCCGGGTACCTGTCACTGGCGTATTTCATCGTCATTAATCGACGGTATTCCAGAGGCAAAGAAACGGTAATCGTTCCGGTGTAATGGGATATTAGCGCAGGTGAACCCGGCAAGACTTGCTGGTGCTTGCCGGTGTTCGCCAACTCTAAAGCACAGCACCTTACATAGATCCTAGGACGCGAGTCGACGGCGTCGAGCCGGGGAGTTTGGTTGGAGAAGGTACATCCATTAAGGTACCTTCTAGTACTCTCCATGTGGAAAAGGTTCCATGGTGCTTCGTTTCTGTTGGGTCCAATCGATACGTACCTTTTGCTCTAACGACCAGAATTGGAGAAGGTTTGCATGCACGGACCACTCCTGTGAACCTTTTTCGTGGCTTTCGCCGCATCGACCAACCGCGACTTCACTTCAGCCTTGTCAACCTCAAATCGCCTTGGGGTCACCTCGCTCCCTGGCGCGCCAACATAGTCGGATCCCCGCGACTCGTGCTCATCAAATATTTCCCTCTTCAAGGTCGATCTACACGCCACTGACACCCGCTCCCTCTTGTTTACCGACGCGAGCTGGTATCCGATAATCCGACTTTGCGCCGGCCAACCCCACCACCAGTGTCGCGCTCGATTTCGATTCTTCAACTTGCCTTTGATTCTGTGCCCTCCTTCCTTTATACCAAACTCGCACGCTGCCACCAGAGGGTTGGCTCCCTTTTACCTCGACCTATCCCCGACCTCTTGAGTCCGCGCACAAAGCCGGAGCCGTCGCATAGTGTAGTCACGCGAGCGAGAACTCCCCCGGCGGCTGACTCGCCCCGCGGGACGCGGCATCAGAGCTTCGAAGACACCGGCACGCAAGAAAGCAAACAAATAAACAAACCGTAGCCAAGATGTTCTTCCTCCACAACCTAGAACGCCGGGTGACGCTGCATCCCTCCTACTTTGGCAAGAACATGCACGACCTGGTCACGTCGAAGCTGTTGAAGGATGTCGAGGGAACGTGTGCCGGCAGCTACTACATAATCTCCATAATGGACACCTTCGATGTCTCTGAGGGCCGGATTCTGCCGGGAAGCGGCCTAGCTGAGTTTATCGTTGGCTATCGCGCTGTCGTCTGGCGGCCCTTCAAAGGCGAAGTGGTAGGTTTTCCAGGCGCGGGGAGGTTCGGGGGCTCAGGCTAACCACGTTGTTCAGGTTGACGCTATTGTATACTCCGTCAACCCTCACGGATTCTTCGCTCAAGCCGGCCCGCTGCGCCTCTTCGTATCGAATCACGTATGGGGCCCTCCTGTTGCCAGGACTATACCTTGTGAACATGACCACCAGAGCTAACACATGATGATTCTAGTTGATGCCCGAGGAAATCAAATATGATGCGAATGCCACGCCACCACAATTCACGAACAATGCAGACTGGGTTATCGAACCAGGCACTCATGCCCGGGTGAAGATCATCGGCACAAGGACAGAGGTCGGTGAGATGTGGGCCATCGGCAGTATCAACGGTGATTTCCTCGGGTATGCTCCGCGTCAAATCATTATTTGGTTTGTTTGTTCCTCGCTAATAAAATGTGACAGATGTCTTCAGGCTTGAGCTGGATGGGCTCAACGCTTTTCTGCCCAGAGGCACATTAGTCGTGGTTGATGATACAAGCTTTGACTAGGCTGGTATGTGGGAAGTCGACTGGCAATTTCAAGCTGCCACTACTGGGGACGAGGTTCTTGGGATAGACCTCGTATACCCAACACGTCGGGGTGCTCGAGACACTGGACCTCATCTCAAGTGAGATCTGCGTCACATGTGCGTGTTAAAAGTCAGTTGATGATTTCAGAAGCTCACCTACGCTGTTCCTTGTCATTTGGACGTGGCCCGCGGATAGGAATACCCTCAGGCAGGTAGCTCAGGCGAGGGCAGCAAAGGCGGCAGCCCATCCCTTGAAGCGCCTTGGGGCAAATGGGCCGTAAGAATCAAATTTCTTAGCTAAAGAAATGAAAGGTCAGGTATAGATCCGCCCCGGATTATGCTCATACTACTAGACCGTCAATAAAGGCTGGGCTAGAACAACTAGATTGTGTTCCCAGAGCAAAAATGAGACCCATTTACCAAACCCAGCAGCCTCGATAACTTGACATTCCAACGCTCCTCAGCCCGGCGACTAGAACGTCGTAGGCCTCCCGTCCAGGGTGATCTCACTCTGCATGCATGAACCCTTGGCAGCTGCTGATTATTGGCATGGTTGCATCGCACCTCGAGCAGCTAATCAGCCCTCGGGTTTGTCCCCAACAGGCTCAGTGGGGGTTCGATCTTGATGTTGTTTCCTCCATCCCCGGCATCGCGGTGCGTCTCCGGTAGCCGAACGACGAAGTCTCGGTGCGTGTACAAACACCGTTTCCGCGGAGACGCCCATTCAACTTACTTCCGGTATTCGCGCTCCAGAAACGAGTGCGTGTGCTTTCGTAGGTTATTGCGAGGCTCAGCTACTCTGATCATCTGCTTTTCTATCCTTACCGATCGATATAGGTAGATCGGTTGTGATTGTGATACGTCGTTACATAACATATATGCAGCCGTAAATGGTGCAAGTATAAATCCTTCTCACTCGCTCCTAATCCATACAGCGTCGGTATTTCAGCACAATGCGGTAGGCTCAACACACCATCACGGACGATCGACCAGCCCGATTGGATTTCTCTCGCAGCTGATATCGTGGTTATGATGATCCGATCTCCCAGGATTAGGGTTCAGCGCGGAGCGCCACCGACTGGCTTGTACTACCCCGTATTCCTGCTGAGTCTCGTTAACGGCGGCTGCGGTGCCCATCTTGGCGGGTCTGCATGGCAGGCCTCTCCGCAGGTCCCTCGACCACTACCACCCTATCCTTCCATCTACACCATCATATGGGTCAGCTGATATATTGGTGACAACCTGGAACTGGATATGCCATCTCTCCGTTACGTATAATGTAGGTGTTACGTCCCCCGTTGACAGACTCTCCGCCATATTTATAGTCATGCCATCTATAAGTACCTACTCGGTGTTGCGATATCGTGGGTGCTCTCCATGAGGAGTAGCCTCATGGAACATAGTGGTGGCTGCAATGATGGAGGCGCAATCAGACTGCAACGAGGCGTGATAGGGGCCAGCCTAGACCGACTTCTGCGGCATCAGGCCGAGGAACCCCCCTGTGTGGCACAGTGGGATGTCTTCTTACGTTGCGAACCACTCGCCTAATCTCGGGCCATGTGTGGAGATCACCGGTCGACGCATACGATTGAGATCAGGGGTGTTGGGACTAGGCCAAGCTGACTTTCGAGCCAATGAACAGATACAGATGGGGTTTCCTTTATATCTGCTATAACCAGTCCTCGCCAACTTTAACTGACGTAACTATTGCCTGAAAGAAACCTCGTTTGGGCATATCTCCCCTACGAACCGACGAGTGTAGGCGGCACGGCTCTGGATGGCCCGCGTTTCCCTGGAAGAGGATTATGCACGTTACGCTAATGCAGCTCCAAAGAACCAAAAAAAAAAGCAAGGATAAAGAAAGATATGCTTTAGTTTTCTCAGCTCTGTATCCCCTAAGCGAGTCAGAAAATGAGGTCCT
>Ga0164242_10000566_pt1 | contig 44697 bp, 39 predicted proteins | sample OricomgcompostMG_FD_108783 | JGI IMG/M metagenome (GOLD analysis project Ga0164242, IMG submission 108783) | Miracle-Growth compost microbial communities from Emeryville, California, USA - Original compost - Miracle growth compost (MG) ... | reverse complement strand
CGTGGGGGTTCTCGCGCCCGTCGTCGCGCGGGGACGTGTGCCACGACTTCGTCGGGTGATAGGAGAGAAGGCTGTCGCGCTCTGGCTGCTGATCGCCGCCGCCGTTGTGAGCGGATCGCTCGCGGCGATCGATGTCGGGGGCGCAGTTGCCTTCACCGTTCTCACCATCGCGGGCGTCGCTGCCGCGTGCATCGTGGTGCTGCGCATTGCGGTCGATCCTTCACGCAGTTCCCTGATGGCGAGCTGGAATAGGCCCCCGCGTTCTCCGGCCGGCCGACCTCAGCACACGCCGTGATCAGGCTGCGCCATCCGTCACCTCGTCGAGAACCTGGATCAGCTGCCGCCAGCTCCATGCCCAGTTCTGCAGTCGCGCTCGCTCCAGGCCCGATGCGGCGCGGTCCTCGCGATATCTGCGATCGCTGAGTACCTTGCGGAGTGCCGTGGCGAGATCCTGCACATTGTCGGGAGCAAATAACACTCCAGAGTCTCCGGTGATCTCGGGGATGCCCCCGATGCGAGCCGCGATGAGCGGGACACCCGTCGCCATCGTCTCTCCCACCGTCAGAGGACATGGGTCTGGCCATCGTGACGGGACGACGACTGCATCTGCCTGTTGCAGCAGCTGCGGTAGCCGTACGCGATCGACGAAGGGCCGGAACTCGACCCTCCCGGGTACAGTCGCAGCGAGTTCGCGCAACCGCTGTTCGAACGGTGTCAGCGAGGCAGAGGGATCGAACCCATCGCTTCCGACGACGAGATATTCGACGTCGTCTCGTCCCAGCGCGGCGGCCGCCTCAAGCAGCAGATCTGGGCCCTTGTCGGCGATCATCCGGCCGAGGAACATCACGCACAACGTCATACGCTGCACCGGGGTTCCCGGTGGGCGGAACTGCGTCGTATCGACACCGTTCAGTACGACTCGGACCCGTGAGTGCAACGATCTCGGCAACCTTTCGCGGAGCTGTCCCGCAAGCGACTCGCTGACACACACGATGCGCGCCGAAGAACGCAGCATACGCGACGCCTCGGCTCGGCTGAAGCTGCGCAACACGTTGTTGTGCGCATACAGCGCAACCTTGTGAGCGGTGTCGCGCAGCAGCCACGGAAGCATTGCGGCGTTGTGCGCCAAGACGATACCCGGAGGCGCGGATCGCAGGGACTGCACCGCTGGTGCGTAGTATGCGGCGGTACCGCGGCGGGGTATTCCGAAGCGCGCGAGGGCTGCATCTAGGGTACGAGCGCGCCGCGTGGGCGGCGGTGCGGGAGGGAACTCGACGGCCTCGGCCGACTCGTAGCGGGGCGTGTACGTGCCCGACTGCACGACGACACGCTGCGGGTAACGCTCCGCATCGCCTGCGATGGCAGCGCCTGAAGCGAGTCCGTGGACGACGGTCGGTATCGCAGAGCCAGTGCGAGGCGAGAAATGGTCGCCCGGAGTCAGCACGTGGTAGATCGGCACATTGTTCGGGGAGAAGGCACCGGGCAGCGTGTGCGTCATCGCGGCCTCCGTCCGAGGCGTTCGGGCTTCATAGTCTGGCTGCTTGCCGCCAGATCGACGCATGCTCGGCGGCACATCGTTCCCAAGTGAACTCAGCGGCTCGAGCCCGCCCCCGTTGCGCGAGCATCTGAACCGGGACTTCTCCGCCGAGGACAGCCCCAAGACCATCCGCGAGTCCGGTTGCCGTCGGGGGCGTGAGCACAGCGGCATCACCGGCGACTTCGGGGAGCGAGCTCGTCGCAGCCGCAACGACCGGGGTGCCCGCAGCCATGGCCTCGAGAACCGGCAGACCGAAACCCTCATGCAACGATGGCACGACCACTGCCTCCGCACTGGCGAACAGGCCTGGTACCAGAGTGCTGTCGACGCGCCCCAGGAGAGCAACTCGGTCGAGTCCCTGAAAGAGCGAGGTCCGGCGTGGATGCGGTGGGCCGGAGAGGGCGAGCGTGACATCGGGAAAGAGGGGTGCGACGCGAGACCACGCCTCTGCCAAGGCGCCGAGGTTCTTTCGCTCGCTCGCACCGCCGGCATGAAGGACATATCGGCGCGGAAGCCCCAGAGCTTTTCGTGTTCGCTCGTCGAGCGCTGTCGGATTGCGGAAGCTGTCATCGACGCCGAGGTGGACGACACGGATGTTCTCGAGCCCGAACATGTCGGCAGCGTCCGCCGCCGTCGCCTCTGATACACAGATGACGGCGGCGGCTTGCCGGAGCTCTTCGGGGGCCGTGCGCAGTGGTGTTCCCTCGTCAGGGAAGCGCCAGGCGACGACATCGTGGAGTGTCACGACCTCGTGTGGGGCAGGAGGGAGGGTCAGTCCCATGCGGTGGACCAGAACACCGCGTGGATAGACGAGCCTCCCCAGCGCACGGCGAACAGCGGATCCGCTGCGCTCGAGCAGGCCGACCGGCAATCGGACGGTGCCGTCAAGATCCGAGCGCAACGATCGTGCCACGACATGCGTGACGCTCCATTCGTCGCCCGTCGCGGCGAGCGCATTCTCGGCGCGTGTGACGACTTCGTGCTCGTACGCCTGAGCTCCCATGGGGATGGCAGTGGCAGCGGTTGCGAATGCAAGCCGGTTCATTGAGACGTCTCCGGTCCGCGCAACAGGTCGGCGCAGACCCACCCTACAAGCGCACCGTTGCTGTGCGGGATTATGAGGAATCCGAGATCCGCTGAGTCGGGCACTGTAGAATCGAGCCTGTTTCGGATGTCCTAAACTTCCGAACTCGGTGTGGGACCGAAGGGGCAGAGTGGGGAAGGTGGCAGCGGCTGAGTTTTCGTCGATCTCCGGCGCTTCGGGCACCGGAACAACAGTCCGACTCCTCGTCGAGCCCAGCCCGATGCTCATTCCCTCGGGATCAGTTCGCCGTCGCCCTCCGCGGCCGGCACACCTTCGGCCTCCGGGGTACGACGAAGGTTTCGACGCCGACACCTTGTATTACGACGCGTTTCTTCGAGGCCGCACACTCACCGCGATCGGCCCGCCGCTGGGCGGTGACGTCGCCGACAGAGAAAGCTGGAGATTCACTGCCGGTGGCAAGCGGCTGCGCGCGAGGATCATCCGACGCGATCGTACTGAGATCACCGAGTTTGGACAGGCGCTCGGCGCGCCGACGCTTGGCCTCGCGGCGCCCCGCAGTACGCCACAAAAAGTGCGCGTCGGCACGGATCTCTCCGCAGTATTCGCCGGGACGCGTGCGCTGCTGACGCTTCAACTCGACAACGACTTGCAATGGATCCACGACTGGGTGCGATGGCATGTGTCCGCACAGGGAACGGACGCTGTCGTGGTCTACGACAACGGCTCGACCTCGTATACCCTCAATGATCTCCTGGACGCGATCTGCGTTCCTGGCGTGCGCGTCGCGGCAGTGGTCAACTGGTCGTTTCCATACGGCCCGCAGGGTGATGTGGACCTGGACCTGCCGTGGGACTCCGACTTCGCGCAGTACGGCGCGATTGAGCATGCCCGGTGGCGGCTGTTGCGCAAAGCACACGGAGTGCTGTCCGTCGACATCGATGAGCTCGTCTACGCGACCGGAGAACTCACGGCATACGAGTGTGCACAGGCTGCGGCACAGGGCTTCGTCCGTTTCTCGGGGGAGTGGACGTATACGGACCCGGCGTCCCCGCCCACTCGTCCGGTGCATGCTGACTGTCGTTGGGTGCACGACGGCGACAGTGCGACCGCAGACAAATGGTGTGCGGCCCCGCGCCGCCTACCGCGAGGGTCACAGCTCGGCGTGCACCTCGCACACGGACTCGAAATGCCTCCGCACGCACCGCTGCGCTACTGGCACATGCGCGCCGTTTCGACGCACTGGAAGATCGATCGCTCCACACATGAGGGCGACTCCGATTCATATCAAGAAAGTGCGCTGGCCGCAGCACAGCTGCGGAAGCATCTGGACGAGACAGCAGCGCTCGTCGGTCGCGCTTCAGCTCCAGGAGTTCGCCTGTTCGCCGAACGGGCCCGGGCCCGCGTGTGGCTGGCGGCTCACCGTGGGCGACGCTTCGCGAAGCGGATCCTCTCAGACCTCCGTACGCGCAATCAACATGGTTAGGGTGATGAAGTGGCACAGAGCGACTTCGCCGTAAGGGCGGACGGCATCGGTAAGACGTATCGACTCGGCGTCAGCAACATCAGTCATTCCACGCTTGCCGAGACGGTCCTCTCACGTGTGCGACGGGGGAAGAGTCCATCGTCCGGAAAAGTGAAGACCTTCGACGCGCTGGACGACATCAACTTCGAGATCCCTGCGGGTGAAGCGCTCGGCATCGTGGGACGCAACGGTGCCGGCAAGTCGACGTTGTTGAAGGTCCTCACCCGTGTCACCGCGCCCACGCGCGGTCGGCTCGAGTTTCACGGGCGAATGGGCAGTCTTCTCGAAGTCGGCACAGGATTCCACCCTGAGCTGACCGGCCGAGAGAACATCTACCTCAACGGAGCGCTCCTCGGGATGAATCGCGCGGAGATTACGCGTCAATTCGATGCCATCGTCGACTTCTCGGGCATGGAGAAGTTCTTGGACACCCCCGTCAAGCGATACTCCTCGGGGATGTATGTGCGCCTCGCGTTCTCGGTCGCTGCTCATCTCGAGACGGAGATCCTCGCCATCGATGAGGTGCTCGCCGTGGGCGATGCCGAGTTCCAGCGGCGCTCTCTGGAGAAGATGCGCCAGGCCGCCAGCGAGGGGCGAACAGTCCTCTACGTGAGCCACATGCTCCAGACCGTGAAGACGCTGTGCAGTTCAGCCATCCTGCTCGACCGGGGACACCTCGTTCACCAAGGCAGCGTCGACTCGACGCTCGAAGCGTATACAGCGAGTTTCGATAGCCATGCGCAGTGGCAGGCAGATCCCGACAACAGACAGGGGTGGGGCGGTGTTCGATTCTCACGCATGTGGATGGAAGACGATCATGTGCCGTCGGGAGCCGATCTTCGCATCGGCTTCGAGCTCCCCACCACATCGAAGCCGATCGGCCTTGAAGAGTATTGGGTCTCGATACACATCGTCGACAGTCAGGGGACGGTCATTGCCCAGTGCGATTCCCGGCTGAACGGCCGAACCTACTCTGCCGACCGCTCCTACACCGGGAGCACGATCATAAAGAACCTCTGGCTTAAGCCGGGCACCTACGCGGTCGATGCGTTCGTGTGCCAGCACGGGAGGATCCTGGATGTCTGGGATGCCGCTCATCGATTCGAGGTGATGCCGGACACGCGCTACACGACGGGGGCGACCGACGACGCGATGTCAGCGGGCGTCGTCCTTGCTGACTTCCAGTACGAGGGGAACTGAGAGATGTCGGTCACCATCATCGAACCACCCAGGCGCCTCAATCTTCCGCGCTGGACTGAGCTTTGGCGTGCGCGCGAGGTCGTCACACGACTCGCGCAGCGGGACATCATCGTGCGGTACCGCCAGACGGTGCTCGGCGTCGCGTGGGTCGTGCTGCAGCCGGTCGTCGCGGCAGGAGTCTTCTCACTGGTGTTCGGAACGGTTGCCGGGCTCTCCAGTGACGGGCTGCCGTATTTTGTGTTCGCACTGGCGGGGACACTGGCGTGGAACCTCTTCAGCGGGGGAATCACCCGAGCCTCGGGATCCCTGGTCGCGAACCAGTCTCTTGTGGCGAAGGTGTTCTTCCCACGACTGCTCGTTCCCATCTCGACGATCGCGAGCGTGCTCGTCGACTTCGTCGTGGGTCTCGCCCTCGCCGTCGTGCTCTTGGTCGTGTTCGGCATCAATCCGGGGTGGCCGGTGCTGCTTCTCCCCGTCTGGGTACTCCTCGTCGTCCTGCTCGGGCTGGGCATCGGGACCGCCGCGTCGGCCATGATCGTCAAGTACCGAGACGTCGGCTACGTACTTCCCTGGGCCATGCAGATCCTCGTCTATGCAAGCCCGGTCGCATACGCGCTTTCGTCAGTGCCCGACCGGTTGCGCTGGGTGTTCGACATCAACCCCGCAACATGGTTCCTCGAGGCGTTTCGCTGGTCACTGGTCGGCACCGCGGCGCCTCCGGCATGGCAGGTCTTCGGGCTCGTCATCGTGTCATGCGTTGTATTCTTCGCCGGCGTCGTGTACTTCCAGGCTCATGAACGAGAGTTTGCAGACGTCATCTAGCGTAGGCGGCGCCTCATCCCGCTTTCCTGCCACGGCACGTCGAGAGGTGTCATGAGTGGAACCGCTCGATTCGATGCCCTCGTGACAGTCGTCATACCGGCGTTCGACCCCGGTGACTACCTCCGCACGGCTCTGGAGTCCGTCATCGCGCAGACGTATGCGGTGTGGGAGTGCATCGTCGTCGACGATGGCTCGAGCGAGGACCTTGGCTGGGTGGAGCAGTTCGATGCTCGGGTGACGTGCATACGTCAACACAATCGCGGGGTGTCGGCGGCACGCAACACGGGGGTGGCAAGCGCACGCGGACGGTATATCGCCTTCCTCGACGCAGATGACGTCTGGCTTCCCGAGAAACTCGAGAGACAACTTGCCGCGTGGCAGCCCGGCGCGAGCATGTCCGCCACCGGGTTCTTCCGGTTCGGCGAAGGCTCTCGTCAGGCAGGGTGGGTCCCGAGAGCTGCGACGAGGGACGAGTTGATCCGTGGAAACAGTATCTGCATGTCGTCAGTGATCGTCGATCGTGCTCGCATCATCGCACTCGGTGGGTTCGATGAACGGTTGCGGTCGGCCGAGGACTGGGACATGTGGTTGCGGCTGGTCGTGACCGGGCGGCTGATAGCGGTCGATGAGGTGCTGACGGGCTATCGGATCCACGAAGTGCAGGCGAGCGGGCACCCCGCGCGGATGTGGCTGTGGTCGGTGCTCGTCGTGCTGAAGCAGCGCGCGCCCTTCCTGCCATCAATCGCCGGGATTCTCCGCATGGGGACGATATACGGCTCGCAGGTGTTCGAACGCTTCCGAGTGACACGGAATGTGGGACATCTCCTACTGGCATCAGTGATGACACCGAGGTACGTCGTCGGTGAGCTCGTGCGGCTGCCGTTGCGTCGTCTGAAGGGCATTTCGCGCTCTGGTCGGAGATGAGCTACGAGATCGAGTCAGTCGCCGGAGACCGCTTGGTAGTCGCGCCAGCCGTCCCGCTTCCGGGCGGCAGGGGAAGGATAATGTGGCGGGACGTCCGCGATTCTACGCAGCTCATCGAAGAAGGCGATCTGTGAGACCAGGCGCAGGTCGTGATCGGTGGGGTGTCTCCTCAGCCACGGCACGCCAGGTAGACGGCGAGCACGAGCAACGATGCTCTTGAGTTGCAGATGTGGTGCATTGCCGTGGGCCCAGTGATGCCACACCCAGGCTGAGCAGCGACCCGCCGCACGCAGCATCTTGTACAGTGCCGCCGACTCGAGCCGCGCAGGATCGAAGTGATGGGCGATGGGTGTCCCTGCGACGCCGATGATTCGTGCGCCCAATTCGCGTGCCTGCACGCCGAAGAACGCGTCTTCGGCGCGTTGATACGGTGCGACGCCCAAGCGCTCGTCGAACGGGATGACGCGCAGGAGAGAACGCCGCGCTCCGAAGTTCGCACCGACGACGTCGGGGTCAACCGTTTGCTGCCGGGGATAATCGGCCAGGTTCTGCAGCATCCACGGCGTGATCCAAGGGCGTCGGAGATCGTCCGCGACGCGAATGCCGCCTACCACGACGTCTGCCGACCCGGCCCGCAGCGGAGCGGACATTCGATCTACCCAATCCGACGGCACATCGACGTCGTCGTCGGTGAAGAGCACCGCGTTCGCCCGTGCTGCTCGCACGCCGGTGTTCCGAGCGGTTGCGAGCCCGGGTGTGTCTTCACGGATGAGACGAATATCGGGAAAGCCACGCCGGATGAGTTCGGCTGTACCGTCGGTCGACCCGTTGTCGACGACTATGAGTTCCGCGGGCCGCGCCGCGCCGCGCACCGCGGCGTCGACGGTGTGCAAGTGCGCATCGAGATCTGTCGCACGATTTCGCGTGCACAGCACGACTGACGTCTCGATGGGCGGAGCCGTCACTGATCCGTCGCCTGGTCAGGAGCGATCGCGAGTGTGCGCGGAATGTGCGTTTTCGCGCGTGGTACCCGCCCGGTGAGCACCAGGGTCAGACCTGCGACAAGCCCTGCAAAGACGCTCACGGCCTTCGTCACGCCATTGGCGACGCCGGTCACGATGGAGGTCGATCCGATGAGCTTGCGGCGGCTCAGCGCCCGCAACGCGTATGCGAGCTCTCCCCTCACTCGGCCAAGTCCGACAAGAACGTAGCGCCGGAAGCGCGCCCCGCCCGGTCCCACGACTCGGGCGAGCAGAACCAGGTGATTGCGCTCGCCGTAATACGCGTACCGCGCGTCGAAGCGTCGGCCTTTCGCGTAGGTGCCTCCCACGTGCTCGGCGAATGCATCGGGTGTGTAGATCAGACGGCAGCCCGCTTCGCGCAGGCGCAGCGCGATCTCGCTCTCTTCGCGCAGGCAGGTGCCCGGGTAGTAGTCCTGGATACCGCCGACGGCCGTGAGGGTCGACATGCGAAGTGACATGTTGGCACCGAGAAAGTGGTCGACGTCCACGTCGTGCCCGGGGTCCGCCGCGAAGTTGCCGGTGAGAGTGCCGTCTGCCCGAAACAGTCCGATCTCGTCGACGCCCTCATGCTCCTCGCCGGGCTGGCCGTTCGCCGCACGTCCGCCGACGCCCGCGACGGCGGGATCGTCGTACCGGCGCAACAGCTGCTCGAGCCAGTCGGGTGCTGCGTAGGCGTCGTCGTCGATGAATGCGATGACGTCGACATCGCCCGCCACCGCGATACCCAGCATCCGCGACGTGGCGGTGTGGCCTCGCCCCAGCGGATTGCGCAGGTAAACGGCACCGCCTGCCCGCGCGACCCGTTCCGAACGATCGTCGGGCGAGGAATCCACGACGATGACGCGTGCGGGGGCGACGGTCTGTGCCTTCAGATGGTCGAGGCACGTCAACAGATGGTCGGGGCGGTTATACGTCGCTATGAGCACTGCGGCAGTGAGAGGCGGCGGAGGCACTTCGCCAGACTACCGTCCGGGTGCGTCTACCGTCACGCGCTGGTAGAGGGCGTCGTACGCGTCGGTGGCGTTACTCCAGGTGAACTGCCGCACACGCTCTGCGCCCGCGCCAGCGAGGGAGGAACGTGTCGCGACATCCGTCACGAGGGAGCGGATGGCCGCCGCCAGCGAGGACGTGTCGGCGGGGTCAACGAGAAGTCCGTCCCGGCCGTCACGGACGAACTCCGGCGGGCCGCCGCGCGTCGTCGCAATGAGCGCGGCCCCCGCGCGCCAGGCCTCCAGAGCGGCAATGCCAAAGGCTTCGAAGCGGCTTGGCACGACGACGGCAAGAGCGTTGCTGAGCAGCCCCGCGACCTGAGGACGGTCGAGTTGCCCAGGAAGGTGGACTCTGTCGGCAACGCCTGCCTCGTATGCGATCGCGAGCAGGGCTTCGCGTTCCGGGCCGTCGCCGCCGATGACCAGGTGCACGTCGGGCGCACATGCAGCCTCGGCGAACCCCTGGATGAGCAGGTCGAATCCCTTCATCTTCTGCAGGCGCCCGACGGCAGCGATGTAGCGACCGGTGGTAGGTGCGGCGCCGATGGGTTCGTCGAGGTCGATGCCGTTCGGCACGATGACGCCCTGCCCGGGTGGGAGAGCGAATCTATCGTTCAGATCGTCGAGCACGACCTGCGAGCACCCGGTGACCGCGACCGCCTCCCGCAGCGCGGCGGTGAGGCTCTCCCTGGCAAGTCGCGAGTCATGGAACAGCCCGTTGTCATCGGCGAGTGTCTCTCCGTGGCTCGTGACGATGAGTGGGGTGCCGGTTCGTCGGGCGAGGATGCGCGCGTATGTCCCGTTCGGGCCGAAGCAGTGCACGTGGATGATGTCGGGGTGGAAGCTTCTCCAAGCGCGCCTCCAACGGAGCCACGCGGCGGGCGCCCGTAGGGCGAAGTGCAGCAGGGATCGCGCGTTCCGTGCCGGTAGCGGCGTCGGCAAGTCGCGCACGTCGATGTCCTCGTACTCGCGAGAGGCGGCCCGACCGTCGCGTGCGACCGTCCACACGACGACGTCGTGACCGCGTGCGCTCAACTCGCGGGCGACGTTGCGCACGTGCTCTTCGACCCCGCCGACATATGGCGCATACGAACTCGTCGCCAATGCGATCCTCACGGCAGTTCTCCCACGGAACCACGCTAGCGGTCGCGCGCACGCGATGACGATGTCGCACATCATTCGGTTCACCGAGCCGCGAAGCCGGCTGCCACGAGCTCGCCGACATCGGACGGCCACTCATGGACGCCCCCGTTGATCATCCGCAGCGCGACGGTGACGCCGTCGGCACACCCTGTGTAAGTCGTGATGAGGAATTTCGTGCCGTCCTCCGTCGAGCGCTCTGGCGTCATCGCGCAGCGGTCCCAAGCAGCCCACTGCCGGACGGCGTCCTCTACGGGTACGACGATGAAGGACGGTGGATAACCGGCGTCCTTCAGACTGCCGCCATCGTAGGGGACCGTGGGGTCGCCGTTGCCGTGCACTTCGTATACGGAGATCGGTCGGGTGGGCGCGCATTGTCGTATGAGCTGCGTCGACAACTGCCCCTCTGCGATGAGGAGAAACGAGAACGTCTCGGCCATCTCGCATCCCAGCAGATCGACGAAGAATGCTCCGTTCGAGAACCCGACGGCGGCGATCCGAGCGCGGTCGACAGGCGTGATGGCTTTGATCTCGGCGATGGCCGCCTTCGTGAATGCGATGTCGTCGACCCCCGCGGCCTCCGCCGCGGTACCCCGCCCATGATCGTTCCAGCTGTTCTCGTAGCCCTGCAGGAATGCGACCAGATAGCCGTGCTCGTCTGCTTGTCGGGCCAGGTTCGTCTTCGACTCCGTGCCGCCAGCCGTGTCCCATCCGCCGTGGTACACGAGAGCCAGAGGAAGGGCCCCAGTGCCACCGTCAGGCGGGATGTGCAGGATGAGCTGCCGTTCTCGTCCCTGCACGGACACGGTGAGAATGTGATCACCAGGTGCAAGCGAGGTGCGACGGATCAACGGCACTCGGGATGCTGAGACAGAAGGTACGGGGGTTGGGGTGGTGACCACCGGTCGCGTCGATGCGCTGTCGCTACCCGTGGGGGCGCAGGCGGCGCACGCGATCACGAGCGCCAGCACGAGCAGTGCTGATAGGCGCGCCGTACGCGTCGCCGGGCGTCTCCTTGGCATCGTCATCGATCCCTTTGGCCTCGACCCGCAGTGCGCGGGAGTCCGGCGTCGCATCTGTCCTCCCGATCCCAGTATGACCTCGATCCCCCTGGTGCGCGTGGACGCCTTCACAGCGAGGTGGAGCATCCGCTCAGGAGCTGACGTGAGACGAGACAAACAGTCGAGCGCGCGGGCGCTACTCTCAGCCTTGGCGGCTCAGCTCATGCCCCGTTCGGCTGCGACGTCAAGATCGCCGCAAGCCGCTGACTCACGACGTCGCGCGCCGTGCTGGACCGCAGCGAGTGGTCGATCTCTGGGAACACCTCGTTACGAAAGAGCGGCGAGCTATCGATCTTCCGTCCCCACAACCGGTTCCATATCGGGGTCGGACGGAGCTTCGCAGCATCTTCGGGGGCGCTCAGGAGTGTAACCGTGACGCCAGAATCGATGAGGCGGCCGAACACATGGAACGGGTGGCGGCTCGGTCGCACAGTGGACCACGCGTTCTCAAGGAGAGCGGCGGTCCTCGAGTGTTTGATCGCCAGCCGTCGCAGCCACTGCTTCCGCTGAACGACGACGGTCCATCGCCGGGAGAGGACATGATTCTTGAACATCAGACCGCCGTTGACCGCGACGACCTCAGGTAGCGCCCCATCGGCGGCCGCCTGCAGCGTGCTGACTGCGGAGGAACACACCCCGACACCGACGATTCCCGCGGCATCCGGAAACGAGGTCAGCGCGTCGGGCACATCGTCGATCCACGCGGCGTCATACACCGCGTCCGGCCGTTGACCCGGGTGCACCCCGCTGTCGCCCACGCCGCTCTGATCCATGCGGACGGACATCACGTTGTCGCGGACCAATGACCTCGACAACTCTGTCCACATCCGCCCGACTCCGATGTGGCGCTCGCTCGCAACATTCAGGAAGAGGGCGCTCCGCCTCGCGGGCATATCCTGACGCGCCTCATCTCCAGGCTTCGTGATGATCCCGAAAAGAAGACCCTCGTTGCCCAGGAACTCAGCGGTCTCGGCGATCGGCTGTCCGTCGAGCGTCCACTCGGCAGCCAGCTGCTGATCGATGTGTAAATCGACGGTCGCGGATGGCGGAGATGAGGTGAACATCGTCACGATGGTGCGGACAGTTTCTGTGGGAACCGCGGCATCCATCGCGGGGACATCCATGAGCCCCGCCTGATCGCTCACGTCGAACCAGGTGAAGCGGTCACGCGGAAGCGCATCCGCAATGCGCTTGGGCACCGGCCGATCATCCCGTACGAGCACGGTTGTCTCGTGGGCGACGTCGTGGTCGAGTGTCGTCGAGAGAGCCAGTGAACGAACGTCCTGCGCCGTGTCCGGAGAGAACAGATAAGCCGGTGTCTCGACCCAGCCTTCGGGGACATCCCTCCTCGCGCCCGGCCATGACGCTTGCAGCAACTGCTGCTCACGCAAATACGCGGATCCCGTCGCGCACGGATCCCATAGGACGAGCCGATCCAGCTCGAGATCTCCGTCGAGCGCGGCGTTGAGCGCGATGGTCGCACCCATCCGCATGCCGACGATGCTCACCGAATCGACTCCACAGTGACGCGCCTTCTCGACGGCGGATCGCACGGAGCCAACCCAGGCGGTGCGTCGGCCCGGGTCGTTGAGGCCACCAGCACTGTCACCGGTTCCGTCGTAGTCGAACCGGAAGGCGAGAAATCCCTCTTTTGCGAGGGCTCTTGCGCATTCGCGAAAAGTGCGGTGTGACTTGTTGCCGTCCTCGGCAAGAGGTGCGCACAGGACGACCGCGCCGCGGACGCGGGCCTGCTCGGGGTAGACGAACCAGCCGAACAGCGGTCGATCGTCCGGACCGAACCAGGTAGGTGCCTCGATGACGCCATCGCTGCGGAGCGCAACAATCCCTTCGCGTGTGGTCATTGCGGCTCAGCCCCCAGATTCACCATACGTGCGCCAGACTCTCCCATGGGCCGCGCACTTCTACCCCGGCTACCCACCGTACCGGAGGTGCGGTGCCCGTTCGTGAACAAGCCGGTCCATAGGCGAAGCCTTTGCCCAGGTCGTCAGCGCGTCGTCGTCACGACGACGCGCTCGTTGAACTCCTCGCGGATGCGGTTGGCAGCATCGTGGTCCGCGGCTCTACCGAGGATTCCGGCGATGAACCCTGGCGTTCCTGCCCGCCAGGAACACTCATCGCCCGCACGAAGCCCGGGAAAGACCCGCTCCACACCGGGGATCTCAGACACAGAGTCGAGCCCCTCGACGGCGACGATCCGACGTGCGTCGGCATCCGGCTGGATTTCGAACAGGAATCCCACGTGCTCCGGTCGGGGTGGTTCGGCGAACACGATGTGCTCTCCCGCCGCCAGCCGCATCGAGAGCTGGACGACGTCTACCCCGAGCGCGTGTTGCATGATGTCGCGGATCGCGCCCCCGCCCATGACGCCGTTCACCTCGATGATGACCGGTCCGTCATCGGTGAGTTTGACCTCGACGTGCAGCGGGCCGGTCTTGACGCCGAGTGACCGGCCGCCGGCGAGGGCCGCCTCGACGACGTCGCTGCGCAGGTCCGGTGAGATGTCGGCGGGGAAGATCACCCCTGTCTCGCGGAACGGCGGAGCCAGTGGCGGCCTGCCGGTGACACCGAGCACGCTGTACTCGCCGTTGCTGGCGATGAGCTCGACGGACACGTACGCAGCGCTGCCCGGGTGAGCCGGCGCCACTGTGGGATCGGGGATGAACCCCTCGACGAGCATCCGCCCCGGCGTGACGTTGGCCAGCGCCGCGGTGAGATCTTCGAGCGTTTGGAGAGCCTCCACATCCTGGCTCGCATGACCTTGCCTCGGCTTGAGCACGAGTGGGAAGCCTGCGCTCTGCGCAGCGACCTTCGCGGCGACCGGATCGGCGAGCTCATCGGCGTCCCAGAACGCCGGAGTGGGCAGGCCGTGCTCGCGCAGCGCGGTGCGCTGTGCGAGCTTGTCGGTGAGGCGCACGGCTGACTCGGGGCTGAAGAACCGCAACGATAGAGTCTGGGCGAGCTCGGCCGCCCAGACGAGGTTGTCGTCATTGAAGCAGATGATCCCTGAAGCGCTGTACTCCCGGAGTGCCGCGGCTGCCTCGTCTGTGGAAAGCCCTGTGACGTCTACGACCTCGCCGAGTCCGCGCAGCATGCGAAGAACCGCCCGGGGGATATCGCTGGCGTCTCTCAGGACCCAGAGCAGAGCTGCGACCCCTTCTGCGGCCTCGGACAGCAGAAGGGGCGGGTCCTCGGTGTTCAGACCGCTGTAGACGAAGGCGAGCTTGGGCTGTTCTGACTTAGTCATCCGGTTTCGTCTCCTTCGATCCTGATGGTGGATAGCACCTGGGCGCGGATCTTCTGCGCGGTCTCGTGGTCGGGTGCCGCACCCGTGACGACGGCCACGCGCGAGAAGGTGCCGTCGCGCCACGAGAGTGCATCGCCGGCTGCCATCCCCTGGGTGACCTGCTCCACACCGGGAATTCGCCGCACGGCGTCGATTCCCTCGATGGCCGTGATTCGCGTCAAGCGCGCGTCTGGCTGCACGTCGAGGCGGAACAGCACATTATCGGGCTCCGGCAGGTCCGTATACGTGAGCCGTTCGCCGAGTGCCACGCGCATTGTCAGACGAACGAGGTCGAGGTCGTATGCACGAACGAGGAAGTCGGAGGTGCTACCGCCCCCGGGACGCCCATTTACCTCGATGACGACCGGGCCGGCATCTGTGCACTTCACCTCGACGTGCAAGACCCCCGAGGTGATGCCCAGGGCCTGCCCGGCCTTCGTCGCGACCTCGGCAGCGGATGCCATCGCGTCTGCTGTCATATTCGCCGGAAAGTACTGGCCCGTCTCTCGGAACGGCTCGGCCAAGGGCATCCGACCGGTCACCCCGAGCACGCTGGTGACGCCATCAGCGACGAGCACTTCGACCGACACGTACGGTGCGCTTCCGGTGCCCGTGCAGGGCTGCGTGGGTTCGGGGATGTACCCCTCGATCAACATTCGGCCGTGCTCGTGCGTCGTGATGGCCTGCTCGAGATCCGCGACGGACTGGAGGGGTGCCGTGTCCTTGCTGGAGGTTCCGCGGCGCGGCTTGAACACGAGAGGGAGGCCGGCCGATCGCACCACTTCGGCAATGTCGTTCCCGATCTCGAGATCGTCCGGGTTCCAGAACGGGGGAGTCTGCAGACCGTACTCGGCGAGCGCGATGCGTTGCTTGAGCTTGTCCGTCAAACACTCGGCGGTGTGCGGGCTGTGGAACGTCAGCCCGAGCCTTTCGGCGACCTCGGCGGTCCACACGATCGTCTCATCGATGAAACAGGTGATGCCCTGGGGATGGTATGCGCGAATGGTCTCGGCTGCCTCGTCTGTCGTCAGCTTCGAGGCATCGATGATGTCTCCGTCGATCTCGCCCCTCGCCTTCATCATTCGCGCGGCGGTGCGGGAGTCCTTACGGTCGAAGGGCAGCACCCAGAGGATCCGGCACGCGCCGTGCGCGGCCTCTGCCAGACGGCGCAACGGCTGCTCCAATGAGAGGGAGCCGTATACGATCGCCAGAAGCGGGAGAGAGTCGGGCGCTGCCTCTGGGTTCACGGATCCAGTATGGCGTGCGACTGTGCGTATCGGCGAGACCGTCTTTTCGCCGATGAGGAAACCGCGCTCCGCAGCTGCACGCGGGCCGCTCGCACGTGGACGTCGGAACTGCAAAGATGGTCCCGGTAGCGGCTGAATCCGGGAGGGAAGCGATGACGGAAGCAACTGGGCCGGTGGCGCTTGAGCAGCGACGTCGAGCGTTCCGTGATGCGCTGATCGAGCACGGCTGGCTGCTTACTTCTCAGGCCATGGCGCTGCCGGGACTCGGCGCGCAGGCACTGGCCGTGTACGACGGGCTCACTGCCTTCGTGTCACGCGTGGCACGGCAGGAATTCACCGGCACCGTCGTCCCGGTGCGCTTCCCACCGATTTTCGCGGCACGCATCCTCGAACAGACTGACTATGTCGCCTCCTTCCCGCAGCTGCTGGGAACCATCAACTCGTTCAGCGGCGACAAGAAGCGCTTCCGTGAGTTGCTCGCTGCATACGACGCGGGGGAAGACTGGCAAGCGCATCTGGATCCGACCGGGCTGGCGTTGACGTCTTCTGCCTGCCATCCGTTGTACGCATGGCTAGAGAACAGCAAAGCCGACAACGGCCTTGTCTACGAGCTGACCGGTGACTGCTTCCGACATGAGCCGAGCGATGACCCGATGAGGTTCATCGCATTTCGAATGCGCGAGTATGTGCGCATCGGGACCGCGCAGGACGCCGTCTCGCATCGCGACAAGTCACTCGATGTTGCGCGGGGAGCCCTCGAATCGCTCGGGCTCGAGGTCGATGTTGTTCCTGCGAATGACCCGTTCTTCGGCCGCGGTGGGGTCATCCTGGCGGCCAACCAGCGCGAGGCTCAAGCGAAATTCGAGGTTGTCGTCGAGGTATACCCGGGCACTCAGACTGCCATCGGCTCAGGAAATTACCACGACACCCACTTCGGTGACGAGTTCGCGCTTGTCACCCCCGAGGGCTCGCCTGCACACAGCGCGTGTCTCGGATACGGCATGGAGCGCACAATATTCGCTCTCGCTGCCCGTCACGGCTTCGAGATCGGCGACTGGCCGGAAGCCGTGCGGACTGCGCTGAGCCTGGATGCCTAGGGACTGACCCGGACTACGACGTGACGTCGCTGCGATCGTCGTCCTCGACGCCGCAGGAAGCGACGGCGGCGCGAAGCGCAGCGATGCTCGCGAAAGTGTCGCGGCGGAGCATCGTATCGGGCAATTCGACATCGAATGCGTCCTCGACACCGATGAGCACGTTGACGGTGCCGTGGGAGGTGAGACCGTGCTGGTAGAGGTCGTCGGTGTCGGAAAGCGATGCCGCGTCGATAGTGAGCTTTGCCACATCGTTGAGTACGTCGCGCAAGATGTCAGTAATCGAGGCCATGGAGGCTCCTTCGGAAGTGAGGGATGAGTAAGAGGTCGGTCATATAGCTGCGGGAGACGGGACGGCCGCGTCGGCGAGCACTGTCGTTACGGCATCCTCGATGATGTCGAGCCCCGCATCGAGAGCGGTCGCATCGCCCGTTATGGCGGGGATGAGCTTCAATACTTCGTCGTGCGCACCCGAGGTCTCGATGATGAGTCCGTTGCGGAAACACTCGCGGGCCGTGGCCGTAGCGAATGCGGGATCCGGTCCGATGAGGCCGCGCAGCAGCCCGCGGCCTCGCGTCGACAGTTCGTCGGGGTGCTGGGCGACCATGCTCTCCAGCCGTGCCGCCACTGTGTCCACCCGAGAGCCGATCTCTGCGGTGAACTCGTTGCGGGCCCAATACCTTTCGAGCGCCGCAGTCGCGGCGACGAACGCCACGTTGTTGCCTCGGAACGTGCCGGTGTGGCCGGCGGGCTTCCATACGTCGAGTTCAGGCCGAATGAGAACGACGGACAGGGGGAAGCCATAGCCGGACAGAGACTTCGAGAGCACTACGAGGTCGGGAGTGATGCCGGCCTCTTCGAAGCTGAAGAAATCACCCGACCGGCCGATGCCGATCTGGATGTCATCGACGATGAGGAGGATCCCGTGGTCAGTGCACAACTCGGCCAGCGACTGCAGCCACCGGTTGCTAGCGACATTGATACCGCCTTCGCCCTGAACCGTCTCGACGATGACCGCGGCGGGCAGATCCAGCCCGCTGCTCGGGTCCTCCACGAGGGTGCGCAGCATCGCGACCGTGTCGGTATCCGCCCCGAAATATCCGTCGTAAGGGTGGAATACGACATCGTGCAGCGGTACCCCGCTGGCGGTACGGAACCATGAATTGGCAGTTGTCGCCAGAGCTCCCAGCGAGAGACCGTGGAAGGCGTGGGTGAATGCGACGACGGTCGTGCGACCGGTCACCTGTCGCGCGAGCTTCAAAGCCGCCTCGACGGCGTTCGCGCCCGTGGGGCCGGTGAACTGCACCTTGTAGTCGAGATTGCGTGGCACGAGTATCACGTCACGGAAGGTCTCGAGAAAACGACGCTTGGTCGTCGTGGCCATGTCGAGCCCATGCTGCAGCTTCTCGCTGAAAAGGAAGTCGATCACTGCTTGTCGGATATGCGGGTCGTTGTGCCCGTAGTTCAGCCCTCCTGCACCGCAGAAGAAGTCGATGTATTCGCGGCCGTCTTCGTCCCACACGTGTTCGCCACGTGCAGTGTCGAAGACCACCGGGAAGGCGCGCACGTAACTGCGCACCTCAGACTCCATCGTCGAAAAAACGCTCATGTCCATGCTGTCGCCCCAGATGTCGTCGCGGGCTTCATCAGATCCCCATCATGCCCGCCGATGTGCACCAGAATAGTGGTCTGCTCGATAAGTGTCTGCAGTTCTTCGAAATCGCCCACTGTGCCCGTGAGATGGAAAACATGGGCCTCGGATCCTTCGCGCCAGTCGATGCGCTGTCCCGGGCCTCGGACAAGTACGACCTCGTCGACCCCGTTCATCGCTGCTAGGTCGGAGAGCCCGTCCACGGAGTCGATCCATTCAAGGTCGCTCTTCGGGAATACGTACAAGAGATAGCCGATACGGTTCGTGGGCACCGGGCCGGTCAGACCGACGCGCTCGCCAACGGCCAGCCGAAGTGCGGTCTGCAGAATGCTGAAGTCGCCCGAAGCGCGCTCGAGCATCTCGGACATGCCGCCGCCAGGGCGTCCGTTGACCTCGATCACCACAGGACCGTCGTCGGTGAGTTTGATCTCTGTGTGCAGGCAGCCGATCGTGACGCCGAGCGCGAGTGCTGCCTCGCCCGCAACATGCATGATCTGGTGCTGGAGTTCGGGGTCGATCACTGTCGGTGTGCAATACCCCGTTTCGCGGAACGGCCAGCGAAAGGGTGTGCGCGAACTTATCGCGGCATGCGTCACAACGCCGTCTTCGACGACGCTCTCGACAGAGACGAACGGAGCGAAATCGGCACCGCCAAGCGGCGTGGAGGGATCGGGCACGAATGATTCGAGGATGTATTCGTCACGGGGCATCCCCGGACGTGCACGCAGCTCCCTGACCGCCGCTTCGAGTTCACTTGGCGATGCGATCGGTAGCGTGTCGCGGCTTGACTGCCCCTCGCGTGGCTTCAGGACCGCGGGGTACGGGAACTCCATGGCGATACGGGCGACATCGGATTCAGTAGCGACGGGCGAGATCACCCGGAACTGGGGCACGGCGAGACCGGCCGCTGCCAGCGCCGAGCGCTGGGCATACTTGTCGGTCAGTTTGATGGCCGTGTCGAAATCGTGGAAAGGAAGACCGAGCTGTTCGCCGAGCCGTGACGTCCACACGAGATCGCCATCGTGCAATGAGACGATCCCATCGACGTCTTCTGCCCGCAGCTCAGCCGCCACATCATCGATCGAGCGCCCGTTCGCGTCGATGACCGGACCGAATCTGCGCAAAAGCCGCTGCATGACCGAAGCGTCTGGTTGAGACGTGTCGATGACCCACACGATGTCGCACACGCCGACGGCCGCATCCCTGATCGACAGCGGTGCGAACGAGAGGGGGTGATACACATATGCGAGACGGGGCAAGTGGGTCGCGTCCACGGCAGAATTCATCGGATCCCCCTCATCCAGCCTGGTCCCCATTCAGTAGCACGGCAACTCGGTCATTAGGGACGAGGCATGCGAACACTGATTCCAGGTGCTCTGACCATACCTGACGCGAGGATCGCACGCCAGGATCGCCCATCGAGCGGACTTCGCGTGGAGGTGCTCACGCCAGTGCGATCACAACGGCCACGGCAGACTCCTCAGTGTGGCTTATCGACACCTGGAACTCGGAGAGGCCCGCCTCGACGGCCAGTTCGGCGGCCAGGCCATGAAGACGGAGCGATGGCCAGCCGCCCGGTTCTCTGACGAGCTCGATATCCGTCCAGCGAGGCACTCGCTCGTGAGCACGCAAGACCTTGAGGGTCGCCTCCTTGGCGGCGAACCGCGCGGCGAGGCTTGCCGCGGCGGTGCTGGTGCCTTTTTCAGCGCTGTCGGTGATCTCCTGTTGGGTGAACACCCGCCGACGGTAGCGTTCTCCGAAACGATCGAGAGACCATGCGACGTCGGCCACAGGCTGAATGTCCACTCCCACGCGCATTGCCTCAGGCTAGCGATGAGCCACCCGGTTCTGCACCCGGCTCAGCGCCGAGCACGCTCCTCAAGGACTTCCTCGTACACGGCGTGCGTGCGTCGGGCGACGGCATCCCATCGGTAATCGGAGACCATGCGGCGCGCGTTCTCTCCCAGTCGACGTCGTAGCGTCGAGTCGGCGACGAGCGGAGCGAGAGCGCGCGCGATCGACCCGCCATCGCGTTCAGTCAAGAAGCCGTTCTCGCCATCGACAACGAAGTCCTCGGTGCCGTTTACCTCTGTCGTCACGAGCGGCAGACCGGCGGCCGCCGCCTCCAATGTGACCAGAGCGAATGCCTCGTACAGCGTGGGGAGGACGAACGCGTCACCGGCCGCGAAATAGTCCTCGACCTGTGAGGAGTGGCCCGCGAAGATGACGCGGTCGGCGACCCCCAGTTGTGCGGCGAGTGTGCGATAGTGCGTCGGATCGTCGCCGCCCACGACGAGTGCCTTCGCCGCGTGCCCAAGCGCGGGGAGCGCTCGCAGTAGTGGTTCGAGTCCCTTCCGACGGAACTCTTTTCCGACCCAGAGCAGCGCGACATCGTCGTCGTCCAGCCCGTGCTGGGCACGTACCCGTGCACGACGAGCTGCGGCATCGAGCGGTTGGAACTTGCCGATGTCGACGGCATTCGGGATCACCCGGATCTTCTCGGCCGGCACCCCGTAGTGCTCGGTGACCTCGCGGCCGACGCCGGCGGAGACCGCGATCACGCGTGAATAGGCGTTGGGTCGATAGTTCGCCCTTTCGACGCGAAGAACGACGTGATGAAGCGGGTTGAGGAGGGCTCGTGCTGCTTCACCGTGGTGCAGCTTCATCGTCCACCATGCACGGTGGCAGCTGTGTGCGGTGATGACATCCTGCCTCCGCAGGGCACAGCCACCCTGGTTGTGCAGAATGTCGAAGGTCGCGTTCGCCAAGCTCTTCGTCGCCCGAGCGGGGTAGACCGAGGGGATGAGAAATCCTGGTGTCTTCGGCATGGCGACGCGATGCCACGTGAGCGGAGGCGAAGGCTCCGGGTGCACATCGGTCGCGACGAGTGTGAGTTCGTCGCCCTGAGCGGCGAGCTCCGACGCCAATTCGTATGACGCCCGTTCGATCCCGCCCTGATGGTTGAAATGGAACGACGACATCGCAATGCGCACGCACTCATGCTACGGGTGCGCAGAGACACTTTACACTGAGGGGGTGCCCGGCTTGAGCGTGAGACGACACGGTCGCTGGACGACCGTGTCGCTGATCGTCGGCATTTCTGTCGTCGTGGCCTGCGTGGTCGCGTTCGTCGTGGTGGGCTATCAAGACGTCGCGATTCTCGTTGCGAGCGCGGTGCTGGTGATCGGCATCATTTTCGCCGATCCGATGCTGCTGGTGGTGCTCGCGCTGCCGGCCACCATCCTGATGGCCAGAGTCGGCGGAATCCTCAGTCTGTCGGATTTTGTCCTCGCGGCCGCGACTCTCGTCGCGCTCGTGCTGTATCGGGCGCACGGGATGCGGTCGATGTCATCCGTGCTCTGGGCGGGAACCTTCTATCTCGCCACCGCGCTGCCCACCGTCATCCTCAACCCGTACGCCGCGAATGGGATCGAATTCGCGCACGAAGTGATGCTTGTGCTGGGTTCGATGGTCGTCGGGTATTCGATCGGGCGGGAAGGGCGCAGCCGGCAGGCCGTCGGCATCTATATCGTCGGGTGCCTTGCGATAGCCGTGGCCGCTGTCATCATGGGCGTCTACGGACTCGCAACGACAGGAGAATTCGGCCCGGTGTATCTGCCGGGGCTGGACAAGAACCTGATCGGAGGGCTGACTGCCTCGGCGATCATCATCCTCTACGCCCGCCCGGTGTGGTTCACGATCGACAGTCGGGCGACCTGGGCGGCAATCGTCGTCTGTGGGTTCGGAATGCTGGCATCTGGTGCCCGTCAGGCGATGATCGGGGCCGTCATAGGCCTCGTCGTTGTGAGCCTGCGCAAGCGGCCAGAGACCGGCAGGCGCCCCAAGCTCGTCTGGCTCGTCGGCGCTCCCGTCGTCTTCTACGTGCTCGTCATGGTCAACGAGCAGTTGAGCAGTGACAACCCCTTCAACTCCGCCAATCAGCGTCTCGACTGGTACGCGCAGACCATCGATATCTGGCTGACGTCTCCTGTTTTCGGCGTCGGGCTGCGCTGGTGGTACACCTCACGATTCGGTGTGAACTTCCAGCCGCCCAACGCCGAGTTCGAGGTGGGCTCATCGGTGGGCCTCGTCGGCCTGATCGGGTTCCTCGCCATGTTCGTCGTCGCGATCGTGGCCCTGTGGCGGATGAACCCCGCCTACGGGCTCGCTGGTGCGGCGATCGTCGCTTCGAGATTCGGCGCTGCCCAATTCGACCTCTATTGGGTCGCCGGTCAGGCTTCTTTCCTGTGGATCATCGCGGCGCTCTGCTACGGAGCGCGCGATCGCGACCGTGAGGCAGGAGTATCGACCACCGGAGCGGATGCCCGACGCGCGCTATCGTCATCGGCGTCTGGGTATCGGCTCGCCTGAATAGGCTTGATGTCGTCGCCGAGGAAAGGGGAGGCAGATTCGTATCGCGCTGGTGATCTGCTCGGACGGGTTCGGCGGTGTCGAGCGGTATGTCTCATTGCTTGCACCACGGCTGTCAGCACTCGGTGCTGATGTCTTCGTGATCGGTGGCGCGCGAGAGTCGATGCATGCGGCTCTCGCCTTGAATTGCACATTTCTGCCGGGCGACTCCGTGTCGCAGGCACGTGCCTCATTGGGGTCGATCGGCGACCTCGATGTCGTCAACACGCATATGTCACAAGCCGACCTCGTGGGCATGCGCTCACCGCAGGTGCGCGGAGGGGCAGCGCTCGTCCCGACGCGGCACTTCACGGCTCCCCGAGGAGGAAACCTGCTGTCCCGCACGGTCTTCGGACTGCTGGACCGACGAGTCTCTGCTGAGATCTCCATCTCGGAATGCGTCGCAGAAGCGATCGGCACACCGAGCACAGTGGTGCTCACCGGTGTCGCTGATGCCCGCGTGACATCGGCAGCGCCCCGATCGCAGTCCGTGCTCATGGTCCAGCGACTTGAATCCGAGAAAGCGACCGACATCGCCCTCGACGCCTGGTCGCGCGCTGATGCCCGCAGCAGGGGGTGGCGGTTGCGCATCGCCGGAGACGGATCCCAGCGGCCCGCGTTGGAGGAGCAAGCCCGGTCACTGGGCATCGCCGGTACCGTCGACTTCCTCGGTGCGCGTCGTGACGTCGCCGCCCTGCTCGACGATGCCGCTCTGTTCGTGGCGCCGACGCCCAGTGAGGCGTTCGGTCTCTCAGCCGCCGAGGCCATGGCGCACGCCGTGCCCGTCGTGGCCAGCGCGGGAGGCGGTCACCTTGAGACGGTCGGCAGCGTCGAGGGTGCGGCCCTGTTCGCGCCCGGCGACGCCGCAGCCGCCGCCGCGCAGATCGATGCGCTGGCATCGGATCCAGATCGCCGCATCGCCTACGGCGCGGCACTGCAGGACTTCCAACGGGAGAAGCTGACGATCGATCGCTGGGCGCGAGAGACCCTCGCTGTCTTCGAGGGGGCGGCCCGGTGACCGACCTGGTCGTATTCTCGCTCGAGCCGTGGGACGCGGTGTGGCGTAGGAACCAATACCTCATCGACGGGCTGCTGCGCCGGGACGATGCCCTGCGCGTGCTGTTCGTGGAGCCGTCGCGTGACGTGCTGTATGAACTGCGCTCGGGCCATGCTGCGCACCCCGGGGCCGGGATTCGCACGATCGACGGCTATGACGGGCGCTTGATCGCATTTCAGCCGACGAAATGGCTGCCGCGTGCGGCGGGACCACTCGCGGACATGCTGCTGCGCTCGTCGCTCGGGCGCGCGTGGAAGAAGGCGCGCATCGAGCCCGACGTGCTGTGGGTCAACGACCCGAGCTGGGCCGCGGTCGTCGCTATCCACTCCGACGTGCCTGCCCTCTATGACATGACAGACGACTGGCTCGCTGCATCCCGCTCTTCGCGCGAGCACAAGCGGATCGTCGCCAACGAGCAGGTTCTGATGAGCAGATGCGCAGTGGTCGTCGCCTGCTCGAGCGGGCTCGAGGGGTCGCGCCGCGGCGCCCGCCCCGACATCATGCTGATCCCCAACGCGGTGGATGTCGCGCGCTACCGTCGCCCGGTGCCGCGACCGGCGGACCTGCCCCGGGGCAAGATCGCTCTTTATGTGGGCACGCTGCACGAAGACCGCCTCGACGTAGACCTCGTCATGCAGACTGGCCGGCGCCTCGCCGCCGACGGCGCTACGTGCGTGCTCGTCGGGCCAAATGCGCTGTCGAGCGAGAACACGCGACTGCTCAACGAGACCCTCGGCGTGAAGGTGCTGGGGCCGCGGCCGTATGACCTCGTTCCTGCTTATCTGCAGCATGCGGATGCGCTAGTGGTTCCGCACGTTGTCGACGAGTTCACCGATAGCCTCGACCCTCTCAAGCTCTATGAGTACCAGGCGGTCGGGCGGCCGATAGTGTCGACCCCGGTCGCGGGGTTCCGCGAGCAGAAGGATGCAATGAGCCTCGTCGTGTGCGACCGCGACTCCTTCACTGACGCTGTTAGGACGTCTGTCGAAGCTTCCATGCCGACGATCGTCGTCGATGGTGTGCCCGACTGGGGTGATCGTGTGGCTGCGTACGCCGACGTGCTCCGGCGTTGCACTTCGAGGTCGTTGCCCAGTTGACATCGTGGCGCTGCCGCTATTCTGTATCGAGCACTATCGAGCGTCGACAGGGACCATGTGAGCATCCAGCAGATTCTCGTCGCCCTTTGGCGACGCAAGTGGATCATCGTCGCAGTGACGCTTCTGGCCGTGGTCGTAGCTGCGGCATACCTGAGTCGGGTGACTCCGAACTACGAGTCGTCGGCCACCATCAGGCTGAGCCCCACGATCACGAACGCGGCCTCGACCGGCGAACTGGGCGGCATCGCTGTGAGTGCCGACCCGACCGTGATCACTTCGCCAGATGTGCTCGATCCCGCTGCGAAAGCACTCGGCGAGCCGCATGGCGCGTTGTATGGCGCTGTCACGTATGGCCCCGCCGCAACTGACATCGCCACGACGAGCACGTTGCTCGACCTCGCCGTCGTCGCACCCGATGCGGATCAGGCACAGGCGCGTACACAGGCAGTCATTAAGAGCCTAAATACCTATCTCGACGCGATGGTCTCGACCACGCTCGATCAGTTGAAGGCGCGATACAAGCAAGTCGGCGATGAGGCGACGAGCTATCGCAAAGACCTGAGCAAGAATCCTGACGACCCGGTAGCGCAGACGAACCTCGCTACGGCTACGACGACCCTCAGCACCTTGAGCACACAGATAAGCGCGCTTGAGGTGGCGGGCCAGTCGGTGGTGGTGACGTCACCTGCGACCGTCGGTGTCTCAACGAACCCGAAGCTCTCGATCATCGTCGCGCTCGCGCTGGTGTGCGGCCTGCTCGCAGGTGCCGGAGTCGCCCTCGTTAGAGATCACTTTGATGATCGACTGCGCGACGATGACGATATCGAAGATCTCGTGGATGCCCCGGTGTTGAGCACACTCGCCAACGACCGAGCCGTTGCGCGCAAGCGAGAGCGGCTGCCAACCGCGTCGGTCCATCGGACCGCTCTGAGCGAGGGCATGCGGTCCCTTCGGACCAGCGTGCAAGTTCTACTGCCGGAGGGGCGCGGCGTTGTCGCGATCACCAGCGTGGAGCCAGGTGACGGCAAGACGTTCGTTTCGGCGAATCTCGCGCTGTCATGGGCGCGCTCGGGGCGCAAGGTCATTCTCGTCGGAGGGGATCTTCGCCGTGCGGAGCTTCCGAGCTATTTTGACGCGGCAGGCGAAGAGCCGGGTCTTGGGACGCTGTTGGCGGATGCTGCGGATACCAAGAAGCCGCTGAGTAACGCACAGATCACAGGCGCATTGCGGAGCACCCCATACAGAGGGCTTCGTGTGTTGCCAGCCGGTGATCCGCGCGGTTATGGTGAGCCCGCAGATCTGCTGGCGAGTGCGCCGCTGCAGCGCGTGATCCGTCTGCTTGCGAAGAACGCTGACATCGTCGTCATCGATACCCCGCCGGCGCTCGCACTTGCTGATGCTTCCGAACTGGCGGCATATGCCGACGGGGTGATCGTGCTCGCGTCGATCGGTCGCACACGGAAGGCTTTGATCGCCGACACCGTTGACTCGTTGCGTGCGAATGGCCTCAATCTGCTTGGGCTCGTCGTCAACCGCTCGCGCAAGAAGTTGCCCAAGTCATATGGCTCGTACTACATGCGGCAGACCGCGGACAAGCAGCGCCATGGAGCTGCGATAGCTGCCGCGCTTGTGGCCGATGCGCGGGTGGAGTCGGAAGAGCCGATGATGGACCAGGAAGAGTCCACCCTGGACGCGGCCTCGGTGGGTGAACGTCGACGCCGGCGTGTTGACAAGATCGACGGGACTGACGGCTTGCAAATCGGCGGGGTGGGTGACCGAGAAGGCGGTGTGAGCTCCACAAATGGCCAGGCTGAGACCGATGACGACGCCGAGCGGCCCATGCTCGGGGACGGGTTCGTGAAGTCATCGAATCTCGGGCTTGACGACGAGGCTCCACACGCTCCTGAGGGGCGGCTGGACGAGCAGAGCGAGTCGAAGAGCGAACGATGAGGTCGCTGGCGCGAGTTCTCTTCGTGTGTACGGCTAACGAATGTCGTTCGCCGTTCGCAGAAGCACTCGCGCGTCAACTCGCGGCTGAGGCAGACCTGCCGATCTCTTTTGAGTCGGCCGGGCTCGACGCCTGGCGCCGCCCTACGCCCGATGTTGGGCGGTTGCATGCTCGTGAACGCGGACTCGACCTCGACCAGCACGTGAGTCGCTCCGTGCCCTGGGACGATCTCGGCGTCTATGACGTGCTTCTGCCACTTGCGCGTTCGCACTCGCGCGAGCTGGTGGCTGTCGATCCTTCGGTGCGGCCCCGACTGTTCACCGTGAAGCAGTTCGCTCGTTGGTTGGCCGATCATCCACGGCCGCGCCGCGCCGCGATCGGCCCCTGGCTCGACGTCGTTGCCGCCGATCGGCCCGCCTCCGAACTGATCGGCGCGTCGTCGGCCGATGACGTCGCCGACCCGATCGGTCGGCCCATCGAAGAGTGGCGGGCGATGAGTGCCGATCTCGACCCGGCTATCTCCGCGATTCTGACAGGGCTGTTTCCGCAACGCTGAAACAGCCCTAGTGGTCGCGCCCGACGGGGTCTAGTGTGGGCACGTTCGCCACTGGGGAGAAGGCAGCGAGATGTCGGGGACGAAGACGATGCCGCACGCACAAAAGCGCGCGGCGCTGCTGACCGGGATCACCGGACAAGATGCGGGGCACCTCGCACAGTATCTGCACGCCCAGCAATATTCCGTATGGGGCATGATCCGTGGGCAGAACAACCCGCGGCGCGCGGAGGTCGAGCGCGACTTGCCGTTCGTACACGTCGTCGAAGGCGATGTGCTCGACCTCGGTGCGGTCGCGCGCGCGATCAACCTGGCCGACCCGAATGAGTTGTACAACTTCGCCGCCATCAGCCACGTGGGCTACTCGTTCTCGCACCCGTCGGTGACGATGGATGTCACGGGCAAGGGCGTGCTCAACGTGCTCGAGGCCGTGCGTCTCACTGGGCGAGAAGAGCGCACCCGGGTCTATCAGGCATCGACCTCGGAGATGTTCGGCGGCGTCGACGACGAAATGCCCGGGGCCGGCTACAACGAGACCTCGCCGCTGCATCCGCGCAGCCCGTACGGCGCCGCGAAGGCCTACGGCCACTGGATCGCGCGCAACTACCGTGAGAGCTACGGCATGTTCGTCGTGTGCGGCATTCTGTTCAACCATGAGGGTGAGCGCCGCGGCACCGAGTTCGTCACCCGCAAGATCAGCCGTGCGGTCGCACGCATCAGCGTGGGGCTGCAGGATGATCTACACCTGGGCGCTCTGTGGCCGCGCCGCGACTGGGGGTACGCGGGAGACTATGTGCGCGGCATCCACATGATGATGCAGCGTGACGAGCCTGAAGACTTCGTGCTCGCCACCGGCATAACGCACTCGGTGCAGGACTTCGTCGAGCGGGCGTTCGCCGAGGTGGGCATCGACGACTGGCGCCCGTATGTCGTCTACGACCGCACACTGGAGCGCGCAGCCGAAGTTGGGCATCTGTTCGGTGACGCACGCCGCGCGCGTGACGTGCTCGGCTGGCGGCCGGAGGTCGACTTCGAGGGACTCGTGCGCCTCATGATCGCGCACGACCTCGAACTCGCGCGGGCTGAGGCCGCCACGGCGTCCATCGCGCCGCCGAATGCCGTCGAGGCCTCGGTCGACATCCCAGCACCGGAAGTCGCATGACCGGACTCATCGCCCACGAATGGCTCGAGGCCGTGGGCGGTGCCGAACGCGTCGTCGACGCGTGGGCGACCGAGTTCTCAGATGCGCCCGTCGTCGTGCCGTGGGACGACCGCACCGGGCGCTGGGCACCCGGACGCGAGCACGAAGCGTGGCTGGCCCGCACTCCACTACGGCGGCACAAGGCGCTCAGCATGCCGTTTCTGCTCTCGTGGTGGCGGCATCTGCCGGCCGACACCGTTCCCGAGTGGATGCTGTGCGGATCGCACCTGTTCGCCCACCACGCGCGCGTCCACGGCCGCGACGTGCCGAAGTACGTGTACACCTACAGCCCCGCACGCTACATCTGGAACCCCGACGTGGACGAGCGCGGCGACAGCGCCGCGGTCCGCGCGCTGGCGGCACCGCTGCAGCGCATCGACCGCCGGCGCGCGCAGGAGGCCGTGAAGATCGCCGCGGTCAGCCACTACATCGCCGACCGCGTTGAACGCTGCTGGGGCCGCGAGAGCACGGTGATCCACCCACCGGTCGACGTGAGCAGCTTTCCCGGCAGCGACGACGAACTCACCGCCGACGAGGTAGCCGTTGCGGACGCCTTGCCGAGTGACTTCGTGCTCGGCGCCTCACGATTCGTGTCCTACAAGCGGCTCGATGTCGTGATCGACGCCGGTGCAGCCGCCGACCTGCCGGTCGTGCTGGCCGGCAGCGGTCCCGATCGCGATCGATTGGCAGCTCTGGCTGACGAGCATCCGGGACGCGTGACGATCATCGACCGCCCGTCAGATGCGCTGCTGCGTGCCCTCTACCGCCGCGCGCTCGTCTACGTGTTCGCGCCGGTCGAAGACTTCGGCATCATGCCCGTCGAGGCGATGGCCGCCGGTACGCCGGTCGTCGGCAACGCCGTCGGTGGGGCGGCCGAGACCGTCGCCGAGGGCGTCACCGGCGCGCTGCTGCACGGTTTCGACGCGCACGCACTGCGCGAAGCGGTGGATGCCGCGGCCCGCTGCGCGCCGGATGCCTGCCGCGCCCGCGCCGTGTCGTTCGACGGCGCCGCCTTCGGCACGCGCATCCGGGAGTGGATGGGCGTGTGAGGCCCCGGTCGGTCACCCCGAAAGCAGGGTGACCGACGACCTCATTCCCCGGCGAGACGCGAATCGGTGGGGATGCCCTCGCGTCTCGGGGGTCGTGCCCAGAACTGCGCGCGCGATCGCATCAATACGATCCGCTGGGGCGAACCATAGCGGCCGCCGTACGACAGATGAGCAGGAGGTCGCCGGTCACCGACCAGTTCTCGACGTAACGAAGGTCGAGACGTACACTCTCCTCCCAGCAGAGATCACTCCGACCGTTCACCTGCCAGAGGCCGGTGATGCCGGGGCGGATATACAGCCGGCGGAAGACCTTGCCGTCGTAGGCCGTCACTTCGGACGGCAGCGGCGGGCGCGGCCCCACAATGCTCATGTCGCCCCTGAGGACGTTCCAGAACTGGGGGAGCTCGTCGAGGGAGAAGCGGCGGAGGAAGCCACCGACCCGCGTGACGCGCGGGTCGTCTTTCATCTTGAACAGGGGGCCGGCGCCGTCGTTCTGCTCGAGCAGGTCTGCCTTGCGCTCTTCGGCGTCGGCCGCCATCGAGCGGAACTTGACCATGCGGAACGTCTCGCCGTCGCGACCGACCCGCTCCTGGCGGAAGAACACCGAGCCCTTGCTGTCGAGTTTGATCGCCAGCGCGATGAACGGCGTCGCGATGCCGATCACGAGCAGCGCGAGAGACGAGAGGATGATGTCCATCGCGCGCTTGGCGAGATAGCGGGTGCCCTCGAACGTCGGGATCGTCACCCGCACGAGAGGCATGCCCTCGAGCTGGTGCAGTGACATGCGGGGACCGGCGATGTCAGTGAGCGGGCTGGAGAGCACGAGCTCGGCCGCGGTGCCCTCGAGCTGCCAGCTGAGCTGCTTCAGGTAGTCGGAGTCGTCGGGGGTGCTGGCCACGATGACAGTGTCGGCACCGATCTGATCGGCGGTGCGCGCCACGGTGTTGTACGAGCCCAGGGCCGGGATGGCACGGTCGCCGACGATCACGGTGTGTGCGTCGTCGTCGTCGAGGGTCACCCCGACCACGTGATAGCCGGCCACATTGTGCGTCTGCACCGACTCGGCCACGTGCTCGACGTCGTGACGCCGGCCCACGATCAGCGCGCGGGGCAGGAACGCGCCCAGCTGACGCTGGTGCACCAGCCAGCGACGCCAGCCCCAGCGCCCGAGAAGCAGCGCGGGGATCCCGATCGGCAGCCCGACGAGCAGCTGCGTGCGCAGCCCCTGCGACTGCAGGATGACGAAGCCGATCGCCAAGACGCCGAACGCCATGCCCGTCGCGTGCACGACACGTCGGTACTCCGTCGTGCCGTGCCCGATCGTCTGCTCGGCGCGGGTCTGGAACAGCACCAGCATGAGCAGCCAGATCGCGAAGGTGAGGATGTGCACCCGCAGGTACGTCCACGATGCGGCGTCGCGCGGGTCGAGTCCGGCCACTCCGGCGAGCTGAATGAGAGCCCCGGTGCTCGTCACCATCAGCACGATGGCGATGTCGGTGAGCAGCACGCGGGCGCGGTAGCGGCGCAGCCAGCTCTGCCGGTGCTCGAGGGCGGGCGCGGAGCGCGGAGTGACCGCGGGCCGCGGAACCACGAGGCTCAACCGCGGTGCGGCGATGGGCGGCGTGGTGGTGCGGTCGACGACCGCTGACATCTGCGATACGGATGAAGTGAGCGTGCCGAACTGCGGCGCACCTGCGCCGACGGCCTCCCCCAGAGAGGCGTGCAACATAGCCTTGTCCCCAGTGTTCCCCAGAAGCGGCGCAAGCGCCGCATACACTTTCCTTCACAGACCCGCACTGCCACTCCCCAGCGGTGGTGCGGTTTGGATGTCTCTGAAGGTTTGCGCTTACTCTATCTCGCTCCTGCGACAAGGGGAAGAGCGAACGGGCCTTGTGACGATGTCGTTCCGGGGTGACGCGCCGTCAGCGCAGGGCATGATCCCAGGCATCCTGCACCGTCCGGGCTGTGGCGGCGATGTCGAACCGCTCCTGCGCCATGGCACGGGCCCGCACGGCGGCGTCGCCTGCCTGGTCGGGATGCTCGGCGACGTGGCGCATCGCGCGGGCGAGGGCCGCGGCATCCCCCGGCCGCACCAGCAGCCCGAACGGCGTCTGGATCACGCCCTCGGCGAGGGTCGTGCCGGCGCCGTCGGGATCGACGATTTCGGGCACGCCGCCGGCCGCAGTGGCGATGATCGGGATGCCGGCGAGCATGCCCTCGATCACCACCTGCCCGAAGGGCTCGGGCACCGGTGACGCGTGCACCAGGGCCGTCAGCGACCGGATGGCTTCGGCGGGCTCGTCGATCCAGCCGGCGAAGCGCACGGCGCCGTCGATGCCGAGTGACGCGGGCAGCGCGCGCACCTCTTCGGCGAAGTCGTGGTCGTTGAACATGGCGTCGCCGAGCACGACGAAGCGCGCCTCGGGGACGTCGCCCGCCAGGATCGCGGCGGCCTGGACGAACTCGCGCTGCCCCTTCGTCGGGGCGATCCGACCCAGCAGCCCGAAGGTCGGCGTCGCCGGCGGCAGAGGAGGAAGAGGAGTGGATGCCGGTACCGCCGGGTACGCGACGACCACCCGCTCGTCGGGCAGGACGGGCAGCGTGCGCCGGGTCGCCACCGAGTTCGCGACGACCAGGCGTGGCCCGACGCGCGCCACCAGCCGCAGCGCGGTCACGAGAGGCGCGGGCAGATAGTCGGGTGCGAGCCGGTCATGCAGATGCCACACCCAGCGCCGGCCGGCCAGGGGAGCGGCCAGCGCCGTGAGCACGGCCGCCTTGAGGGTGTTGGCAACGACGAGGTCGGCGCCCGACCCGCGAATGGCCCGTGCGAGGCGCGGCACCAGAAGCACGGTGCGTCCTGCGTTGGCGGCCAGACGCAGGGGTGACGACGCGGCCTCGCCGCGACCGGCCTCGGTGAGGGCTTGCGATGCCGGCAGCACGACCGTGGGGATGGATGCCGCGCGCAGCCGCGCGACGAGCGGGCCGTCGGTGAGCACGAGCACGCGCGGATCGTGGCGGTCACGGTTCAGCTCTTCGAGAAGCCGCGCCAGCGCGACCTCGCCGCCGGCCAGCCCGGCCGTGTGGTCGATGGCCAGCACGCGGGCGGGGGTGTTGTCGGGCCGGCGGCGCATGGGTCTATTGTGGTGCCTGTCGTTGTGGGGACGAGAACGGGGAACCATGCGCGTACTGCGGCTCGCCCATCACGCCGTCGTGTCGGCGTGGCGCGAGCGTGAGCGCCGGCTGATCGCTCAGGGCGTCGACGTCACCCTCATCTCGGCTGCGGTCTGGAACGAGGGCGGGCGGGATGTCGCGCTCGACGTCGAAGGCGATGGCTTCGTGCGCGCTGCCCGAACGGTGGGGCGCCACCCCAGTGTGTTCGTGTGCGACCCGCGCCCGATCTGGCGCGCGATCGGCGAGAAGCCCGACCTCATCGACCTGCACGAAGAGCCGAACGCGCTGATCACCGCCGAGACGCTGCTGATCCGATGGCTGCGGCGCAGCCGCGCGCCGTACCTGCTCTACTCGGCGCAGAACATCGAGAAGACCTACCCGATCCCCTTCCAGTGGATCGAACGACTCTCGCTGCGGGGCGCCGGCGCGGTGTACGTCTGCAACACCGAGGCCGGCCGAATCTTGCACGACAAGGGTCTGCGCGCCCGCGCCGCGCTGATTCCGCTCGGCGTCGACACCGCCGTCTACGCGCCCGCAGAACGTGAGGTGCCGGGCGCTGAGCCGGTCATCGGCTACGTCGGCCGGCTCGAGCCGCACAAGGGTGTCGACGTGCTGCTGCGGGCCGCGGCATCCCGCCCCCACTGGCAGGTGCGCATCACCGGTGACGGTCCGCAGCGCGCCGAGCTCGAGAGCCTCGCCCGCACGCTCAGCATCGCCGATCGTGTGCACTTTCTCGGGTTCGCCGCCGACGGCGAGCTGGCCGCGCGGTATCGCGAGCTCGACGTGGTCGCGGTGCCGTCGCTGCCGACTCCCGGGTGGCTCGAGCAGTTCTGCCGGGTCGCTGTCGAGGCCATGGCCTCGGGCGTGCCGATCGTCGCGAGCGACTCGGGGGCGATCCCCGATGTGGTGGGCGACGCCGGCATCCTCGTGCCGCCGCGCGACGACAACGCGCTCGCAGCCGCGGTGGACGAGGCGTTGGCTCCCGAGCGCTGGACGCAGCTGCGCGAGCGAGGGCTCGCCCGTGCGCCGCACTTCACGTGGGATGCCGTGGCCACCGCCCAGCGCGAGCTGTACGCCGAGGTGCTCGGCGAGGCGGAAGACGTGCACGCACCTGAGGTGCTCGTGGTGGCATACGGGTCGCCGGACGGGCTTGACGAGAGCCTCGGCGGGCTGGACGGCCGACTGCCGATCACCGTCGTCGACAACTCGTCGCTGCCCGAGACCCGCGACGTCGCCGAGCGCCATGGTGCGCGCTACGTCGACGCCGGCGGCAACCGCGGCTTCGCGGGCGGCGTGAACCTGGGACTGCGGGCGCTCGCCGAAGCCGGTCGGGGCGACCGCGATGTGCTGCTGCTGAACCCCGACGCCCGCATCGACGCCGACGGTGTCGCCGCCATGCAGCGCACCCTCCACGCCAGCCCGCGCGTCGCGGCGGTCGGCGCGACGCAGACCGAGCCCGACACGGGAGCGCCCGTGCGCGTCTGGTGGCCGTTCCCCAGCCCCTGGGGCGCGTGGCTCGAGGCCGTCGGACTCGGCTCGCTCAACCGCAGCAAGGGCTTCGCGATCGGGTCGGCGCTGCTGCTGAACGCCCAGGCGATCGCGCAGCTGGGCGGGCTCGACGAGCGCTTCTTCCTCTACGCGGAGGAGACCGACTGGCAGTACCGGGCCCGTCGGCACGGCTGGCACATTCGGGTGGCCGATGTCATAGCCACGCACGAGGGCGCCGGCACCGGGGGAGACCCCTCGGTGCGCGAGGGGCACTTCTACGCGAGCGGCGAGCTGTACATCCGCAAGCACTACGGGGCGTTCGGCTGGCAGGTGTTCCGCCTCGCGGGTGTGTGCAACGCCGCCGTGCGCTCACTGCTGCTGCCGGGTGAGCGCGGCGAGGCGGCCCGGCGTCGGCTTCGGCTGTTCGCCGCTGGGCCGGTCGCGGCGCGGTCAGCCGCAGTCGACCGTACCGTCCGTTGACACCTCGGGCGCATTGATCATCGGAGTGTGCAGGATCACCGGACGGACAGTGCCCGTGTGCGCGGCGGTGAAACGGAACTCGATGGTCTTGTGCTGACCCGGGGTCAGCAGCACGGTCACCGGGCTCGAGGGGAACCCGGCGTCTTCGACACCAGCGGTGGTCACGGTCTTTCCCTGCACCGTGACACCGTCGAACACCGTCCCCGGGGGAGCGGCCACGGTCACGATCGTGCGGATGTCGCCGGCAGGCGTTCCGCTCAGGCCCCAACCCGTCATCGGACCGGGCAGCGAGGTGCCGGCGTCGTCGGGCGCCGTGCTCTCCAGTTCGACCGTCACGGCGACGTCGCCGTGGCCGTCGGTGCGGCACTGGCCGGTGCCGACGGCGATCGACGTGCGCAGGAAGCTGTCCATCTTGCTGCCGGTCGCGTCGTTGAAGTACACCGCATAGGCGTCGCGGCCGGCGGTGGTGTGGCGGGCGGCGGGCCCACCGAGCGCGGTCGCGGTGAGCACCTTCTGCTCGTTCGGCTTCGCGCTCCACAGCGAGATGCGCCCCTCATCGAGCGGCTGCGCGAGTGCACGCACGAGCGTGGCGGGGTCGGCGCTGCCGCTGGTCACGTGGGCGAACACCGCCGTGGCCACGGCGGCGAAGAACGGGTCCTGCTCATCTTCGTCGAGTGTCAGGTACGAGTTCACGAGCAGCTCGTGCACGGTGTTGTCGGGCGTGAGGGTGACGCCGTCGACGGTCACCGGGCCCGTGGCCCGCAGCAGCGCGGCCAGCACCGCCGGATCGATCGCCAGCACGGCGTCGGGCGTGGTGCCCGCGTGCAGCTTCCACCACGCGCTGGCCAGGTCGGCAGTGACGGCGAAGTCCGCCGGGATGGTCGTGTTCTGCACACGCGTGCCGACCGCCGGGCCGTACAGCTTGGTCAGCGACAGTGGCACCTCGGCGACCGGCTTCTTCGGCTCGGGGAACACCGCGTCGCTCGCCACCTTCGACAGCGCGACGTGACCCTTGTCGGCGGTGAGCTCCACGAACGAGCCGCTGATGCCGCCGGCGGTGCGCAGCTCGGCGTTGTTCTGCACGATCATGAGGATGTGCCGCGTGCCGTCGGCCCCGAGCAGGTCGGGGGCGATGCGCGCCACCGGCGCGACGGAGTGGATCACCGGCGCCACCTGGTCGGTGATCTTCTGCAGCTGGCGGGCACCGTCGCCGACGGCGGGGATCGTCGTGTCGAGGTCGAGGGAGGCGAACTCTCGCGTGCCGGTCTGCAGCGCGGCATCCACCCCCTGCAATGTCGCAGCGACGCTCTGCAGCGTCGACACGTCGATGCCGCCCTTGTTGTCGCCCAGGTGGGGAAGATCTTTCAGTAGCGGCAGCGCCAGGTCGTTCACCAGCACGTCGAGCTGCGACGACGAGACGCGTGCCGCGGCGAGGTTCGGGCCGAGCACGGGCACGACCTCGGTCGCGCGCCAGATCGGGTCGCCGGTCAGCGCATCGGCCCGCTGCACGTGCGGCGCCACCTCGTCGGCGACCTTGGCGAGCGTGTCGAGGTCGCCGTCGCCGACGGCCTGTCGCAGCTCGTCGATGTGCGAGGTGACCTGGTCGATCTCGCTCTTGGCCATGAGCGCCCGCACACCGACCCAGGCGAGGGCGGCGAGCACGACGACCGCCGCCGCCGCAAGTCCCAGAACGAGCCAACGCGCGCGCACGCCACGGACCACCGGATTCCCCAATCCCACTCCCGGTGCGACCCCACTCGCTCTGCGGAAGTGAGTTCGAAGTCTATCCGCTACAGTGAAGGAGCACACGTACTGGGGACGTGCAGCGAAGGCTTTGCGACGAAGAGCAACTGGGGAGTTGGCTGTCGCACCTTCACCGATCGACCCGAGGTGGCGCGATGTCGCGGGTGCTGCGGAAGCTCGATCGATCAGCCGAAGCGGCGCCCGCGCGACATCGTCTTTGACATGTGCGAGGCGTCGTCCCCCCCCCGGGTCGCGTCGTGGTGCCGGATCGTGCACCCGGCGCGGACAGGGGCCCGGCCCGGCGATCGCCGCGGCCCGGGCCCCTCCCCCCGGTGTCAGGAACAGCTCGCTCCGCCCCAGCCGGATGCGACCGCTCCCGCATCACATGGAAGCAGAAGCCTGCGACATGCGCGGTCCGGAATCATCCGAACGGGAAAGTCCGGAAAACCCGTACCCCTGCGCCTAAGGGCCGTGGTGATGTCGCCGCGCTGTGATATGAATTGACCGCACTCAAAGATGAGCGCCCTCTCATTTTCTTTCGGTAGGTTCTTCCCCGACAGGAGCCCGGCAACGATGACCCGCGACATGGACACCGACCCGCACTCTGACGCGCAGTCTGACTCGCATTCTGATTCGGTCGCGCAGTTCGCTGCCGATCTGCGTGCGTTGCGGTTGGATGCCGCGAGCCCGACCCTCGCCCGGCTGCAGCACGACGCGGGTATCTCCAAGAGCGTGCTGTCGGAGGCCTTCGCCGGGCGGCAGCTGCCCTCGGCCCGGACGGTCGACCGGCTCGTGCGCGCGCTCGGCGCAGACGCGGCCGCGTGGGTGCAGCGGCGGGATGAGCTCGCTGGGGCTGCGGCTGGGGCCGGGGCTGGGGCCGGGGCTGGGGCTGGATCGGGGGTTGCGGGGTCTGCGGCAGATACGGGGGATGCGGCATCCACCGTTCTCGGCGGAGATGATGCGGTCGCGGCATCCACCCCCTCTTCTGTCGTCCCGGTGCGGACGATGCGCCGGCGGACGGCCTTCGCGATGACTGCGGCGGCGTTCGTGGTCGGCATTCTCGTCGCGGGCGGCGTGAGCTGGGCGGTGAGCAGCACGGTCGTGTCGCAGGCGCGCGCCGACGGGGCCGCGGCCGCCCGGCACGAGCTGACCGATTCGCCGGTGAGTCCGCGCGCGCAGATCAACGTGCACAACGGCGTCGACCCGGCGATGACGCCGTGCGTGAACGACGCGGAGGTCGCGACCTCGTCGTCGCGCGCCCACAACACGCTGATCGAGATCATCTGGTCGAACAAGTGCTACGCCGGCTGGGCGCGCATCACCCGCTACGACGAGAAGTTCTCGGGCAACTCGATGACGGTGGCGATCTATCCCGAGACGGCGGCGCAGGGTCCGGATCGGCAATCGGCGACCGAGCCCAACGTCGAGAGCGCGTACACGACGCTCGTGGTGCGCCCGACGCCGCAGACCCGGCTGTGTGCGGTCGGCGTGATCACGCTCGACGGCGAGAGCATCGACCTGGGCGAGCCGCTCTGCACCTGAGTCCGTCAGGGGCGTTCGATGTCGTGCAGGATCGTCGCGACCAGCTCGTCGGTCGTGACCTCCGCGGTGACGCGCGTCTCGGTGAGATGGGGGAGCGGCTGCCATCCGTCGTACCACGCGCGCAGCTCGTCCTCACCGAACTCGGTGCTCAGCGGCCGCGTCGCGTGCCGCCGGATCGTCTCGTCGAGCGCGACGTCGAACGCGTAGACGCGTGTCGTGCCGATATGGTCGCTCGCGAGCTGCTCGAGCGGGTCGGCGTAGTCGCGCAGGTTGAAGATCCCGTCGAGAATGACGTCATACCCGCGATCGAGCATCTGGCGAGCGGTGGCGATGATGATCGCTGCGGCATCGGCCGAGCGCTCGAGCTTGTCGTCGCCGTGCAGAAGCTCACGGCGGAAGTAATCCTGGTGGATCAGCGCCGTCTTCGGTCCGAGCAGGGGCCGAAGCGCGAGGGCTGCGGTCGTCTTGCCGGACGCCGAGGGTCCGCGCAGAACGATGAGACGAGTGGATGCTGCGCCAGTGGGCATCTGCCCATCTTGGCGCGGTGGGGGTCTCGGGTGCCGGAGTGTGTCTTCGCGGGCCGGGCGGCGCGTCTGTTCGCCCCCGGTGCTTCAGTCGTCACAGATGACCGTTATTTGCGCGCGGATCGGTAATCTGCGACGACCGAAAACCACGCCCTCTCGTTCGGTCGTCACGGATGACCGTTTTTCGTCGCCGAAACCGTCATCTGTGACGATCGAACGGGCCGCGGCATCCATCGCTTGAATTAGTGTCGGCGTAGCGGGGAGTGCTGCCGCGCCGATACGGTCGTAGCGTCGTTCGCCGGCGAGAGGACGGGACCCGATGACACTGCGCACGCGCCGCAACCTCTGTGTGCTCATCTTGGCGATGATCGCCGCAGTCGATCTCATCTGGGCATTCGTCGCGCTCGCCGTCGGCGCGTCGGTCGCGGCGGGCAGCGCCGTCTTCGCGATCACCGTTGTCGTCTGTGCCGCCGTGGCGTGGGAGCTCGCCCGGGTGCGCAGGGCTATCGCCAGTCGGGAGTGACGCAGGGAACGCCGCTGTGAACCACCCGTGGCCTCAGATCTTCAGAGTGCCCTCACAGATGCTCGGTCACAAGGCCCGGTCTGTGCCGATCTGACGCATCAGCATGTCGAACGCTCGGTGGGCGAGCTCGCGGTCGTGGGGATCGAGGACATGCCAGGCAGGGTGTCCGCGGTCGGTGAGTTCATCGACGGCGGGGTGTAGGTGACGCCGCTGGCTCGTGGGGATCCCGGAATACTCGGGGGTCTGAGCGATGTCGGCGGCCAGGAGAACGGCGAAGTCTTCAAGGTGGCGTCCGCGGCCCCTTTGATCGTTCTTGTACGCCGCTGCTTTGAGAACCAGCGCGGCGGGGGTGCGTGGCACGGCGATCGGAACGGTGCGCCCATGGACGTCGACGACAAAGATGTCGGGGTCGTCCAGGGCAAGAGTGGCTCCTGGCGCACGCATGATGGGACGCGAATTCCACCTCACCCGCCCGACCCGGTTGGTCACCATCACGTCGACGACGTCATCACCTCGTGTGAACCTGTGGAACGGTCCGCGGGATTCAGCCGGGCGCATTCCGATCCGCTGCAGAGCACCGGCGACGACCGAGACCTCGGCGGCGGCCGCTTCCAGGTTCAGGAGCACGTCAATGTCTGTGGTGGGACGGAGCGCGGCGACGCGGCCACGCAGCGCGTGGAGGTGCACCATCATCCCTCCCACCAGCACCCAACTATTCGATGGCGTCGCCTCAGCGACTTCGATCAGCAGCGGCCACGGGGGAGCGGTGAGGTCAGTCCCGGTCAGGCGGTATTGGTCAGCCATTGCTCTCTCATCCGCTGCAACGCTTCTAGACCCGCTGAGCGCACGCGCGTCGACGCTGACCGGACGCAGTCCGCAGCCACTAATGCGACGGGCGTCTCCGTCCATCGGAAGAGACCGTCTCGAATGCGATAGATGAAGACGTCTCCGGTCGGGTCTTCGACGAGGCGTGCGGTCGTCACAAGGGTGTTGAACGCGCCGTCGTCGTGGACATATCCGTGGATGCTGTGAGCAGCGGCGTGCAGGTTTCGGCCAGGCTCTGCGGTGATCCGTTCGAGCGCACTCTCTCCGGTGAGGATGAGGTGCGCATCGACACGCTCCATCCACTTCGTCGCGTAGCGGCGAACCGTGATTGCTTGGCCGACCTTCACGGCGAGCTCGCCTGCATCGGTCCGACTCACCAGCGCTGTGTCGCGCTGGCCGAGCTTCCGTCCGTCGGAGAGGGCATCGATGACGCGGTGAATCGTCGCTGTCGTCCATGGCCGCCCTGCGGATGTGGGGAGCGACGCGCGGGCGGCCACAGACGCCTCGTCGACGAGCCAGGTGCGCCCGACCTGTCGTCCGGTGAGTAACCCATCATGAAGCATGGCCAGCACGCGTTGCGGGGTCACCCGCAGCCGTCGGGCTGCTTCATTGGTAGAGATCACCATGTCTGCACAATCATTGGTTTAAAACAATAATTATGCACCCCCCGTTCGCGCGGGTCCAGGGCCGGAGTCCGCCTCGTATCGCTTGCGGCGCGGCGCGGCTCGCTAACCGTGCTCGTCGATCTCGCCTACGATGTCTGTCGCCTGCATCTCGCGCCAGAACTTCTTCCGCGCGCGTTGTTCGGCTTTCTCGCGCAGCTCGAATCTGTCGACGATGTGCTGCAGGAGCGGCACGCGTGCAGCGAGATCGAACCATCGCAGGACAGTTGTCGACGAGATGTGCGTCTGCCTGTATCCGGTCCCCAACGCGATTGCCGCGAACCCGTCTGGCATCGCCGACCGGTGCAAGACATCGAGACGAGGCTTGGCGCCGGCGGCACGTATCGGTTCCGTTCCTTTTCGTTCCCACCACCTGCCGGTGGAGTCTCGAAACGTGATGGACGGAGAGAGTATCGGTACGCCGAGGGGCAACTCGTTCCTGCCCATCAAGTGGATGCGCACGGACGTTTCGGGATGCACGGCCTGGAGGGCGAGTCCGGGAGATTCCGGCCAGCTCTTGTCCTCGTAGACGAGTCTGGCGTGTATGGGCCCGATGACTTCCTTGCTGCCGTTGTGCACGTCGATCACTGCGAGGACGGCGGGTTCATCGACGACGTCGCCGATGCGCCCGCTCACGTTGATCGCTGCATGAAGATCGTCATCGATGGAGAGCTCAGGCCCCGTGCCTTCAGGGATCCGTCGTAACGACACCTGTGTCGAATAGACCAGTCTTGCCTGCTCTTCGCGTTGTTGCGGCTGTTGAGCGCATACGTGCGGCTGGCGACCACCAGGGCGATGAGGCCGCCGAGCGTCGTCACCGTCGCACGCCACTCGACCCACTCGCCGCTGCCGAACCACTCGAACACACGATTGACCATAGCGGGCGACGACCTCTGGATGATCGTTGCTCGGCCCTCGCAGCTTCTGGGTGCGTGAGAGAACCCGGTCGCGTCGGAGCCTCGCCGGTCCGGACAGCAAGAAACCCCCGGGCGTAGAAGCCACCCGAGGGTTCCAGTGGCTCCGACGGGCGTCGATCCCGTGACCTCACGATCTTCAGTTGGATGCGCCGGTTCAGCGGGTGCTCGTTGGTCGCCGGTTGCCGCGTGATTCCGCGGAAGTTGTCATGGTTCGTCCCGGCTGGTTTGGTGTGATTTCAGCGGGGCTACCGGCACGGAACCGGCACAGGTAGAGCTAGAGCGGGGATGCGCTCCCCGCTGTCTCCTTCGCCTTGGATCCGCTGGCCTTAGTTATCAAGAATCGCACGATGTCATGCACCGTGGTTGAAGGACAATTATGCGGAAAGTCCGTGCCATTGTTGACGTGGCGCCGATTGAGTTGAATCGCCGTGGTCTCAGCGGTGTCGAATCGACCCTCAATCGTCGAGAATACTATCCTCTTCGGATGGGTTGGATCAACGACCCCCAATTCCTTAGCTCGCCGTTGTGCTTGAAATCTATCCAAAGGCGCTGCTGATGCATCATGATGCATGTTGAGCCACACCTCGAAGCAAGGATTTGAGATCGACACCTGAATCTTGTCCTTGTTGCTTCGGGGTGCAATCCGTCGAATGTCGTCTACGAATTCATCCACGTCAGTAACGACCCACACCCTTTCATAGGTGCTTTTTGGGTCACCATCACGTCGCGCAGTGCGTTCGTCCTGCGCCTTCAGCGTGAGCGCACGATTATAGAGCTTTTCGGGATTCCATCCTTGGCCTTCTATGTCAATCTGTAGGCCGGAGTTGTCTAAGCTCTTCTTCACCCACCCAAAGTAGGATGCTTCGGTTTCCGTTCCGCCGAGAACAAGGAGCACTTTAGTGCGAGGCGCTCGTGTTCCTGTGCGTCGTGAGCCGCGACCGTTCTTCTTTCCGAATCGCCGGATTGCGGCCATTAGCTTGACTCTTCAAGTGCGCATATTGCGGCAAACATGGAAGGCATCGGTATTCCGCCGTACCTGCCCGTCAGGTAGCCACGCATGAGGTTCTCGTTCTTTCGTGGCGTGCGATACTCGCTAATCGCGGTCAAGGTGGATGCGCCGTGGACGTCCTTCTCGGTGACCCAGACTTGATCACGTGCAAGCAGGTCTCCTTCGCCCATGCTCGCGTTGAGCAGTGATGCATCGTGTGTGGTAACGATTAGCTGCGCCTGACGAGGATTGGTGCGTCCGCTGGCAAACACTCTGATCAGTTCGGCGACGATCGTCGGATGAAGGCTTGAGTCAATCTCATCCACAACCATCGTGCTACCGGTTTTTAGGGCCTTCATGGCGACTGATGCGAAGGAGAGCAGCGCCTGTGTTCCGTCGCTTTCCCACGAGAGCGGGAACGGCACAGGGCCAGCGCTGGTCTGGTGAGCAAAGCGGATTTCTCGCTTCGCGGAGTCCATGAACTTTGAGAAATCTTCTTTGCTCAGCTCGGTGGACTGCTCGTCGGAGAGAATGCGCGCTGCCTCAAAGGCTCGCTCGAGTATGACTGGGTCGAGTTCATTTTCTGCGATAGAAATTTCGGTAATACCCAGATCGGCTTTCGAAAGGACGTCAGAAAGCTGCATCCTTGTTGCTTCATCCGTACGAAGTCGGTCGGCGAGATGCCGGTGCTCCGACTTGTAGTCTCGCGCGTTATAGGTTCGAAGCCTTTGAGTCAGCCAGCGATTGGCGCTCGAAAGGATTTCATTTCCAAGCTGCATGGCCACTGAGATAAAGAGGGCGTTAGGGCGCTGGTCCAGGGCATCCGTAATCGCTACCCGGTTTCCTCGGAAAGAGTTGCCGAAATACATCGGCGACTCATCGCTTAGGTTTCGCTCGTAGAGGGTCGTTCGGCTTGACTTTCGGTAAGAATACAGCCACTCAGCTTCGATCCGCGCAGCGGATGCTTGAAAGCCGAATTGATACCGAAGCCCGTCGTCGGCAACGAATTCCACCTCGAACTCACTGGCAGCCTCGCTCGAATCACTGTCAAGTAGGAACGGTGTTGCGCCCGGCACGCCGCCGTCCACCGCCCAGCTGCGGTACGAGCTAGTGACGGCCCGTCGGACGAACTGCATTGCACGGTAGAGGGTGGACTTGCCTGAGGCGTTCGGGCCATAGATCACCGCGATTGGGCTGATCTGTGGATCCCAAGCGGGGGAGCCGCCATCTGAGGCGAGTCCCCGCGCGCGCCTCATCGTGAGCTCTTGTGGTTCCTGGAAGGCGCGATAGTTGGCGACGCGGAAGTTGATAAGCATCGGGACCCTTCGGTCGGCGGTATCCAATGATCGTGGATAAAATGAACTTTAGCGCAGGTTTGGTGCGCTATCTATCGATTTGTGGTCGTCGGCATCGTGCTGGCGTATCGGGACTCTGCGTCGCTGAGGAGCACCCAGACCGCAGCGGAGCGAGGACCGGAAGGAATGCTTGGCGAGCTTCCATGCAGAGGCCCGCGCGAACGCCGACCACGCGTGAATCAGGGAGGCTCCCGGCACATTCCCGGCACAACGGGCGTCGAGGAGCCTGCGCCTCCTTGCTCTACTCACCCCACGCTCGGGGTGGGGAAGGCTCGTTCGGTCGGGCTCCGCTGATCTAGCGAACGGACAGAAAACACGTCCTCATCAGCACAAAGCAAAACCCCCGCCATGTAGAAGCTAGGCGAGGGTTTCTGGGGCCATTGTAATGATGGTCCGTGTGGCTCCGACGGGCGTCGATCCCGTGACCTCACGATTTTCAGTCGTGCGCTCTACCAACTGAGCTACAGAGCCGTGCGGCATCCTGCCGCATCTAAACGAAAGGCCCTTCGAAAAGGGCCCGTCGCTCGGAGCGACCCTGACGGGACTTGAACCCGCGACCTCCGCCGTGACAGGGCGGCACGCTAACCAGCTGCGCTACAGGGCCAT
>Ga0164242_10000565_pt1 | contig 44732 bp, 45 predicted proteins | sample OricomgcompostMG_FD_108783 | JGI IMG/M metagenome (GOLD analysis project Ga0164242, IMG submission 108783) | Miracle-Growth compost microbial communities from Emeryville, California, USA - Original compost - Miracle growth compost (MG) ... | reverse complement strand
TCACCTTTCACCTTTCACCTTTCACCTTTCACCTTTCACCTTTCACCTTTCACCTTTCACCTTTCACCTTTCACCTTTCACCTTTCACCTTTCACCTTTCACCTTTCACCTTTCACCTTTCACTTATATCCATGCTTTTTTTACATTAGGGCAATAGCATCAAACTTAAAAATCTTTTAACTTCACCGTTTTAGTATTTTAAACCGAGGTTGATTTTTGTAATGTATAAAAGGGTTTCGCTGTTTATTCTATTTACTTTATTTATTGTAAACGCCACAAAGGCGCAGGCAGCCGATCCTAACATGGGTATTATCCCGGCGCCGGTATCAGTACAAAAAGCACCCGGCGAATTCCTGCTAAGCCAGCAAACGGTTATAGCGGCAGATAGTGTAAACAACAAAGCGGTTCAGTTCCTGGTTACCTACCTGCAGGATAAATACATGCTGCGCAACCAACTAAAACTAAATACCGGCGGCAATAGCAATAATACCATTATACTTACCGGCACGGGTACAGAAGCATTGCCCTCCGAAGGCTACCGCCTTACAATTACCCCGCAGCAAATTATTATCGCGGGTAAGGGCGCCGGTTTATTTTACGGCATACAAACCCTCATCCAGTTAATGCCACTGGAACGGAGTGGTACCGCCAAATTACCCTGCGCGCAAATAACCGATTATCCACGTTTTGGTTACCGGGGGTTACATTTGGATGTAGCGCGGCATTTTTTTAGCGTGGAGTTTGTTAAAAAGTATATAGACCTGATGGCAGCCTATAAGCTGAACGCCTTTCACTGGCATTTGACCGACGACCAGGGCTGGCGGATCGAGATCAAAAAGTACCCAAAACTGACCCAGGTTGGCAGTCAGCGCGCGCAAACCCTGATCGGTAACTATCATGATCATGACCCATTTGAATTTGATAATACGCCTTATGGGGGCTATTATACCCAGGAGCAGATAAAAGATGTGGTAAAATACGCGGCCGACAGGTATATCATCATTATTCCTGAAATTGATATGCCGGGCCATTCTGAAGCCGCGGTAGCAGCCTACCCGGAACTAAGCTGCGATCCAAACCGCACTTATATCGTAGGCGAAAAATGGGGTGGTTTTAATGATATTTATTGTCCTACCGATTATACCTTCAGCTTTTTGGAAGATGTACTTACCGAAGTAATGGATCTTTTCCCCGGTAAATATATACATATAGGAGGCGACGAGGTAAACAAAGAAGCCTGGCGCCGGTCGGATTTTTGCCAGAAGCTTATCAAAAAATTGAAATTGAAGGGCGAAGCCGGTCTGCAAAGTTATTTTATACAGCGTATTGAAAAGTTTGTTAACTCAAAAGGCCGCAATATTATCGGCTGGGACGAGATATTACAAGGCGGCCTGGCGCCAAACGCTACCGTAATGAGCTGGCGCGGCGAAGCAGGAGGCATAGCAGCCGCGCGTTTAAACCACGATGTAATTATGACACCAAGCGGCAGCGGTCTGTATTTTGATTACTCGCAGGGCAAGGTAAATCAGGAACCCCTGAGTATAGGTGGTAACGTACCCTACCAAAAAACATATGCTTATAACCCGGTACCATCGGCCCTGACCCCCGATCAGCAGAAATATATTTTAGGGGTACAGGGTAATATGTGGACGGAATATATTCCTACCGAGAAAAAAGCCGAATACATGCTACTGCCCCGTTTAATGGCCCTGTCAGAAATTGCCTGGACGCCACCGGCCAATAAAGATTTAAAAGATTTTTCCGAAACCCGGTTGCCGCGTCATTTGGCCTGGCTGGATAAGAATGGCTTTAACTACCGTGTTTCCAAAGCTATTGGCGCGCCGGATACCATGAGCATAGCCACGCAGATGAATGTCAATCTGCAATCGCCGGTTGAAGGGGCAAAAATATACTATACCATTGATGGTTATAAGCCCGGCGAAACCACCGCGCTTTACGAACATCCGTTTACGCTTGATATCCCCGAAGGAGAGAGCCGCGAGTTACAAACCATCGTCATCACCCCGGCAGGGCACCACAGCCTGATCTCGCACGCTGTCTTCAGCAATATACCACCGTTGCCCCCGGTTAATTTTCAGGGTACGGAAACCGGGATAAATTATAAAGTAGTAAAAGGTACATTTACCGATGCAGGTCAGCTGGATGAAGCCCCGGTAGTTGATTCGGGCAGGTTAAAGAGTTTTAGTATTGCCGATTTTAAAAAGAACAATGATAATTACGGTGTAATATTCAGCGGCTATATCCGTATAGATATTGATGGGAAATATTTATTTTCAACTCGTCAGAACGACGGGGTTAATATCCTGATCGATGATCAGCCGGTGGTGATGAACGATGCTAAACATGAAATTTATCATGATGGCGGCGAGGTATTATTGCAAAAAGGGTATCATAAATTTACACTGAAGTATTTTGATACCGGTAATTCGGCTAATGTTTTGCATGTTTACATGGTTATACCGGGTAAACCCAAAGGGGAACTATCTGCCGATTCGATCTATAACTAACTTATTGACCTATTATAAAATGTTAAACAGATATTATATTTCAATAGCAGCTATCAGCATGATACTGTTTGGCTGTACGCAAAACACGCCAAAAACAATATTAACAGGACCGGCACCTAAAGCGCCGGAATTGATGGCCCCTTTCCGTTTCCACAAAATGATAGAAGTATCGCCGGGGCAAGATTTTGATATTTTGAGCTGGGGCAGGGGTAGTACCACTACCGGCTCACTGCTGATCCTGCATTCTGATTCGGCTGCTAAAAAATTCACTACCACTACCGGCGACCTGGAAGGCGCTATTACCGATGTATTCAATTCGGACATGGATGTGGATGGTAACCCCGAATTATTGATAGAAGCCAAAGCCAAAGATACCATTGCCTATACCGCCATTTACGCCTACGAGTTTATTGACAACAAAGCGCAAAAGCTGGACTTTCCCAAACTCACCACCTCGCAAAAGAAAGGATATCGGGGTATGGATAACTTTTATATGAAGGATGGCAAGCTGATCCGTGAGTTCCCGGTATTCGATGGTAATTCGTCAACAGCCAAACCAACCGGACAAAAACGCGTATTGCAATACAGCCTCCGCGGTAATAATCTAACGGTAAAGGATCTCAGCGCGGATACAGCAAAAAAACCAGGTCCGGCTGCAACCGTTGTTGAGCAAAAAACAGTTAAAAAAACAACAAGCGAGAAAAGCACTTCATCAAAAAAATCAACCTCGCATAAAAAGGAGGAGAAGGCTAAAAAACGCCGTCACCGTGGATAAGGGTGCCTTTTATTTTGTGAAATAACAATGCTGTAACTTAACGATCAAGCAATGTTATCAACTCATCAACTAACGCGGCCTGCGCCTGGTTGATCTTCTCTTTAGCCGTTTCCGTGTTGAACCACCCGGCCTTATCAACTTCCGGTACGGTGATTATTTTGCCCGATTTCGGCGGCCATTCTAAGGGGAACGTATTACTGGTAATGCCTGTTTCATCGATATCTCCCTCAACAGCCCATGCGTGTATATTTTTACCGCTTTTTTGCTTAACAGGGTTTAATTTAATGAAATGCCCATCAACGGTGCTGCTGGTTTCTTCCTGAAATTCCCGGCGGGCGGCAATCAGCGCATCTTCGTCGTCCAAAAACTCGCCTTTGGGGACAGACCACGCGCCGGCATCCTTATTTTTCCAGAATGGCCCATCAGGATGGACCAGGAAAACCTGTAAGTCATTATTTTTTATCCGGTATAAAAGGATGCCAGCGCTCTGTTTGGCCATGGGTATTAGAATAACATGATTGATTTGATCGCTGGTTATTTACTCAGTTCCGCGAAATATTTGTGAAACAGGGGTAGTGTTTCAATGCCTTTGTAATAGTTGAAAATATCGTATTTCTCATTTGGCGAGTGCAGGTTATCGCTATCCAAACCAAAGCCCATTAATACGGTTTTAATACCCAGCTCAGCTTCAAACAAAGCTACAATGGGGATGCTGCCGCCGCCACGGGTTGGTATAGGGTTTTTACCAAAAGATTCGGCAATAGCTTTTTGAGCTGCCTGGTAAGCTACGCTGTCGGTTGGTGTTACCACCGGCTCGCCGCCATGGTGCGGGGTTATCTTTATTTTGACAGATGGTGGCGCTATCTGGTTGAAATGTTTGGTAAACAGCGCCGTTATCTTATCCGAACTTTGATTGGGAACTAAACGCATGGATATTTTGGCGCTGGCTTTTGATGGCAATACGGTTTTAGCGCCTTCGCCAATGTAACCGCCCCATATGCCATTTACTTCCAGCGTAGGGCGGGTACCGGTGCGTTCAAAGGTAGAATAACCTTTTTCGCCCCAAAGCTCATTTACGCCCAAATCTGCTTTATATTCCTGTTCGTTATACGGGGCCGTGTTAATGGCCGCGCGTTCGGCGGGGCTTAAGCCAACAACGTCATCGTAAAAACCAGGGATAGTAATATGATTATCCTCATTATGCAGGGAGGCTATCATTTTGGCTAATATAGTTGCCGGGTTAGCTACGGCGCCGCCATAAACACCTGAATGAAGATCGCGGTTAGGGCCGGTTACCTCCACTTCCAGGTAGGATAATCCGCGCAAGCCGGTTTCCAGCGATGGATGCTCCATACTGATCATCGAGGTATCGGAGATCAGCACTACATTAGCTTTTAAACGTTCCTTGTTGGCCGTTACAAATATGCCCAGATTAGCCGATCCTACTTCTTCTTCCCCTTCAATCATAAATTTGATATTGCAGGGAAGAGTATTGGTTTTCATCATTAGTTCAAACGCTTTCACGTGCATGTAAAACTGGCCCTTGTCATCGCAGGCGCCGCGGGCAAATATTTTTCCGTCCCGAACGGTTGGTTCAAACGGCGGGGTTTCCCACAGTTCAAGCGGGTCTGGCGGTTGCACATCGTAGTGGCCATAAACCAGCACGGTTGGTTTTGAAGGGTCAATTATTTTTTCGCCATAAACAATAGGGTAACCGGCCGTGCTGCAAATTTCAACCTTATCGGCACCGCTTTCTGTTAGTTTTTTGGCTACATAACCGGCGGTTTTAAACATGTCGTCCTTATGTGCCGGATCGGCGCTTACAGAAGGGAAACGCAAAAGCTCAAACAGCTCATCCAGCATGCGTTGTTTATTATCCTGAATATATTGTTTAATATTTTCCATTGGTGGAGGTTTTAAGCAAATATAAACGATGTGGGGAATAAGAAGGCAGGTGTATTTCTTTTTTGAACGCTTTTTGGAGTAGCATTAAAACGTTTTTCATCCCGGGATACCCGAAACACCTTATTGGGATTGACTTACGAATTGTTGATGAAAGTTATTTCAAGTGAACAAAACAGGAAGCCAGACAGATTTGATAAAGTTGTTGATGTACGTGTCGCTATTACCGGAGTAAAATGCGCATGCCCAGGTAACAGAAAGCAGGCTATAGATATGAGAGATTTAGAAAGTAGTATGCTGACTAAGCAACGAAACAGAGGCTTTTCCTTAATAAGGCGAATTATCCGGGCCTTTAAAATCAGGTACCGCTTATTAAAAAAGCGGGAGTAAATGCTAATGACAGCGATAGCCGCTTTATTAGTTTTACGATGCTGTAAACAATTTGTTATGGATACTACCTGTAGCTACCAATCCGCTACTCCTAACCGACGCACAAGCATTAGTATGTCGGGTTTACTTATCCAGGGGATCAGTAATATTAAAAAAGCACCGTCTCCCCGAGAGCGCAAATATTGCGCTATGAACACTACAGATACCGATCACACTAAAGTGACAGCCGGTCTTTTATAATAATGTGTGCCGGCAGATATGCTTAATGTATGTTAGCGTCAATAGTAAAAATCTATTACTGATTACCGGCGCTTAATTAATCGGCGTTAGAAATGTTCGCTTTAAAATTGCCGTAATCACTGTGTTTGCTTGAAAAATCAGCCTGGTTTACCTTTATTTCCGCGCTTTTTACTTCAGCTTTTTTATTGAATGATAAAGCAGCAATGCCTGTTGAAAGGACGATAGCTACAGCTATAAAAATCTTTTTCATAATCTTATTTTATAGATCTCGGGGTTAATAATAGTTATTGGTCAATTGTCAAATATTACTGATTAATGAGGAGGGTTAACACCACCGTCGCCTTGGCCTAAGTTTCCTTTATCGGCATCTGCCAGTGGAGCTGTGGTTTTAGATTTCTGAGGTTGAACATTGTCTTTGGTACAAGCAGAAAATGCTACTGAACTAAAGGCGATTACTGCTGCAAGGATTAATTTCTTCATGATCTTATGTTTTAAAATTCTTTTATGGCTTGTTTGTTAATAGTTTTTAATCAGGGTGCAATAAATTAATGAGGAGGGTTAACACCACCGTCGCCTTGGCCTAAGTTTCCTTTATCGGCATCTGCCAATGGAGCTGTGGTTTTAGATTTCTGAGGTTGAACATTGTCTTTAGTACAAGCAGAAAATGCTACTGAACTAAAGGCGATTACTGCTGCAAGGATTAATTTCTTCATGATCTTATATTTAAAAATTCTTTTATGTTTTGTTTGTTAATAGTTTTTAATCAGGGTGCAATAGATTAATGAGGAGGGTTAACACCACCGTCGCCTTGGCCTAAGTTTCCTTTATCGGCATCTGCCAATGGGGCTGTGGTTTTAGATTTCTGAGGTTGAACATTGTCTTTGGTACAAGCAGAAAATGCTACTGAACTAAAGGCGATAACTGCTGCAAGGATTAATTTTTTCATGATCTTATATTTTAAAATTCTTTTATGTCTTGTTGTTAATAGTTTTTAATCAGGGTGCAATAAATTAATGAGGAGGGTTAACACCACCGTCGCCTTGGCCTAAGTTTCCTTTATCGGCATCTGCCAGTGGAGCTGTGGTTTTAGATTTCTGAGGTTGAACGTTGTCTTTGGTACAAGCAGAAAATGCTACTGAACTAAAGGCGATAACTGCTGCAAGGATTAATTTTTTCATTTTTGAATTGTATAATATGTTGTTAATTATTAAAAAATTTAAACGTAAATATTCATTAATACTCTATCATAAAATACTGACAGTTAGTATTTTATGTCTGTTATTTAAACTAACGATGCAAATGTATAAATGTTTTTTCTATTTCAAAAAAAAACTTAAAAAAAATTATTCACATATCTTTATTTAGCTTTATTACGTATAAAAATAGTTGTTTATATTAAATTTATGTTTTTGAACAAGCATACGTCAATTCATCCTTTATAGTAGCTGATGAAAATTTTCCACCTGATTTTACTTTTCGTATTTATCTTGTTCACCCCGTTGTACGTGTTTGGTTATCAAAATGTTACGGCAACCGATACTGTACGTGTATATAAATTACTTTCAGATGCTTATGCGAACCGGATGACCGACGCGCTGTTGACGGTTTCGAAAGCAACGGAAGCGTTAAAATTGTCAACCAGCCTCAAATACGAGGCAGGTATTGCCGAGGCTTATCGTACAATCGGTATAGGTTATAGTTACCAGTATAAACAAACCGACGCGCTTACTAATTATCTTAACGCGCTTTCTCGCTATCAGGCTATTAATAACAAATTAGGCGAAGCAAGGGTTTACAACAATATTGGAAATTTATACCGGGACAACGATTATGTATCGGCATCTGAAAACTTTGCTAAGGCCCTCCTTATTGCCACTAAGTTAAACGATACGCAACTAATGGCCTCCATTTATTTAAATGAAGGCAATATCGACTTACGTAAAAAGAATTTTTACGGCGCCTTGGACAAGTTTGAAACCAGCCGGAAAATGTTTTTACAGTTAAAGGACGAATACAATGCCATTAACTGTGTACAAAACATGGGCGTTGCCTATTTTAACTTAAATGAATATGATAAAGCTAAGGAATTTCTTTTGAAAGCGAATGCCGGGGCTAAAAGGCTGGAAATGAATACTTCAACTGCAAGTATTGATCTTACTTTGGCCGATTTATTTATTGCTGAAAATAATTTTACCGAGGCGGAAAAATATATTCATGAAGGGGCGTTGTATGCGCAGAACGCCAAAATAATGTCCGATTATGAATACACCAATTATCAACTGGAATATAAGCGCAAAAACTACCAGAAAGCGCTGTTTTATTTAACGGATATTTACCGCAAGGATAGCACCGATTTTAAAAATTATGTGTCGTCGCAAATTCAGCTGATGCAGGTGCGGTACGATCAAACGCTCAAGATCAATGATATCCAGATTAAAATTGAGAAACAAAAAAATACCAAATACCTGTTCTGGGGATCGGCGGTGGCTGCTTGCTTGTTGATGGTTGTAATTGTGTTACTTGTAGCGAATGTTAAACGCAAGGCGCAAACCAATTTGAGGCTGACTGAATTGAACGGGGAGGTATCCCGGCAAAAAGATAATCTGGACAGGATCAATCATCACCTGGAAGAGATTATTGATGATCGTACCAAGGATCTGCAGATCAAGAATAAAAAGCTTTCGGAGTATTCATCCTACCTTTCGCATCAGATCCGCGGGCCTATTGCTACGCTTAAAGGGCTTATGAACCTGGAAAAGGAGGGACTGGTTGATAAAACAGAGTGCATTAACATGATGGATAAATGCGTATCGGAAATTGACGACAAGATCATTAACATGAGCGATATGCTGCATGATCCCAATCGAACCGGTTTCCAATAAACTAATCCGCCGTATAGGTGCTTGTTTATTAAACCGCGACCTGGGTTTTGTAACGTAATTCTTCGTACAGACCGATAACCTTACGCTGCAACTCCACAATTTCGCTTTCACAATCCATCAGTTTCTTTTTAGCCTCATGTAAATGTACCGACTGGTATTCGTCCTGTATCTCTTCAAACGATAATAAATGCACCAGCGATAATTCAAAAATGTCTGCTATCTGTTGCAGTCTTGATAAATTAACATCGGTGATGCCCGTTTCAATTTTTGAAAATGCTGGAATAGATATTCCCAATTTGTTGGCCACTTCTTCCTGGCTCCAGTTATGCTGGTGCCTTACCGCGCGAATGTTTTTGCCTACGGATTTGTTGGATTGCGTTTTGAATGTATGGTTCATTTTGTTAGTAAATGAATGATAAAAGGTTACTAAACCTTAAACCAAAGCCATGCCATACGTGTATTTCGCTTTAATTTGACGTTTAACAGAAAAGTTGTATGAAAAAATCCCCAACTGTGGGGAATTTTATCTACATATTAGGGAATATTTTAACTGATGGTAAATAATTACCGCTATTATTTGTATGCCTCAATTAATATTTTAACCAACAATACGTAGTTTGGCAAATTTTAAAAGCAATTGTTTCTGTCCTATTTCTTTAAAGAAAATAGTCGCTTTTATATCGGGTTTGTTGCCCTCTAATTGCAATACTTTGCCAAAACCAAAACGTTCATGCTCTACTTCCATGCCAGGCTGCAGCTTTGAGGTATCTGACGGCGCAAAGCCGGGAGTAGGTATGTGCGCCTTAGCCAGTATAGATGTTGTTTTAGGCGGGGGCGGGGCAGCTGTTTTGGGTTTAGAGAAGGTATCCGGTTTACGGCTCCAGGTGGCGCGCTCATCATCAAAAAACGAACTGGAAGCAACCGGCTTAGCAGTAAAATCAAGTTCCAGGTATTTAGCATCAATCTCATCCAGGAAACGACTTGGCTCGCAGCTGATCAGCGTGCCGAATTTAAATCTTGAGGTAGCATAACTGATGGTCAGTTTGGTTTTAGCCCGCGTTACCGCTACGTAAAATAAGCGGCGCTCCTCTTCCAGATCGCTCCGGGAATTAAGCGACATCTGGGAAGGGAACAAGTTTTCTTCCAACCCTACAACATGTACGTGCGAAAATTCCAGCCCCTTGGATGAATGAATGGTCATTAGCGAAACCGTGTCCGCGTTAGGGTCCTTATCATTATCATCGTTGGTAAGCAAGGCTATGTCCTGCATAAATATATCCAGGCCTTTTTCTTCAATATCCTCCCGTTCCGAAAACTCTTTAATCCCGTTTAATAGCTCCTGGATATTCTCGTACCGGTTTAATCCTTCTACTGATTTATCCTCGTACAAATCTTTCAGTAAGCCCGAGTGCTGCGCTATATGCAGCGCGGCATCATAAGCGGAAAGGTTTTTTGTGATCACCTGGAAACTTTGGATCAACGTGCCGAATGTGGCTACGGCACCCGCGCTGCGTCCATCCAAATACCGGGACGGTTCAATAATTACCTCCCAGTTGCTAACCTGGTGCTGGTGGGCGCTAATAATAATGCGGTCGATAGTAGTATCGCCAATGCCGCGGCGCGGATAATTAATTACCCTTTTTAAGGAAACCTCATCATTAGGGTTAAAGGTTAGCCTGAAATAAGCGATCAGGTCCTTAATTTCCTTCCGCTGATAGAAGGAGAGGCCCCCGTATATTTTATATGGGATATTCAGTTTACGCAAAGCTTCCTCCATAGCGCGCGACTGTGCATTAGTGCGGTACAGAATGGCAAAGTCGTGCCATTTAAGGCCTTTGGTACTGCGCTCCTGCATAATAGCTTCAGCTACCATCTTGCCTTCTTCGTTATCGCTGAAGGAGCGCATGATCTTTATACGGTCGCCAACCTCATTTTCCGAAAATACATTCTTTTTTAGCTGCTCTTTATTATTGGCAATAATGCTGTTGGCAATGTTTACAATATTTTGGGTGGAGCGATAGTTTTGCTCCAGTTTAAACACTTTAACATCCGGATAATCTTTTTCAAAATTCAGGATATTCTGGATATTGGCGCCACGGAAGGCATAAATGCTTTGGGCATCATCGCCAACTACACAAATGTTTTCGGTAACCGCAGCCAGTTTTTTAACAATCAGGTATTGCGAAAAGTTGGTATCCTGATACTCATCCACCATAATATATTTAAACTTATGCTGGTACTTGTTTAACACTTCCGGGTAACGTTTCAGCAACTCATTGGTTTTAAAAAGCAGGTCGTCAAAATCCATAGCGCCGGCTTTAAAGCAACGGGTAGCATAAGTTTCATAAACTTTACCTAAAAAAGGCCGGCCGCTGGAGTGATCATCCGCCTGTATCTGTTCATTCTGCGCATATTCCTGCCACGATATCAGGTTGTTTTTGGCTGCCGATATGCGGTTATATACAAAGTTGGCGCTGTACAGCTTATCATCCAGGTTCATTTCTTTCAAAATGGCACGGAGTACGCTTTTGCTATCGTCGGTATCATATATGGTAAAATTACTGGGGTAGCCCAGCTTATCGGCCTCCACGCGCAATATTTTGGCAAATACGGAGTGGAAAGTGCCCATCCATATGTTTTTAGCCTCGCTGCCAACTACGTGGGTAATACGCTCGCGCATTTCCTTGGCGGCCTTGTTGGTAAATGTTAAAACCAGGATATTAAAAGCATCGGCGCCACTGCGCACCAGGTGGGCCACGCGGTAAGTAATTACCCGTGTTTTACCTGAACCGGCGCCGGCAATAATCATTACCGGGCCCTGTATTTGCTGTACTGCCGCTTTTTGTTCGGGGTTTAATCCCTGTAGATAATCCAAATCTTTCTCCTCTTTTCGTGAAACAGCGAAATTAAGGTTTTGTGCGAAAGGATAAAAGTATAAAGGCGAAAGGTTTTTAACAGTTTACACGCAATTTACGGTGTTCTGCGCATAAACCATTTACGAGTTAATAATATCATGGGCAAGCGTGCCAGCAGAACAATAAATGCAACAAGCGGGTAAAAAAATGCTAAACCCAAAGCAACCACCGCATTAATCATGGCAACGTTACAGGCCATACGGTAAAAATTAACATCAGGCGCGCTGATATCTTTCAGATAACCAGGGCGTACGGCTACATAATCCCATATCGTATTCTGGAAGATGGTGATACATAAAATATTGACACAATAAATTATAATGGCCGGTTTATCAAAAAAATGAGTGCTTACAAGCGAACTGCTGAAGGGGATCAGCACAATAAATAGCAGCCAGATAATATTAAACCACAACAAGGCACTATCGACCATGCGGATATAATGAAAAAATTCATGATGAATTTTCCAGAACAGTGCTATAATAAAAAACGACAAAAAGAACGAACTGAAATGTGGCCAGGAATGCCCAATATCAGCAAAGGTTAGATGTGCACCTTCGGGGATATTAATTTGCACGCCGAAAACCAGCAAGGTAATGGCAATCGCCACAATGGCATCGCTAAAAAATACGAGGCGTTCCAGGTCCAGGTTTTTCTCTTTCATTTTTGCAGATATAATTTACAACGGAATATCAGCCTGAATATACCAAGCAAATCCCAAAAAGAAAAAACATAAAAAAAGCGATGGGCCAAACACCCATCGCTATATAAAATTCCCTCTAATCTCTAATCTCTAATCTCTAATCTCTAATCTCAATTTCCTTTCCAAACGTTGTTGCTCAAATTAACATCAGGCAATTGCTTGTCAGGGTCAATCACAATGCTGGTAATAGCCGAGGTAGACGGGTATTTGAATGTCCATACGCCATTGCCGCGCTGCCATATATTTACCGGTAAATGCAGTAATTCTGTTTTACCGTTGGCCTGTGTAATTTGTATATCAACCGGCATAGCCATTTTTTCGTAATTGGTAAGGGTTATCAGCGCGCCGCTGGCCGCGTTGTTATTGGCGTATTGTACCGATGAAATGCCCTGATCCAGCTTCCATGTAGTAAAAAACCAGGGTTTGAAAAACCAGTTCAGATCTTCGCCCGAGGCATCGTTCATGGCGCGGAAAAAATCGTAAGGCTGCGGATGTTTCATGGCCCAGTGCTTAATATATTCATGAAACGCGTAATCAAAACGTTCGGGCCCTAATACTACATTGCGCAGCATGTTTAACCCCAGCGCGGTTTTATCATAGTAAAAGCCATAATCTGCTAAACCCATAGCTTCCGGCGGCGTCATTAAAGGGTCCTTCATGCGTTGCATGGTGCTGGCTAAACCGGGCGCTTTTCGGGCTCTACTGTCAAAGTACTCGCCTTTATTAAACATTTGAGTAGAGTACTCATTAATAAAAGTATTAAAACCTTCGTCCATCCACATGTATTTACGCTCGTTCGATCCTACTATCATGGGGAACCAGTTATGGCCTATTTCATGCGTAATATCGCCCCATAACCGCGCATTCTTCAAGTTATCCAAACAAAAAATAATACCTGGATATTCCATGCCCAGCGCGACACCCGATACGCTTACGGCCGAGTTCCACGGATATTCAAAATATTCTTTCGAATAAATTTCCATACTGTTTTTCAGGTATTCGGTAGCTCGGCTCCATGAATCAGTACCCGAGCTTTCAACCGGGTACATTGATTGGGCGATGCCTTTACGGCCCGAAGGGAAATTAACCCTTGCCGCATCCCAAATAAAAGCTGTGGAGGCAGCCCACGATACATCGCGGGTGTTCAGCATTTTATAATGCCAGGTAAGCGTGCCCTTGAAAGGATGAGTGGCGGGTTTATTAACTTCGTTAGGGTTGATGATCATTACCGTTTTATCGCTTTCGCGGGCTTGTGCCAGGCGGCTTTGTTGTGTCGGGCTCAATACCTCGGTCGGGTTTTGCAAATCGCCTGATCCGGCTACGGTCATGTTTGCAGGGGCGGTAATATAGTAATCAAAATCGCCGTATTCACAGTAGAATTCGCCCAAACCCATATAGGGCAGGGTATTCCATCCCTCAACATCATCGTATACGCACATGCGCGGGTACCATTGCGCAATTTCATAAACCACGCCATCTTTAAATTTTTTGCGGCCCATGCGGTCGGCCCCATACATAGGGATAGAAAAATCGTAAATTACCTTAACCGCTATCTTATCGCCGTTAGCGCCAAGCGGGGCATTCAATTTTACCTGCATCCGGGCATCGGTTATAACCGGTACAACGTTATAAGTTTGGTTTTTATAAGTAACTGATACCGATTTGATATGATACCCGCCCCGGTTGAACCCGCGCACATCAAACCTATCGCCAGATATGGGGGTAGTAGCGGCCCCGCGAGAATTGGGATTAAAAAGGTTTTGATCAAGCTGCAGCCACAGGTAATCCATAGTATCCGGACTATTATTAGTGTAGGAAATGGTTACATCGCCGCTAACAGTAGTGTCCTGACTTAGGAGATTCAATGAAGTATGTATCAGGTAGTCGGCACGGTTTTGCCAGTATTTAGGACCAGGCTGCCCGCTTGCAGAGTGCGTTTCCGAACCCGGCGTGGGCCAGTTGATGGGGCCAAAAAGCTCATTGTGATTGTATTTTATGGAGTCGGTTATGGATTGAGCCTGTATATTTGTTGCTGACAAAAACAAACAACAGGCAAATAAAACGTGTAATTTCCTGGTATGCATACTGGATAAATTTAACTGCAAAATAACCAAAATTGGAAAAAGTATTTGTCTATTGTATGTAATTAAGCTGTTTTTGTTTAAATACATCTTTAATATCATCAAAAATGAATCATCTTGCTAATTCTACTTCGCCATATCTGTTGCAGCATGCTAATAATCCGGTTAATTGGTATCCCTGGGGAAATGAAGCTTTACAAAAAGCTAAGGATGAAAATAAATTGCTATTGGTAAGCATAGGTTACTCTGCCTGCCATTGGTGCCATGTAATGGAGCACGAGAGTTTTGAAGATGAAGCCGTGGCCGCTGTAATGAACGAGTATTTTGTTTGTATTAAGGTAGACAGAGAGGAACGGCCCGATGTAGACCAGGTATATATGAGCGCCGTACAGTTAATGACCGGCCGCGGCGGATGGCCGCTCAATTGTATTTGCCTGCCCGATCAGCGGCCCATATATGGCGGAACTTATTTCCCGAAGAATGACTGGACCAGCCTGCTGTTTAACCTGGCCGATTTTTACAAAACCAAACCCGTGGAAGCCGCCGAATATGCCGATAAACTTACGGCAGGTATTATTCAATACGAATCGATAACTTTTGTTCCGGAAAAACCGGCTTATAACACTATCGACCTTGAAAAGATAGTGACTAATTGGCTGCGTTACTTTGACCGTGATGAAGGCGGTATGGGCAATTCTCCCAAATTCCCTATGCCTAATAACTGGCAGTTCCTGATGCGTTACGCGCGTTTAATGCAGAACGACGATATAGCGGGCATTGTGACCAATACACTGGAAAAAATGGCCTATGGTGGTATTTACGACCAGGTTGGCGGTGGTTTCGCCCGGTATTCGGTTGATAAATTCTGGCATATCCCGCACTTTGAAAAGATGCTGTATGATAATGCCCAGCTGATTAGTTTATATGCCGAGGCTTTTACCTGGAAGGGCGATCCGCTATATGCTTCGATAGTTGACCAATCCATTCACTTTGTACAACGCGAACTGATGTCGCCTGATTATGGCTTTTATTCGGCATTGGATGCGGATAGTGAGGGCGTAGAAGGCAAGTTCTATAGTTTCACTAAAGCTGAAATAGAAGAGATATTAGGGACAGATACCGAATTGTTTTGCATTTATTTTAACGCTACCGACGACGGGAACTGGGAAGAAGAACAAACTAATGTATTTTTCCGCAGGGAAACCGATGAAGCGCTTGCGCAGCAATTAGGTATGGGCGTGGAAGAATTACAGGCAGCTATCATCCGCTCCAAAACAAAAATGCAGGCAGCCCGGGCCGAACGCATCCGCCCGGGCCTGGATAATAAGATCCTGGCCTCGTGGAATGGGTTGATGCTGAAGGGACTATGCGATGCTTACCGGGCGTTCAATAAACCTGAACATCTTGATTTAGCCTTAAAGAACGCTGAATTTATAACTGCTAATCTTTTTAATTCAACACAAAATTTAACAAGAGTATACAATTCCCTTCCCTTAGGGGATGGCCAGGGAGGGGCCGCCTTCCTGGATGATTATGCCAATATTACCGACGCGTTTATTGCTTTGTACGAGGTGACTTTTGATATTAAATGGCTCAATCAGGCCAGGGCGCTTACCGATAACGTGATCAGTCATTTTTACGACCCCGATAAAGGCATTTTCTATTATACCGGCGATGGCGATGAGCAACTGATTGCCCGGAAATCAGAAATACTGGATGGCGTAATTCCATCATCTAACTCCGTAATGGCGCGGAACTTAAAAAAACTGGGGCTTTTATTTGAGGAGCAAAGTTATCATGATATGTCCACACAATTATTGCAGAACATCTTTCCGCTTATCGCTAAATATGGTTCATCCTATTCCAATTGGGCCGCTTTGTTGCAGGAGGAGGTTTTTGGTGTTTATGAAATGGCCCTTACCGGTCCAAACGCGTTAACATTACGTAAAGGAATTGAGCAAAAGTACATTCCTAATAAAATAATGTTGGGTGGTAATTTGGAAAACTTACCTTTGCTGCAAGGCAGGATAGGTACGCAAACACACATCTATATTTGCAAGGATAAAACATGCGGATTACCTGTTGATAATGTGGAGGATGCCTTAAAACAAATCCACCCATAAATTATTATATCATAAATTAAGCATAATAATGAAGATTGAACCACAACACGTAGTATCATTAACCTACGATCTGTATGTTAACAATGAACAGGGTAATGAAGAACTGGTGGAAAGCGCCACCGAGGAGCAACCCCTTACCTTTTTATTTGGTGCCGGACAGATGCTGCCTAAATTTGAAGAAAACCTTAACCCGCTTTCGACAGGAGATAATTACGATTTTAAACTGACTGCAGCCGACGCTTATGGCGAATATGATGATGAAGCCGTAGCCAACCTGCCTAAACAAATGTTTGAAGGCCAGGACATGCCCGAAATTGGCAACATATTGCCTTTACAGGATAACAACGGCAACCGTTTCCAGGGCCAGGTAGTATCGGTAGCGGAAGATGCGATATTGGTTGACCTGAACCACCCGATGGCTGGGCAGGCATTACATTTCAAAGGTGTTATCCTGAATGTACGCCCTGCAACTCCCGAAGAATTATCGCACGGCCACGCGCACGGGCCTGATGGCCATCACCATCATTAATAGGTAAATAATGAACTGAGTCTGTCGACCCTCCCGGACGACGCTTCGCGCGTCCACCCTCTCTTCGCTTCGCGGAAAGAGGGTTAACAATACAGTTCTAATGGCACCTTTCATTTTGTCATGCTGAGCGTAGCGAAGCATTCGGCGCTATACATACGTCAGATACTTCGCTACGCTCAGCATGACATTTTTATTGGTCACCTTCTTTCCGCCAAAGGCGAAGAGCGGGTCGACCAGCGCAGCGGCGTCGGGGTGAGTAAACACCATCATTAAACAAACACGGATATTGTTTGTATATTTAAGTATGCCTGTATCAATGATTGACGAAATTCCTGTTATTAAAGTACGCGCGCACGATTGCGTTGATACTACCGACGAACTGGCCGCCGAAGAGCCCCTGGAGATTAGAATTGTATACGGAGAAAACCATCAGCGCGAAACAAAAAACATTTCGGTTACCATGCGTACGCCCGGCTGTGATGCCGAACTGGCGTTAGGTTTCCTGTTTACCGAAGGGATCATTAAAAGCGCGAAGGATGCCGTCGCGGTTGAGCATTGCTTTATTGCCTGCCAGGAAAATCGCCAAAATGTGATCCAGGTGTCGCTCAATCCGGGGGTACAGCCTAACCTGCACAATACCGATCGTAATTTTTATACTACCTCCAGTTGCGGCGTATGCGGTAAATCATCTATTAATTCCATCCGTACAGTAAACCAATATAAAGATGTAGTAGCTGATAATATGCAGATCAGCGCAGACACGCTATATGCTTTGCCCGAATTACTGCGCCGGCAACAGGATATATTTGAACAAACCGGTGGGTTGCATGCCTCGGCGCTTTTTTCGGCAGACGGCCGTTTATTGCTGGTACGTGAGGACGTCGGTCGCCATAACGCACTGGATAAATTGATAGGCGCTGCTTTAAATAAAGAATGGCTGCCTTTAAATAATAATATCCTGCTACTGAGCGGGCGTGCCAGTTTTGAGCTGATACAGAAAGCGGCTATGGCCGGTATCCGAATGGTGGTGGCTATTGGCGCGCCATCCACACTGGCGGTGCAATTGGCCGATGAATTTAACCTAACGCTGTGCGGCTTTTTACGCGGACAACGCTTCAATATTTATACTTCGCCCCAGCGAATAATTTTAACCTGAACAATGAAAATACGCATTAAAGGAGATACCGTTCGTTACCGTTTAACCCGCCCCGAAGTAGAGGATTTTGCCCTTAACGGAATAATAAAAGAAGAAACGCATTTTAACAGCAAAACCCTGACCTATGTGCTGCAGAAAAGTAATGACAGCCGGATAAGAATAGATTTTACAGGTGATACGATAACCGTACTTATGCCTGAAAAAATGGCCAGGGAGTGGACAGGTAGCGAGCGCGTGGGGTTTGAAAACGACCAGGATGTCCCCGCGGTGTATATAGAAAAAGACTTTAAATGCCTGGATAATGTAGCTGAAGATCAACGTGATAATTACTCCAATCCCTTAGCTGAACATAGCCATGACTAAAATAGCGGAACAACCTAATGCTGAAAATCCGGAAGAGCTAACAGATTTAAAAGTAACCGAGCCCAAGGAATGGGCAGCTGGCATTCCTGCCGTAACTGCCGCGTTTCAGGATGTGCTGGAAGAAGAGAACCCGGTACGGGGAATAAAGGCTTTGTTGAAGATGAACCAAAAAAATGGTTTCGATTGCTCCAGCTGCGCCTGGCCCGATCCGGACGATGACCGTTCGCCCATTGCGGAGTATTGCGAAAACGGGGCTAAAGCTTTAGCCTGGGAAGCAACTACCAAAAAGCTAAGCGCTGAGTTTTTCGCGGCCAATTCGGTTTTTGACCTGGCTAAACTAAACGATTTGGAGATAGGTAAAAAAGGCCGTATTGCCGGGCCCGTTTATCTGCCTAAAGGGGCCACACATTATCAACCTATCAGTTGGGATAGTGCTTTTAAAAAAATAGCCGACAATCTGAATAAACTGGCATCGCCTAATGAAGCGGCTTTTTATACGTCAGGACGTACCAGCAACGAGGCTTCGTTTGTTTATCAGCTGTTTGTACGCGAGTATGGCACTAATAATATGCCCGACTGTTCCAATCTGTGCCACGAGTCAACCAGTGTAGCTTTGGCCGAAGCGGTGGGGGTAGGAAAAGCGAGCGTTACCCTGAATGATTTTTACGATACAGATGTCATTATTATTATGGGGCAAAACCCGGGCACTAATCACCCGCGTATGCTTACCGCGCTGGAGAAAGCCAAGCAAAACGGCAGCAAGATCATCGCCGTTAACCCCTTGCATGAAGCCGGACTGACCGCTTTTAAAAACCCGCAAACGTTCAAAGGCTTTGTGGGCATCAGCACCCACCTGGCCGATTTGTATTTGCAGATCAGGATCAACGGTGATATGGCGCTGCTCAAGGCGCTGGAGATACTATTATACCAGGCCGAACAGAAAAATCCGGGAAAGGTATTTGACCAGGAATTCATTAAAAATAAAACGGTTAAGTACCAGGAATTTATTGACAGCCTGCAAGCTTATCAGTTAGATGAATTGGCTAAAGAAGCGGGTGTTCCGTTGATGTTGATTAAAGAAGCGGCCAAAATGCTGCAAAATACCAACCGGATAATTATTTGCTGGGCCATGGGCATCACACAGCATGTAAATGGGGTTGATACTGTTAAGGAGATCGTGAATTTAGCCTTGCTCAAAGGCAGTATCGGGAGGCCTGGCGCGGGTTTATGCCCGGTTCGTGGGCACAGTAACGTACAGGGCAACCGTACCATGCTGATATGGGATAAGCCCAAGCCCGAATCGCTGGATAAGCTGAAAGAAGTGTATGGTTTTGAACCGCCGCGCGAAAATGGTTATGACGCAGTGGAAGCTATAAAAGCGATGCACGAAGGTAAGCTGAAAGTATTTTTTAGCATGGGGGGCAATTTTTTGCAAGCCACGCCTGATACTACTTATACTGCCGAGGCCATGCGCAAATTAAAACTAACCGTACATGTTTCCACCAAGCTGAACCGGGCGCACCTGGTGCATGGTGAGGAAACGCTGATATTACCCACCTTTGCCCGCAGTGATAAGGATACCACCGGCGGGATAGAGCAAATAGTCAGTTGTGAAAACTCGATGGGGGTAATGCAGCAATCTAAAGGGATGCTGGAACCGGTGTCAGACCAGTTTTTAAGCGAAACGAATATTGTGTGCCAGATGGCGAAAGCTACGCTGGGTAACAGATCAGTAGTTGATTGGGAGAAATACGCATCTAATTACGATCATATCCGCGATGATATTGAAAAAGTGATTCCCGGTTTTAAAGATTATAATAAGCGGATCCGTGAGCCTGGCGGGTTTTACCTGCCCAACGCCGTACGCGAAGGCACTTTTAAAACAAAGGAATTTGGTGATAAAGCCGGTTTTCATATCGCCGGACTACCTAAGCATGATATTGCCGACGACGAGTATTACATGACAACTATCCGCAGTCACGACCAATTCAACACCACCATTTACGGACTGGATGATCGTTACCGGGGCATTCACAAAGAAAGACGCGTAATATTTATGAACCCGGCCGACATTACCCGTTCGGGCTTTAAAGCAGGAGATAGGGTAGACCTGACCAGTAATTTTAAAGGTAAGGAACGGATAGCCCGGCTGTTTGTAATAGTACCCTATAATATTCCCGAACGAAACACCGCCACTTATTATCCCGAAACCAATGTACTGGTGCCTATTGACAGCGTAGCCGAAAAAAGCAATACGCCAACCAGCAAACTGGTTTATATTAAAATCAGGAAGCATGGGGAGGAGGAGATTAGCTAATTAGTGATTAGTTGCTTGGATTTCTTCCACCGCGTCATTGAGCGGAGCGACGTGGCAATCCCAGGCATTGAGGTCAACCTTTAGAGCCACTCTTCAAAGCCGAGGATTGATTTGTTACTGGTAATGACGTGGTGGTAACTGCCATGCCACCCAACTTTGTAATATCTCTTTAACCCCTCACCTAAATTGATATTTAAGCGCTATCTTAGTACTCAAACTTCTTAAAACAAGATAATTATATATAATCACATGTTATTAAAAATCAATAAATTATATATTTCAATATTTCTACTAACAATCTGTTTTATAAGTATCACTTCGGTAGCATCGGCGCAAACCATAAAGGTTGCCGCCGCGGCCAACCTGCAATCGGTTATTGGTGTTTTGGGCAAGGATTTTAAGCAAAAAACCGGCGTTACTGTTGAACCCATTATCGGCTCGTCGGGTAAACTGGTGGCCCAGATCAGTAATGGAGCGCCTTATGATGTATTTCTATCAGCCGATATGGATTTCCCGGCAAAGCTGGCTAAGAATGGTTTTACGGACAAGCCGCCTGTTGTTTATGCGCTGGGCAGCCTGATTATTTGCAGCACGCAAAATATCGATCTGAAAAACTGGACGAAACTGATCGTTACGGATAAGGTGAGCAAAATAGCCATAGCAAACGCCGCCATAGCTCCTTACGGTCGCGCCGCGGAAGAGGCCTTGAAAAAAATGAACCTGCTGGATAAGGTTAAGCCTAAAATGGTTTATGGCGAAAGTGTATCGCAGGTGAATACTTATATTACTACCGGAGTGGCTACTTTGGGTTTCACCACACAATCGCTGGTGATGGACCCGGCTAATACCACTAAGTTAAACTGGCAGCCTATTGATCCTAAAACTTACGCGCCTATACAGCAGGGCATGGTATTGTTAAAAAACAAAAACGGAAATTCGGCCCCGGCTGTAAAATTCTACCAATATATGTTGAGTTCATCTGCAAAAAGCATCCTGAAAAAGTATGGTTATATTATTCCGTAAAAACGATTGATGGACTGGGCGCCCATATGGTTATCATTAAAGCTGGCAACAATAACCACCCTGTTGCTGCTGGTTATTGGATTACCGCTGGCCTATTGGCTCAGTAAAGGCCGCTCTGTTGTTCGCGTTATGCTGGAGGCGTTAATTACTATGCCGCTTGTATTGCCGCCATCTGTTCTGGGTTTTTATTTACTGGTCGCTTTTAGTCCGCGGCATGGTATTGGCGCATGGCTGGCGCATACGTTTAATATTCAGTTTGTTTTCTCGTTTCCCGGTTTGGTGCTGGCTTCGGTTATTTATAGTATGCCTTTTATGATAGGGCCTATTAAGTCGGCATTGCAGCAATTGCCGATATCGTTAGCACAAGCTTCCTATACGCTGGGCAAAACGGAGCGGGAAACTTTTGTTAAGGTATTATTGCCCAATATCAAATCGTCGGTATTAACGGCTATTGTAATGACCTTCGCGCATACGCTTGGAGAGTTTGGGGTAGTATTAATGATAGGCGGCAATATTCCCGGTGTAACTAAAGTGGCTTCTATTGCTATTTATGATTCGGTAGAGGGAATGGATTACCATACGGCCAACAACTATTCGTTATTGCTTTTCGCGTTTACCTTCGTGATAGTTACCGTAGTGTTTATTTTTAACCGCAACAAAATTAAAAGTCCGCTGGAATGATAACCGCCGAGATCCATAAAAAGCTGAACGCGGGCAGTAATGAAACCGGTTTGCATATTAAACTGCAGGCAGATAAGGGCAGCATCACCGTAATACATGGCCCATCCGGCGCGGGGAAAACTACTTTTTTAAAAATATTAGCAGGGTTAACTACCCCGGAAAGAGGAACAATAACTGTTGACGGGCAAGTTTGGCTGGATACGGTTAACTGCATAAATCTATCTCCCCAGAAAAGAAGAACAGGCTTCGTATTTCAGCAATACGCATTGTTCCCTAACATGACAGCTCGCCAACACCTGGAATATGCCACAACGGATGCGCAATGGATTGAGCGTTTGCTTAAAACAACTAACCTGGCCTTGTTTGCCGACCGCAAGCCGGAATATTTATCGGGCGGGCAGCAGCAACGATTAGCTATTTTAAGGGCAATGGCTATTAAACCTGATTTGCTACTAATGGATGAGCCATTTTCGGCCCTGGATACGCCAACCAAAACAAACCTGGTAACCGATTTAAAACAACTGTGGGATGAGCTGCAAACTACTGTTGTAATAGTGAGCCATTATCCGCAGGAGTTAACAGCAATTGCTGCCAGCGAATTGTACATAGGAGCGGTATGATCTATTTCGATTTTTTTAAAGGTTCCAAATAACCGTCAAAAGTAATAGCATCGCGGTTAAGATTGGTGATCCTTAAAGAGGTGTAACCGCTTGACGATACATCCAGGAACATCTGCCTTACATCTTTGGTATCTGCAGGGAGTATACTGATCTCGTATCCGTTCTTTTTAACGGCAGATTTATAAGTAAACTTGGTTGAAGTGAAATCGATACCATTATCCATTGGGTCCATTGGCGCTACATAGGCCCGGCCATAATAAGGCAGGTAAGCTATAAGCGTATCTTTATTCACCCTTAAGTAGTAGCCATAAGTTAGTTGGATGTTACCACCCCGTAGTGGTATTGCCGATTGTACCGAGAAGTTATACATTTTACCATCAATCATTTTCTTAACTTCCGCTTCCTTGGCGGCGTCCTTATCTTTTTTTACGGTTTGCGCATATACTGCCTGTATGCTAATGAAAATCATCAGGCACAATATTTTTACTATTTTCATGATTCTATTTGATTTGTAAATACCGATAATTCATCTTTTGTTGCCCGTTCGGGGTAACAGATGGTTTTTATATAACGCAAAAAGCCGCATATTGTGCGGCCTTTTGCTATTAATATATTGTTTATCAGGCTAATCAGATCATGCTTACGCTGCGGTTTACAAACTCGGTAAGTTCGGTGCCGGTTAATAAACCTTGCGATAGCAATGCCAGATCAAAGGCTTGCTTAGCCAGTTGCGATTGCTCGGCCGCGTCTTCGGTTTGTAAAATGCGGGTGATCAGTTTATGGTTACCGTTAACCACTACTTTGTAGTTATCGGGCATGTTGCCATAAAAGCCCATTCCGCCGCCCATAGCTGCCATATCTTTCATGCGGCGCATAAACTCATCCATGGTAACGGTTACCGGCAGCTCATCGGGGTTAAGGCTTTCCAGTTCCACCTTGAAGGCCGGTTTGTTGATGGCCGTATCAAAAATGGTTTTTACCTGTGCGCTTTGTTCTTCGGTAAGGATGTGTGCCGGAGCATCATCCTTCTTGATCAGCTTATCGGCTACATCAGCGTCAACGCGTTTTAACGACGTTTTTTCCAGCTTTTGCTCCAGGTGGCTGATGAAATGATTGTCAATGGGCGAATTCATCAGCAATACATCATAATCCTTTTTATTGGCCGACTGGATGAAAGCGTCCTGTTTATCCGGATCGTTAGTGTACAGATAAATAACTTGCCCATCCTTATCGGTTTGTACGGCTTGTATTTTTTCGCGGTACTCGTCCAGTGTAAAGTTTTTCTTTTCAGTATTGGTCAGCAGTACAAAATCTTTAGCTTTTTCATAAAACTTATCTTCGCTAATAATGCCGTATTTTACAAACAGGCCAATATCGCTCCATTTTTCCTCGTAACCCGGGCGATCGTTCTTAAACAATTCGGCCAGTTTATCTGCTACTTTTTTAGTAATGTAATTATTGATCTTTTTTACATTGCTATCGGCCTGCAGAAAGCTGCGCGATACATTAAGCGGAATATCCGGCGAATCGATCACACCGTGCAGCAGCATCAGGAATTCGGGTACAATATCTTTTACCTCGTCGGTAATAAATACCTGGCGCGAAAACAGTTTGATCTTATTCTTCTGTACCTCAAAATCATTCTTGAGTTTCGGGAAATACAGCACACCGGTCAGGTTGAACGGATAATCTACATTCAGATGGATCCAGAACAGCGGATCTTCGGAAAACGGATATAGTTCTTTATAAAAATTCAAATAATCCTCATCTTTCAATTCAGATGGGGCCTTAGTCCAGATAGGTGTAGTATTGTTGATAATATGGTCAACCTCAACGTCTTTTGTTTTTGGTTTACCTTCCGCGTCTTCACCATCAGGTTCCTGCTCGGTATCGGTACCGAATTTAATAGGCACAGGTAAAAATTTGGCATATTTATCCAATATGCCCTGTAGTTTATATTTATCTAAAAACTCTGCCGATTCGGCATTTACATGAAGTATAATATCGGTACCGCGTGTAGTGCGGCTGCCTTCGGTAATTTCAAATTCGGTGCTGCCGTCACATACCCAACGGGCAGCTTCAGCGCCATCCTGGTAGGACAGGGTTTGGATCTCCACCTCGTCGGCCACCATAAAAGCGGAGTAGAAACCTAAACCAAAGCGACCGATGATCTCATTGGCATCTTTAGCTTCCTTAAATTTCTCCATAAACTCGGTAGCGCCCGAGAAAGCGATCTGGTTAATATATTTCTTTATCTCGTCGGCCGTCATGCCCAAACCGTTATCGGATATGGTAATGGTTTTCGCCTTTTCATCAAAAGCTACTTCCACCTGCAGCTGACCCAACTCGCCGTTATACTGCCCCAATGACGCTAAACGCTTTATTTTCTGGGTAGCATCAACGGCGTTTGATACCAGTTCGCGCAGAAAGATCTCGTTATCAGAATACAGGAATTTTTTAATGATAGGGAAGATGTTTTCGGTGTGGATCGAAATGGTTCCTTTTTCTTGCATAATATTTAAGTGTTTAGAAATAAATTTGTAAATGTTATACAAGCTTATTATCAATACCTATTCCAAAGGGGGAGGTATTGTCAAATTGGCAGGCGCGAGTATTGATTCGTTAACCAACACGTCATTGTGAGGAGCGGAGCGACGTGACAATACCCGATATGCTAAGTCGCTCTACTTACCGGAGATTGCCACGCCTCCTTCGTCGGTAATGACGATAATTTAGCTGAATGAATAAGTAAATTTGGTGGAAATAGCGTAATTATTTTGAATAAATAAACTAATTTATTAGTTTTATGTAATGAAAACTTTATTATCTTTTATTGCAATTACAGGTTTGATATTAATCAGTTGCAACCATCCTAAGCCAAAAGCCACAAAGAACGCAATCATAATTTTGAAGCATTTAAAACCGGGGAAACATTGCTATATAGCGTTATTTAATAAGGACAGTGCAAGCATAAGCTTTACAATGACAGACCAGGGCCAAATAAAAGGGCAATTAAATATTAGTTACAATGCTGATACAGTAGCCTCGCACCAGCCAACCTCGGGCGAAATTACAGGTGAATTTAAAGGTGATACGCTGTTTGCAGATTACTATTTTACAAGCGGGAAAGAGCAATACATCAACCCGATTGCATTGTTGCTTAAAAAAGATACGCTTATTATGGGCCACGGTAAAATTTACTACTATTTGGGCCGTACTTATTTTGATAACAAAACACCGATCAGTTTTAATAATAGCAGGTTTCGTTTTATGCCTTCCGGTTGCAGGTAATAAACAGCTGATTATGAACTGGTTGCTAATTTGTTTTTCTCCTAATCTCTAATTAACTAATCACTAACTTATCTCACACCGCTGTATAAAACTCTTCCTTTTCAGACGTATGTATGCTAATCACGCCCGAAAGAGCCAGGTTAACCAGTATGCGCTGGGCGCTGCGCCGGCTTATGGTTAAAAGCTGGCAAAACTCCTGGATATTAATGCGGGTATGCTGCTCAAGGTACTCCAATAATGTTTTTTCATTGGCCGAATACTCGATCAATACACCTTGCTCATCTCCGGTCCGCTTTAATACGTCTACTACTATTTTGCTGGCCAGTACGCTTTTGTCCTTTACCCGTACATATACCCACCATTTACCATCTTCGGCCAGGGCATAATGCGGCTTTGTATCACTTTCGGCAATATTTACTACCAGCACTAATTTATCATCAACATAAATCTCCTCAAAAACAGGCTCCAGCAGGGGGCGTATATATTCTTGCGCTGTTTTGGTGATCATATATTTTTCTTCCTCCTCGAATTTTACGCCGGTTATCGTACCATCATCGGCCACGCCTATTAAAAGCCGCCCTCCCTTATTATTGGCAAAAGCCACCATGGTTTTGGCTATTTTTTCGTGGCGGGTAATTGTTTTTTTGAAATCGAGCGTAACACCTTCACCCTCAAATATCAGCTTTTTGATATTCATCCGTTATTCCTCCTTGTTGTTTTTGATGGCATGAGGTGTAATAATTTCCATCCACCTTTCGGGCTTGGTTATTACGGTGAATCCAAATTGCGCGTATAGCCCATGCGCATCAGCTGTGCCTAATAACCACCGGCGCAAGCCCTGCAGGTCCGGATGCGCGCGAACAGTTTGGATCAGCCATTTTGATAGGCCGTTTCCCCGGTAGGCGGGCAAAATAAAAACATCGCAAAGGTAGGCAAAAATAGCCTTATCGGTAATTACACGGGCCAGGCCAACTTGTTCCTGGTTATGATAAACACCAAAACAAAGCGAATTACTAAGCGCGGCGCGCAATTTTTCGGGAGGGATGCCCTTTGACCAATAGGAGTCCTGATCCAGGAACTTGTAGATCATTTCAAAATTAAGCAAGGCTTGGTCGGTAGAGATATAGAACCCTTTTTTCGCAAATGCCTCGTCGTTCATTATCACTTTCATTTGTTCTCCCTGTTATCCAATTTTAAGTTCCGCACATATAATTCAACCTGTACGCTAACACAGGCTTCGCCACAGGCATCAAACATTTCTATTAAGAAGGTTTTAATATATTTTCCTTCGGTATTAAGTATTTGCTCAGCTTCGCTGACCGTGCTGTCATCAATATTAATTGTAAAATGCAGATCGGTATTACCCGGTTTTAAATAATTAATCTGGGCCGATTTTAACCATACTATTATTTTATACCCTTTACGGGTGAGTATTTGCTGAAACAGGATAGGATAAAACGGATCGGCAGCGGCAAATAAGGTTCCGCCAAAAATTGAGCGGTTATAATTTTTATTAAACAGGCTTTTCTTTATCCTTACGGCTACCCCTCTGAAATCTTTTTTAAAGCCAATTACCCATATCCGTTGAAAAAAGAGCGGGGGATAAAAACGAATAAGCCATTTTAGACCATTCTCTGAGATAACCATAATGGCTAAATATCATAAAAAACAAAGAAAATCCCAAGGGTAATGATAAAGAAAGTGTCAATAAACCAGGGCAGATATGTTTGCCTATTTTAATAATCGGTTATATCAACAACCTTATTTTATAACCTTTGTTAAGGTACTATGCAGTTCGATAACGTTTAAGTTATACAGCATCTTCAAAAAAATTAAACAAAATGCCGATTAGTTGCTTTTTATGTATAGTATTTAACTGAAAAATAATATCTTACAACAAAATCTATGAAAAAGCACCTATTGAGTTCCGCCCTGATGGCGACAATTATCGGTTCAATTGCAGCGGGCTGCAGTTCCCAGAAATCTGCCAGTAGCAGTTCAGACAGTACAACTACAGATTCGACAACCATGAGTGCACCGGCAACTATGGATAGCACAAACAGCATGCCTGCCGATACAGCTAAAATGGATACCACTATGGCTCCAAAAATGTAGCTTTTTTAAATTAACAACAGGCTGGCATCGCCGGCCTGTTGTTAATTGATATTTACTTTAACGTAGCGCGTCAAAGCTATATTTGGCAACACTCCAAAATTCGTCCAACGCAATAATCCGCGATTTAAAAAAGCCGATCAGTTTTGGCCAGTCCTCCCTGTTAAAAATACTGGTATTATCCAGTTCAGTATAAATCCGGCTCGTAATTTTCCCATCATTATCAATGTAGTGCAATTGCCAGTTCCACTCTTCCTTTAATTGCGCATGCAACATGGTCTTAAGTTCTTTAAACTGTTCAAAAAATAGCTCCTGTATGCCAATATCGTAGTGGGCGATCTCAATGGCTATCCTTGCCTTCCTGTTTTCGGCTTCCATTTTAAAGTACACGTGCTTTATCGCGGTTTTATAATTGATCCAGTTTACCTTTTCGCCATCGGCAGATAACCGCGGACGGATATACTGGCCAAAGGTTGTCCAAAACTGCTGCCGTAATTGGGAAGCCTCCGCTTTTGAAAACATGCTGCAATAATAACAGATTAAGCCTGAATTGATTATAATTACAAAAAATTAACCTGAATTCACTGACCATGAAAATATTAACCCGTCCTGCCATACTGTTGTGTGCTGTAATTTTTATTGCCCCCCAATTACACGCGCAGATTAAGCCGCTGTTTGATACTACAGCCAAAGCTCAGCTTATCTCCAAACAATTCGCGTTTACCGAAGGGCCCGCGGTTGATAAGCAGGGGAATATATTTTTTACCGATCAGCCTGATAATAAAATTTGGGAGTACGATACAAAAGGACAATTATCTGTTTTTTTAGATAAGGCGGGCCGTTCAAACGGGATGTATTTTGATAAAAAAGGCAACCTTATCAGTTGTGCCGATGAGCTGGACCAGCTTTGGTCTATCGATAAAAAAGGGAAAGTTACCATATTGGTTAAGGATTTTGGCGGGCATCGCTTAAACGGGCCTAACGACGTTTGGGTAAATAACAATACCGAAGGCATATACTTTACCGATCCTTACTATCAGCGCGATTACTGGGACAGGAAAAAATCGGATCTGGACGGGCAGAAAGTGTATTATATGGCCAAAGGCGGTCGGCCCGTAATAGTAGAAGACCAGCTCAAACAGCCGAACGGCATAGTAGGCACGCCTGACGGCAAATTTTTATACGTGGCTGATTTGCGCGCCAATAAAACTTACAAATACAGCATTGCAGCCGATGGCAGCTTAAAGGACAGGCAGCCGCTGATCAACCAGGGGTCGGACGGCATGACCATTGATGCCGAGGGTAATATCTACCTCTGCGGCAGGGGAGTAACTGTTTACAATCCTGAGGGTAAAAGGATTGCTCATATTGATATTCCAGAGCCCTGGACAGCCAATATCTGTTTTGGCGGTAAAGACAAAAAGCTGCTGTTCATAACGGCATCAACCGCTATTTATACCATGCCGATGTATGTGAAAGGAGTAGAGTAAATAGAGATATAGAAATAAAAATAAAAGAACGTCATTGCTGTGAGGAGCGGAGCGACCTGGACAACCGACCGAAGGGAGCTCATTAATGCCTTTGAAACAAACACAACATTAATAATCCCCGGCTTTACTTATCCGACCAGTATCCCGAAGATTGCCACGCTATGCAATGACGTTATGTAGTCATTTACCTTACATCTCATCCAGTTCAATACTTTCCCAGGTTTGTTTGCGATAGTAATGCAGCATTAGCCAGGTAAGCAAAGCCGCCGGAATAATCATTATCCATATTACCAATTCGTGTTTGGCTAACAGGTAATGCCCGTAACCTAAACATCCGATAACCGTTGGTATAATTAGCGACATGATCATTTTACCGCCGGCTTGTTTCGTTGATATAGGGCGCGAGAAGGGCAGGCCTTTAACCATTAATAAAGCCAGTAACATACCGCAGGCCGTACAAATTAAAAATGCCAGTATAGCGTCGTTAATTACCCCGGGGCCCCATATAAATGTCATCGCGATAGTTAAAAGCGCACAGTAGGGCAAAAAGTAAAACGCGATGATAGCCTTATACATACCCGAAAGTATTTTGCCTGGCCGGTTTATCGGTAAAGCATAATATACCCACGCCGCTTTATATTTTTCGGATTGCGCAATGTTGGAAAGGATACTGGATAATATCATAGTACTTAAATAGACCAGAAACAGGTAACTGAATCCATTTTGTAACTGATTGAATTTTTGGCCGATGCTGCCGCCCCGTGTATTCAGGGCGAAATACAAAAAGTAAATAAGCACAAAAGCGAAAGAGGGGTACACCTTTACTTTAAACTCCCTGGTACGGGCAGCCAGTTTCCAGGTTATGCGGAAACCGGCGTTCTCGATAGGATCGGAGGCAATAAAATCAGATATCCGGTCCCTTATGTCAAGCTTTTGACTTTTGGCAGCGGTTTTAGCCGTATTGTTATTGCCATCAGAGATAGCCAGTTCGGCCAGGCTCCTGTTAAAACCCGGTGCCAGCACTTTAGCCACAAGCCATAAACCTATAAGCGGCAGGGTAAAGCCAATAATGGCCAGTAAACTGGTAATCATACTTGCCTGATGCGCATGTATAAGTACCCCGTTAAGCGCGGCTATCCATACCGGGGGTAAAATATAGGCCCACCAATGCGTAAGCAAATCAATATGCATCAAAGCCGACATGTTAATTAGCCGGGGCAGCATATAGGCGGCAAAAATAAGCGAGGAAAACACAACCTGGAAATAACTGATAGCGTCCTTGAATTTTTGCGGACTAACTGATTTCATGAGTAACAGATAGATCATGTTTACAAACAAAATGCACAAAAAAGTAGCTTCGATGATCTGTACCAGGAACAATAGGGAGGCGAAAACCGATTTATCAATAAATCCAATCATGATAATGCCTGGCAATCCCTGTATCAAAGCAAGTCGTAATACATAAATAGTGATATGCAGTATGCGCGATACGGCTATGGTTCGGTCATCAACGGGGCGTGGCAATAAAATAAACTGATCGCGTGTATCAATCAATACGGTGGTAAAATCAGAAATGAGGGTAAGCGACATCAATACCATAAAAATGGTAAAATAAAGGCTCTGTCCTAACAGCGGCGCGCGATTCAAAAGCAACAGCAAGCTAATAAAAAAACCCATCAGCAGCGCGAAAACGCCAATCAGCCACTGGCTTTTCACACTTGATTGATCGGCCACGGCTGATCGCTTTCGCGCGGCGAACATGGCTTTGGGCCGGCGGTTGTCCATCAATAGCTTAACCCGCAATATCTCGTTCAGCTGATGAATATTTACACCGGCTTTTTCAAGCATCGGGTAAAAAACTATTAACAGGCGTAAAAACACCTTATCTATAAAAGCGTCCATCAGTCAAATGCGTTTATAATGGCGTCGGCTTCATTGCCTGAATCTTCCCGGCCGGTCAGTTTTGAAAAAATGCGCTCAAGGCTATCGCTATGATTTTGTTTTAACGATTCAAAAGTGCCGTCGGCAATAATTTCGCCCTGGTTAATAAGCAGTATGCGGTCTGATACTTTTTCAACCACATCCATCATGTGCGAACAATAAAAAATAGTTTTCCCTTCTTTTGAAAGACGCAGTATAAGTTCTTTGATCATGATCACCGCGTTGGCATCCAGGCCCGAGAGTGGTTCATCCAGCACAATAATCTTAGGATTATGGATAATACCTGATATTAGGAGCACCTTTTGTTTCATCCCCTTTGAAAATGTATCCATTCGGTCATTTAAATTAGCTGCCAGCCCAAAGGCGGTAAGTAATTTATGGGCGCGTTCATGCAATACATTTTCCTCCATCTCATACAGCTTACCTATAAAATCAAGGTATTCAATTGGCGTAAGTACGTCATAGATCTCGGCGTTTTCAGGTACGTAACCAATTAGCTTTTTAATTTCCAGCGGGTTGTTACTCATGCTAAGGCCGTCAACAATTACTTCGCCCTTAAAATCGGGGATCAGGCCGGTCAATATCTTTACCGTAGTCGACTTTCCCGCGCCGTTAGGGCCTATATAGCCAATTACCTGGCCCGGGTAAATATCAAGGGTAAGATGCTTTAGTACCAGTTTTGATCCGTACGATTTGGATAGGCTTTTAATCTGGATAAGAGGTGTATGGTCCATTATAATTATAAGGTTATTTGTTGGTTAAGATAATCAAACATATTGCTAATTTTTGTGTATATCTTAATTATCGTGTGTTTGATATAATGTGGTGTAACGCGGTATTATGCTTTGATAACTAAGTTTAGTGCTTAGTTACAAAAATGTTCATAAATTTATTATTCCTGATTAAACCACGCCTTTGATATATTGTCCTATCATTATTGTTGTCCTGACATAAAACCCCAAATTATGAATACCCCGCTCAAGTATCTTTTTGGATTATTGCTCCCCTTTACAGGGATCATTGTATTATCGTCATTCTTTTCGGGAAGGCATGTGATTGGTTCAAAACCACATTATACCTTCCCTTATAAACAGGCCGGGCTAACGGAACGGCAGGCCGCGGCGCATTTGCTCAGCCGTTTTACCTACGGCCCTACACCGGGGCAAATTGATGCTGTAGTTAAAATGGGACTGGAAAAGTGGTTCGATCAGCAATTGGAAGGCTCGCTGCCCGATGATTCCCTTTATAAAATGCTTGATAATTTCGACGCGTTGAAACTCAGTAATGCCCAGATAGCTAAAAGATTTCCCAAAAATGGCGTCGTTTTACGTATGGCTGTAAATGATGGCGTTATAGATAAAGATTCGGTTAACAAAGGCGACCGGAAGAACTACCGGGCGATGTTGCAAAAATATATGCAGCAAAAAGGGCTTCAGCCCCAACAGGAATTATTAAGGCAATTTTATAATCAGAAGGTGTTGCGAGCGGCTTATAGTAACAATCAACTACGCGAAGTACTCACTGATTTTTGGCTAAATCATTTTAATGTATCCACTACAAAAAACGACTGTTCCGAATTTATTCCGGACTATGAGCGCGATGTAATACGCCCCAACGTAACTGCCAAATTTGGCGATCTGCTGCTGGCAACCGCGAAATCGCCGGCTATGTTATATTATTTAGATAATTTTTCAAGTTCGGGCGCTAACAATAATCAAAACAGGCCGGCGGCACGCAGAAGGCTTGCGGTTTTGCAGGATCAGATGGTTGCCAACCCGCAAATGGCCGCTGCTGCCCAACAAGTGCCAAAAGCCCGTAAAGCACAGGGTCTTAATGAAAACTATGCCCGCGAAGTAATGGAACTGCATACCTTAGGGGTTGATGGCGGTTATATCCAGCAGGATGTAACCCAGGCTGCCCGGGTGCTAACAGGTTGGACAGTGGCCCCGATGGGCGCTTATGGCGCTAATGCCAGGCAGATGGGTGGTATGATGACTGCTAATGCCGGGCTGAACAGGGTAAAGGCCAACGACAATATCATTGAAGGCGACTTTATGTTTGCAGCAAACCGGCATGATAAAGGCGAAAAAACAGTATTGGGCAAGCACTTTGGCCCGAATGGCGGTTATCAGGAAGGAGTAGACCTGTTGGAGATGCTGGCCCATCACCCGTCGACCGCTAAATTCATTACTAAGAAAATAGCTGTGCGTTTTGTGAGCGATACACCGCCTCAAACCCTGCTGGATAAAATGGCGAAGACCTTTACCCAAAAAGACGGCGATATTAAAGAAGTGCTCATTACAATGGTTACCGCTCCCGAATTCTGGAGCGCAGCTTCGGTAAGAGAGAAAACAAAATCGCCTTTTGAATTGGTAATAAGTTCGGTGCGCAGCTTACACGCGCAAATAGATCAGCCCATCCAGTTATACAACTGGGCCAACAAAATGGGGCAGAAGATATATGCCTATCAGGCCCCAACCGGTTTTCCCGATAAGGGACAATACTGGATAAACACCGGGGCGTTATTGAGCCGGATGAATTTTGGTTTGGCCCTGGCTTCGGAGCGGATTCCGGGTGTGAAAATAGACCTGGCAGCGCTTAATGATCATCACGAACCGGAAAGTGCTACAGCCGCGCTGGTTACTTATAGCAAGCTGATTATGCCCGAGCGCGATCTTACTTCTACCATAAAGCAGCTGTCACCGGTTTTAAGCGATCCGGAACTTAGCACAAAGGTGGATAAGGCGGCTTCAAAAGTAGCCCCTGTTGCCGTGCCTGATGCGGCAGATGACCAGGGCATGATGATGGCCAATGCAGGCAGCGCAACCAAACCTGTACAAAGAAATCCGGGCCGTAAGGGCAACAAGCTGGCGCAGGTACAGGGCAATAACGCGATGTTAGCGCAGGTAGTTGGTGTTATAGTCGGGTCGCCTGAATTTCAAAGAAGATAATTTACCCTATTAAAATAATATATCATGGTATCAAGAAGAGGTTTCTTAAAATCAGGTGGATTGGCCCTGTTTGGGGTTGGCCTGATGGGCGGTATCCCTGCGTTTTTAGCTGAGGCAGCCGCGAGCAACAAATTTGCAGCGCCTTATAAAAAGAAGAAGATCATGGTCTGCATCTTTCAACGTGGCGCTATGGACGGCTTAATGGCCGTTACACCGTTTACGGACGAAAATTTACAAGCGGCCCGCCCTAACTTGTTTTTATCGGCAGCCAAAGCCGGGCCTAAAAAATCGTTGATAGACCTGGACGGGCGTTTTGGCCTTCACCCTTCTATGGCTGCTTTTGAGCCTTTATTTAAGGATAAGCGCCTGGCTATAGTACAGGGCATAGGCTCGCCCAATAATACCCGCTCGCATTTTGACGCGCAGGATTATATGGAAGCCGGTACGCCGTTTAACAAAGGTACCGCCAGCGGCTGGCTTAACCGGGCCGTCGGTTTACTGGGGCACGATGCAGCTTCGCCCGCCACACCTTTCCAGGCGGTAAGCTTAACTTCCTCATTACCGAGATCATTTTACGGCGACAACCCATCGATGGCGATCAGTAACCTGCAGGATTTCGCCATACAGATGCGCGGTAACCCAAGCGGAGCCAACATGGCCGCCAAAAGTTTCGAGGACCTGTACAGCCAAACCACCTCCAGCTTATTAAAGGAAACCGGTAAAGAAAGTTTTGAAGCGGTGAAATTGCTGCAAAAAACCGATGTCCGTAATTATCGCCCGGCAAATAACGCGATATATCCTAACAGCCCGTTAGGTAACTCGTTGAAACAGATAGCCCAGTTAATTAAAATGGATGTTGGATTGGAAATAGCCTTCACCGAATCAAACGGTTGGGATACCCACTTTAACCAGGGTAGCGATAATGGCATATTTGCCCGTAATGTTAATGATCTGAGCAATTCAATCGCCGCCTTCTGGAACGATATTGATGCTTACCAGGATGATGTAAACGTAATGACCATGACTGAGTTTGGCCGTACCGTACATCAGAACGGTACAGGTGGAACAGACCACGGGCGCGGATCGTGCAACTTTATTTTAGGTAATGATGTAAATGGTGGTATTGTACACGGCAATATGAAACCGCTGAGTGTTGACAACCTGGAAGACGGCCGCGATTTGGCCGTAACTACCGATTTCCGCAGCGTTTTCAGTGAGGTAGCCGATAAGCACCTGAAATTGAATAACGACCATGTGTTATTTCCTGATTGGAGCGGCAATAAGATAGGGGTGATGAGGGGATAATAAACGTCATTGAGGAATGAAACAACGTGGCAATCCCCCTCTTGCACATTCGCTCCGCAAGTTAGGGATTGCCACGCTTACGCTCGCAATGACGAAATCTTGAAAATGACGCTATTTTACAATAAGTAACTCAAGCCCTTTTCGGCAATTGTAACCGTGTAGCCATCCATCTCTAAACTATCGGCCATAGCCTGCATGCTGTTTAGCTCGCCATGCACCAGGAAAACATTTTTCAGGGTCGATTTATTTTGCTGCTTTACGGTATTGGTCAGATCGTCATGATCGCCGTGAGCACTCAGTACATCGGTTTGTTTAATAGTGGCGTATACAGCCAGTTCGCGGTCTTTAATATGTACAATAGAGTCGCCTCGAAGTAAGCGGTGCCCTAATGTCCCTTTGGCGCAATAACCGATGAAAAGGATAGTGCAATAGTAATTCTGGATATTATAAAAGAGGTGATCCTGGATCCGGCCACCTTCCAGCATGCCTGCCGAGGAGATGATGATACAAGGTTCAATGTAATTGCTGATCTGCTTGCTTTCCTTTATGTTTTCGATGTAAGTCAGGTTCTCAAATTCAAACTCATCGCCCTGGTGATTATAAAAATCCTGTGCCTCGGCATTTACCAGGTGATGATGCTTGCGATAAATAGCGGTTGAGCGTGTAGCCATCGGGCTATCCACAAATACCTGGACCGGCGGCAGCAAACCCTGACTGAATATTTTATTCAGCGTAAATACCAGCGATTGTGTGCGCCCAATGCTAAAAGCCGGAATAATTAAACGTCCCGGTTCTTTGATACAAGCCTTTTCAATCACCTCTATCAATACTTCGTCCACCGTTTTGCCTTTGGTATGCTGGCGGCCACCATAAGTAGACTCACTGACTAAATAGTCAACCGGAGGTAAAGCCTCCGGGTCGTTTAAAACGGGATACCCTTTACGGCCTATGTCGCCGGTAAAAGCAATGCTTTTTTCAATTCCCTCATCATTTATTTTTAATACAGCCGCCGCGGCACCTAATAAATGACCGACAGGCACAAAAATAAGTTCAATATCGCCATTCAGCCGGAAGGGTTTATTAAAACCGATGGTTACAAAACGTTCCACCGTATCCATCACATGCTTATGCAGATACAGTGGCTGGCGGTTGGCTCCATGCCTGCCTTTGCTGTGCTTGCGGCTCTTTTCCTGCTTACTCATAAATACGTTTACCGAATCAAAAAGCAATAGCTCGGTAAGGTCGGCAGTGGGTGGGGTGCACAATATTTGTCCCTCGTAGCCCATACGTACTAACGTAGGCAGGTTTCCCGAATGGTCGATATGAGCGTGCGTTAAGATCACTACATCAATATCGGCCGGGTTAAAAGGAAAGTCTTCGTTTGATTGCAGGCTGCGTTCTTTATCGTAATCCAGTCCGCAGTCTATTAAAATTTTATATTGGCCTACCTGCAGCAGGTGCATACTACCTGTAACCTGCTGTGCCGCGCCTTGTATGGTTAATTTCATTTAATCTGTTTTACGTATGCGCCATTGCGTATCACGTTTATAATCGCTCTGTTGTTTGTTAATTTATCTGCCGTGCATCTCGGCTTTGCGTTTTTTGGAAAGGAATATAATAAGGGAAATAAACAATACAAGGACGATGATGAACCATGTTCTGTTTGTCGAATAGGCATGTTTCTTTTCCTGATCGGCCTGCTTTTTTATTTGGTCAATCTGATTGCGCAGCTTGTTGATAGTAGCCATGTAGGCCACTACATCATTTTCCACCTGGTTGGAGTGTGTTTGAACCTGTGTTTGCTGATAGACCCGAAAATCAAGCAATATTTTTAGCTGTTTGAATATCTCGTTATCAGTTTTCACAATATCCATTAAAATATCGTTGGAGCGCCTGATATCCTTTTTGGTTTGCAGGCCGAATATCCCGGTATGTTTACTCAGGCTCTCGTCATATTGCGCAAATTTTTGCCGGCGCTGATCCAGCATTTTATTAATTGTTTTACGCTGCAGCTCGTACGCCAGCGAATCGGGATTGGATTCGGCCCGGGCGACGATGGTCGTAATACTTAGTAATAGATAAATAACAATTTTTTTCATGGTATACAATTACTGGAAATCGATGATCACGCTATCGCCCAGATTTAAGCCCAGCAGGCCGCTGGCATTCCCTTTGTTAATGGCAATCTCCAAATGATCGCTAATACCAAAAAGGCATAATTTTTCGCCCTCGGGTACTTCATTATAAAACCAGCTAAGCTGGGTAATAGTTTCATTACGTTTAAAATACAAAATAAAACGCCGTCCCTGCTGTATCCGGATAAAAAACTCTTTGGTGATATTGGTAATCACGTTCTGGAACGAATCGATATAGATCACCACACCTTTGATCAGGTTTTTTTCTATAACGGGCTGCAGGTTCATCTTTTTTTGTACGGTATTAACCGGCACGCCTATATCGGTCAGTTTGCCGCCCTGTGCCAGGTGGCAGGCCGCCCGCACAAAAATATCCGTAAGTGGAAAGTGAAGAAATTTCAGATCCTGCATAATGGTAATCTCCACCATCTCGTCGGGGTCTTCATTAAACATGAGCGAGAAGATGCCATTATCAGACCCAACAAAGTAATGGTTGCGATGTTTAACAGCCAGGTATTTGGTATCGGTATTGTAAACGGTATCAATACCAATCAGGTGTACGGTTTGCTCCGGAAAATAATAAAAACTATTCTTTAAAATAAAGGCGGCCTGTTGTATATTAAAGGCCTGAACGGAGTGCGTAATGTCAATAATATTAACTGTCGGCAATATTTTCAGGATACTGCCTTTTAGCGCAGCCTGGTAAATATCTTTATCGCCAAGGTCAGTAGTTAATGTAATTATTGCCATTAATATAATAATATTTATTGCTAATCTTGTACAAGCGTTTTCGCTACAAATATTCAATTTTTTAATCAGAAAAAATCTGTAACTATAAAAATCAATTCTGTTGAACGAACTAAAACTATCAATTGAACATATTAACCCCGCCGTATTGTGGGGGCCGAATAATGATCATTTCGAGATCATTAAAAAACAATATCCAAAGTTAAAAATTGTAGCCCGCGGCAGCGATGTGAAGATACTGGGCGGTGAGCAGGAGTTGACAGCTTTCCAGGATAAATTTCAACAGCTTGTGGATCATGTAGATAAATTTGAATCGCTGAGCAGTATTGATGTGGAACGCATTTTAGGTGCCAAACCAAGGCCCGCAAATGAGGCGGCTGCAGAAACCGCCCCTGATAAATCAACCACCGGCGAAGTGATTGTATTTGGGCCAAACGGCATTATGGTTAAAGCGCGCACGGCCAACCAGCGCCGTATGGTTGATAGTATATCCAAAAACGATATTCTGTTTGCTATAGGCCCCGCGGGTACCGGTAAAACCTACACAGCAGTAGCATTAGCGGTAAGGGCGCTTAAAAATAAAGAGATCAAACGCATTATATTGACCCGACCGGCGGTAGAAGCAGGGGAGAACCTGGGCTTTTTACCGGGCGATCTGAAAGAAAAGATTGACCCGTACCTGCGCCCATTGTATGACGCGCTGGACGATATGATACCGGCAGATAAGCTAAAAGTTTACCTTGAAAACCGTACCATTGAAATTGCACCACTGGCATTTATGCGTGGCCGTACGCTGGATAACTGCTTTGTAATACTGGACGAAGCCCAGAATGCTACCGATATGCAATTAAAAATGTTCCTGACCCGTATGGGGCCGTCGGCTAAGTTTATTGTTACGGGCGATGTTACGCAGATTGATTTACCTAAAAAACAACAATCGGGCCTGTTTACCGCTTTACGGATTTTAACAGACATTAAAGGAATAGACATTATATACCTCACCGGCGAGGACGTAGTGCGCCACAAACTGGTTAGGCGCATACTGGAAGCCTACGGGGATATACAATAGTTAGTGATTAGAGATTAGTTGATTAGAGATTAGGTTTCGAAAGAGCAAATTGTTAAAAGCCTGATCTTTAATTAACTAATCTCTAATCAACTAATCTCTAATTACTTGAGCATGAATGCGATTAAAGAAACAAATTTCAATTTTGCCGGGCAAACCGGTTTTTATAAAGGTAAGGTGCGCGATGTTTATACCATTCAGGATCAGTTCCTGGTGATGGTGGTTTCGGACCGTATCTCGGCTTTTGATGTGGTACTGCCTGAAGCAATTCCCTATAAAGGACAGGTTTTAAACCAGATAGCGGCCAGGTTTTTAAAGGCCACCGCCGATATTGTTCCCAACTGGGTATTGAGCGTTCCAGATCCGAGTGTAACCATCGGTCGTATTTGCGAACCTTTTAAGGTGGAAATGGTGATACGCGGCTACCTGGCCGGCCATGCCTGGCGCGAATACAGCGCCGGTAAAAGGCAGGTTTGCGGGGTAGCATTACCCGAGGGGCTAAAAGAGAACGATAAACTTCCCGAACCTATTATAACACCAACAACCAAAGCAGCTGTGGGGCACGATGAGGATATTTCCAGGGAAGATATTTTAGCCCGGGGCATTGTGTCGGCAGTTGATTATGAGCAGCTTGAAAAATACACCCGCGCCGTTTTTGCACGGGGTACCGAAATAGCTGCCCAGCGCGGATTGATATTAGTGGATACCAAATATGAATTTGGTAAAGCCGACGGTACCATTTATCTGATTGATGAGATCCACACCCCCGATTCGTCCCGGTACTTTTACAGCGCGGGTTATGAGGAAAGGCAGCAGAGCGGCGAGCCACAAAAACAGCTTTCGAAAGAGTTTGTAAGGAAATGGCTTATTGAAAATGGCTTTCAGGGTAAGGACGGACAAGTGGTGCCTGAAATGACACCTGAAATTATTGATTCGATATCTGGAAGGTACATTGAACTGTATGAACAGATAACAGGCGAGCAATTTGTTAAGGCTCCGCAGGGAGATGTGTTAAAACGAGTGGAAGCGGCTGTTGCCGAAACGCTGGCAAGGCTATAGTTTATCAATAAAATTAATTATATCTTAGCTTTTTAAATTAGTACTACTATAAAATGAAATTTACTGTTGATAAACATGAGAAATATGTTTTGTTGAAACTGAATGAATCGAAGATCAATTCATTGGTTACACCACAACTAAAATCTGAACTGATATTGATTAACGCGGAGGGGCAAAGGAACATTGTACTTGATCTGTCACAGGTTAAATTTGCCGACTCATCTGGCCTTAGCAGTTTGCTGGTAGGCCATCGCCTGTGTAAAAATGCTGAAGGAACATTCATAATGGCGGGTTTAAACGATGCCGTTTCCCGCCTGGTAACTATTTCGCAACTGGATACTGTTTTAACCATAGTGCCAACTGTTGATGAAGCTATCGATTTGATTTTTATGGATGAAATTGAAAAAGAGTTAAAAAAAGAAGCAAAATAGGCTGATGATTGTTAAACGTTCATGAAGTTCGAAGTAACTATACTTGGAAGCAGTTCAGCAACACCTATTTTCAACAGAAACCCCACAGCACAGGCGCTAAATATTAATGAGCGCCTGTACTTAATTGACTGCGGCGAGGGCACACAACAACAATTGCTTCGTTTTGATATCAAAGCCAGCCGTATTGATCATATCTTTATCAGCCATTTGCATGGCGATCATTACCTGGGCCTTATCGGGCTTTTATCCTCCCTGCACCTTAACGGACGTACAAAGACGCTGTATCTTTTTTGCCCGGAGCCATTAAAGGAAATTATTGATCTGCAGTTTAAATATTCGGAAACCATTATTCAATATCCTATTGAATATGTTTTTACCAATCCAACCACGCCAGTTATACTGGTAGATAACCAGGATATTATTATTGAAAGTATCCCGCTTAGCCATCGCATAGCCTGTACGGGCTTCCTGTTCAGGCAAAAAAAGCGCTTACGAAAACTGGTTAAGGAAAAGGTAGAGCAGATCAATATCCCGGTAGAGTACTATTCCAGGCTTAAAAAAGGGGAGGACTATGTTAACGACGATGGTAAGGTATATAAAAATGAAACCCTGACTACCGACTCCGAACTCCCCCGTATTTATGCCTACTGCTCGGATACTATTTATAACGAAAGCTATTTTAAGCAGATAGCTAACGCCGATCTGCTATATCACGAGGCTACTTTTTTAAACAATATGCTGGACAGGGCTAACGAAACCTACCATACCACCGCCCTGCAGGCAGCGGAAATAGCGGTTAAAACTAATACACAAAAATTGCTGATAGGTCATTTCTCCGCCCGTTATAAAACACTTAACGAACTCCTGGACGAAGCCCGCAGTATATTCCCCGAAACAGAGCTGGCTATTGAAGGGAAGACTTTTGTTATTTAGTAAAAAAAATTGTCATTGCGGGCCGACGAAGGAGGCGTGGCAATCTCGTAGTTGGTAGATCAAACTACGAGATTGCCACGTCGCTCCGCTCCTCGCAATGACACGCTTTTTAAGTTAATTAATCCTTCTTTCCGCCAAATACCGAGAAGCTTACGTAGCGTTTAGGATGGGCTTTCAAATCAATAAACAGGCTATTAAGATTATTGGAGGCTTCCGTTAGGTTCTTATACATCTGATCGTCGTTAAGCAGCAGGCCCAGGGTACCTTTGTTGCTGTTTGCCTTGGCCATCAGGTTCTGCAAATCCGCTACCGCCTTGTTGGCATTATCCAGTGTTTGCTTAATATTCGCAGCTGCAATATCATTGCTTACCTGTTTAAAATTACCGGTAACCGTATTCATATTATTAACGGTTGTATTTAAGCCTGCCGACGCGGTTTCGGCATTAGCGAGTATGTTATTGATATGTGTAGTTTGCGAGCCAATCAGGTTATCTATTTTTTTGGTAGTGCCTTCCAAGGTTTGTAATGAATTGGCGATGCTGGCAAAGCTGCGGTCAACATTTCTTTGAAACTCCGGGTTCAGGATCTTATTAATGGCAGCCAATGATGAATCTACTTTACTGATCAGCAGTTCCGCCTTCTTTTGAATAGGCTGAAGGCTTTCGGCCAGGCTACCCTGAATATCCGCGCGTAAAGTATCTTTGTTTTCGGCAAGTTCCTTGCTGTTACCCAGTTCAAAATCAATGGCCTTGCTACCCAGCAAGTCAGTACTTTCTAATTTGGCCAGGGTATTGGCGGGAATATCATATTGAGGTTCAATTTTAAACTCAACTATGGTACGCCCGTCGGGCTGTAGTTCCATTTTTGATACGCGCCCTATCTGGAACCCGTTTACCAGTACCGGTTTGGATATAGAGAGCCCCTCAACACTCCGGTAAACAGCATAATATTTATTCGATCTGGAAAAAACGTCATTCCCACGCAGGTAACTGTAACCTATAATTAATATAGCTATGCTTACTGCCGTTAATGCGCCGATTTTGGTTTCGTTAGATATTTTCAAAACTTTGTTTGATTAAGTTAATTTAGTCAGTTAGCATCTGATGCTCCTGTTTGTTCAACCTCATTCTTGTAACTTTTTAAAGCCCGTACAATGGAAGCGACAATTTCGTTCTGGCCATCTTCGGAATTCAAATATTTTTCTTCTTCCGGATTGTTGATATACCCCATTTCTATTAATACAGCAGGCATTCCGCTGCGGGCTAAAACCAATACGCTTTGTTCCCTTACGCCTTCGCTTTTACGGCCGTCGGTATTTACAAACTCATCATTCACTAAATTCGCAAAATGCAAACTTTGTTTTCGATATTTATCTTTAAATGCATTTAACAGGATAATTGAAGCCGGGTCGGTAGGGTTAACGTCCGCATCTTCTTTGTAATTTTTATCTTCAAACTCGTTTTCCCTAATGGCGGCTTCCTGTTCGCCCACCCTGCGGTAGATATAAACCAATATCAATACGCCCTTTCCCGAACGATCGGGCACCCGTACTCTTCTGCCGCGCGAATTGCGCACTACCTTGTCAGCCAATGAATTGCAATGCAGCGAAATAAATAGCTGCCCCTTGTTTTCGTTGGCTATATCCGATCGTTTTTGCCATAGCACATCATTGTCATCTGTGCGGGTCATCACTACATTTATTTCAGGTATTTCTTTTTGTATAGCGGCCCGCAATTTAAAGGCCACCGCGAGCGTTACTTTACTTTCCTGCGAATATTCGCCTGAGGCTCCTCTCCAGGTTCCGTTGGCCATGCGGCCGTGTCCCGCGTCAACAACAACCGTTTTTAACTTATAACCGGTGGCGGTAGTAGTATCTTTTGGAGCGATATTAGGGAATGTGAAGGAGAAAAGCGATAACGAAACTAATGATAACGATAAACCACAAATCAATCTTTCCAATGCTTTATTTTTCATTATTTTTGAGCGCTGTTAACCATATATGCAAAAATAGTATTCATAATCGATTTTGAAATTTATACGACTTTT
>Ga0164242_10000564_pt1 | contig 44755 bp, 43 predicted proteins | sample OricomgcompostMG_FD_108783 | JGI IMG/M metagenome (GOLD analysis project Ga0164242, IMG submission 108783) | Miracle-Growth compost microbial communities from Emeryville, California, USA - Original compost - Miracle growth compost (MG) ... | reverse complement strand
GGCCCTTGTAGACCGTGACGCCGGCGCACAGGATGGGCGCGATCTCGACGAAGTCCGCGTTCGGCGGCAGCAGGCCGACGTAGCCCGGGTCGGCCAGCACGTATTCGGCGTAGCCGCCGTTGACGCTGTAGCCGGTCATCTGCTGGTGGTCGCACAGCGTCTCCCAGCCGGTGATGCAGTATTCGCAGTGGCCGCAGGCGGTGTGCAGCCACGGCACGCCGACGCGGTCGCCTTCGCGCACGCTCTTGACGCCGGCGCCGACCGCGGCGACGAAGCCGACGCCCTCATGGCCGGGAATGAACGGCAGCGACGGCTTCACCGGCCAGTCGCCGTCGGCGGCGTGCAGGTCCGTGTGGCAGACGCCGGAGGCGACGACCTGGACGAGGATCTGCCCGGCGGGCACGTCGGGCACCGGCACTTCCTCGATCTGCAACGGCTGGCCGTAGCCATGGACGACGGCGGCTTTCATCTGCGGCATGATGGTCTCCTGAAGAACGGGCGGGAAATCCGGCGCCCGCATCGCATGCCGGCGCCGCTCTTGAGGTGATCCGATTCTAGGCGGCGCTGCCGGTGCGCCCTTGATGCAGATCAAACGATGCGGATCAAAGACGCAGATAGATCGGTCCGCGCTGCGCCGGCGGCACATGCCGCTTCCGCCTTCGCGCTTCCTTGCCTCCACCTGCACCCGTTCCCGGCCAAATCCCGCCTGTTTGATCTACATCAACATGCGCGCCGGACCGCTCCCTAGAATGGGTCCGGACGATAGGCACGGCTGCGATGCCGCCTCGTGCCGACAACCGACCAGATCCAGGGAGCAAGGAACATGGCCCACATCAAAACAAGCAGTCCCGGCGACGCCGACGCGCGCCCGCGCCGCAGGCCGCATTACACGACGTTCACCACCGGCCCGATGCGCACGGGGCTGAATACCGCGCTGGCCGCCGCGTGGCGCGCGCCGAGCCGGTTCTCGGTCGAGATCACGCTGATCGTCGCGCTCAAGGCCGCCGTGCTGTACGGCCTGTGGCTGGCGTTCTTTTCCCATCCGCTCGCGCAGGACATGCTGGTCCCCGTCGCGCAGATGGATCGCCACCTGATGGCCGGCGCGGAAGCCGGCGCGCCGTTTTCTTCTTCCACTCCGTACTCCAAAGAGGCCACACATGGTTCCCGTTGACGACGTCGTCAATCTGTCGCGGCTGCAGTTCGCGGCCACCGCGATGTATCACTTTCTTTTCGTCCCGCTCACGCTGGGACTGTCGTGGATCCTGTTCATCATGGAATCGGTCTACGTGATGACCGGCCGCGAGATCTACCGCGACATGACCCGGTTCTGGGGCAAGCTGTTCGCCATCAACTTCGCGATGGGCGTGACCACCGGCATCACGATGGAATTCCAGTTCGGCACCAACTGGGCCTACTACTCGCACTATGTCGGCGACATCTTCGGCACGCCGCTGGCGATCGAGGGCCTGATGGCCTTCTTCCTCGAATCGACCTTCGTCGGCCTGTTCTTCTTCGGCTGGAAGCGGCTGTCGAAGGCGCAGCACCTCGGCGTCACCTTCCTGGTCGCGCTTGGCTCCAACCTGTCGGCGCTGTGGATCCTGATCGCCAACGGCTGGATGAACAATCCGGTCGGCGCTTCGTTCAACTACACCACCATGCGCATGGAACTGGTCAGCCTGACCGACGTGTTCTTCAACCCGGTGGCGTAGGTCAAGTTCGTGCATACGGTGGCGGCCGGCTACGTGACTGCCTCCATGTTCGTGCTCGGCATCTCCGCCTACTACCTGCTGAAGGCGCGCGACACCGGCTTCGCGCTGCGCTCGTTCGCGGTGGCGGCGGGCTTCGGGCTGGCGTCCACGCTGTGCGTGATCGTGCTCGGCGACGAATCCGGCTACACCGCCGGCGAGGTCAACAAGGTCAAGCTCGCCGCCATCGAGGCCGAGTACCACACCGAACCGGCGCCGGCCGGCCTGACGCTGGTCGGCATGCCGGACGACAAGGCGCAGCGCACCGATTACGCGGTGAAGATTCCCTGGGTGCTGGGCCTGATCGCGACGCGTTCGGCCGACGAGCCGGTGACCGGCATCGACGACCTGAAGAAGCAATTCGCCGTGCGCATCCGCAACGGCATGCAGGCCTACGCCGCGCTGGCGCGCCTGAAGGCCGGCGACCAGTCGCCGCAGGCGAAGGCGGATTTCGAGCGCCTGAAGGGCGACCTCGGCTACGGCCTGCTGCTCAAGAAATACACGCCCAACGTGGTGGACGCCACGCCCGAGCAGATCGCGATGGCGGTGAACGACACGGTGCCGAAGGTGGCGCCGATGTTCTGGTCGTTCCGCCTGATGGTGGGACTGGGCTTGCTGCTGCTGTTCATCTTCAGCGCCTCGTTCTACTTCCTGGTCAGGAAGCGGCTGGCGCCGCAGCGATGGCTGCTGAAGCTGGCGCTGTGGAGCATTCCGCTGCCGTGGCTGGCCGCCGAGTTCGGCTGGTTCGTCGCCGAGTACGGCCGCCAGCCGTGGACCATCGCCGGCGTGCTGCCGACCAACCTGTCGGCGTCGACGCTGTCGTCCGGCAACCTGTACTTTAGCCTGGCCGGCTTCGTCGGCTTCTACACGCTGCTGCTGGTGGTCGAGATGTTCCTGATGGTGAAGTACGCGCGCCTGGGACCGAGCAGCCTGCATAGCGGCAGATACCATTTCGAACAGACGCAGACGCAGGCGCAAGCGCCGCTGCCGGCGCTGGCATCCACCCAATCCTGAGGAGTCACGATCATGCTGTTCGACTATGCAACCCTGAAGGTCATCTGGTGGGGCTTCGTCGGCGCCCTGATGATCGGCTTCGCCGTCACCGGCGGCTTCGATCTCGGCGCCGGCATGCTGCTGCCCTTCCTCGGCAGGAACGATGCGGAACGCCGCGTCGTCATCAACACCGTTGGCGCCACCTGGGAGGGCAACCAGACCTGGTTCATCACCGCCGGCGGCGCGCTGTTCGCCGCCTGGCCGCTGGTGTACGCGGCCGCCTTCTCCGGCTTCTACATCGCGCTGATGCTGCTGCTGTTCGCGCTGTTCTTCCGCCCGGTCGGCTTCGACTACCGCAGCAAGATCGCCGATCCGCGCTGGCGCAGCACGTGGGACTGGGCGCTGTTCGCGGGCGGCTTCGTGCCGGCGCTGATCTTCGGCGTGGCGTTCGGCAACCTGCTGCTGGGCGTGCCGTTCCGCTACGACGACACGATGCGCCTGACCTACACCGGCAGCTTCTTCGCGCTGCTCAACCCGTTCGCCATCCTGTCCGGCCTGATCAGCGTCGCCATGTTCGTGATGCACGGCGCGGCCTTCATCCAGATCAAGGCGGACGGCGCGATCGCAGGTCGCGCCGCGCGGGCCGCGATCGTCGCGGCGCTCGCGCTGTGCGTGCTGTTCCTGCTGGCGGGCTTCATCGTCAACGGCCATGTCGAAGGCTATCGCGTCGTGTCGATGCCGGGCGCCAGCACCGCTTTCGTGCCGACCGACAAGACGGTTGTGCAGGCGGTCGGCGCATGGACCGACAACTACGCGCGCTGGCCGCTGACCCGTTTGCTGCCGTTGATTGCGATCGCCGGCGCGCTGCAGTGCGCCTGGATGAGCCGGATGCGCGTGCCGCTGGCGGCGTTCATCTCGAGCGCGATCGCGTTGGCCGGCGTGATCCTGACCGCCGGCGTGTCGATGTTCCCGTTCGTGATGCCGTCCTCGCTCGATCCGGCCAGCAGCCTGACCCTGTGGGATGCGGTCGCCAGCCGCAAGAGCCTGGGCATCATGTTCTGGGTGGTGATCGTGATGCTGCCGGTCATCCTGCTCTATACCGGCTGGGTGTATCGCGTGCTGCGCGGCAAGATCACCGAAGCGGACGTCCGGCTCGACGAACACACGCTCTACTGAAAGGAGAAACACGATGTGGTACTTCACCTGGATCATCGGCATCGGTATGGCGCTGTCGATGGGCATCATCAACGTCATGTGGCTGGAAGCGCACTATGCGTTCGGCGAACGCGACGAGGAGCGCACGCGCGCGCGCTTCGAGCAATACCGGGCGCGTTGATTCCGTGACGACGCGGGCGGCTATCGGCGCGAAGTGCCGCTTTGTCTGCGCTGTCCGTGCCGCCCGGACCGGATCGCACCGATCGCGCCGATCGCGCCGATCGCGCCGATCGCTTCTCTCAGCCGCGGCGCGGCGAAATCGAGGAAGCGGCGCATCTTGAGCGGCATCTGCCCGCGCGACGCGTGCACCAGATGGACCGGCGCGGGTTCCGGTTCATACGTTTCCAGGATGATGCGCAGCGCGCCCTGCCCGACCGCCTGCGCCGCCTGATAGTGCAGCAGGCGCGTCACGCCGACGCCGCGAACGGCCGCCTCCAGCGCGCCGTCCATGGTGGTCACCGACAGGCGCGGCTGGACCGCCACGTCGAGCGCAGCGCCGGAGCGCGGATGGCGGAAGCGCCAGGACGGCGCAGGCGCCGGCGTATCCACCGCAACACAGGGAAGCCGCGGCAGCTCGCCGGGTTCCGCGGGCATGCCATGTGCGGCAAGCAGCGCGGGGCTCGCGCAGGTCACCGTGCGCATCACGCCGACCTGCGTGGCGACCATCGTGCTGTCCGGCAGCCGGCCGATCCGTACCGCCATGTCGACATGGTCGTCGACCAGGTTCACGTTGCGGTCGGCCAGGACGAGCCGGACGGTGATCTCCGGGAACGTCGCCAGGAATTCCGCCACGACCGGCAGCACGTGGAGACGGCCGAACATCACCGGCGCGGTCACGACCAGTTCGCCCTTCGGCGTGGTGAATTCGCCCGCCGCCTCGCGCTCCGCGTCGGCCACCTGATCGAGTATGCGGCGCGCCGCCGCCAAGTAGGCAACGCCGGCATCGGTCAGCGTGAGCTTGCGCGTGGTGCGGATCAGCAGCCGCGTACCGAGCAGCGCTTCCAGCTCCGCAATCCTGCGGCTGAGCGTGGCCAGCGGCACCTGCAACGCGCGTCCCGCCGCGGAAAGGCTGCCCTTTTCCGTCACGGCGACCAGCATGGCCATGGTTTCCAGGCGATCCATTTTTCTTCCATTTTTCGGGAGGGTGATTCCCGATTCTAGGTGATTATCGTTTTTACTGGAAAGGCGCATGATCCTCTCCGTCGAGCCGATCCGGCTCGCAACCGAAGGAGACGGCCATGCCGCACAGCTTTATCGATATTGCGACGACGTCCAGCGTGCGCGCTGAACAGGCCGCGATGGGCAGCGCGGACTTGTGGGCGGGAGTGCGCGGCGGCCGCAACGGCGACCGTTTCACCGCGGACGAGGCCGCGTTCATCGCCGCGCGCGACAGCTTCTACATCGCGACGGCGTCGGAAACCGGCTGGCCCTACGTGCAGCATCGCGGCGGCCGGCGCGGTTTCCTCAAGCTGGCCGATGCGCGCACGCTCGCCTTCGCCGACTATCGCGGCAACCGCCAGTACATCAGTCGCGGCAACCTGAAGGCCGACGGCCGCGCCTGCCTGTTCCTGATGGACTATGCGCGCCGCGCCCGGCTGAAGATCTACGTCCACACCGAAATCGTCGAACCGGATGCCGATCCGGCGCTGGCGGCGCTGGTCGCCATGCCGGGCGACGAGACGTCATGCGAACGGATCTTTCGATTGCGGCTCGCGGCGTTCGACTGGAACTGTTCGCGCCACATCACGCCGCGCTACACGGAGCGGGAAATTGCCGAGGCCGTGCGGCCGCTGCGCCTGCGCGTGGACGCGCTGGAATCCGAGAATGCGGTGCTGCGCGCCCGGCTGGCCGGGACCGGCGCCGCGCCATGAGCAAAGGTGCCGGCGTCCCGTTTCTGCAACGAAACCGGCCTGCACTTCTCGCTGCGCCGATCTTCCGACTCATTTCATTCATGCGACCCGCGTGGTCGATCAACAAGGAGCCATCATGTCCCACGTTGCCTACCATACCGCCGACGTCGACGGCCTCGACGTGTTCTACCGCGAGGCCGGCGAACGCTCGCAGCCGGCGCTGCTTCTGCTGCACGGTTTTCCCACGTCCAGCCACATGTTCCGCGACCTGATGCCGCTGCTGGCGGAGCGCTTTCATCTCGTCGCGCCCGACTTGCCGGGATTCGGGCTGTCGGCCCGGCCCGACCGCGGCGCGTTCGCCTACACCTTCGATCGGCTCGCGCAGGTCATCGGCCGCTTTACCGAGGTGATCGGGCTCGACCGCTACGCACTCTACGTCTTCGATTACGGCGCGCCCACCGGTTTCCGCATCGCGATGGCGCATCCGGAACGGGTGACCGCCATCATTTCGCAGAACGGCAATGCGTACGAGGAAGGATTGAGCGACGGCTGGAATCCGATCCAGCGCTATTGGCGCGATCCGAGCGCAGCCAACCGGCAGGCGCTGCGCGCGTTGCTGACGCCGGCTTCGGTACGCTGGCAGTACGAACACGGCGTCGCCGACACGACGAGGATTTCTCCCGACGGCATCGGGCTGGATGCCTGGTACCTCGCGCAGCCGGGCATGGACGAGATCCAGCTCGACCTGTTTCTCGATTACGCCAGCAACGTCGCGCTGTATCCGGCGTTCCAGGCGTATTTCCGCCGGCATCGGCCGAAGCTGCTGGCGATATGGGGACGGAACGATCCCTTTTTCCTGCCGCCGGGCGCGGAGGCCTACAGGCGCGACATTCCCGACGCGCAGGTCCGCTTTCTGGAGACCGGGCATTTCGCGCTGGAGACGCATGCGGCGGAAATCGCCGCGGCGATCGGCCATTTCCTGTCGGCCGGCACGTGACCGGCGACGCGGCTCGCACGTTGCCGGCATGCCGCCGGCGCGTGCAACGGGATGGCAGGAAATGGGAGGCCCGTCGGGCTGCGCGCCGGCGCACCGGCAACGCCGTCCATGGATAAGCCGTTATGCCGGAACCGAAGGACGTCTCCGGCGTTCGTCGACTGCGACCGTCACGAAGTCAGAAGCGGTAACCGACGCCCACGCCGAACAGCCACGGATCGATCTGCACGTTGCTGATCTTGCCGGCGTCTGTCTTGACGTCGCTGTCGATCCGGATTTTCTTGACGTCGACGTTCAGCGACCAGTGCCGGTCCAGCTTGTAGTCCAGGCCCGCCTGCAGCGCCAGGCCGACGCTGCTGTCGTCGAGGCGGGCGGCGCCGCCGAGCAGGTGCACGTCGGTGATGCGCGTGTAGTTCACGCCCGCGCCGACATACGGGCTGAGGCGCGATTCCGGCGCGAAGTGATACTGCAGCGTCAGCGTCGGCGGCAATTGCTTGAAGCTGCCGATGTTCTGGCGGTCCAGGTAGACCGTCTGCTTCTGCGGCGTGGTCAGCACCAGCTCGGTGGCCCAGTGCGGCGTGAAGAAATACGAAATGTCGAGGTCGGGGATGTTCTTCGCGTTGACGTCGATGCGGTCCGATGCGCCCGTGCCGCCGACCGGATCGGACTTGTTGGCGGGATCGAGATGCACGCCGCGCAGGCGCACCAGCCAGGGGCCGGGATCGGCCTGCTGCGCGCCTGCCGACGAGGCGATGGCCGCCAGTGAACACCATGCGATTGCCGCTGCGGTTTTTTTCATGTTGTTTCCTCGGTGGTTGAACGATGAAGCAACCTTACTGCCGCGGTTCCCGGCATATCTTGATGTCAATCAAAAGATGTGCGACGCCTGCGCCGTCCTGGCCGGATGCGGCTATCATCTTCGGAAGGCGGTGCGGCGCGCGCGGGAAAACGAAGACGCGTGCCGCTCCGCCGGTCTTTTCCCTTTCTCCCAGCCGACATGAACCGCCAAGACGCTCCGCATTGCCTGCCGTACTTGCTTTCCTGGGAGGGACGGTGACGCCATGCCGGTGAACTTCATGCGGCGCCTGACGGGGCCGGAACGCAGCGCGAAGGCGAACCTGGTGTTCGGCGGCTTTCTCGCCTTCGTCGCCGGCGCGGTCAACGCGGGCGGCTTTCTCGCCGTGAACCAGTACACCTCGCACATGAGCGGGATCTTTTCGTCGGTGGCGGACAACCTGGTGCTCGGCAACGGTCTGCTGCTGATCGCCGGCGTCGGCTCGCTGCTGGCTTTCGTCTCCGGCGCCGCCACCACCGCGATCATGATCAACTGGGCCAGACACCGCAAGCTGCGCAGCGAATATGCGCTGCCGCTGGTGACCGAGGCCGGGCTGCTGCTCCTGTTCGGCCTGCTGGGCGCCACGCTGCAGTTTCATTACGCAGTTACGGTGCCGCTGACGGTGCTGCTGCTCTGCTACATCATGGGCCTGCAGAACGCCATCATGTCGAAGATGTCGAACGCGGAAATCCGCACCACCCACGTCACCGGCACCATCACCGACCTCGGCATCGAGCTGGGCCGGATGCTGTACTGGAACCGGCACCACAAGCGGCACACGCCCGGCTACGTGGCGTCGCGCTCGGCGAAGGTGACGTTGTACGTAACGCTGCTGACGGCATTCTTCACCGGCGCGGTGATCGGCGCGATCGGCTTCAAGCACGTCGGCTACGTGACGGTGCTGCCGTTCGCGCTGGCGCTGATCGTGGCGGCCGCGATGCCGCTGCTGGACGATGCGGTGCAGCTGCTGCGTGCCGGGCAGCGCTGACGCGCGGCGTCGCTTCCCGACAACGCTAGGGCTGCAGGCGCGCGATGTCCCAGCCGCCGTCCTGCCGGCGCCGGTAGACGATGCGGTCGTGCATGCGCGAGACGCGGCCCTGCCAGAATTCCATGCGCGCCGGCACCAGCCGGTAGCCTCCCCAATGCGGCGGGCACGGCGGCGCGTCGCCGTACTGCTGCCGCGCCGTTTCGAATGACCGGTCCAGCGCGGCGCGGTCTTCGATCGGCTCGCTCTGCTGCGAGGCGAGCGCGCCCAGCCTGCTGCCGGGCGGGCGGCTGGCGAAATAACGCAGGCTTTCCTCGCGCGACACCTGTTCGACGTGGCCTTCGATGCGCACCTGGCGTTCCAGCTCGATCCAGTGGAACAGCAGCGCCGCGTGCGGGTTGTCGCGCAGTTCCCTGCCCTTGCGGCTGTCGTAGCTGGTAAACCAGGTGAAGCCGCGCGGGTCGCATTCCTTCAGCAGCAGGATGCGCGAGGACGGCAGGCCGTCGCGGCCGGCGGTGGCGACGCTCATCGCGTTCGGTTCCGGCAGCTGCGCCGCGCCGGCTTCCTCGAACCACTTGGCGAACTGGGCGATGGGGTCCGGCAGCACGTCGTGCTCCAGCAGCGCGGCGCGACTGTAGTCCTTGCGCAGCAGCGCGAGGGACATCCTGTTCAGGTCGATCATGATGCGATTCTTGCGGTAAGGGATTGCGGCCGGGGCGATGACGCGATGCCTGCGCCCCGCTTCAGATGGTGCACGAATGGCGCGGCTGCGCGGCGCCGGCCTGCAGGTGCCGGTCGAACACCATGCAGATGTTGCGGATCAGCAGGCGGCCCTTGGCGCTGACGCTCAGCCATGCGTCGTCGAGCGTCAGCAGGCCATCCTGTTCCAGCCGGCGCAGGCCGGCGCATTCCTGCGCGAAGTAGTCGAAGAAGCCGATCGGGTAGGCCTGCTCGATCGAGCCGATCGACAGCTCGAAATTGCACATCAGGCGCTGGATGACGGAACGGCGCAGCGCGTCGTCCATGCTGAGCCGGATGCCGCGCTCGATCGGCAATTCGTTCCGGTCGAGGCGGTCGTAGTAGGCCTCCAGCGTCTTGACGTTCTGGCTGTAGGTCATGCCCACCGCACTGATCGCGGAGACGCCGCAGGCGACCAGGTCCGCCTCGGCGTGCGTCGAGTAGCCCTGGAAGTTGCGGTGCAAACGCCCCTGCTGCTGCGCGACGGCGAGATCGTCGGTCGGCCTGGCGAAGTGATCCATGCCGATGTAGACGTAGCCGGCTTCGGTCAGGCGGCGGATGCACAGCGCCAGCATGTCGAGCTTTGCTTCCGCCGGCGGCAGCGCGTCGTCGGCGATGCGGCGCTGCGGCTTGAACAGGTGCGGCAGGTGCGCGTAGTTGTAGATGGCGATGCGGTCCGGCGCGGCCTCGATCACCTGCGCCAGCGTGCGTGCCATCGTCATCACGTTCTGGCGCGGCAGGCCGTAGATCAGGTCGATGCTGACCGAGCGGAAGCCGGTCTCGCGCGCGGCCTGCAGGATGGCCAGCGTCTGCGCCGCGGGCTGGATGCGGTTGACGGCCTGCTGCACGCCGGCATCGAAATCCTGCACGCCGAGGCTGAGACGGTTGAAGCCCTGCCGGCGCAGCGTGCCGATGCGCGCCGGCGTCACCGTGCGCGGATCGATTTCGATGCCGTATTCGCCGATGCCATCGGGCGCGAAGCGGAACCAGCGGCGCAGCTGCGCCAGCAGCTCGTCCATCTGCGCGTCGGACAGGTAGGTCGGCGTGCCGCCGCCGAGGTGCAATTGCTCGACCGCGTTCATGCCGGCGAACAACTGCCCCTGCATCGCGATCTCGCGCTTCAGGTAGGCCAGGTAGGTTTCGGCCTTGGCGCGGTGCTTCGTGACGATCTTGTTGCAGGCGCAGTAGTAGCAGACGGTGTCGCAGAACGGAATGTGCAGGTACAGCGACAAGGGGCCCTTCGCGCCGTGCGCGCGCAGGCCGGCGACGGTCTGCAGGTGGTCGCGATAGCCGAAGGCCTCGGTGAAGCGGTCGGCCGTCGGATACGAGGTGTAGCGCGGGCCGGCGCCGCTCATCCTGCGGATCAGGGCGGCGTCGAACTCGACGTCGGAAACGATGGAAGACGGCATCGTGGAAACACTCCAAATCTCTATTGCGGCCGGCGCCGCGGTGGCGTATGGACAGGCAGCCAGTGTAGAAAGGCGGCGTCCGCGCCGTTTTGACCTGCATCAAAGCCGGGCGCGGCGTACGCTCGCTGCCGCAACATTGCGCAGCGTTGCACGGCCTTACGCCGCCTGCCGGCGCGCGCCGGTCATCAGGTAGTCGATCAGGTCGCGCACCGGGCGAATCTCGGCACCGAACGGCAGCGTTTCGGCGCCGCGGAAGAACAGCCCGCGGCGGACGTCGCCCTGCAGCGCGAAGGCGAGCCGCGTGTCGATGCAGAACTGGCCAGCGCGCGCGATGCCGTCGCGCAGGCCGCATTGCTGCAGGCAATCGAAGCCGGCCGTGCATGCCCGCGGCCTGGCCTTGGCCTGCAGCTTTTCCTCCCTTTCCAGATAGGCTTCCAGCCAGGGCGTGCGCACCGCCCGCGCCGGCAGGCCGGCGACGCTCATGAAGGTGACGATGTCTTCCGGCCGCGCCTGCGCCAGGATGCGCTTGAAGGCTGGATGGGCGTCGCCCTCTTCGGTGACGGCGAAGGCGGTGCCGAGCTGGACCGCGGCGGCGCCGAGGTCGTGCAGTGCGCACAGTTGTTCGTGGCTCTGGATGCCGCCGGCCAGGATCAGCGGGATGCGCGCGCGCGCGATGCCGGTGCGGTCGAACAGCGCGAAGGTTTCCTCCAGCACGGCGGGAAAGGCGAAGTGCGCGTCGTCGACGTCGTCCAGGCTGGCCGCGCCGAGATGGCCCGCCGCATGGCGCGGATTCTCGATCACGATGGCGTCGGGCAGGCGGTTGCGGCGCAGCCATCGCTTCAGCACGACGCCGATGCCGCGCGCGTCCGACAGGATCGGGATCAGCGCCACGTCGGGATGGTCTTGCGTCAGTTCGGGCAGGTCCAGCGGCAGGCCGGCGCCGACCACGATGGCGTCGGCGCCGCTGGCGCACGCCTGGCGCACGTAGGCGGGATATTCGGCGACGGCGCGCATGACGTTCACGGCGATCATGCCGCGGCCGGCGGCAATGCGTTTGGCGGCGCGGATTTCCCGGTCCAGCGCGACGAGATTGGCGCGGTTGATCAAGTCCTTGTCGTGCGATCGGGCGGTGGCCGCCATCAAGTCCTCGTGGTGGCGCCGCAGGTCGACGCTGGAGATCGTCCCCATTCCGCCCAGCGCGGCGACGGCGCCGGCGAGCCGGTGCGCCGAGACGCCGACGCCCATGCCGCCCTGGACGATGGGCAGCAAGGCCTTGCCGCGTATGCGCAGCGGGGGAATGCCTGTTCTCACCTTGTTTCCTTTCCGTTTGGGTTGCGACGCGCGTGCCGCATGCGGATGCGACTATTGCGCATTGCGGGGAGGAAAACCTTGCGGTGGATCAAAAACAGGGCGTTCAAGCCGGATGGAACCGGATGGCCCAGACATCAGAATGGCGAAACATCCCACCAGGCAAACCGGCTTCTGACGGGCGATGCGCGTCATGGAAAGGACATCACCTTCCCGGCCGCCATGCCGTACAATACCGCCCCTTTCCCGATGCAAGGCGGCGCTGGCGATGAACGATTCCTTCTACAAAAGAGCCTTGGTGCTGGGCCTGCTGTCGGCGATCGGCCCGTTTGCCATCGACATGTACCTGCCGGCCCTGCCCTCGATCGGCGCCAGCCTGCACGCCTCGGCCAATGCGGCGCAGGCGAGCCTGATGGCCTTCTTCATTTCGCTGGGCATCGGCCAGCTGTTGTATGGTCCCGTGGCCGACATGGTCGGCCGCAAGCCGCCGCTGTACTTCGGCCTGATCCTGTTTGCGCTGTGCAGCGTCGGCTGCGCGCTGGCGCCGGACATCCATACGCTGGTCGCGCTGCGCTTTCTGCAGGGGCTGGGCGCGGCGGCCGGCATGGTGATTCCGCGTGCCATCGTGCGCGACCTGCATACCGGGCATGACGCCGCGCGCCTGATGTCGCTGCTGATGCTGGTGTTCAGCGTGTCGCCTATCCTGGCGCCGCTGGCCGGCAGCTTCCTGATCGAATGGCAGGGATGGCGCAGCGTGTTCTGGACGGTGACGATCGCCGCCGTGCTGGCCCTGCTGCTGCTCGGCAGCGGCCAGGAAGAGACGCGCACCGCCGCGCAGCGCGTCGGCAGCAGCGTGCGCGGCGCATTGAAAGCGTACTGGCTGCTGTGCCGCGACCGGCATTTCCTCGGCGTGGTGTTCATCGGCGCCTTCGGCATCGCCAGCTTCTTCGTCTATCTCGCCAATTCCTCCTTCGTGCTGATCAACCATTACGGCCTGACGCCGCGCGCCTACAGCCTGGCGTTCTCGGCCAACGCGGCGTCCTTCATCGGCGTGTCGCAGTTCACCGGCCGCCTCGGCAAGCGCTTCGGACTGGTGACGGTGGTGAAGGTGGCAGTGGCCGGCTATGCGGCGGTGATGACGGCGCTGCTGCTGGTGAACCTGGCCGGCGTGGCGCGGCTGGACGTGATGCTGGCCATGCTGTTCGTCGGCTACGGCTTCCTCGGCCTGGTGGTGCCGACCACGGCCGTGCTGTCGCTGGAAGAACACGGCGCGATCGCGGGCACGGCATCGGCGCTGATGGGCACGCTGCAGTTCGTGACCGGCGCGGTGGTGATGGCGGTGGTCGGTCCGTTCGCGGACGGCACGGCGCGGCCGATGGTGGCCGGCATCGCGGCCTGCGCGGTGATCGCGTTCGTCACGTCCTTCGTCACGCTGCGGCACGTGAAAAGCCATGTGCCGGCGGCAGATCTTTCATGACGATTTCCCGCATGCCGGCCGATGGCGGCCGGGGCGCGAGTCAGGGCAAAAGTCTCGGCACAAGTCAGGACGAAAATCAGGGCGCAATCGCCTCGCCCCAGTAGTTGTAGGCCAGCGAACGCGGCCAGGCGATGTAGGCGGCGCTGCCCCTGACCTCGAAGCCGGCTTGCCGCAACAGCAGCGGCACGTCGCGCATCAGATGGCAGCCGCCGGCGATTCTGGCCCAGTACGGTTCGATGCGCGCCTGATGCCGCGCCACCGCGGCGTCGGGCGCGAGGCCGTGCTCGGCATACAGCAGCCTGCCGCCGGGCCGCAGCACGCGGCGCATTTCCCGCAGCGCGGCCAGCGGATCGGGGATCGAACAGAGCGTGTAGGTGCAGACGATGCAGTCGATGCTGGCCGACGCCAGCGGCAGGCGTTCGGCCGACACCGGCACCAGCTCGACCGGGATGCCGGCGCGCCGGCTGCGGCGCTGCGCGAGCCTGTGCATCTGCGCGGCCGGGTCGACGCCGATCAGCTGGTCGATGCGCTGCCGGTCGTAGAACGCAAGGTTCAGGCCGGTGCCGATGCCGATTTCCAGCACCCGCCCCTGCGCCTGCGGCACGACCAGTTCGCGCTGGCGCGCGACCGGCGCCAGGCCGCAGGCGACGTCCAGCAGATACGGCAGCACGTGCCGGTCGTACCAGTTCGGCGCACGGCTCATCTCTGTGTCCGCGGCGAGGCGTGCGTGGCCGCCCGTGCCGTCACTTCGCCGCCACCTGGTCGAGGATGTGCCTGGGCACCGGCGCGTAGTGCTTGAACTCCATCGTGTAGGTCGCGCGGCCCTGCGTCAGCGAGCGCAGCGTGGTCGAATAGCCGAACATCTCGGCCAGCGGCACCTCGGCGCGCACGATCTTGCCGCCGCCGCCGGCGATGTCGTCGGTGCCCTGCACCATGCCGCGCCGCGACGACAGGTCGCCCATCACGTTGCCGAGGAAGTCCTCCGGCGTCTCGACCTCGACCGCCATCATCGGCTCCAGCAGCACGGGGCTGGCGCGGCGCATCGCATCCTTGAACGCGATCGAGCCGGCCATGCGAAAGGCGTTCTCGTTGGAGTCGACGTCGTGGTAGGAGCCGAAGGTCAGCCGCGCGCGCACGTCGACCACCGGATAGCCGGCCAGGATGCCGCTCTTCATCGCTTCCTGGATGCCCTTGTCGACCGCCGGGATGTATTCGCGCGGGATCACGCCGCCCTTGATCTCGTCGGCGAACTCGTAGCCCTTGCCGGCTTCCAGCGGCTCCAGCGTGAGCACCGCGTGGCCGTACTGGCCGCGGCCGCCGGACTGCTTGACGAACTTGCCTTCGACGTCGGCCGCGGTCTTGCCGATGGTTTCGCGATACGCGACCTGCGGCTTGCCGACGGTGGCTTCCACGCCGAATTCGCGCTTCATGCGGTCGACCAGGATTTCCAGATGCAGCTCGCCCATGCCGGAGATGATGGTCTGGCCCGATTCCTCGTCGGTGCACACGCGGAACGACGGGTCTTCCTGCGCGAGGCGGTTCAGCGCGACGCCCATCTTTTCCTGGTCGGCCTTGGTCTTCGGCTCGACCGCCTGCGAAATCACCGGCTCGGGGAACACCATGCGTTCGAGGATGATCACGTGTTCCGGATCGCACAGCGTGTCGCCGGTCGTCACGTCCTTCAGGCCGACCGCGGCGGCGATGTCGCCGGCGTAGACTTCCTTGATTTCCTTGCGCTCGTTGGCGTGCATCTGCAGGATGCGGCCGAGCCGTTCCTTCCGGCCCTTGACGGAGCTGTAGACGGTGTCGCCGGAATTGACGACGCCCGAATAGACGCGGAAAAAGGTCAGCTGGCCGACGAACGGATCGGTCATGATCTTGAAGGCGAGCGCGGAGAACGGTTCGTCGTCGGCCGGATGGCGTTCGATCTCGCGGTCCTGCTCGTCGTGGCCCTTGATCGCCGGCACGTCGACCGGCGACGGCAGGTACTGGATCACCGCATCGAGCAGCGCCTGCACGCCCTTGTTCTTGAACGCGCTGCCACACAGCATCGGCACGACGTCGCCGGTGATCGTGCGGCGGCGCAGCGCGCCGACGATCTCGTCCTCGCTCAGCGTGCCGCCGCCGAGATACTTGTCCAGCAGCGTCTCGTCGGCTTCGGCCGCCGCCTCGACCATCTTGTCGTGCCATTCCTGCGCAAGGTCTTTCAAATCGGACGGAATGTCGCCGTAGCTGAACTTCACGCCCTGGCTGGCCTCGTCCCACACGATGGCCTTCATCTTGACCAGGTCGATCACGCCCTGGAATTTGTCCTCGGCGCCGACCGGCAACTGGATCGGCACCGGGTTGCCCTTCAGGCGATCCTGGATCTGCCGGTAGACGCGCAGGAAATCCGCGCCGACGCGGTCCATCTTGTTGACGAAGGCGATGCGCGGTACCGCATATTTGTTCGCCTGGCGCCACACCGTTTCCGACTGCGGCTGCACGCCGCCGACCGCGTCGTACACCATCACCGCGCCGTCCAGCACACGCATCGAGCGCTCGACCTCGATCGTGAAGTCGACGTGGCCCGGCGTATCGATGATGTTGATGCGGTGTTCGGGAAAGTTGCCGGCCATGCCCTTCCAGAACGCGGTGGTGGCGGCCGAGGTGATCGTGATGCCGCGCTCCTGTTCCTGCTCCATCCAGTCCATCGTGGCGGCGCCGTCGTGCACTTCGCCGATCTTGTGGTTGACGCCGGTGTAGAACAGCACGCGTTCGGTGGTGGTGGTCTTGCCGGCGTCGATGTGCGCGCTGATGCCGATGTTGCGGTAACGCTCGATGGGGGTTCTGCGGGTCATGGCATGCCTCTTCTTTTCAGCGGAAAGCCTTGTCGGATTGCCGGCACGACGGGCGCCAGGAGCGCGCGGCCGGTGAGCCGCCTATATGCCCGCCGGAAACGGATTTTCAAGCGGCGGGCGTCCCGGCCTGCAAGGGCACGGCATGTCGGATTGTTGCAACATTCAGGCAGCTTATTCTACAAATTCCCATATTCATGGGATGGTTTGCCACTTTTCTGGAAAGTAAGATCGTCGCCGAACCAGCGATAAAAAAAGCGGCCCCCAAACGCGGCGCTGGTTCATCTCTCCCTTCTTCTTTTCCTCTTTCCCCTCTCTTCTATCCAGTCGCGATTGGCACATCGTTCGACTTGGTCGCTTCTGCGCCACCCGTTCTCGGCGTGCCATCCGCCGCGCGCTCGACCGCCGCCGTTTCATGTCCCTCCCATCGCGCGGCATGCCTCCGCGCAATGCCGGCAGGCTGCCGCGCATTCCCGGCAATGCGGCATCTCGTGCCGTTCGCATTCGTCGCCACAGGCGTCGCAGATTTCCGCGCAGGTTTCGCACAGCACGCCAATCAGTTCGCTGCCGCGCGCCATGAAGCCGGCCGCCAGCCGGCAGATCTGTGCGCAATCGAGGTCGAGCGCGATGCAGCGCGCCAGCTGCGCCGGCGCATCGCGCAGGCAAGCGGCGGCGCAGCGGTCGCAGGCCACCGCGCAGGCGTTGCAGGCGTCGAGGCAAGCCTGGAGGGAGGCAGTCGCCATCGTTTTTCTCCATATCGAAGGACTACAGACATGGGCTGCGCGCCGGCCGCAAGGTTCCGCATCGACGGCAGCGGCGGCGAAATCATTGCAAAGTATTACAAGCCTCCGTTCCCGGAAAGAAATGGAAACAACTGTGCCGTCCGCGACGATTGCTTGTCGGCCGGCAATCGCTAGGATGGGCGCATGCGGCTCGGCTCTCTCCCTCTCTCCACGAGCGCATGCCAACCAGAAAAGGAGTCCGTCATGAAAAGCATCTCGATCCGCCAGCCGGCAGCCGCCGGTCTGCTCGCCCTGTCCGTCTTGTCGATTGCGCTGCTGGCCGCGCCTGACGCGCACGCCAGGATCTCCAGCATCAGCCGGACCAGGAACGGCGACAGCGCCACGCGCTCGGTGACGCGCACCGGTCCCCACGGCCGAAGCATCGTGCACAACGGCTCGGCCAGCTACGACCCCGCCAGCAAGACCTTCACGCGCAGTTCCAGCACGACCGGCCCCAATGGCGGCACCACCAGTTCGACCGGCACCATCGTCGGCACCGGCAACGGCACGGTCCGCACCACCAGCTTCACCGGCCTGAACGGCCAGACCCATACCGAGCAGGTCACGCGCACGCGGACCACGGACGGAGAATGAACATGCGCGCCCCCCGATTCCTGCTCGCGGTCGTCGCGCTGGCCCTGCTGCAGAGCGCTGCCTTCGCCGCCGACGGCAGCCGCCTGGACAAGCTCGACAGCGCGCTCAAGAACCGCTTCGCCAAGGCCGACGCAAACCACGACGGTCGCCTGACGCCGGACGAGGCCAAGGCCGGCATGCCGCGCGTCTACCGCAATTTCGCCGCCATCGACAGCCGCCACCAGGGCTACCTGACGGTGGACGATCTCGAAAACTGGGTGGCGGCGAAGGTGGCGGCCCGCGGCAAGCCGGCCGGCAACTGACGGCTGCCCGCCTGTGGAGAAACGCCGTGCACAGGCTGCGCCTCACCCTCGTCCTCGCGCTGCCGCCGCCGCTGGTGCTCGGCGCAGCGCTGGTCGTAGGCATCGTCAAGTCGGCGTGCCGGCGTCCGCACGACTGGCGCGCCTGCCTCGCCTCGCTCGGCGATATGGCGTGAACGGCGCCGGCACGGCATGTGCTCTGCTATGATCGTCCGCCTTCCCTTGCTAGGCACGCGCCGAAGGAGTCCCGCTTGTCATCGCATCCGCGCATCCTGATCCTGGACGACGAACCCGAGATGCGCGCGCTGCTGCAGCGCTATCTCGGCTCGCAGGGATTCGACGTGCAGATCGCGGTCAGCGCGCAGCAGCTCGACACCTTCCTGACGCGCACCAGCTACGACGTGCTGGTGCTGGACCTGATGATGCCCGGCGAGAACGGCCTGTCGGTCTGCAAGCGCCTGCGCGCCGCCGGCGAGACCATCCCGATCATGATGCTGACCGCGCGTGGCGATCCGATCGACCGCGTGGTCGGCATCGAGATGGGCGCCGACGACTACCTGCCCAAGCCGTTCGAGCCGCGCGAGCTGGCGGCGCGCTTGAATGCGATGATCCGGCGCCAGCGGATGTATTACGAAGGCAGGGCCGGCGCGGCGCAGCAGACGGTCTGCTTCGGTCCCTTCGTGCTGGATCTCGGCAACCGCAGCCTGACGCGCGACGGCGTGCCGGTCGCGCTGACCTCCGGCGAATTCGCGCTGCTGCGCGCGCTGGCCTGCAATCCCGGCCGCCCGCTGGGACGCGAACGCCTGCTGGCGCTGGCCGCCGGCCGCAACGGCGCCCCCGGCGGCATCACCACCGAACGCAGTGTCGACGTGCAGGTGCTGCGCCTGCGCCGCCTGATCGAGGACGACGTCTCCGCGCCGCGCTACATCCAGACCGTATGGGGCGTCGGCTACCTGTTCGCGCCGGGCGACGGCGCGCCGTGAAGCCGGTCGTGAAGCAAGCGATGACGCAAGCGGAAAAGCGGCGGCCCGCCCTGTTCCCGCGCAGCCTGTTCGGCCGCAACCTGCTGCTGATCGCGGCGCTCATCGTGGCCGGCGAACTGGCCTTCGGCGTGGTGTTCCGGCGTGGTGTTCCGGCGGAGCGTGCAGGAGCCGCGCGCGCTGCGCATGATCGAGATCGCCCGGTTCCACATCGACGCCCAGCGCGATGCGCTGGCGCTGATGCCGCCGGCGCAGCGCGCCGCCTATCTGGCCGCGCTGAACGCGCATGATCCGCAGCGCGTCATCGTCAACCGCATGACGCCGCCGCACGCCACGCCGGCGCCGTTCGCCGCTCCGCGTCACCGCGCCGCCGCACGCTTCATGCGCGAGCTGCAGGCGCGCCTGCAGGCCAGGCATTACCTCATCGGCTGGCAGGCGCAGCCCGAACAGCGCCTGTGGATCGGCACGCCGCTCGGCGACGCGGTCTACTGGTACGGCATCGAGGCGGACGCCTTCCTTCCCCGCGTGACGCCGCTGTATCTCGCCTTCCTGATCGGCTCGGGCGTCCTGGCGCTGCTGGGCGCCTGGCTGATCCAGCGCCGCATCAACCGTCCGCTGGCCGAACTGGCGCGCGCGGCGGCCGAGATCGGGCGCGGACGCCACCGCATGCTGCCGCTGGCCGGCCTGCCGCAGGAGATCGCGCAGGTGGCGGCCAGCTTCAACCAGATGAGCAACACGCTGGAAGCCGCCGAGCGCGAACGCGCGCTGATGCTGGCCGGCGTGTCGCACGACCTGCGCACGCCGCTGGCCAAGCTGCGGCTGGCCGTCGAGATCATCGGCGCCGGCGTCGAGCCGGAACTGGTCGAGAGCATGGTGCGCAACATCGGCAGCGCCGACGCCGTCATCGGCCAGTTCATCGACTTCGCCCGGCTGGGCGGCGACGAGGCGCTGCGGGTGTGCGACGTCAACGAGCTCGTCGCCGACGTCGCCGCGACGGCGGCGCACCAGCCGCTGGCAGTGCGGCTGACCGAACTGCCGCCGCTGCCCTGCCGGCCGCTGGCGCTGCGGCGCGCGGTCGGCAACCTGGTCGAGAACGCGATCCACTACGGCGGCAAGGACGGCGCGCCGGCGCGGATCGCGGTCGCCACCGCCTGCGACGGCACGGCAATATGCATCACGGTGACGGACGACGGCCCGGGCATGCCGCCGGACCAGATGGAACGTCTGCGCCAGCCCTTCGCGCGGCTGGAAGAGGCGCGCAACGGCCGGCTCGGCGCCGGGCTCGGCCTGGCCATCGTGGAGCGCATCGCGCGCTTGCACGGCGGCGCGCTGCTGCTGCGCAATCGTTCGGAGGGCGGGCTGGAGGCGGTATTGCGCCTGCCTGTGCCGCAGGAGCCGGACGGCGGAGCGGCGCCGTCCGGTTGAGCCGTTTGGTTCCTGGTTTCATGCGCGTCGAACTAATTGAACTTCCGGAACTGCGCGATCCAGGTGTCCAGCTTCGCATCGCGCTTCCTGCCTGCCGCCAGCGTCTGCCGCGCCAGCGCCTTCATGTCGCCATCCGTGCCTTCCCGCATCTCGATCGCGGCCATCTGCGCCGCCGCCTGGTCGTACAGCTGCATGAAGGAAGCGAAGTCGTAGTCGCTGTTCTGCGACAGGGCCATCGCCGCCAGCTTGGCGCGCAGGGCGTCGACGATCTTTTGCCGCTGCACCAGCCCGGGATCGAGCGGCGCGCTCAGGACGGCTGCCGGCGGCGCGGCCGCGCCCTCCTCCTGCGCCAGGGCGGGCAGGCAGAGCAGGCTGCAGGCCAGCAGCATGCAGATTCTCGGCATGGCGATACTCCTCGTTCGTGAAAGATCCGATATTGCCCGATCGTCCCGGCGCCGGCCACCATAGATAGGCCAACACAGGCCGATGCGGGCCGACGCCGGCTAATGCCGGTGGGCGTGGCCGGCCGCGTCGCGCGCTTCCGCGTGGGCGCCGGCGAACGAATGCACGTCGCGCGCCTGTTCGCACGGTTCTGGCTCCAGCTGCACGGTCGAATGATGGATGCCGAAACGGTGCGCCAGCATGTGCCGGATCTCGCGCAGCAGGCGCGGATAGCCGTCCGCGCCGTCCGGCGCCACCACGTGCACCGTCAGGCTGGTCTTGCCGCTGGAGATGGCCCACACGTGCAGGTCGTGCAGGCCGGCCACGCCCGGCACGCCGCGCAGCGCCGCTTCCACGTCGGCGATCGCCAGGTCCTGCGGCACGCCTTCCAGCAGTACGTTCAGGCTTTCCCGCAGCAGCGTCCAGGTGCGCGGCAGCACCCACGCGCCGATGCCGACGGCCACCAGCGAGTCGATCCAGCTCCAGCCGGTCCAGCGGATCAGCAGCGCGCCGGCGATCACGCCGATCGAGCCCAGCATGTCGCTCCACACTTCCAGATAGGCGCCCTTCACGTTCATGCTGGCGTCCTTGCCGCCGGACAGGATGCGCATGCCGAGCAGGTTCACGGCCAGCCCGAGCACGGCGATCGCCAGCATGCCGGTGGACTGGATGGCGGGCGGATGCCGCAGGCGCTGCCATGCCTCGACCAGGATGTAGAGCGCGGCGGCGAACAGCAGGATGGCGTTGAACGCGGCCGCCAGGATTTCGTAGCGGTAGTAGCCGAAGGTGCGCTTGTGGTCGGCGCGACGGCGGCCGATGCGGATCGCCGCCAGCGCGATCGCCAGCGCCGCCGTGTCGGTGAACATGTGCGCGGCGTCCGACAGCAGCGCCAGGCTGCCGGTCAGCAGGCCGCCGATCACCTCGACGGCCAGGAACAGCGTGGTCAGGATCAGCGCCAGCAGCAGCGCGCGTTGCTGTCCCTCGCCATGCGGCCCGTGTGCGTGATGCGTGTGACCGGCGTGCGTGTGTCCTGTGCCCATGGTCGTCGGTTTTCCTTTCCGTTTGATCGTCTGGTCGTTTCGTCCTGTTGTTCCGCCGCGGCGCAGGCGGCCCGCGTGGTCGACGCGCTTGCACCGCATCCCTGCGTGGACGCCGCCGCACCGCGCCGGTTCCCTGCCGGCATACGGAAGCCGGACGCTAGCGCGGGCGCAGCAGCCGCAAGCTGTTGCCGACCACCAGCAGGCTGGCGCCGACGTCGGCGAACACCGCCATCCACAGCGTCGCCTCGCCGCCCAGCGCGAGCGCGAAGAAGACCGCCTTGATCGCCAGCGCCGCGCCGATGTTCTGCCGCAGCACGCGGCACGTGGCCCGGCTCAGTTCGATAAAGGCCGGCACCTTGCCCAGGTCGTCGTCCATCAGTGCCACGTCGGCGCTCTCGATCGCGGCGTCGCTGCCGGCCGCGCCCATCGCGAAGCCGATGTCGGCCTGCGCCAGCGCGGGCGCGTCGTTGATGCCGTCGCCCAGCATGCCGACCGTGCCGTGCGCCTGCTGCAGGCGGCGCACGGCGCGCAGCTTGTCCTCCGGCAGCAGGTCGGCGCATACCGCGTCGACCGCCGCCTCGGCACCGATGCGGTCGGCGGTCGGCCGGTTGTCGCCGCTCAGCATCACGGTCGCCACGCCGAGCGCGCGCAGGCGGCGCACGGCCTGCGCCGCCTGCGGCCGCAGCGCGTCGGCGATCGCGATCACGCCCAGCACCTGTGTTTCGTCGGCCAGCAGCACGGCGCTCTGTGCCGCGCCTTCGATCGGCTGCAGCGCCGTTTCGACATCTGCATCGAGCAGCCCGAGCTCCTCGATCAGCCGGCGATTGCCGAGATGGTAGGCGCAGCCGCCGATGCTGCCGCCGACGCCTCGCCCGGGCAGCGCCGCGAACGCCGATACCGGCAGATGGCTGTGCGCGTCCGGCGCGGCGGCGCGGATCGCTGCCGCGAGCGGATGATCGCTGCCCTGTTCCAGGCTGGCGGCGAGCAGCAGCAGGTCGTCATGGCCGGCGCCGGCCAGCGCCCGCACTTGCGTGACGACCGGCTTGCCGGCGGTCAGCGTGCCGGTCTTGTCGATCGCCAGCGCCGTCATGCGGCATCCCGCTTCCAGGAAGGCGCCGCCCTTGACCAGGATGCCGCGCCGGGCCGCAGCAGTCAGGCCACTGACGATGGCGACCGGCGTCGAGATCACCAATGCGCACGGACACGCGATCACCAGCAGCACCAGCGCCTTGTACAGCCAGCCGGCGAACGGCGCGCCGGTCAGCAGCGGCGGCAGCGCCGCGACCAGTACCGCCAGCGCGACCACGGCCGGCGTGTAGTAGCGCGCGAAAACGTCCACGAAGCGCTGCGTCGGCGCGCGCTGCCGCTGCGCCTGCTCGACCAGCCGCACGATGCGGGCCAGCGTGCTGTCGCCGCTGACGGCGGTAACGCGCACTTCCAGCGTGCCGTGCCCGTTGACGGTGCCGGCATAGACCGCGTCGCCGGGATGCCTGGCGACCGGCATGCTTTCGCCGGTGATCGGCGCCTGGTCGACCGACGACGCACCGTCCGTGACGATGCCGTCGAGCGCGATCCGCTCGCCGGCGCGCACGCGGATCAGGTCGCCGGGCGCCGCGCTGGATGCCGGCGCCTCTTGCCACTCGCCGGCCGGCGTCTGCCGCATCACGGTGTCGGGCGCCAGCTTCAGCAGCGCATGCACCGCGTGGCGCACGCGGTCCAGCGACAGGCTTTCCAGCATCTCGGCGAGCGTGAACAGAAAGATCACCATCGCCGCTTCCGGCCACTGCCCGATGGCGATGGCGCCGATGACGGCGAGGCTCATCAGGAAATGGATGTCCAGCGTGCGCGTGCGCAGCGCGGTCCAGCCCTTCCGCAGCGTCGGCCAGCCGGTGCCGGCCAGCGACAGCGCTGACAGCAGCACCACCGCCGGCGCGTGGTCGCCGCTGCCGTGCCAGGCCAGCGCTTCCGCCGCCAGCGCGGCCAGGCCGGACAGCGCGAGCAGGATTTTCTGCCTGGCGTCCCATCCCGGCGCGGCCGGCGTGCCGGCATGCGGCGCATCGTCCGGCAGCCGTTCCGCCCGCATGCCGATGCCGCGCAAGGCCGCGGTCAGCGCGTCCAGGTCGGCGTCGTGGTGATGCACGACGAGCCGGCGCGCCATCAGGTCGAAATCCAGCCGCGCCAGCCGGGGAAAGGCGCGCAGTCCGTTGCGGATCAGGCGCTCTTCCGTCGGACAATCCATGTTGGCGATCGCGTAATGCGCGGTCTGCGCGCTGGCCGGACCGGCCGGAACCGCAGGCGCGGGGGCGGACGCGCTGCAGCCGCCGTCGCAGCAGGACGATGCGACGGCGGCAGACGCCGGTGCGCAACAGGCGTCCCGGTCGGCGTGGTCAACATGGTCAACTTGGGGGGCGAGCGATACGCGGCGGGCGGCGGGACGGGTCATGCAAGGCATCCTTCTGTCGGTTATGCTGATTACAGACCCTGTAGCCGCTACGGGGTCAAGCATTTCCGGAGGACATCATGAAAATCGGCGAACTGGCGAAAAGCACAGGTTGCGACGTCGAGACCATCCGCTATTACGAACGCAGCGGACTGCTGGACGCGCCCGCGCGCGCCGGGAACGGCTACCGCGCGTATACGGCGCAGCACCAGGAAAGACTGCAGTTCATCCGCCACTGCCGTTCGCTGCAGATGGGCCTGGCCGACATCCGCGTGTTGCTGGAACTGCAGGCGCATCCCGAGGCCGGCTGCCAGCGCATCAACGAACTGCTCGATCATCACCTGGAGAGGACGCGCGAACGCATCGCCGCGCTGCGCGCGCTGGAGCTGCAGCTGAGCGTGCTGCGGCACCAGTGCGAACAGCCGCACGCGGTGCGCGATTGCGGCATCCTGCAGACGCTGAACGAGGCCGCCGAAGGCCAGCGCTGCGCCTGCCATGCGGGTGGCGCCGTGCCCCATGCGGAACAGGCGCACGCGGAGGATGCCGCAGGCTAGCGCGGCAGCGCGACCGGGTCGGCGTGTTGCCGCGGCGGCAGGCGGAATACCGACACCGCCTGCACCAGCCGTTCCGCTTGCGTCGACAGCGCCTCGGCCGCCAGCGCGGTCTGTTCCACCAGCGCGCCGTTCTGCTGCGTGGCGCGTTCCATCTCCGCCACCGCCGCGCTGACCTGCTCGATGCCGCTCGCCTGTTCCGCCGTGGCCTGCGCGATGTCGTTGATGTTGGCCGTCACGCGCTGCGCCGAGCGCACGATGTCGGCCATCGCGCCGCCCGCCTCTTCCACCTCGGTCGCGCCGCGCGCCGCGTGCGCGACCGATGCGCCGATCAGGCGTTTCACTTCCTGCGCCGCTTCCGCGCTGCGCTGCGACAGTGCGCGCACTTCGCCGGCCACCACCGCGAAGCCCCGCCCCTGCACGCCGGCGCGCGCGGCTTCGACCGCCGCGTTCAGCGCGAGCAGATTGGTCTGGAACGCGATGCCGTCGATCACGCCGACGATGTCCGCGATGTGCCGCGCGCTGCCGGACACTTCGTTCATGGTCTGCACCGCGCGCGTCACCAGCCGCCCGCCGCGCTCGGCATCGGATGCCGCCGACTCGGCCAGCGCGCGCGCCTGCGCGGCGTGCTCGGCGTTCTGCCGCACGGCCGACGACAACTGTTCCAGCGTGCTCGCGCTTTCCTCCAGCGCGGATGCCTGCTGCTCGGTGCGCGCGGCTAGCGCGCCGTTGCCGTGCGCGATGCCGTGCGCGCCGTGGCTGACCTCGTCGGCGCCGCGCCGGATCGCGCCGACGGCCTGCGCCAGCCCGTCCTGCATGCGCCGCAGCGCGGCCAGCAGCGTGCCGATCTCGTTGGCCGACGCGGCCTGCGGCGACACGGTCAGGTCGCCGTCCGCGATGCGGTCGAAATGGCCGCCGGTGCGGCGCAGCGGCAACAGCAGGAAGCGCCGGAAGAACAGCCAGCACGCGCCCGCCAGCAGCAGCGACAGCGTGAACATGGCCGCCGCCAGCGCCGCCGCCCTGGCGCGGCGCTGCGCCGAAGCGGCGGACAGGCCGGCGCGCACCGCCTGCGCATGCGCGATCACGTCGCGCAGCGCGGCGTCGAACGCCATGTCCGCCTGCTCCGCCGCCGGCCCGCCGGCCGCATACGCGTCGAGCGAGACGTCGTACAGTGCCTCCTCGCGCGTATCCAGCACTTTCGCGTACGCGTCGTAGGCCTGGCCGATGCGCGCCAGCCATGCCGCCTGGCCTGGATCGGCCGAGGCCGCCTTCCGATAGGCCGCGTAGGTTTTTTCCGCCTGCATGCGGCGCGCGGTCGCGCGATGGGTGTAGTCGTTCGCCCGCACCTGGTCGCCGCGCTGCAGGTTGATGTAGGCGCTGTCCATGTCGACCAGCATCGCCAGCAGCAGGCGTTCGGTGTCGTGCAGCGGCTCGAGCTGGCGGTCGGACACGCCGATCACCTGCTCCAGCGCCCGCGCCGAGGCGCGCGCGTCGCGCCAGGCGGCGAACAGCACGCTCCACAGCGCGAGGCAGAACAGCCCGGTGACCAGCAGCAGCCCGCTGCGGATCGTCATGCGGGCGAACATGGCGCCTCCGCAGCATCGATGACGGCGCCGCCGTCGGCGCCTCGCGCATGCCGCATCATTTCAGTCCCAGCTTGTGGTCCAGCGACAGCACGCCGCCGCCGCGCGCGATCAGGTACAGCATCAGGCCGGCCCAGGACAGGTGCGTCGGCCACGCGTCGGGATACACGAACACTTCGATGACGGTGGTCATGCCGAGCAGCGCCAGCGCGGCGAAGCGGGTGAACAGGCCCAGCACCAGCAGCAGCGGAAAGAAATGTTCCGAGTAGGCCGCGACGTGCGCCGCGATGTGCGGCGGAATCAGCGGCAGCCGGTAGTCGGTTTCGAACAGCGAATAGGTGCCGTCGGTGATCGTCAGGAAGCCGGTGACCTTGGTGCGGCCGGACATGAAGAAGATGGCCGCGATCGCGAAGCGGTTGACCAGCGCCAGGAAGGAATGGCCGAGCAGCCGGTGCGCGCGCTCCGCCAGGCCGTTCCACACGAGGCGCAAGCGGCTCCAGGCGGAAGGCCGCGCGGCGGCCGTGGTGTGCAGTTGTTCCATGATGTTCTCCGTGGGTTATGAGACGAATGGGAAGGAATCGTGTCCGGCGGCGAAGACGCCGTTGATCAGCAGCATGGCGAGCATGGCGGCGACGTCGAGCGCGGGTTCGGCCTGCAGCGCGGCGTCGGCCGCACCGGCCAGCGGCATGCCGGCGGCGCAGGCGTCGAGGAAGGCGCAGGCGCCACGGCCGATGCCGAACCAGCGCACTTCGCCGCCCTGCCGCACCAGTAGCGCGCCTTCGCCATGCCATGCGGGCTGCTCCGGCGCGCGCGCTTCGCGGTTGAGGCGCCAGATCGTGTACACCGGCAGCGCGTCGAACCAGCGCCAGCGCGCGGCAGCCAGCGGCCGCAGCACGCCATCGCCCAACGCGGCGGCCGGCACATGGGCGAGCGCGGCCGCATCGAGCGGCACCTCGTCGCACGCGACGTGCGCCTCGGTCCAGCAGCGGTCCAATGCCGCCACGCCGGGCAGGTAATCCAGTTCGCGCGCCGGCGCGAAGCGCGCGAGGAAATCGGGAAAGTCCGCGCCGTATTCGATCAGGCTGGCGCCGGCCGGGCGCGACGCGCGCGCATGGATCGTGGCGGCGGCGCGGAACCAGTCGTCGCCGACCAGCCTGGCCACCGACGGAAAATTGGCCTGCAGGGCGTCGACGCAGCCTTTGAGGATAGTGTTGCGGTAGACGGCGAAGCCGGGCTGCGCCGCCATTGCCGCGATCTGCGCGTCAAGCGGCGGCATGATGGGCGCATCGGCTGCCGGCACGTCCGAGACCGGCATGTCCGAGACCGGCACGTCGTAGACGGCGCGCAGGAAATCGTCCTGGAAGCGTGCCAGTGCGCTCATGCCGTCCGCTCCATCCGCGTGCGGCGGCGCGTCAGTACGTCCTGCGCATGGCGGCGCTCGGCCAGCAGCGCCGCGAAGGCGGGAATGTGGTCGTCGCGCTCGATCAGCGTGGGGCGCGGACCGATGCGGTCGATCAGCGCGCGGTACAGCGACCAGACTGCGGGCGCGACCGGCGCGTCGTGGCTGTCGATCAGCAGCGCACCGTCGGCGTCGCGGCTGTGGCCGGCGAGATGGATCTCCATCACCGCGTCGACCGGGAAGCGCGACAGGTACTGCGTGGCGTCGAAGCCCAGGTTGTGCGCGCTGAGGTAGACGTTGTTCACGTCGAGCAGCAGCCCGCAGCCGGTGCGCCGCGCCAGTTCGGCCAGGAAGTCGGTTTCCTCCCATTCGTGGCCGTCGATGCGCAGGTAATGCGTCGGGTTCTCGATGGCGATGCGCCGGCCCAGCCTCTCTTGCGTGCGCTGGATGTTGTCTTCGATGCGCGCCAATGCCGCGGCGGTGCGCGGGAACGGCAGCAGGTCCGGATGGTAGTGGCCGTTCCACGTCGACCAGGCCAGGTGCTCGGACACCAGCAGCGGCTCGATGCGCGTGGCCAGTTCGGCCAGGCGCTGCAGATGCCGTTGGTCGGGCGGCGCGTCGGCCGCGAGCGACAGCGATACGCCGTGCAGCGACACCGGATGGCGCGCACGGATCGCTTCCAGCCACGCCAGGCGGGGGCCGCCCGCCACCATGTAGTTCTCCGGGTGGACTTCGAACCACAGGCCTTCCTCGATGCAGTGCAGCGCGTCGTCGTAATGCTGCGGCTTCAGGCCGAGGCCGGCGCCGGGTTCGCGTTCGGTGAATTCGGAGATGTTCATGATGGACGGGCGGCGGATGGATCAGGAACCGATCAGGTCGGGGTCAGCGAACCGTGGCCGTTCGGCGTCTTGATCGAAGTGCAGGTGCCGGCCGGCACGTTCTTCCAGTGGCTGCCGTCGTAGTCGATCTTCTGCGAGCCGGCACACGTCGTGCCCGCGCCTGCCTTGCAGTCGTTGTGGCCGGCCAGCGCGACGCCGTAGCATTTTTCGACCTTGCTCGCGGTGGCGGGCGTCTGTGCCATGGCGGTGCCGGAAACCAGCGCGGCGAGCGTGAGGGCGGCGGTGGCGAGATTGCGGGTATGCATGTTGAACTCCTTTATGTGGATTGAAGAAAATGCGATCGCCTGCAGAGAGAGAGTGGTAATGCCGGCGATCTGAACGGTAGTACGCGGTACGGACGGCGTCGGTTACAGCCGGTGCGAAAAAAAATTCCGGAATGATTTTTTCCCGTTCGCTGTAACGATCCGCGCCGCTGCGACGAATTGATACGGGCGTGCGGCCGATGTCCGTGCCGCCGCCGTTTGGAGCATCCATGAAGACAGCCGATCTCGCCGCCCTGCTCGCGCGCGGCACGCCGCCGATGGAAAGGCATCCGGTGGAGAAGCGCTTCGCGCGCGCCCTGGCCGCCGGCATGGCGGGCGCGGCGATGCTGCTGCTCGCCGTCTACGGCGTGCGCAGCGACATGCCGCAAGTGCTGGCGGCGCCGCTGTTCTGGGTCCGTGCCGCCTTTCCGCTCGCGGTCGCGACCGCCGCACTGTACGTCGCTTCCCGGCTCGCGCGGCCGGCCGCGCATGTCGGCATGGCGTGGCTCGCGCTGGCCCTGCCGCTGTTCGCGGTCTGGATCGCCGGCGCGCTCTTTGTCGTCGAAGCGCCGCCCGGCATGCGATTGGGCCTGGTCCTCGGCAGCACCTGGCAGGTGTGCACGTTCAACATCGTGCTGCTGTCGCTGCCGACCTTCGCCGCGATGTTGTGGGCGATGAAGGGGCTGGCGCCGACGCGGCTGGCACTGGCCGGCGCCGGCTCCGGTCTGCTCGCCGGCGCGCAGGCGGTGCTGGTCTACACGCTGTACTGCATCGAGATGGCGCCGTCGTTCTGGGCTGTGTGGTACGTGCTGGGCATGGCGGTGCCGACGCTCGCCGGCGCCTGCCTCGGTCCGCGCCTGCTGCGCTGGTAGCACGCCGCGGCGACGGCCGCGCAAGATCGCACGAAATCGCCCGCCTGTTTTCCTACAGGCGCAGGAAAACCCGGCATCCCCGCGTGCGCCGGCGCAGGCAATTACCTCATTCCGCAGACGCTTTTGCAGGGGCGAAACAGCGCCGGACTTTTTTTCCGCGCGCGCCGCAACTCTTGCTGCGCAACGTAATCACACACGCAACTGAAGAGCGCCGTCTCTGCGCGGTGCGCCGTGCCACATACCGTCATGCGAGGTGAATATGTCAGCGACCGTGGGAGAGTTCCTGCTGCAACGAATATCGGATTGGGGCGTGCATCGCATTTACGGTTATCCGGGCGACGGCATCAACGGCATCGTCGGCGCGTTCGAGAAGGTCAAGGGACCGCAGTTCATGCAGACGCGGCACGAGGAGATGGCTGCCTTCATGGCCTGCGCGCACGCCAAGTTCACCGGCGAGGTCGGTGTCTGCATGGCGACCTCGGGCCCGGGCGCGATCCATCTGCTCAACGGCCTGTACGACGCCAAGGCCGACCACCAGCCGGTGGTCGCCATCGTCGGCCAGCAGAGCCGCATGGCGCTGGGCGGCGATTACCAGCAGGAAGTCGACCTGATCTCGCTGTTCAAGGACGTCGCGCGCGAATACGTGCACATGGCGACGACGCCGGAACAGGTGCGCCACCTGGTCGACCGCGCCTTCCGCATCGCGCGCGACCAGCGCACCGTCACCTGCCTGATCTTTCCCAACGACCTGCAGTCGCTGCCGTACAAGGAACCGCCGCGCATCCATGGCACCGTGCACAGCGGCATCGGCTACACCGCGCCGGCCGGCGGCGTGCCTTCCGAATCCGACCTGCTGCGCGCGGCCGAAGTGCTCAATGCCGGCAGCAAGGTCGCCATCCTGGTCGGCGCCGGCGCGCTGCATGCGACCGACGAGGTCATCCAGGTGGCCGAGCTGCTGGGCGCCGGCGTGGCCAAGGCCCTGCTCGGCAAGGCCGCGATGCCGGACGACCTGCCCTTCGTCACCGGTTCGATCGGCCTGCTCGGCACCAAGGCGAGCTGGGAACTGATGACCGGCTGCGACACGCTGCTGATGGTCGGCTCGGCCTTTCCGTATTCCGAATTCCTGCCCAAGGAAGGCGCCGCGCGCGGCGTGCAGATCGACATCGACGGCCGCATGCTGAGCCTGCGCTATCCGATGGAAGTGGACCTGATTGGCGACAGCAGGAAGACGCTGGCCGCGCTGATCCCGCACCTGAAGCGCAAGCAGGACCGCTCGTGGCGCGAGGAAGTCGAACGCAACGTGTCGCGCTGGTGGCAGGTGCTGGAGGCGCGCGCGATGAACGACGGCAATCCGATCAATCCGCAGCGCGCGTTCTGGGAATTGTCGCCGCGCCTGCCGGACGGCTGCATCCTGACCTGCGATTCCGGTTCCTCCGCGAGCTGGTATGCGCGCGACCTGAAGATCCGGCGCGGCATGATGGCTTCGCTGTCCGGCGGATTGGCGACGATGGGTTCCGGCGTGCCATACGCGATCGCCGCCAAGTTCGCGCATCCGGATCGGCACGTGATCGGCTTTGCCGGCGACGGCGCGATGCAGATGAACGGCATCAACGGCCTGATCACCATCGCCAAGATATGGAAGGAATGGGGCAATCCGCGCCTGACCATCGTCGTGCTCAACAACCAGGATCTCAACATGGTGAGCTGGGAAGAACGGGTGATGGAAGGCGATCCGAAATTCCCCGACTCGCAGACGCTGCCCGACTTCCCGTATGCGCGCTACGCGGAGATGCTCGGCCTGCGCGGCATCCGCGTCGATACGCCGGAAGCGATCGGCTCCGCATGGGAACGCGCGCTGGCGTCGGACGTGCCGACGGTGGTCGAGCTGGTCACCGACCCGAACATCCCGCCGCTGCCGCCGCACGTGTCCGGCAAGCAGGCCAAGGCCTTCGTGTCGGCGCTGTTCCACCGCGATCCGGATGCCACGCAGATCGTCCTGGCCGCGATGAAGGAAACCTGGGACAGCCTCTTTCCCGGCGGCGGCAAGAAGCGCTGATGCTCCGCGCGGCCCGCAATGATGGCGGGCCACGTGGAGCGCTCTTCGTGCCGCTGCGCGCCGTTCTTCGTTCGTACCCGTCTCCAGCCTCCGTCCATGCCTTCCGCTTCCTTCGTCCCGATCGACCGGCTCGCCGTCGATGCCTATGCGATCCCGACCGACATGCCGGAATCCGACGGCACGCTGGCGTGGGACGCGACCACGCTGGTGCTGGTGCGCATCGAAGCGGGCGGCAAGCGCGGCATCGGCTACACCTATGCCGACCGTGCCGCCGCCGTGCTGATCCACGAAAAGCTCGCGCCGCTGCTGAACGGCCATGACGCGCTGGCGATCGCCGCGCGCTGGCAGGACATGGCGCATGCGGTCCGCAACCTCGGCCGGCAGGGCATCTGCGCCACGGCGATCGCCGCGGTCGACAATGCGCTGTGGGACCTGAAGGCGAAGCTGCTGGACCTGCCGCTGGCGACGCTGCTCGGTCAGGCGCGTCCCGCGGTCGAAGCCTACGGCAGCGGCGGCTTCACCAGCTACACCGCGCAGCAGCTGGAACGGCAGCTCGGCGGCTGGGCGCGCGACGGCCTGCGTCTGGTGAAGATGAAGGTCGGACGCGATCCCGCCGCCGACACGGAGCGCGTCGGCCTCGCGCGGCAGGCGGTCGGTCCGGCATGCGGCCTGTTTGTCGACGCCAATGGCGCGTACAGCCGCAAGCAGGCGCTGATGCTGGCCGACGCCTTTGCGCAGGTCGACGTCGCCTGGTTCGAGGAGCCGGTGTCGTCGGATGACCTCGAAGGCCTGCGCCTGCTGCGCGACCGCGCGCCGGCCGGCATGGCGGTCAGCGCCGGCGAATACGGCTACGACCTGCCCTATTTCCGCCGCATGCTGGAAGCCGGCGCGGTCGACGTGCTGCAGGCCGACGCCACGCGCTGCGGCGGCATCACCGGCTTCATGGGCGTGGCCGCGCTGTGCGAAGCGGCCTGCGTGCCGCTGTCGAGCCACTGCGCGCCGTCGCTGCATCTGCCGCTGTGCTGCGCCGCGCGGCCGGCCATCCATCTCGAATACTTCCACGACCACGTGCGCATCGAACACATGCTGTTCGACGGCGCGATCCGCCCGCGCCAGGGCATGCTGACGCCCGCTCCGGACCGCCCGGGGCTGGGCATCGAATTCAAGGAACAGGACGCCCTATGCTATCGCCTCTAGAACGCCGCCCCACCCATCCCGACATCGCGCCCGCCGACACGCCGGTCGCGTTCGCGCAGGCTGCCCAATTGGAAGTCGACCTGGCGCGCGCGATCGAAGGGGAAGTCCGCTTCGATGCCGGCAGCCGCGCGCTGTACGCCACCGACGCCTCCAACTACCGCCAGGTGCCGATCGGCGTGGTGCTGCCGAAATCGGTCGAGGACGTGATCGCGATCGTGCGCATCTGCCGCCAGTACGGCGCGCCGCTCACCTCGCGCGGCGGCGGCACCAGCCTGTGCGGACAATGCTGCAACGTCGCCGTCATCATGGATTTTTCCAAGTACATGCACCGCGTCGTCTCGATCGACGCGGAAGCGAAGACGGCGCGCGTGCAGCCCGGCTGCGTGCTGGACGACCTGCGCCACGCCGCCAACAAGCTCGGCCTGACCTTCGCGCCCGACCCGTCCACCCACACGCACAACACGCTGGGCGGCATGATCGGCAACAATTCCTGCGGCGTGCACTCGGTGATGGGCGGCAAGACCGTCGACAACGTGATCGAGATGGACATCCTCACCTACGACGGCGAGCGCATGACGGTCGGCGCCACCAGCGACGCCGAGCTGCAGGCCATCATCGCCGGCGGCGGCCGGCGCGGCGAGATCTACGCCAAGCTGCGCACGCTGCGCGACCGCCACGCCGACGAGATCCGCCGCCGCTTTCCCGACATTCCGCGGCGCGTGTCCGGCTACAACCTGGACGAACTGCTGCCGGAAGAAGGTTTCCACGTCGCGCGCGCGCTGGTCGGCAGCGAAGGCACCTGCGTCGTCGTGCTGGAAGCGACGGTGCGCCTGGTGGACAACCCGGCCGCGCGCTCGCTGGTCGTGCTCGGTTATCCCAGCGTATACGAGGCCGGCGATCACGTGCCCGAAATCATGCAGCACAACCCGATCGCGCTGGAAGGACTGGACCAGCGCCTGATCGACGACATGCGGGCGGTGAACATGCATCCGCAGAATGCCAAGCTGCTGCCCAAGGGCAGCGGCTGGTTGCTGGTCGAATTCGGCGGCCGCGACAAGGACGAGGCGGACGGCAAAGCGCGCGAGATGATGGACGCGCTGAAGAAAGCCGACAATCCGCCGTCGATGAAGCTGTTCGACGATCCGCAGGAAGAAAAGACGATCTGGAAGGTGCGCGAATCCGGCCTCGGCGCCACCGCGCACGTGCCGAACAAGGCGATCACCTGGGAAGGCTGGGAGGATTCCGCCGTGCCGCCGAAGAACCTCGGCCAGTACCTGCGCAAGCTGCGCGCGCTGTTCGAGCAGTACGGCTACGCCTGCGACCTGTACGGCCATTTCGGCCAGGGCTGCGTGCACACCCGCATCGATTTCGACCTGGAGACGGCGGACGGCATCCGCACCTTCCGCGCCTTCGTGCACGAGGCGGCGCACCTGCTGGTCAGCCTGGGCGGCTCGATCTCCGGCGAGCACGGCGACGGACAATCGAAGGCCGAGCTGCTGCCCATCATGTTCGGCGACGAGCTGGTCGGCGCCTTCCGCGCGTTCAAGGCGATCTGGGATCCCGAATGGAAGATGAATCCCGGCAAGGTGGTCGATCCCTATCACGTGGACCAGAACCTGCGGCTGGGCACGCACTACGATCCGCCCGCGCTGCCGGTGCATTTCGCCTACACCAGCGACAAGCACAGCTTCCCGCGCAGCCTGCTGCGCTGCGTGGGCATCGGCGAATGCCGCAAGAAGAGCGGCACCATGTGCCCGAGCTACATGGCGACCGGCGAGGAGATGCATTCGACGCGCGGCCGCGCGCGCCTGCTGTTCGAGATGGTCAAGGGCGAAGTGCTGAAGGACGGCTGGAAGGACGAGGCGGTGTTCGAGGCGCTCGACCTGTGCCTGTCCTGCAAGGGCTGCAAGGGCGAGTGCCCGGTGAACGTCGACATGGCGACCTACAAGGCCGAGTTCATGTCGCACTACTATGCGAACCGCATGCGGCCGCTGTCCGCCTACGCCTTCGGCATGATCGACCGCTGGGCGAAGGCGGCGTCGCACGCGCCCGGCCTGGCCAACTTTTTCATGCAGACGCAGCCGTTCGCCGGCATTGCGAAGAAGCTGGGCGGCATCGCGCCGGAACGCCGCATCACGCGCTTCGCCGCGCAGCCGTTTTCCGCCTGGTTCGCGCGGCGCACGCCGCCGGCCGGCGCCGGCCGCCCCGAGGTGATCCTGTGGCCGGACACCTTCAACAACTATTTCCATCCTTCCGTCGCGCAGGCCGCGGTGGAAGTGCTGGAACATGCCGGCTACCGCGTGCGCCTGCCGCGCGTGCACCTGTGCTGCGGGCGGCCGCTGTACGAGTTCGGCATGGTGGACCGCGCGCGCGGCTACCTGCAGCAGATCATGCATGCGCTCGCCGACGACATCCGCGCCGGCACGCCGATCGTCGGGCTCGAACCCGCCTGCGTCTCGGTGTTCCGCAGCGAACTGCCCGACCTGTTCCCCAACAACGAACAGGCACTGCGCCTGCGCAAGCAGATGTTCCTGCTCAGCGAGTTCATCGAACAGAAGCTGAACGGCTTTCCCTTCCCGGCCATGCCGCGCAAGGCGCTGGTGCACGGCCATTGCCATCACAAGTCGGTGCTGAAGATGGAGGCGGAGCAGAACGTGATGAAGAAGCTGGGCCTGGACGTGGACATGCCGGACACCGGCTGCTGCGGCATGGCCGGCTCCTTCGGCTTCGAGCGCGAGAAGTACGACGTATCGATCCGGTGCGGCGAACGGGTCCTGCTGCCGGCGGTGCGCGAGGCCGGACAGGCCGGCAAGCTGGTGATCGCCGACGGCTTCAGCTGCCGCGAGCAGATCATGCAGACGACCGGCGTGCAGCCGCTGCATCTGGCCGAGGTGATGCAGCGCGCGCTGCACGAGCCATCCTGACCCGGCGTCGCCCGCCGCGTCAGGACCACACGCGCAGCGCGATATCGATCAGGCAGGCCGCCGCGACCAGCAGGATCAGCACCAGCGCCGGCCGATGCGTGGCCAGCCACAGCTCGCCGTCGGAGCCGGAAGCCTGCGCATCGAAGCGGCCGTGCGCGCCGCGGTCGCCGGTCACCGGACGATAGAGATTGTCGGGCCGGTCGGGCGCCACCGGCGTGTCGCTCAGCTGGCCGCCATAGGCTTCGCGCGCCATCTTGCGGTCCAGGAAGCCGGGCATGACGCGGTTGCCGACGATGGCTTCGACGGCGGGAAAGCCGACCCACAGTTCGCGCCGCCTGTGCGTCGCCGCCCAGTAGATGGCGCGCGCCGCCAGTTCGGGCTGGAAGATCTTGCCCAGCGGCTTGGGACGCTTCTGCATGCACGTGTGCCCCCAGTCGAACTGGGGCGTGTTGAACGCGGACAGATGGACCATGGTGAGGTGCACGCCGCTGTTCTCGTGGATCAGTTCGGTGCGCAATGCGTCGATGAATCCGCGCAGCGCGCTCTTGGCGCCGCAGTATGCGGCCTGCAGCGGCACCGAGCGGTACGCCAGCGCGGAACCGACCTGTACGATGGTGCCGCGGTCGCGCGGCCGCATGCGCCGCAGCGCCGCCATCGCGCCCCACACGCCGCCCAGGTAAGTCACCTCGGTGGCGCGCCGGAAGTCCGCCGGCGCGGTCGAGGCGACGGGGCAGAACACCGTCACCATGGCATTGTTGACCCAGACCTCGATAGCGCCCCATTCGCGCTCGACGCGGTCCGCCGCAGCCTCGACCTGGTCGTGATCGGCGACGTCGACCTGCAGGATCATTGCCCGGCCGCCCGCCGCTTCCACCTCGCGCTGCGCGCCCTGCAAGCCTTCGAGGCCGCGCGCCAGCAGCGCCACACGCCAGCCGTGCCGGCCGAACTCCACGGCGGTCGCCCGCCCCACGCCGGCCGATGCGCCGGTGATTATCGCGATCCTGTCTCCCATGCATGCTCCCGTCGAGATTGACGCGTGGGCGGCGTTTGCGCCGCCTGTCGCCCTCTCTACTTGACTGCGATGCCGGGGCACGGTTCCTTGCCGCGGACCGACTTTGCCTGCAGCAACCCGGCCTGCCATCCTCCTACGACAGGCTTTCCGCTCTTCCTATTCAGCCGCACGGCGCGGCTTGCTAGCATGAAGTCATGATGGTTGAAGGAGAAGATCATGAGCACAAGCACCCTGGACCCGGACAACGACTTGCAGGTCGACCGCCAGCTCGGCACCGGACATGACGACAGCGCGCTCGGCCCGAGCGACACGGTGGACAGCGGCAGCGACGTCAAGGGCCTGTTCGGCGGCAGCAGCGACACCGATTCGAACGGCACCGGCGAACGCGCCTCGGTGGAGATGCTGGACGAGCGCGACGACCGCCAGGACATCGGTGTCGATCACATCGAGAACATCCCGACCGAGGAAACGGACGGCGCGGCGCGCCGTGACATGGAAAGCCTGCCGCGCGACGCCGTTTCCGGCCGCAGCCCGGACGGCAATCTCAACGAGTCGCCGGAGAACCTTTCGTTCGAGGACGAGACGCGCTGAACGGCCTGAGGCCGCAATGCGAAAGGCCGGCATCATGCTGGCCTTTTTTCATGCGGAAATGCAATAGGTATTCCGGGCGTCCGCCGGAAAATCTGCGGCCATATCGCGGAACGAGGCGGGACGCGATCACGAAAGTGTCGTGCCGCGCCGTCAGACCACGGACACCACCGTGTTGGCGTTGCCGAATTCCTGCCGGCTCTTCTGCAGCATGCGGCGCGCGACCGGATCGTGCGGGAATTTCTCCAGCACCTTGCCGTACAGCATGACGGCGCGGCGGAAGTCGGCGGCCGCATAGGCGGCGTAGGCGTCCTGCGTCATTTCGCACAGCTGGATGTCGTCCTCGCTGGCGGCGATCTCGGGATCCTCGCCGCGGATGCCCAGCAGTTCGTACACCAGCAGCTCGCTCTTGCGGCCCTTGACGGTGACCGTGTCGAGCGGACGCAGCCACAGCAGGTGGCCGGCCTCGCGGAAGATGGTGTGGCTGACGCAGGTCCAGGTGCCCATCTCCTTGTTCAGGCCCTCGAGCCGCGCCGCGACGTTGACGCCGTCGCCCATCACGGTATAGCTGATGCGCTCGGTCGAACCGACGTTGCCGACCAGGACCGAATCGCAGTGGATGCCGATGCGCAGCTTCAGCGGCTGCTGCTTCTGCTCGGACCAGGACTGATTCAGCGCCGCCATGCCGCGCTGCGAGCGCATCGCCGCCACACAGGCGAGATAGGCGTGGTTCTCGATGATGCGCGGCGCGCCCCAGAACGCCATCACGGCGTCGCCGATGAACTTGTCGACGGTGCCGTGCTCGTGCTGCACGGCGCGCGTCACGGTGGCGAAATATTCGGACACGCGCCGCAGCAGCTGCTGCGACGGCTCCGTTTCCGACAGCGTGGAAAAGCCCTCGATGTCGGTGAACAGGATGGTGAGGAAGCGGCTCTCGACGCCCAGCCGCGTGCCCTGCTCCGATTCCAGCAGCTGCTTGACCAGCATGGTCGGCACGTAGGACGCGAACGACTGCAGCGCGCGTTCGAGCAGCTCGATGGCGTCGCTCAGGTAGCGGATCTCGCGGATCGAGGACGCGATGCGCGTCATCTTGTCGAAGCGGAATTCGCGGATGTGCATCACTTCGCTCGCCAGCAACTCGATGGGGCGCGCGATCATGCTGGAAATCAAGTAGATGAGCACGATCTGCAGCAGGAAAGCGCCCACGCTGAACAGCACCATGTTGCGGTTGGCGCGATGGATTTCGCCGACGAAATCGTTGGTCGGTGTGATCGTCAGCGTTTCCCACGACTTGTTGAGCTCGTCGGGCAGCTTGGCGAACAGCGCCAGGTACTCGGTGTTGTCCGGGCCCGCGTGGAAGGTGAAATGGTCCTTGCCGGTGCGCAGCCGCTCGCCGAGCGCGCCGAGCACGCGCGGATCCTGCAGCTTGTCGACACGGTTGCGTACCTGCTGGCCGTCCTTGACGCTGACGCCGAGATCGAATTGCGGATGGGCGATGATGCCGCCGTTGTCATCCATCATGATGGTGATGCTGTTCGGCGTGGTGCGGTTGTCGGACAGGAAGCGGGAGATCGCCTCCAGCGTGAAGTCCACCGAGACGGTGCCGATGAAATTGGTGCCGGAGACGACGGGCGCGGAAATCGTGATGCCCAGCTTGCCGAGGTCCGCCAGCGGATACGGGTCGGAGATCATCGTCGTCTTCAGCCGGTCGACTTCCTTGTAGAAGCTGCGCAGCCGCGGATCGTCGACCGCCGAGCCGGTGTCCTGCCCGATCGTGATGCCCCACGGCGCCTGGAAGGTGTAGTTGTCGATCAGCAGGCCCTGCGTGTCGGTACCGCCGCTGGCGTCGATGAAGCGGCTGACGAACTGCGTCTGCGGCGGGATCGGCTTGGACAGGATGGTTTCGCCGGGATAGGCGCGCCGCACTTCATGGAAGGAGCCGTTGTCGAAGGTCACGTAGGCGGCATAGATGCCCTGCCTGGCCGCGACGATCTGCTGCAGGTAGTCGGACGACGAATCGGCCATGAAGTAGTCCGAGTTGTCGCGCATCAGCGTCGAGGCGGTATTCACGGCGGTCAGCATGGAGCCGAACAGCTTGTTCGCGTTCGCCTCGTTTTCCGCCAGCGACTTTTGGATGAAGCGGTCCGTGTGGTCCGCGATCAGCTGCTGGTTGGAGCGATACGTGATGATGCCGAAGATGATCGTGACCGGCAGGCTGAGCAGCACGAACACCAGCGTGATGGTGATGTGCAGCCGAAATCCCTTTTTCCGGCGCAACAGTGTGGAAACCGCGAAGTCCATCGTTTTTTCTTTCATGCCATGCGGCCGGCGGCAGTCCGGTCGCAACTCCCCAAGGCACATTGCCTTCCTGAACCCATTCCCTTGCAAATTCCCTGCCTAGAACGCGTAGACTTCCCCGCCCCGCAGCGACGTGAACGACCGCCTTCCGTCATGCGCGCGCAATTGCGCCATGATCAGTTCCTCCTGCCCCGGCTTCAGGTGCGTGATCAGGAAGCGCGTGTCGTACGGCATCGGCGCGATGTCCTCGATCAGCATCTGCGGGCAGAAATGCTTGGACAGCCCGGCCAGGCGCATTTCCGCGTCCGGGAACGAGCAGTCCACCACCACCGCCCGCAACAGCGGATGGGCGGCTATGCGTGGCCACAGCGCCGGCGAGGTCGCCATGTCGCCGGAGAACATGAACGCCGCCGTCCCGTTGCCGACGACGTAGGCCACCGCCTCCACCGTGTGGCTGACCGCGAACGACTGGATCGTCCTGCCGCCGTCCAGCGCCACCGTTTCCTCGTGCGCCATCGGCTGCCAGCGGAACACCGGATGGTCGGCGCTCGGAATCGCGGCGAAGTCCGGCCACAGCTTCCAGTTGAACATGTGCGTCTTCAGCGTCGCGATCGCCTGCTCCGTGGCGTGCACGACAACCGGCTTGGCGCGCTTGCCCAGCACCGAATCGAGCAGGAAAGCCAGGCCGACCACGTGGTCCAGGTGCGTATGCGTCAGGAACACGTGGTCGATCTTCACCAACTCGGCCATGTCCATGCGCGACACGCCGGTACCGACGTCCAGCAGCACGTCCTCGTCCAGCCTCAGGCATGTGGTCAGTCTTTCCCTGCCGCCGATGCCTCCCGCGCATCCCATTATCTGCAGCTTCATGCCTGCCTTTCTTGATCTTGTGCTCTGCTGCTTTTCTTCTTGTCTACTGCCGACGTCCCCCATTACGCCGGCAATGGTTGTTTGCCGTCACGCCATCCGTGCAATCCGTATGGCGGATGGCGATGCGGCGCGTTCAGCGGGCCTTTTCCTCCCAGCGGCTCGCCATGTCGGGCGAGACGGACTGGCCCAGCAGGCCGCGCGTATAGACCTGCGCCAGGTAGCGCATGGCCGGCTTGTAGCCGTTGTCGGCCGCCTTGGTCAGCCATGCCATCGCCTGCGCATCGTCCTGCGGCACGCCCTTGCCGTCTTCGTACATCTTGGCGAGGTTGAACTGCGCGAGCGGATAGTTCAGGTCGGCCGCCTTGCGGTACAGCGTCGCCGCCGCGGCATCGTCCTGCGGCACGCCGCGGCCCTCGGCCGTCATGAAGCCCAGATTGTTCAGCGCCATCGGGTAGTTCTGCGCGGCCGCCTTGCGGTACAGCGACACCGCCGTCGCGTCGTCCTGCGCCACGCCCTTGCCGCGCGCATACAGGAAGCCGAGATTGGTCTGGCCCCAGGCGGAGCCCTGATCGGCCGCTTTGCGATACCAGGCGGCGGCCTGCGCCGGATCGACCGGCACGCCGTAGCCGTTCTCGTACATCGCGCCGATGTTGTTCTGCGCCTGTGCGAAATTCTGGCCGGCCGCCTTGCGGTACCACTTCATCGCCTGCGCGTAGTCGCGCGCGGTGCCCAGCCCCTCGCTATAGAAATAGCCGACCGAGGTTTCCGCCGGCGCGAAGCCCTGCGCGGCGGCCTTGCGGTACCAGTTCAGCGCCCGCTCGTAGTCGCGCGGCACGCCTAGGCCCCGCTCGAACATGATGCCGAGATAGTTTTCGGCGCGCGCGTTGCCGGTGGCGGCCGCGGACGAAAACTCCTTCAGGGCCGTCGCATAGTCGTGCGCCAGGTAGGCGGCGCGTCCTTCGTCGTAGCCGGCAAAGGCAGGGGCCGCGAGGCCGATCAAGCCTGTCGCGAAGGCCAGGCTCGCAGCAAGTCTGTTCCAGTTCATAGGCATTCCTGAGATGTTGCTTTTGTAAAAAGTCGGTGGAGGGCATGGCGCGGCACCCGAAAACATACAACGATTTCGCTAATGGGCCAGGAAAAATTTTCTTTACAGAAATCCAATAAACAACATGTATGTGAGATTTTGTAACACTTCGGAACTTTTTAGAAGTTTTGAGTTGCAAAACTTTCTTTTGCGTAAGGCTTGCCCCTATAATCCGACGGCGAGCCCCCCTCAGCCGGGGAAAAAACGGACCTGATTTTTCAATTATCACCAACCCAAGAGGCCAGTCATGAAAGCCAACATCGCACGCTTTTCCAAAAAATCCCTACGCCAGCGCGGTCAAGGCATGACCGAATACATCATCATCGTGGCCCTGATCGCCGTCGCCGCGATCGGCGTCTACAGCATGTTCGGCCAGACGATCCGTGGCCAGGTCGCCGGTCTGGCGGGTGAAGTCGCCGGCACCGGCGCCACCGCCGGCAAGGCCACGGCAGCGACGGCCGCGGGCGACGCCGCCACCAAGGCAGCACAGGCCAAGGGCATGTCCAGCTACGACAACGGCAACAGCGGCAACTAAGCCTTTCGACGCGACGAGCGTACCTGCCCGAACGTGACGGCGCCACGCTTCTCCCCAAAAAACCAGCGCGGGCAGGCGCTGGTTTTTTCGTTGATCACTGTCGGCATCATCATCCTGGTGATGGTCTCGATGTATACGATGGGCCAGCAGTCCATCAGCAAGACCCGGCTGCAGAACACGGCGGACGCCGCCGCCTACAGCGCGGTGCAGGCCGAAGCGCGCGACTACAACTTCGCGGCGTACACCAATCGCGCCGTCATCGCCAACCAGGTGGCCGTGGCTCAGCTCGTGGGCCTGACTTCCTGGGCGCGCAATCTCAACACCACCTACAACGGCCCGTCGTCCTGGGTGCCTGGCGTGCTGTCCTCGCTCGGCGGCCCGTTGGCCGAAGTGCTGTGGGATACGCCGTGGGACGTCTACAAGGACGTCGCCAAGGGCTTCAAGGACGCGATGGACGACGTCGCGCCTACCTCGGTCAAGCTGATCGACGGTCTGATCGACATCATCAACACCGCGCAGATGGTCTACCACTACGCGACCGCGCTGACCGTGGCGCAGACCATCGGCCTGTCGCCGGCGGAAGTGCTGGACAAGCTGGCCGGCATCGACACCTCCAACTCCGTGTTCGGCGACCTGCTGACCTTCAACGACAAGTACAACGTCGTCAAGCTGAACGACTCGACCGCCGACCTCAGCACGCCTGGCACCGTGGCCGCCCTCGCACACCTGGTGGAATGGTTCCTGTTCGTCGAGCAGAAGGACCCGAACACGGCCGACAAGGACGGCGAAAAAGGCGACCGCATGGCGCAGGCGACCATCGATTCGCTCGACGATTTCTCGCGCGACCGCAGCACCAAGGGCGGTGGCCCGCTGAAGAACCTGCCGGAGATGATGTACCTGACGCCGTTCGTGGTCGACCCGACGCGCCTGATTCCCTACCAGGATGGCGCGCTGCTGATGTACCTGTGGCACCGCGGCGGCACCGAGCTGAAGAACGTCAGCGACGCGAAGAAGACCTGGAGCGCGATGGACGCGACCGGCTTCTTCGGCATCGGCATCTTCTGGATCAGCATCCTCGGCATTCCGATCCCGATTCCCATTCCGCTGCCCTTCATCCCCATCGGCTGGGGCGCGGCGCAGGCAGGCCAGAGCAGCAACCTGAGCGCCACCAACAATTTCGGCACGGAGGCGGACGCGGCCTACGGCGGCGTATACGACAACGTCAACACCGCCGGCGCGGCCGCGATCCAGGAAGGCGAAGGCGCCGGCACCACGCTGGACAGCGGCGCCGGCCTGCGCAAGTACTTCGACGTCAAGAAAGTCGGCGAGGACGACGACGACCTGGAAGCGCCGGCGCTGATCCTGGAAATCGAAAAGCCCGACAGCAGCATCCCGAGCAGCAACGCGGTGTCGGGCGGCCAGTTCTCGCTGACCAACGGCACGCAAAGCGGCTACATGCGCTGCCTGACCAAGGCGGAAGCCTATTTCTCCCGCCCCACCAAGCTGTGGGCGCGCGGCGACGGCAAGACCGAACTGGGCAGTCTGTACAGCCCGTACTGGCAGGCGCGCCTGATGCCGAACGACTTCCTCGAACAATACGCTTCGCTGTCGTATCACCTATGGTAAATCGCTACAGAAAATCCGGCGGACAGGCGATGGTCGAACTCGTCATCGCGGCGGGCTTCGTGCTGGTCCCGCTGTTCCTCGCCATCCCGCTGATCGGCAAGTACCTGGACATGCGCTCGGCCGCGGTGGAAGCCGCACGCTATGCCGCCTGGGAGCGCACCGTGTGGTACGGCGGCGCCGCCGCCTCCAGCATCGGCTGGTTCGGCGCCAACAATTCCTGGATCGCCAACGCCAAGACCGACCAGCAGATCCGCAACGAGATCGGCGTGCGCGAATTGTCCGAGACCGGCGCCGACACGCCCTTCTCCAGCAGCGACCGCAGCGCCAGCGACTTCCAGCCCAGCTCCCGGGCATTGTGGGAAGACCGCCAGGGCAACCAGATGCTGGTCGACTACGACGACCTGCAGACCAGCATCGCCAGCGGCATGGCGCCGGGTTCATTCAGCAAGATCCTCGACCCGATCGTCAATTTCGCCGCCACCCTCGGTCCATTCACGCTGGAAATGCACGCGCTCTACTCCGCCTCCGTCTCGATGCAGGTGCGCGACATCGACACCGACCATTTCCTGCTGAAGAACTCCACCTCCAGCTTCACCGAAACCAACGTCCTGCTCGCCAACGGCTGGAGCGCG
>Ga0164242_10000563_pt1 | contig 44808 bp, 43 predicted proteins | sample OricomgcompostMG_FD_108783 | JGI IMG/M metagenome (GOLD analysis project Ga0164242, IMG submission 108783) | Miracle-Growth compost microbial communities from Emeryville, California, USA - Original compost - Miracle growth compost (MG) ... | reverse complement strand
AGTTCTCGCCGGGAGGGCCTTCAGGAAGGCCCATTCCGTGACGAAGACGCCGGGAACGTGACGGTGTACGGGGAGAGACGCCGGGAACGTCACGACTCCTCATGCGTTTCAGGCCTCCATCGGAGGGTCGGAAACGCGCTGCGTGGTTTTGGGGTCCTATAGGCCCCAAAACCATGGTCACGTGTTTGTAACGTCTGAAGAAGACGGGCAGACCTGTGAACTTCTCCGGGTCTTCGTGCCGGACCTGTGACGCCCCAGGCGATCCGGGGCGGCTTCGTGCCGGACCTGTGACGCGTCCCGGACCCTGTGCCCGCTCCCCGCACCCCCGGCCATCTCGACCACGACCACAGCCTGCCAGGGTCGTGGTCGAGATGGCCGCGTCCCTTGTCCGTCCCTTTCAACCCTCCGGGCGCAACCCGAAGCCACCAGGGCCAAACCCCGACCCCGAATTTGGGACCCGGGGACAAATCGTCCTCGCCTAGTCTCCTGGGCTCGTCCTTTGCAGCCAAAACGGAGAGGAATTGGGGACGCTTACGGTCGACAGATTGGTCTCGGATCTTGGCCTCGAGCTCGCCGCCGGGCTGGCGGGCGGGGAGAACCAGGTGCGCTGGGTCCACATCTCCGAGGAGGCCGACCCGACCCCTTGGCTGAGCGGCGGCGAGCTGCTGCTCACCTCCGGCAGCCAGCTGGCCGGGCCGGACGCTCACGAGGCGCTGGTCGACCGGCTCGCCGCCCACGACATCGCCGGGCTCGGCTTCGGCCTCGGCGAGGCCGAGACGCGGCCGCCGCGAGCGCTGGTCGAACGGGCCGAGCGGGCCGGCTTCCCGCTCTTCGCGGTGCCCTATTCGATGCCGTTCATCACGATCACCGAGACGGCGATGAGCCGGGTCGTCAACGAGCGCTACGACGTCCTGCGGCGTGGCGCCGTCGTCCGTCAGCAGCTCGAGAACATGGTGCTGGAGGAGCGCGGCCTGGACGAGATCGCGGCGACGATCGGCCGCGCGGTCGACGGCGCGGTGGCGATCCTCGACGCGATCGGGGCGCCGCTCGCCGTGCACGACCCGGACGGCGAGCTGCTGGGCCCGCCGGCCCTCGGCACGATCAGCACCCAGGCCGCGGCCCACGCCGCCGACCCCCGCCCCTTCATCGCCACCGACCCGAGCCTCTCCGCCGCCGCCTTCGTCCGCCCCGTCGGCGCGCCCTCCGGCCACCGGCCGCGCGCCTGGATCGCGGTCCTCACCGCGGACGGCCAGCTCGGCGAGCTGACCCGCCTCGTCGTCGGCCAGGCGGCGCCGATCGTCGGCCTTGAGCTCGGCCGCGGCGGCAACGCCTCGGAGACCGAGCGCCGCCTCACCCGGCAGGCGATGCTCGACGCCCAAGGTGGCGGCGACGCCGCCGAGTCGGCCCTGCGCCTGCGGCCGTTCGGGATCGTCGGTGACGTCTGCGTGCTCCTCTTCTCGGCCGGCGACGGCGCGGAGGCGGAGCGGGCGCTGCGCTCGGCCCTCGCCGCCGAGCGCCTGCCCGCCGCGGTGGCGACACAGGAGGTCGATGGCCGCGAGCTTCTCTGCGCGATCGTCGAGCCGGGCGAGCGGGACCCGCTCGAGGTCGCCGGCACGGCGCGGGCGGCGCTGGTCGCCGACCTCGGCGCCGACCTCGCCGTGGCGACCAGCCGCGCCGGCGGCAACGGCGACATCGGTCGCTGCTTCCGCGAGGCGAGCTGGGCACTACGGGCGCGGGGCCACGGACCGGTCGCCTCCTGGCACGACCTCGGCCCCGAGTCCCTGCTGCTCTCGGTCGGTGACCCCGAGGTGCTCCGCTTCTACCGCGACCGCATGCTGGGCCCGATCGAAGCCGAGGAGGCGGGCTACGCCGCCGAGCTGCTGCGCTCGCTGGAGACCTTCATCCAGCTGAACGGCCAGTGGGAGCGGGCGGCGAAACTGCTCCACTGCCACCGCCACACGCTCCGCTACCGGATCGAGAAGATCGAGAAGCTGACCGGCCGCAGCCTGGCCGCGGCGACCGACCGGATCGAGTTCTGGCTCGCCCTCCGCGCCCGCGAGCTGGTCGCCTGACCCCCCGCCACCGCGTTCGCACTTTGCCGTAACTATTACGGCAAAGTGCGAACGCACTCAGGGCCGGGGCCTAGAAGACCGAGATCGAGAAGGTCGCGGCGAGGGTCTCGCCGGGTGGCACGAAGGTCAGCTCGGGACCGGCGACGAGGAGCGCGTCGGTGGGCGCGGTCATCGGCTCGATCGCCACCGCGTCGAGATCCTCCGGGGCGAAGATCTGGGTGAAGGGATAGCCGCTGTCCATGCGCAGCTCGAGCCGGCGGTCGGGACCGCCGAGGACGAATGCCTCACCCGGGGGCGGGGCGCGGAACGCGTCGTCCCAGGTCCGCGCGCCGAGCGGCCCGGGCTCGATCGCGGCGGGCTCACGCGCCCCGGTCGGCAGCCCGCGCTCGTCCAGCACCAGCCGCTCGTGCACCGGCGCCTCCAGCATCCACTCGGCGCGCGGCACGCCCGGCAGCCGCAGGTAGGGATGGAAGCCGAAGGCGATCGGCACCGGGACCGCACCGGTCGCGGTCACGCTGGTGGCGATCTCCAGCGAGCCCTCGACCAGGGTCGCCTCGATCTCGACCAGGTGCGGGAACGGAAACGCCTCCAGCAGGTGCGGGTAGGCGGCGAAGTCGAAGGTCGCGGCGAGCACGCCGCCGTGCTCGATCTCGGTGTGGCGGACGACCCGCCAGCCCGGCGCCGCCGGCAGCAGGCCGTGGATCGGCAGCCCGGCGTCGTCGCGTTTCAGCGGCAGGTCGGGGAGGTCGAGCCGCACCTCGCGCCCGGCCAGCTCGAAGCGCGCCGCGCCGAGCCGGTTCGCCCACGGATGGAGGAAGGGAATGCCCATCGTCGAGTAGTGGTCGACGTAGGCGCGCAGCCCGTTGCGCTGCCCCAGCAGCTCCTCGCCGCGGTGCCGCAGCGAGCAGCAGATCATCCCCGCCTCCGGCACGAACACCGCGACCAGCCCGCCGCGCGCGTCGCTTTCCAGGGTGAGGGCGGCGAACCCCTCCTCGATCCGTTCGCCGACCATGCCGCTCATCATCGCCTACCGGCGGAAAGGGACGCGGCCTTCTCGACCACGACCCTCTGGCAGGCTGTGGTCGTGGTCGAGAAGGCCGGGGGTGCGGGGAGGGTGATGAGACCTCGTCACGAGCGCCGGGTGGAGGAGCGGGAGATGCCACGAAGTGCGCAGGTCCCGTGACCAAGAGTCCGGGAACGTCACAGATCCTCATGCGCCAGGGAAGCGTGGTCGACCTTAGTTACCCATAGGGTTACGTAGGTCGACCGCACTCGGCAGGGTGTTGAGGAACCGTCACGGAAGAGCGGAGATCGTGCCGTCCTCGTGTCCTTCCCGGTGTATGCGTGCCGTCCCTGTGACGTTCCCGGCGCAGGCGTGCCGAACCCTTGGCGTTCCCTGCATCTCCCTCACGTCCCGGGCGTCTCGTGGCGGCCACAGCCTGCCCGGGCCGCCACGAGACGCCCGGGACGCACCTCGGACGGCCGCCACGGCCGCGAACGGCGGGGCCGGGGCGCTAGCTCGGGCGGCCGACGCGCTCGCGGCGGCGGATCGCGGACTCGCGGGGGTCCGGGATCGGGACGGCGGCGAGGAGTTTCTTCGTGTACTCGTCGCGGGGGTGCTCGCAGACCTGGTCAGCCTCGCCGGTCTCGACGATCTTGCCGTGGTTCATCACCGCGATCCGGTCGGAGATGTGGCGGACGACGCCGATGTCGTGGGCGACGAAGACGTAGGTGAGGCCCATTTCGTCCTGCAGGTCGTCGAGCAGGTTGACGATCTGCGCCTGGATCGAGACGTCGAGGGCGGAGACCGGCTCGTCGCAGAAGACCAGTTTGGGTTCCAGGGCGAGCGCCCGGGCGATGCCGATCCGCTGCCGCTGGCCGCCCGAGAATTCGTGCGGGAAGCGATTGAAATGCTCGGGCGAGAGGCCGACCCGCTCGAGCAGCCCTTCGACCCGGGCGCGCAGTTCTTTGCCGCTCGCCACCTTCTGCACCTTGAGCTGGTCGCCGACGATCTGGCCGACCCGCTTGCGCGGGTTCAGCGAGGCGTAGGGGTCCTGGAAGATCATCTGCATCTCCCGCCGCAGCGGCCGCAGCTCCCGCCGGCCCATCCCGGCGATCTCCCGGCCCTCGAACTTGACCGAGCCCGAGGTCGGCTTCAGCAGCTGCAGCACCACCCGGCAGGTGGTCGACTTGCCGGAGCCCGACTCGCCGACCAGCCCCAGCGTTTCGCCTTTGTTGACGGTGAAGCTGACCCCGTCGACCGCGCGCACCTGGTCGACCTCGCGGTCGATCAAGAGGCCGCTTTTGATCGGGAAGTGCTTGACCAGGTCGGTGACCTCGAGCAGCGGCCCGCCCGAGGATTGGAAGTCGGAATCGCTGGTCATCGCGGCTCCTCCAGTCCGATCCGCCCCGGCTCCACCTCGCGCAAGGTCTTCTTCTGCTCCGGCGTCAGCCAGCAGCGATCGCGGTGGTCGGGGTTCTCCGGCAGGCGCGCCTCGAGCCCCGGCACCTCGACGCATTTCGGGAACTCGTGCGGACAGCGCGGGCGGAAGGCGCACCCTCTCGGCAGGTCGAGCAGCGACGGCGGCGCGCCGGAGATCTGCGGCAGCCGGTGCGGCCGCGGCTGGTCGAGCCGGGTCAGCGACCCGAGCAGGCCCCACGTATATGGGTGCTGCGGGTCGTAGAAGATCTCGTCGAGCGTCCCCCGCTCGACCACCTTGCCGCCGTACATCACCAGCACCCGGTCGGCGACTTCGGCGACGACGCCGAGGTCGTGGGTGATCAGGATCGTCGCCAGCCCCCGGCTCTTGTTCAGATCCTGGATCAGGTCGAGGATCTGTGCCTGGATCGTCACGTCGAGCGCGGTGGTCGGCTCGTCGGCGATCAGCACGCTGGGCTCCAGCGCCAGCCCCATCGCGATCATCGCCCGCTGGCGCATCCCGCCGGAGAATTCGTGCGGGTAGTTGTCGACGCGCCGGTCGGCGTCGGGGATCCCGACCGCGTCCAGCAGCTCGATCGCCCGCGCCCGCCCGTCCTTCTTGCTGACCGAGCGATCGTGCGCCTTGATCGCCTCGATGATCTGCTTGCCGATCGTGTAGACCGGGTTCATCGAGGTCATCGGATCCTGGAAGATCATCGCGATCTTCGAGCCGCGCACCCGCTGCAGCTGCGATTCGCTCTGCGTCGTCAGCTCTTCCCCGTTCAGCTTCACCGAGCCCTCGATCCGCGAGTTGGGCCCGCGGGTGAGGCCGATGATCGTCTGCGCGGTGACGCTCTTCCCCGAGCCGGACTCGCCGACGATCGCCAGCACTTCGCCCGGTTCGAGCTCGAAGTCGACGCCGTCGACCGCCTGCACGCGGCCGTCTTCGGTGGCGAAGCCGACGCGCAGCCCCGCGACCTCGAGCAGCGGGCCGCCGCCCTGGCCGGTCGGCGCGGGCTGGGTCTCCGGGGTGACGCTCACGTGGCCGACGCCCCGAGACGGATGCGCGGGTCGAGGTAGGCGTAGGCGACGTCGACCAGGATGTTGAAGAGGACGATGAAGAAGGCGCCGAAGAGCGTCACCGCCATGATCGACGGGAAGTCCTGCTGTTTCAGCGCTTCCGAGGTAAAGAGGCCGACGCCTTCGATGTTGAAGAGCGTCTCGGTGACGATCGCGCCGCCGCCGATCAGCACGCCGAAGTCGAGCCCGAAGAGCGTGATCACCGGGATCAGCGAGTTGCGCAGCACGTGGCGGGTCATCACCCGGCGCTGGCTCAGCCCCTTGGCGCGCGCGGTGCGGACGTAGTCCTCGTTCATCACGTCGAGCATGCTCGATCGCAGCACCCGGCTGTAGAAGCCGGCGTAGAGGACCGCGAGGCTGATCCACGGCAGGACCAGGTGGGTGAACCACTGCCAGGGATTCGAGAGCGACACGTAGTTGCTGGCCGGGAAGATTTCGATCTTGTAGGTGAAGTAGTAGAGCATCAGCGAGGCGAGCCAGAAGACCGGCATCGAGATGCCGACCAGCGCCAGCACGGTCAACGCCTTGTCGGTGAAGCCGCCCGCCCTGACCGCCGAGAAGTAGCCGAAGACGATGCCGAAGGCGAGCCAGATGATCGCCGCGCCGATACATAAGGAGGCCGTCGCCGGGATCCCTTCGGCGATCCGCTTGTCGATGTTGATGTGGGACTGGTAGGACTGCACCTTGCCGGTGAAGATCAGCTTCATCTGGGTCCAGTACTGCGCCGGCAGGGACTTGTCGAAGCCCCATTCCTTTTCCACGTTTTCGATCAGCTGCGGGGTCGCGTTCTTGCCCGCGATGCGCTGCGCCGGGTTGGTCGCCGGGACGACGTTGAAGATCAGGAAGACGAGGACCGAGATCGCGAAGAGGACCGCGATCGCGCCGAGGATGCGTCGGATCAGGAAGCGGAGCATCGGCTCAGACCGGTCCGATCGCGTCGGGGTCGCTGGTTCCGGCCCGGGCCTCGAAGCGCACTTTCGATTTCGGATCGAGGGCGTCGCGCAGGCCGTCGCCGAAGATGTTCACCGAGAGCACGGTGAGGAGGATCGCGGTGCCGGGGATGATCGTCAGCAGCGGCTGGCTGTAGAGCGCTTCGAAGCCTTCGGAGATCATCGTCCCCCAGGAGGAGCTCGGTGGCTGGACGCCGGCGCCGAGGTATGACAGCACCGCCTCGAGCAGCATGTTGTTGGCGATGTTGAGGGTGAAGAAGACGATGATCGTCGAGATCAGGTTCGGCATCAGCTCGACGAACATGATCCGCAGCGACCCCGCGCCCTGGGCGACCGCCGCCTCGATGAACTCTTTCTCACGCAGGGCGAGCACTTCGCCGCGCAGCGGTCTCGCCATATACGGCGTGTAGACGACGCCGATGATCAAGGTCGGGATCCAGAGGGAGCTTGATTTCACGTGGATCGGCCCGATTTCGAGGCCGCCGACGGCCAATACGATGCCGAGCGCGATCGCCAGCAGGACCACCGGGAAGGCCCAGATCACGTCCATGATCCGCGAGATGACGGTGTCGGTCCAGCCGCTGTAGTAGCCGGCCAGGAGGCCGAGGATCACCGCCAGGACCGTGGTGATGATCGCGGCGACGATGCCGATGAAGAGCGAGGAGCGGCCGCCGTAGAGGAGGCGGACCATCTCGTCGCGGCCGAGGTGGCCGTCGGCGCCGAGGAAGAACTTGCCGCCGGCGCTGAACCACTGCGGGCCGATCGCTTTGCCGCTCGGTTCGACGACTTCCTTGACTTCGCCGCCCTCGTGGAGTTTCTCCAGCGTGTGGGTCGTGTTCGGCCCGGTGTGGGCGACGTGGTTGGCCCAGACCGGCGCGAGCAGGCAGCAGATCAGGATGACGAAGAAGACGCCGAGGGCGAAGAGGGCGAACTTGTTGCGGCGCAGGCGCCGCCAGGCGATCGCCCAAGGGCCGCCGGTCTGGCGACCGTCGCCCCCCTCGGCCTCGACCACCCGGGCACCTTCCGAGTCGAGACCCGGGCCGGCACCGAAGGCGGCGGTCCCCTCAGGGACCACCGCCTCGTTGCCGGATTTCTCTGGATCAGATGACACGTAACGCGATCGGGAACCAGGAACGGGTCCGGCTTATTCCTTGAATTCGAGACTCGTGAGTTCGGTCTCGAAGGTCGGGTTCCAGATCGCGGTTTCCAGGTTGATGTTTTCGGAGACGAACAGGGAGAGCGTGCGGGTTCCGTACGGGGCCCATGCCGCTTGTTCCATGAACGCTTTGTCGAGTTCGGCGTATTCCTTTTCCTGGGTCGGGCCGAGCTGTTCGGTCGCCAGTTTGTTGATCTTTTCGTTCAGTTCAGGAACGTTCGTCTGCGAGAAATTCTGGTTGTTGGTCGACTGGATGCTTTCGCCGTTGAGCAGGATGCCGAAGAAATCGTTCGGGTGCGGATAGTCCTCGAACCAGTCGGCGAACCCGGTGTCCAGGTTCGGGGTCGACGTGTTCCCGATCACGGTGAAGTAGTTGTCGGGGTTGAGGATTTTGAGTTCCGCCTTGATGCCGATTTCGTTGAGGACGCCCGCGTAGTAGGTACCCGCGTCGTTGTTCGGGCTCTCCGAGTCGGTCCAGACCGTCACTTCTTTGTCTTTCACGCCCGATTCGGCGACCAGTTCCTTCGCTTTTTTGACGTTGTGCGGGAACAGTTCGAATTTTTCGTAGCCGGGCATGCCGGGAGGCAGGATCTGCTGCGTGCCTTTGATCTGGCCGGTGTAGACGCGTTCCAGCGCCGCGGGGTCGACCGCGTAGTTGACGGCTTCACGCACTTTGAGGTTGTTGAACGGTTCCTGCGTCTCGTTCATCCAGAAGTAGTACGTGGAGATCGTCGGCTCGAGGCGGAACTGGGTGCCTTCGAATTTTTCCTTGACTTCCTGGTAGCGATCGGTCGGGGGCGGATCGAAGATCCAGTTGAGCTTGCCCGATTCGATGTCGTTCACCTGGGTCGACTGGTTGCGGTTGACTTCGATTTCGATTTTGTCGACGTGGCCGGCCGGGATTTCGATCTGTTTGCCGTTGTCTTTGGCCCAGTACGGGTTGCGTTCGTAGTCCCAGCCGCGACCCGGCTGCGATTTGGTGATCATGTACGGGCCGGAGGCGGGCGGCGGGGTCGCCGACTGGTCTTCGTCCGGCGTGCTCTGCGGGACCGGGGCGACGAACATCAGCGCCAGCTCGTTGTTGAACGTGCCTCGCGGTTTGACCAGGTTGATCACGATTTCGCCGGTTTTTTCGTTCGTCTTGATGCCGGAGATGCCGCCCTTCTTGGTTTTCGCGAACTGTTCCGCGCCGACGATGTCGGTGTAGAAGGGCGAGCCGCCGGAGTTGGTCAGGAAGCAGCGTTCGACGGCGTATTTGAAGTCACCGGCTTTGATTTCTTCGCCGTTCGAGTATTTGAGGCCTTTGCGGAGGTGCATCGTGTAGGTCTTGCCGCCGTTGGTGACTTTCGGCAGTTCTTCGGCGAGGCCCGGGATGATTTCCGCGCCTTCGGCTTCCGAGGCCGCTTTGTAGGTCAACAGAGGGACGTAGACCGGACGCATCGCCGTCCAACCCTCGGCGGTGTAGGAGATCTGCGGATCCATGTAGTCCGGGAACGACGTGTAGGCGCCTTTCAGGGTGCCGCCTTCGTTGCCTTCGCCTTCCGCCGGGGCGCCACCGCCGCCGCCGGCTTCTTCTTCGGTGGTCGTCGCCGGCGAAGTCGTGCTACTCCCCCCGCCGCAGGCGGCCAGCACGACCGCCATGACCGCCGCGAGCACAGCGATCGTCAGGAACACAGAGAGCTTCTTCAAGACTCGACCTCCGAATTAGGTATTGGCATGCCTCCAGGCAGCAACTCCAGCACAACGGTGTCGCTTTCGTCAAGCGGAAATCCACCAGACCCGGCGAGCCGCCCCGATCGCCCCCCGCGGAGCAGCGGAACGGCCAGCGCGACGATCGCCAGAACCCCCAGGCCGGCGACCAGGAAAGTCGTGCGCGGGCTCGCGATCGCAGCTACCAAGCCACCGATGGCGATCCCGAGACCGGGCATCGCCGCACCTATCGACTCCAGGACCGCCATGACCCGCGCCTGCATACCCGACTCCGTCAACTCTTGAACCGAGCTGATCGCCGAAACCCATTGAACCCCGTTCCCGGTACCCCCGATGACCGATGCGACACATGCGACGGCCAGGTTCGGGGCTATCGCCAATCCTAGGTAGCTGACGCCGATGACGAAGGTCGAGACGACGAAGAGCGCCGCCAGCGAGACCCGTTTGGCGCCGGCGAAGACGAGGCTGCCGAAGAGCATCCCGATGCCCCAGGCGGCGAGCATCACGCCGTAGCCGGTGTCGGTGGTGGCGAGTGACTCCTTCGCGTAGATGACCTCGATCGGCGAGACGGCGGAGAAGAAGACGAAGCCGAGCGCCTGGGCGAGGAGGATGCGGCGCAGCGGCTTGTTGCGCCTTACGTAGGCGAAGCCGGCGCGGACCCGCTCCCGGGTGCCGCCCTCTTCGGGCTCGGCGTGCGGGATCGGCCCGGCCGTGATCAGGATCCAGGCGACCAGATAGAAGGACGCGGCGTTGGCGAAGAGCGCCGCCTGCAGGCCGAGCGCGGCGACCACCAGCCCGGCCAGCGCCGGGCCGACGGCGGCGCCGGCGGTGAAGGCGACGTTGAGGAGCGAGTTGCCGGCGCGCAGCTCGCCCGACTCCTCGAGCAGGCTGACGACCGTCGCCCGGGTCAGCGCCCGCCCGGCGAGGGCGAGGGCGCCGTCGATCGTCGCCACCACGACCACCGCAGCGAGGGAGAAGTTGGACGCGAGCAGCGCCAGCGTCCCGAAGGCCGCGGTCTCGGCGCAGTAGATCAGCGGCAGGACCAGCCGCGGCGGCGGCCTCTCCGCCCTGGTGACCAGGACCGGGGCCAGGATCGCGGGCAGGAAGCGGGTGCCGACGAAGAGCGCCGCGGTCGCGTAGGCGCTGTGCGTCGCTTCGTAGACGAGCACCGAGAGGGCGACGATCCCCATCCAATCGCCCATCTCGTTGAGCGAGTACGTGGCCAGAAGCCGCCTGAACAGCGGCCTTCGCAACGGCGCTCTGAGCCCGAGATCACGCATGGCTACGCACCGGTTTACCTAGTTTATGCACAAGTTTTCCTGCAGTTGCACAACTTCTGGGCAGCCTGTGCTACAACTTCCGTGTCGCTTTTGGAAGGTTTATCTATGCGCTGCACAAGTTTGTGGGCTTCAACCATGGAAAGGGGCATTGAAATGGGCTACCGCAACGGCTGAAACATCCAAATGGGTCCCAGCGACCCATTTGACCAGGCTTCGAAAAGGCACCCTCGGGTGCCTTTTCTTTTGCCCGCGCACCCGTGTTCCCCCCTCGCATCGGTCGATCTCGTATTGCTCCTGACCTCCTTTGCAATTCCGGGGCCATTCGGCCAAGGGGCCTTGGTAGCGCCAATAAACCGCTTTATCCTGCAATTGGCCTAAGCGGCGCCGTGCCGCGCAGGTTTTCCAGAAGCCTGAAAGAAGAACGCCGAGAGAGACCGACTCCCTCCGCCCAGTCCACCCAGATGGGTAACGATCGTCCCAGCAAAACCGTCGTCGCCGGCCAAGTCGTCGGCTTGATCCTAGTGCTCGTGGCGGGCGCCGTCGCGGCCCCGTCGGCGAACTGGGACATGGGACTCTTCGCCCTCCTCCTCAGCTTCGCGGTCGTCAGCGATCTGACCGCCACCAGGGTCGACAAAGACCTGCTGATCTCCGGCAGCTTCTTGGCATTGGTGCTTTCGATGGTGTTCCTCGGCGGAACGCCGGCCATGCTGATCGGATTTCTTGCCACGGTGGCCGCCTGGCTGCGCTGGAAAGAACCCATCCCCCTCTTCGTCCAGAACCTCCTCAACTTCTCCTTGTTCCCGCTGATCGGCGGCATCGTGTTCCACGCGGTGATCAGGGCCACCGGCATCACCGATGCGGACGTCAGCTATTACTCGCTCGTCTTCGGGATCTTCCTCGTCGCGCTGGCGATCAACTTCCTGACCGCCGCGATCTACGCCCGCTACGTCTCGGGTACCACCCTGCTGATCCAGGTGCGGACCGCGCTGATCCCGCTGCTGCCGTCGGAGCTCATGGCGGCGCTGATGACGGTGGGGGTCGCGTTCCTCCTGCACGAGGTCGGCATCGCGGGCGTGGCGCTCTTCGGCATCGTCCTCGTCACCTTCCAGTACCTGCTCGGCGCCTTGCTGGTCTCGCGGCACCGGGCCGAGGAGCTGGAGAAGCGCTCCAACCAGCTGGCCAGCTTCCAGGTCGGGATGCTGTCGGCGCTCCTGCGCACGCTCGACCTGCGCGACCAGATGACCGCGCGGCACTCGGCCGCGGTGGCGCGCTACTCGCGGGCGATCGCCCAGCGGGCCGGCTTCTCGCGCCAGGAGGAGGAGCTCGTGCACATCGCCGCGCTGCTCCACGACATCGGCAAGTTCATCCTCCCCGACCGGATCCTGAAGGCCAACGTGCCGCTGACCGACGAGGACTGGATGCTGATCAAGCGCCATCCGCAGCAGGGCGCGCGGGTCGTCTCCTCGCTCGACGGCTACGGGCCGGTCGCCGACATCATCCTCGCCCACCACGAGCGGATCGACGGCAAAGGCTACCCGCGCGGACTGAAGGGCGACGAAATCCCGGAACTGGCGCGGATCATCTCCGTCTCCGACACCTACGACGTGATGACCGCGCGTGATTCCTACCGCACGCCGATGTCGAGCCAAGATGCGATCGCCGAGCTCCGCCGCGTCGCCGGCGCCCAGCTCGACGCCCGCTTCGTCGAGGTCTTCATCGAGCTGCTCGAGGGCAAAGACGTCTCCTTCCAGCACGGCGAGGCGGCCGACTTCGAGAAAGAGCTCGCGCTCGAGTCCCGGATCGCCGAGACCGCCAGCCCGGACGGCGAAGCAAACCGCTTCCAGGTCGCCGGCGTCCAGCCTTCCTAGGGACGAACGTACCTCGGGCGTCAGCCTCGGGGCGTGCGGATCTTCTTGGCCGGAGCCACTGGGGTGATCGGGCGGCGCAGGGACCATCGTCATTTCAGAGTGACGATCCGCGGCTGAGGCCGAAAACCAAGCAGGTCAAGGAGTCGCGAGGGAGCGTGCTCTGCACGTGACCGAGCGAGGACGCCGAGATGCGCCGGTTTGCAGGCCTCAGACGCGGATCGTGATGACGTCGCCGTCCTGGACCAGGTAGTCGCGGCCCTCGACCCGCAGCGCGCCTTTCTCACGCGCCGCCACGTAGCCGCCGTACTCGACCAGCTCGGCCCAGCCGATCGCCTCGGCTTTGATGAAAGCTTCCATGATCTCGGTGTGGATCGTGCCCGCGGCTTCGAGGGCGGTGGCGCCGCGGTGAAGGGGGCGGGCGACGGCCTCCTTGCCCTCGCCGGCGGTGAAGAAGGTGATCAGCTCGAGCAGGTCGTAGGCGGCGCGGACGAGGCGCGCCAGGCCGGAGCCCTCGACCCCGTAGGACTCGCGCATTTCCGCCGCTTCCTCGGGGTCCAGCTCGGCCAGCTCGTTCTCGATCCGGGCGCTCACCGCGACCGCCCCGGCGTTCACCGAGTTGGCGTGGGCGGCGACGCCCTCCGGCACCTCGGCGTCGCCCTCGTCGACGTTCGCGACGTAGAGGATCGGCTTCGTCGTCAGCGCCGAGAGGTTGCGGGCCGCGTCCGGCGCGGCTTCAGGCTGTGGCACCGAGCGCGCCGGCTTGCCTTGCGCCAGCGCCGCTTTCACGGCTTCCAGCCACTCCAGTTCGGCGGCGGCCGCTTTGTCGCCGGTCTTCACCTGCTTGCCGACCCGCGGGATGCGGCGCTCGACCTGCTCGTAGTCGGAGAGGATCAGCTCGGTCTCGATCGTCTCGATGTCGGCCAGCGGGTCGACCCGGCCGTCAGGGTGGATCACGCCTGCGTCCTGGTGGCAGCGGACGACGTGGCAGATCGCGTCGACCTCGCGGATCGAGGCGAGGAACTGGTTGCCGAGCCCCTCCCCCTCGCTCGCCCCTTTGACCAGGCCCGCGATGTCGTGGAAGTCGATCGTCGCCGGAACCAGCTCCGAGCTCTTCACGGTCTTGGCGACGGCTTCGAGGCGCTCGTCCGGCACCTGTGCCACCGCGACGTTCGGCTCGATCGTCGTGAAGGGGTAGTTGCCGATCTGCGCGCCCCCCTGGGTGAGCGCGTTGAAGAGCGTCGACTTGCCCGCGTTCGGCAGCCCGACCATGCCGACCTTCATCGCTCCTCCCCCCACTCTTCGAACTCCGAATCCGACTCCGGTTTCGGCAGCGGCACCGCCGCCCCGAGCGCGAGGCCGAGCAGCACCCCGACGACCACGTCTGAGGGGTAGTGCATCCCCAGGTAGGGACGCCCGGCGGCCATCGCGATCGCCGGGATGAAGGCGACCTTGGCCCGCGGGTCGACACGGGTCATCGCCACGGCGACGGCGAAGGAGGAGGTCGAGTGGGCCGAGGGGAAGCTGAGCGAGCTCGGCGCGCCGCCCAGCGGCGGCAGGCCCTCGAGCACCGGGCGCGGGCGCTTGGCGACGAGCTTGATGCCGTAGTTGAGTCCGATCGCGGCCGGCCCGAGGGCGGCGCAGGTAGCCCAGGCGCGCCGGCGCGGCTTGTCGGCGACCGCCAGCGCGGCGTTCGCCAGGAACCAGCCGGCGCCGTTGTTGCCTCCCTTGCCGAGCAGGCGCGCGGCCTCCTCGATCGGCCGCGCGTGGCCGCGGGTCCGCATCGCCCGGAGGATCTTCAGGTCGAGGTCACGCATCGGCGGCGGAGGATACGGCCCGGCCGCCCCCGGGTGCGTTCGCACTTTTCCGTAACTATTACGGAGAACTGCGAACGCACCGGTTGGGCGGCGGCGTCCCTACTTGAATTCGAAGCTGGCCAGGTCCTGGCCGAAGGTCGGGTTGAAGATCACGTTTTCCAGGTTGATGTCGCTGGAGACGAAGGTCGAGGAGGTGCTCGTCCCGTACGGGGCCAGCGGCGCCTGTTCCATGAATTCCTTGTCCAGCTGGGCGTAGCCCGCTTCCTGTTCGGGACCGAGCGGTTCTTCGCCCAGTTCGGTGATCTTCTTGCTCAGTTCCGGGTCGGCGAAGCGCGCCAGGTTGGTCCCGTTGGTCGGCGCGATCGCTTCTTCGGAGAGCAGCGGCTGGAGGAAGTCGTTCGGGTGCGGGTAGTCCTCGAACCAGCTCGCCCAGCCGGTGTCCAGGTTCGGGGTCGAGCTGTTGCCGATCACGGCGAAGTAGTTGTCGGGATCGAGGATCTTCAGTTCCACCTTGAAGCCGAGTTCTTCGAGCACGCCGGCGTAGTAGGTGGAGACTTCCTTGGTCCCCGATTCGTTGTTGCTCCAGACCGTGATTTCGCGGTCGCTCGGGTTCGCTTCGGCGATCAGTTCCTTCGCCTTCTTGACGTTGTATGGGTAGAGATCGAGCTTCTGGTAGCCGGGCATCCCCGGGGGCAGGATCTGCTGCAGCCCTTTTATCCGCCCCGCGTAGATCCGTTCGATCGCCGCCGGGTCGATCGCGTACTGGACCGCCTGGCGGACCTTCACGTCGGTGAACGGTTCCTGGGTCGTGTTGAGCCAGAAGAAGTAGGTGCTGACGGTCGGCTCGACCCGGAACTGGCTGCCTTCGAATTTCGAGAGCACCGACTGGAAGCGATCCGTCGGCACTTCGTTCTGCATCCAGTCGAGCTTGCCCGATTCGACCTCGTTCACCTCGGTCTGCGGGTTGCGCAGGACTTCGATCTTGATCTTGTCGACGTGGCCCGAGGGCAGCTGCGGGAGGAGCTTGGCGTTGTCCTTCGCCCACTGCGGGTTGCGTTCGTATTCCCAGCCGCGGCCCGGCTGGGCGGAGGTGATCACGTAGGGGCCGGTGGCGGGCGGCGGTTCGGCCGAGAGGTCCTTCATCGGCGTCTTGCCCGGGACCAGGGCGACGAACGGCAGCGCCAGCTCGTTCTCGAAGGTGCCGCGCGGGTGGGTCAGGTGGATCGTCACCGTGCCCGTCTTGTCGTCGGTCTCGACCCCGCTGATGCCGCCCTTCTTCGTCTTCATGAACTGGGCGGCGCCGACGATGTCTTCGTAGAAGGGGGAGCCGCTCGAGTTGAGCTTGAAGACGCGTTCGAGCGCGTGGGTGAAGTCGCTTGCCACCACCGGTTCGCCGTTGGAGTACCTGAGGCCCTTGCGCAGGGTCATCGTGTAGGTCTTGCCGCCGTCGCTGACTTCGGGGAGGGCCGTCGCCAGCCCCGGGATCACCTTGCCGCCCGCTTTGCCGCTCGCGTGGGCGTAGGTGAGGAGCGGGATGTAGGTGTCGAAGGTCGCCGTCCAGCCTTCGATCGAGTGCGAGAGGGCCGGGTCGAGGTAGTCGGGGAAGGCCGAGTAGGCGCCGACCAGCGTGCCACCTTCGTTACCGCCTTCGCCTTCCGCGGTGGTGGATTCGCCGGCGGGACCCGCGGCCGAGCCGCCGGTGCCGGAGCCCGAGCCGCAGGCGGCGAGCACCACGGCGGCAGCGATGACGCAGAGGGCCGCCAGAAATCCCTTTCCGATCGTCACGCGCCCTCCTTCGACATAACCGGGGAGAACCTTTAATCCCCGGGCGGGGAATTTCTTCGCCCTCGGTCGCGGATTCAGGCCCGAGGCGCGGAATCGGCCGGTGCGGCGCCGAGCCGGGCACCGTCCGGGGCCGAGCGGGCCGCCGCGGCGGGGCCGAGGCGCTCGGCGACCTCGGCGCGGATCCGCCGCACCAGCTCCACCGTGGCGTCGGCCAGCTCGTCGAGGTCCTCACCCAGGGTGTGGCGGCCGCGCAGGCTGACGCAGAGCGTCCCTTCGACGTACTCGAAGGCGAAGCCCTTCGGTGACCGTTCGATCAGGAAGACGAGGAAAGCGGGCGAGAAGAGCTCGTGGAACCAGACGTCGTCGCGCTTCGGCGAGGCGTGGACGCGGTAGCAGCCGTCGAATTCGGCGCTGCCGAGGTCGACCCGCTCGCCTTCGCCGATCAGCGCCGCCGCCGCGCGTCCCAGCAGCCCCTCGTCCTCGACCCGGTGGCAGAGCATCCAGGGGACGAAGCGCTTCGCCTTCGGCACGTGGGTGACGGCGACCGTGAAGTGCTCGTCGTCCCCGCGGCTGACCAGCGCGATCTTCGCTTCGACGTACTTGGAGAGCCAGCCGCCGGCCAGCGCGTCGACGCTGTGGACCTCGCCCTCGGCCAGGAGCGGCGTCGTCCGCGGCAGGTGCTCGCCGGCTTCCACCGTCAGCCCGTGCGCGCCCGCCCAGGCGGCGAGCCCCTCGACCCCGTCAGCGTCCGTCATGACATCCGTATACCACTCGATACTCCGGCGCGATGGCGCGACACAGGCGGCCGGTCAAACACGCCGGGCACGAGGTGCTCGCGGTCGCCCGCGGGTCGAGCCGCACCCATTACCACCTGCGGCGCCGCATCCTGATCATCTTCGGCGCCACCGCCGTCTTCTCGCTGTTCTGCACCGTCGTCGTCTTCCTCGCCGAGCACGACGCCGCCGGGACCGAAATCCACAGCCTCTGGGACGCCTTCCTCTTCTCCACCTCGCAGCTCCTGACCGGCTCCTCGGTCGCCAATCCGACGACCAACCTCGGCAAGGTCCTCGAGCTTGTCTTCGACATCTGGGCGATCACCGTCGTCGCTTCCCTGGCCGGCTCCTTCGGCGCCTTCTTCCACGCCCGCGGCAAAGAGATGAACGAGGAGATGGCGAAAGCCGAGGCGATGGTGCGGCGCGGCGTCGAGGGCGAGCGCGCGGCGTAGGTCGCGGGGTCGGGGGCGAACGGGCGAGGCGAACGGGCGGCGCGGCGGCCGGGACGCCTCAGGCGACCAGGTCGGTGACGTCGAAGAGCCCGTCGTCGTTGGCCCTGATCTCGAGCGTCTGTTCCGGCTCCTTCTCGTTCGGTCGAAGCAGGAGGACCCGCATCTCGCCGGAGCCTTTGAGGTTTCGGGCCCAGTGCCCCAGCTCCACCGCGAGGAGGATCGTCTCGCCGGCGGGCCCGGCCACCTCGCCGGACGCCAGCGAGTTCCACCGCTCGCTGACCTGATCACGGAGGCGCGCGGCGTCCTGGTGGTCGAGCAGCCTGGCGCCGCCTTTGGCCCAGCCGCTCAGTCTCGGCTCGGTGTCATCGGCGGCGGGAAGGTCCGGCGCCAGGCTGATCGAGACCGGGGCGTAGCCAAGCTTGACCAGGCGGCTCACCCGCGTCTGCTGGGTGCGGCGATCGGAGCGGAGGCTGTAGCGATCCAGACCCCAGCCGGCCAGCGACAGGGCAAGGCCGACGAGGAAGATCAACAGCACCACCCAGATCGCGGAACCAGGGTCGATGCTCCACGAGGAGATCACCAGCTCACCCGCGGCGAAGATCGCCAGCGCGACGATCGGAAGCAAGACCAGGGCCCGATCGAGCGACTCGTTCACGCGGTTGAAGACGCTGACCACCACCAGCAGCAGGGTCGCGATGATCAGTGGCATCGCGGTCTGGGTCAGGTCCTTGTCGGTGATCGCTTCGTCCGCGTGCAACAGGTCGATGGCGATCGCCGCCGTCAGCGCCGCAGCGGTCAGGACGGCGACGATCGCGAAGACTTCGAAGACCCTCAGGGCGGCGCCGCGGCGGGTGCCGGCGAAGAGGCTGAAGATCGTCCCCGCGCCGACCGCCCCGGCGAGCGGGATCAGGCTCTGCAGCGCGGCGCGGTCGGAGGCGCCGAGCTCGGTGGCGAGAAGAGCGTGCAGGCTCATCCCGGGACGGATATCGCACCGTCCGGCCGGCACTTTCGACCGCCTACGCTGGAACGGTGCCCCTTGCCCTCGGACAACGCCTCCTCGTCCACCACATCTTCGGCCGTGGCGTCGTCGGCCTGATCGCCGTCGTCCTCGTGGTCCTGCTGATGCGCTTCTGGCCCCTGATCGTCAGCTGGTGGGAGCGCCGCTGACCGGCTCCTTCCCCCGCCGCCCGTCCGGGCGGTCGCGGCCGTCCGAGATGCGCCCGGCCCATCGGGAAGTGATGAGGCTTCGTCACGAGCGCCGGGAGACAACGTGTCGCCCAAGGTGAGTTCGCAGTTCTCCGGACTATCTACGGCAAAGTGCGAACTCACCCGGGGGACCTGTGACGGAAGGGGGGAGTTCCGTGCCGTCCTTTTGACGTTCCCGGCGCAGGCGTGCCGGACCCTTGGCGTTCCCTGAAACCCCCTCACGTCCCGGGTGCCCCCGCCACGAAGCACGGCGGGGCGGTCGCGTCGCCTACGCCCGGTCGCCGAACGCGGCCGCGGCGCCGGCGGCCACTGCGGTCGCGGCGCCTACCGCGGGCCAGGGGCCGATCTTTTTGGCCAGGGGATGGGATCCGCCGAAGGCCGCCACGTACGTGAGGCCGAGGGGGAGCATCGTCTTGATGCCGCCGCGGGCTGTCCACTCGCGGGCGCACCAGGCGCCGCAGGCGGCGTAGAAGAGGCCGCCGAGCTCACGCCTGCCGCTGTGGCGGGCGATCGCGAAGCCGCCGACGAGTCCGGTGGCGACGACGGGGGCGGTCGGCGGCTTGGGCATGGGCCAATCCTCGCACGCGCGGCCCTTAAACGACCAAACGTCAAGTAGGGAGCCAGTTTTGTCGAGAAAAACTGTGAATGCTCGCCCCAATCAAGCCATTCGCGGTCGAGCGGGACGACCCGATCGAGCGCTCCCGCCATGCCGCCTCGGTCAGCCGCGTCGTCCTCGGCTTCTTCGGCATCGTCCTGATCCTCGAGCGTCCCGACGTGGTGCCCCTACCCGGCGCCGGGATCGCGGGCTTCGCCGTGGTCGTCGTCACCGCGCTCCTCCAGCTCGCCGACCTGCGCATCGTCTGGGCCCATGTCGAGGAGCTCTTCGCCGCCACCGCCGCGATCCTCGTGATCGGCGTCCAGGACCAACAGGTGAACGCGATCGACCTGCTCTGGCTGGTCGCGGTGGCGGCGGGGATGATGGCCCGCGGCGGTCGCGTCGGCTGGACCGGCCGGCTCATCGTGGTCGGGGCGCTGGCCCTGCCGATCGCCCGCGAGGCCGAACTGAGCCTCGAATACGCCGCCTTCTGCCTCGCCGTGCTCGCCCTGATGGCGACCGCCGGCCGGCTCACGGCTGAGCTCAACCGCCTCCTCCGCCAGGCCCGCCACGACGCCGAGAACGCGGAAACGCTGCTGCTGGCCGGCGAAATCGCCTCCCGCGTGATCCAGCGCGACGAGGTGGCGATGCGGAGTGGCGCCGCCGTCGACCTCCGCCCCGCCTCCCCCGGCCCGACGCCGCTGCCGAGCGAGGCCGAGGTCGCCCGCACGCGCGCCGCGCTCGGCCGGCTGATCGACGGCGACGGCCTGCGGATGGTCGTCCAGCCGATCGTCGACCTCCGCACGGGGCGCATCCACGCCTACGAGGCGCTCGCCCGCTTCGGCCGCCGGCGCACCGACCACAGCCCGCTGCACTGGTTCGCGGTCGCCGAGGAGCTGGGCGAACGCGAGGCGCTCGAACGGGCCTGCCTCGGCGCCGCGCTGGAGCTGTTCGAGCGCCGCCCGGCGGGCGCCCGGCTCGCCGTCAACCTCTCGATCCCGGCGCTCCTCGACCCGGCCACCTTCGAGGTCCTCGACGACTTCGCCGCCGGCCGGCGCGAGGGCCTCGACGGGCTGATCGTCGAGATCACCGAGGAGACGCTGGTGGGCAACACCTGCGAGGTGCTGCGGACGGCCGACGCGCTGCGCGAGCGCGGCGCGCGGCTGGCGGTCGACGACGTCGGCGCCGGGTACTCGGGCCTGCGCCAGATCATCGAGGTGCTGCCCGACTACCTGAAGCTCGACCGCTCGCTGGTCGCCGACATCGACGCCGACGCCGACCGGGCGGCGCTGGTCTCGGCGATCGCCGGCTACTCGCGGCAGGTGCGCAGCCTGCTCGTCGCCGAGGGGATCGAGCGGCCGGCGGAGCGGCGCGTGCTGGAATCGCTGAGCGTGCCGCTGGCGCAGGGGTTCCACCTGGCGATGCCGGGCGAGCCGTGGCCCGAGGTGATCGACGGGGCGCTCGGTGACGACGGGCCGGACTTCGCCGTCAGCGGGCCGAGCCGGGGCCCCGCGCCGATCGATCGCTAGCCTGGGGCACCGATGCCCTCCCCGAGTCGCGACGAAGCCTGGGAGCTCTTCTGTGAGTGGACCGAGTCCGAGTCGCTGCGCCGGCACGTGCTCGGGGTCGAAGCGGCGATGCGCGCCTACGCCGGGCGCTACGGCGAGGACGAGGAGCTGTGGGCGGCGACCGGCATCCTCCACGACCTCGACTACGAGAAGCACCCGGACCTGGAGACCGGCCACCCGCGGGTGGCGATCGCGCTGTTCGAGGAACTCGACTACCCGCCGGAGCTGATCGACGCGGTCGCCGGGCACGCGCCCTACCTCGGGGTGCCGCGCGAGTCGCGGCTCTCGAGGACGCTCTTCGCGGTCGACGAGCTGAGCGGCTTCGTCGGCGCGGTGGCGCTGGTGCGGCCGACCGGGATCGCCGGGATGACGCCGAAGTCGGTGAAGAAGAAGATGAAGGCGCCGAGCTTCGCCGCCGCGGTCAGTCGCGAGGACATGCGGCTCGGGGCGGAGGAGCTGGGCGAGGACTTCGACGAGCACCTGGCCTTCGTCATCGCGGCGCTCGAACCGCGCGCCGAGGAGCTCGGCCTGACCGGTCAGGCGACCGCCGCCGGTGACGCCGCCGCTGAGGCATAGGATCTCCGGATGGCCCTCTACGACGTGACGGTCCGCGCCCACTTCACCGAGTCGACGATCGACGAGCTGACCGCGCACGGCGTCTACTGGGTGCAGGGCGCGCCCGACGAGGAAGGCACCAACCGCCGCCGTCATCACCTGCGCGTGCAGGCCGACAACTGCGACGACGCGGTCGAACGGGCCCGCAAGGACGTCGTCGACGCGGGTGGCGACGCCACCCAGGTCGAGTGCGGCGGCCCGGTCTACACCTGAGCGCCTAGGCGCCGCGATCTCCCGCCCCCTCCGTTCGGACGAGGCGCCCCGTTTGGTGCCCCGGGCGCCGGGTACGACCCTGGCTCCCGACCGAAGGAGGAACTGTCGTGACCATCGTCTGGATCCTGATCGTGATCATCCTCGTGCTGCTCGTGATCGGCCTCGCCCGCCGGGTCCTCTGAGCGGCGGGTTCGCGGCGGGTGTTTACCGCCGCTTCACCTCGATCCCAGCTTCGCCCGCCACCCTCGCCTCATACGGAAGAGATGAGAGGAGAGGGATGGCACAGATCCTGGTCATAACCGATACGTCCGAGGTCGACGGTGAGGTCGTCTACCGCGAGAGCGTGGGCGCGGTCCACCTCGAAGGCCACGCGGGCGCCCAGCTGGTCGAGCGGCTGCGCTGGGCGGTCCGCGACGCCCAGGTGGCGGAGCACCGGGCGATGCTGAAGGCGGTCGAGAGCGTCGGCGAGGAGCAGCCCGCGGCCTAGGGCCCCGTTGCGTAGGGCCCCGTTGCGTTCGCAGTTCGCCGTAATAGTTACGGGAAACTGCGAACGCATTTCTGGCGGATTGCTTTCGTGTCACGTATAGTGACGCGAAATGACGACGCGGGACTATCGGCAGACGCGGCGCGCGGACGCGACCGAGCGGACGCGGGCGGCGATCCTCGACGCCGCCCAGGAGCTGTTCCGCGAGGACCCGCAGCTCGATCCGTCGTTGGAGGCGCTCGCCGCGCGGGCCGGGGTCAGCACCCGCACCGTGATCCGCCAGTTCGGCTCCAAGGACGGGGTGATGGAGGCGGCGATCGCGGCGGGGGTCGAGCAGGCGGCGGCGACCCGCCACGCCGAGCCCGGCGACGTCGCCGGCGCGGTGCGCGCGATCGTCACCCACTACGAGGCGATGGGCGACGAAGTGATGCGCTGGCTGGCGCTGGCGGAGCGGTTGCCGATGGTCCGCCGGGTGACCGAGCGGGGCGCCGAGACGCACCTCGAGTGGGTCGAGGAGGTCTTCGCGCCGGACCTCGAGGGGCTCTCGCGCGGGCGGCGCAAAGCCAGGCGCGCCGCCCTCGCGACCGCCACCGACGTCTACGTATGGCACCTGCTGCGGCGACGCGAAGGGCTGGGACGGGACGCGACCGAAGCGGCGATGTTGCGCATGGTCGAGGCGGCGCGGTGAGAGTGCTCGCCTACACGTCCCCGGCCCGCGGACACCTGGCGCCGATGATGGGGCCGCTGCTGGAGTTGAAGCGGCGCGGCGCGGAGGTTCACGTGCGGACGCTCGTGAGCGGGGTCGAGAACGTGCGGGCGGCGGGGATCGAGGCGGAGCCGATCGCGGCGGCGATCGAGGCGGTCGCCCATGACGACCACGAGGCGCGCGTCCAGCTCACCTCCGGCGCGCGCTCCTTCCGCACCCTGCGGCGCCGGGCCAAGCACGAGGTCCCGGATTTCGAGGCGGCGCTCGCCGCCGTGCGTCCCGACCTCGTCCTCGTCGACTCGACCACCTTCGGCGCCAAGGCGGTGGCCGAGCGCAACGGTCTGCGCTGGGCGGTCTCGCAGCCCTCGTTCATCGAAGGGGCGGCCGCCGACGGGACGCCGTTCGGGCTCGGGCTGCGGCCGATGGGCGGCCTGGTCGGCCCGTTGCGGGACCGCGCCCTCGGCCTCGTCGCCGACCACTTCGACCAGCACCACCGCCTCCCCGCCGTCAACGCCGGGCGCCGCGCCGCCGGGCTGCCGCCGCTCGAGCGCGCCGTCGAATTCCACCACCGCGCTCCGCTGACGCTCTACTTCACCGCCACGCCGCTCGACTACCCGCGCCGGCTGCCGGCGAGCGTCGTGCCGGTCGGGCCGAGCCTCTGGGACGCCGCCGCCGACAAGGCGGTCGAGTTGCCGCCGGGAGATGGGCCCCTGGTGCTGGTCGGCTGCTCGTCGGAGTTCCAGGACGACGGCGCGATCGCCGCCGCCGCGCTGGCCGGCCTGCGCGACCGCTACCGGCTCGTCGTCACCACCGCCGGGGTCGACCCGGCGAGCCTCGGCGACCCCGGCGACGCCCTCGTCGCCCGCTACCTCCCCCACGTGCCGATCATGCGCGAGGCCGCCGTCGTCGTCTGCCACGGCGGCATGGGCATCACCCAGAAGGCGCTCGCCTTCGGCGCCCCGGTCTGCGTCGTCCCCTGGGGACGCGACCAACTCGACGTCGCCGCCCACGTCGTCGCCTGCGGCGCCGGCACCCGCGTCGGCCGGCGGCGGCTCACCGCGGAGCGCCTCCGCGCCGCCGTCGACGAGGCGCTCCAGTGCCGCGCCGGCGCCGCTCGCGTCAAAGCGGGCTTCGAGGCAACCGGCGGCATCGCCACCGCGGCGGACCGCCTGGAAGCCCTCGCCGCCTGAGTGCGCACCGCCTGAGTGCGTTCGCAGTTCGCCGTAATAGTTACGGCAAAGTGCGAACGCACCGGTGGGGGCCGGCGCGGGACGGGCGGATCAGGGGCGCTGGAGGAGGCCGGCGGCGGCGTCGCTGATGGCCATCTCGGCGACGCGGAAGTGCATCTTCTTGCCGGTCGCGGTCATCGGCAGGGAATCGAAGAGGCGGTAGGCGCGGGGGCGCTTGTAGTCGGCGAGCATCGGATGCTCCCGACAGTGGGCGTCGAGGGCGGCGACCGTGAGGGCCTCGGGAGCGTCGGGTGCCGGGACGACGTACGCCACGATCAGCTGGCCCCAACGCTCGTCGGGGAGGCCGACGACGCAGGAGTCGGCGACGCCCGGGTGCCCGTTGAGGACCTCCTCGACCTGGACCGGGTGGACGTTCTCGCCGCCGCTGATCAGCATGTCGTCGCCGCGGCCGACGATCGTCACGAAGCCCTCGGCGTCCCAGGTCGCCAGGTCGCCGGTGTGGAACCAGCCGTCGCGGAAGCGCGCCGCCGCCTCCTCCGGCTGGTTCACGTAGGCGTAGCCCGCCTTCGGCGTGCGGACGACGACCTCGCCGACCTCCTCGCCGTCGCGCGCCACCGGGTCGCCCGGGTCCGCCCCGTCGCCGTCGGAGCGGGCGACGACCACGTCGTCGTCGGTACAGGCCCGCCCCGCCGAGCCGGCGTGCGCGGGCAGATCGGCCGGGCGCAGGAAGGTGTTCCAGAACGACTCGGTGGTGCCGTAGCCGTTGAAGATCCGCGGGGTCAGCACCTCCTGGTAGAGCAGGCAGGCCTCGCGCTCCAGTGGCGCCCCCATCGTCACGATCCCGCGCAGGGTCGAGAGGTCGCGCGGGGCGCGGCGCTGCTCCTCGGTCAGCATCGCCAGGTTGGTCGGCGCGCCGACGAGGAAGGTGAGGCCGCGCTCGGCGACCAGGTCGAGGACCCGCGCCGGGTCGAAGGCGCGCAGCGAGACCGCCGCCGCGCCGACGTAGAAGACCGGGTTGGGGCCGCCCGAGTAGAGCCCGCCGCGGTGGAACCAGGGGGTCATGTTGAGGGTGCGGTCGTCGGGCGCGAGCGGGAAGTGCATGATCACGTCGTGGGCGCTCATCACCTCGACCACGTCGTTCAGCGAGACGCCCTTCGGCAGCCCGGTCGTGCCCGAGGTGTAGAGGCGGGTCGTCTCCCCGTAGACGTCGCGACCGGGGAGCGGCGGCGGCGACGCCTCGGTCGCGAGGAGGGCGTCGAAGTCCTCCCCGACGACGGCGGTCCAGCCGGGCTCGTGGGATGCCAGCGCCAGCGCCTCGCGCACCTCCGGTCCCAACTCGGCGTCGAAGATGAACGCCGCCGGGCGCGAATCGTCGAGGACGTGCGCGGTTTCGCCGGCTGAGAGGCGGAAGTTGATCGGCGTCGCCACCGCGCCGAGGCGCAGCGCCGCCAGCCAGGTGAGCGCGAACTCGGGCCCGTTGAAGAGCTGGAAGACGACCGTCTCCCCCGGCCGCACGCCCCGCGCCGCGAACTTCCCCGCCAGGCGCTCGACGTCGCGCCAGAGCTCCGCGTAAGTCCAGGTCCGCGCCCCCTCGGCCTCGCTCAGCGCGGTCTGACCGGCGAAGCGCCCGGCGTTGCGAGCGACCCCGGCGAGGTAGCCGAAATCGCGCTCGAAGACGCGGCGGAAGCTGGTGGGGTCGTACTCGTACAAGGGCTGGGGTTCCTCGCGGCGAACTCTATTCGGCGCTAGCTTGCGCCCCGGCCCGCCCTACTCGACCGCGTCCCAGACCCCGAGACGGAGAGAAACCTTGCCCGCACGCCGCTCATTCCTGCTCCCGCTTCTGCTCCTCGCGCTCGCCGCCTTCGTGGCCGCGCCCGCCGCGGCGCTCGCCGCGAGCGGCGGGACGATCGAAGGCACCGTGCCACGGCGCGGGATGAACGTCGTCCTGATGGCGGCGACGGCGGGCGCCAAGGCGCCGGTGAAGCTGGGCAGCGGCCGCAGCGGGAGCGGCGGCCGCTTCGCGATCCACTTCCGAGGCAATAGCGGCGAAAGCGTGAAGTACCTGCTGGCGACCCGCCCGGGCGGTGGCGCCGAAGCGGGCTTCCCGGTCGCTGGCCAGAGCTACCGGCTCGGTGCCGCGCTCGGCGACGGCGCGGTCCCGACCGCCGCCAAGGTGACCGAGCGGACCACGGTCGCGATGGGCTTCGCGATGGCCCAGTTCATCGGCCCCGGCGATGTCGTCACCGGCCCGGACGGGCCGGGCCTGGCGAACGCCGCGGCGATGAGCTACGACCTCGTCGGCCTCGGCGGCGGCCTCGCCAAGGTGCTGCGCGAGTTCCCCAACGGCGGCTCGACCTCCACCCTGCCGACCTTCGACTCGCTCGCCAACCTGCTGACGATCTGCCGCGGCCAGACGATCGGCTGCGCGCGGCTCCTCTCGAAGACGCGGGCGCCCGGCGGCGCGCCGTCGCGCGACACGCTCGAAGCGGTCGCCAACGTCGCCCGCTACCCCTGGCACGGGGTGCGCGACCTCTACAAGCTCTCGCTCGCGGCGGCGCACCGGCGCGGGACCTGGCAGCCCGCCCTCGGGCCCGGCGAAGCGCCCGACGCCTGGACGCTGGCACTGCGCTTCGAAGGCACGCCGCCGGGGATGGACGGCCCGGGCAACTTCTCGATCGACCCCGAAGGGAACCTCTGGGTCGCCACCAATTACGCCTACTCGCGGAGGTCGCGCCGGCCCGCCTGCGGCTCCGAAAAGCTCTTCCGCTTCACCCCGACCGGCCAGACCTACCCCGGCTCCCCCTACAGCGGCGGCGGCCTCAGCGGGGTCGGCTTCGGCGTCGCGGTCGACCTCTCCGAACGCGTCTGGGCGTCCAACTTCGGCTTCGAAGGGAAAGGCTGCGAGACGCCCGCCAACCACACCTCGATCTCGCTCTTCGACACCGCCGGGGAAACGCTCTCGCCCGCGGGCGGCTGGGAAATCGGCGGGATCGACTGGCCGCAGGGGACCGTCGTCGACGGCTCCGAAAACGTCTGGGTCGCCAACTGCGGCAACGACAGCGTCACCAAGATCGACGGCGGCACCGTGCCCGCTTCGCCCGGCGGCACCCCGCCGACGGCGCTGAACTTCGGCGCCGCGCAGATCACCGCGGGCGGCGCCGTTGGCTTCGAACGGCCCTTCGCCGACGCCCTCGACGCCCAAGGGAACCTCTTCGTCACCGGCAACGCGAGCAACTCGGTGGCCGAGCTTTCGCCGAGCGGCAAGGCCCTCGCCATGTACAGCGGCGGCGGCCTGCACCTGCCGCTGGGCATCGTCGTCGACCGCAACGGCTACGCCTGGGTCTCCAACTCGCGCTGGGTCGTCGCGCCCTGCCCGGGCAGCCGGACCGGCAAAGAAGTGAGCCAGGGCGAGCCGAAAGGCGGCGGCGACGTCACCCTGATCGCCCCCGGCGCCAAGTCCGCGCCGCGGAAGATCGACGGCGCCGGGCTGCGGAACCCCTGGGGGATCACGGTCGACGGCGACGGCAACGTCTGGGTGGCGAACTTCGGCGGCCGGCGACTGAGCGAGCTCTGCGGCTCGGAAGTGCGGAGCTGCCCGCCCGGCAAGCGCGCGATCGGCGCCGCGATCTCGCCCAAGAGCGGCTACGGCTTCGACGGCCTGGTCCGCAACACCGGCGTCATCGTCGACCCCTCGGGCAACGTCTGGCTCGCCAACAACTGGAAGAACGTGCCGATCCAGACCAACCCCGGCGGGTACCAGATCGTCGCCTACCTCGGCGCGGCAGCGCCGGTCCGCTCCCCCGCGATCGGCCCGCCCACCGCGCCGTAGGTGATTGAGTCCACGGGGTCGAGGTCTCCTGAAGCCAGCGCCCGGGGGGGCGATCGGCGCCCCGCGGGCGGTGTTCGGGGCGGTCGCGGCCGTCCGAGATGCGCCCGGCCGGGTCCCGTGGGAAGTGATGAGAGTTCGTCACGAGCGCCGGGTGGAGGAGCGGGAGATGCCACGAAGTGCGAAGGTCCCGTGACGAAGAGTCCGGGAACGTCACAGGTCCTCATGCGCCGAGGAAGCGTGGTCGACCTTAGTTACCCATAGGTTCACGCAGGTCGACCGCACTCGGCGGGGTGTCGAGGAACCGTCACGGAAGGGTGGAGATCGTGCCGCACCCGTGTCCTTCCCGGCGCAGGCGTGCCGAACCCTTGGCGTTCCCTGGAACTCCCTCGCGTCCCGGGCGTCTCGTGGCGGCCACAGCCTGCCACGGGCCGCCACGAGACGCCCGGGACCGACCTCGGACGGACGCCCCCGCCGCGAAGCACGGCGCCCGCGCCCCCGACCCCCTTGGAACCACCCACCTACGCCCCCCGACCGCCGAGCGCGCCGCCCGCCCGGGTACCGTGACCAGCCGTGACGAACGGCGGCGGCGCGCCTGACTTCCCCGTCCACCCGACGACGAGCTCGCTGCGCCTGGCGACGCTGCTGGTCGGGGTCGGCGGCTTCATCGACGCCTACAGCTACATCAAGCGCGGCGGCGTCTTCGCCAACGCGCAGACCGCCAACGTCGTCCTCTTCGGCGTCGGCGCGGCGCTCGGACGCTGGGCCGAAGCGTGGCGTCACGTCCCGGCGATCGGCGCCTTCGTCCTCGGCATCGTCTTCGCCGAGTGGGTGCGGCGCGGCCCGCGCGCCGTCGTCGGCCGACCGGCCCGCGCCGCGCTGGTCGCCGAGGCGCTGCTCCTGATCGTCGTCGGCTTCCTGCCCGGATCGTTCCCGGCCGCGCTCGTGGTCGCCCTGCTCTCCTTCGCGGCGGGGGTGCAGGGGGCGATGTTCGCGACCGTCCACGGCTGGTCCTACGTCTCCACCCTCGCCACCGTCAACCTGCGGACGATGACCCACTCCGCCTACGCGGCGGTCGCCGACCGCGACCTGGTCGCGCGCCGCCAGACGGCGACCTTCGCGCTGCTCGTGGTCGCCTTCGCGGCCGGCGCCGCGGCCGGAGGAGTCGCCTCGCTGCACCTGCACGAGCACGCGGTCTGGATCGCCGCGGCACTCCTGGCGCTTTCCCTGGCTCTCTATTCCGGCCCCGCCAGAGCCCCGGGCGCGGGCTAAGCTAGCCGCCTTGGCACGGCTCTTCGCAGGCGGTCCCGACGACCGCTCCCCCCGGCGGCGCTGGACCGATCGCATCCTCGGCGTCGCGATCGGAATCCTGCTCGGGCTCGGCGTCCTCGTCTACTTCGTCTTCGTCCACTCGGAAGGGACGATCGACGCGCCACAGGTGAACGGGTCCGGGTCGACGCGGACCATCCCCGCTGAAGCGCCCCTACCCGCCCATCCCGGCTCCCCCGAGGAACCCGCCGAAGGCGCCCCCGAACCGAAGCCCGAAGAGAAGCAGCCGAAGCCGGCCCCGGTGGTCAAGGTGATCGGCGGCGCGCCGCCGATCGGCGCCGGGCCCAAGCAGCTCAGCTTCACCAAGGGCGAAAAGGTCCGCTTCGAGATCGACACGAACGAACCGTTCACCTTCGAAATCAAGGGTCTCGGGATCACCCAGTCGATCGAGGAAAGCTCGGTGATCTCCTTCAAGGCGACCAAGGCGGGGCAGTTCCCGGTGATCTCGACGACCACCCTGATCGGCGTCGCCGACCTGCTGATCAAGAAGAAATAGGGCGCGCCTCGATCAGGGGCGCCCCTCGACCGGGCTCAAGCCTGGGGCTCCGCGACCGATCATGAGGTCATGGGAACGGAAGCGGTATCGCGGCGGCATGAGGCCGGGGAACACGCGCAGGCAGAAGCGGACCGGCGATGGCGACGGCTCCTCCTCGCCGTCGTCGCCTGCCTGGCGGTCACCGGGATCGCCTTCGTCGCCCTCGGCGGCCATCGCCTGCTGCTGGTCGAGATCGCGCTCGGCGCGCTGCTCGCGATCGTCCTCGCCTCGGCGGCGATCGAGCCCTCGGCCGAACGCTGGGCGCGCGGGGCGGCCGGTGAGCGCAAGGTCGGCGCGACCCTCGAAGCGCTCGGGCCCGGCTGGCACGTCCTCCACGACATCTACCTCGGCCGCGGCAACATCGACCACATCGTCGTCGGTCCCGGCGGCACCTTCACGGTCGAGACCAAGAGCCACCGCGGCCGGATCTCCCTCGACCGCCTCGACGAGCGGATGCTGAGGCAGGCCTACGCGGAGAAGAAGCTGCTCGAGTCGATCAGCGGGCTCGAGGTGGAGGCGCTGCTGGTCTTCAGCCGGGCCTACCTGGTCGGGTCGGTCCCGGCCCACCGCCGCGGCGTCACCGTGATCCCGAATCGCATGCTGGCGGGGTACTTCGAGCGCCGTCGTCGCAAGCTCGGCGCCGCCGAGGTCGACGAGATCGCCGGGCGCCTGCGGCTGGCGCTCGAAGTCGACGCCGCGGCATAGGCGACCGCGGCGGAGCCGGAGACGGCGTCTCAGTAGGGTCGGGAGGCTGGACCGGCAGACATGCGATCGACCTCGGAAAGGGACGAAGTGGACAGTTCGATCTTCAACGGAATCACCGCGCTCGATGGCGGCGCGCTCGATACGGCGGCACTGGAGGAGGACGCGGTCCTCGTCGTCAACGTGGCTTCGCGCTGCGGGCTGACGCCCCAGTACGAGGGGCTCGAGCGGCTGCAGAAGCGCTTCGGCGACCAGGGCTTCACCGTGCTCGGCGTCCCCTGCAACCAGTTCGCCGAACAGGAGCCGGGCAGCGCCGAGGAGATCCTCGAGTTCTGCTCGACCACCTACGGGACGACCTTCCCGCTGACCGAGAAGCTCGAGGTCAACGGCGAGGGGCGCCACCCGCTCTACGCCTGGCTGACCGAGTCGGCCGACGCCGAGGGTGAGGCGGGCGACGTGCAGTGGAACTTCGAGAAGTTCCTCGTCTCCCGCGAGGGCGCCGTGGTCGCGCGCTTCCGGCCGAAAACCGAGCCGGAGGCCGACGAGGTGGTCGCCGCGATCGAGGCGGCGCTGGCGCCCGCCGCGGCCGGCGAGGAGGCCTGAGATGGGCGAGACGATCGAGATCAAAACCGCCGAGGGCAGCGCCGACTCCTACCTCACCCGGCCCGACGACGGCCGCGCCCATCCCGGCGTGCTGCTGATGGTCGACGCCTTCGGGCTGCGCCCGCAGATCGAGGCGATGGCCGACCGGATCGCCGCCGCCGGCTACGTCGTGCTGGCGCCGAACGTCTTCTACCGCGCCGGCCGCGCGCCGGTGATCTCGCTCGACGGGCTCGGCGACCCGGGGCGCCGCGACGAGGTCATCGGCCGCGTCTGGCCGCTGATGAAAGAGCTGACCACCGAGCGGATCGTCGCCGACGGCGCCGCCTACCTCCACCGCCTCGCCGACGAGGCCGACGGCGGCGCCGTCGCGATCACCGGCTACTGCATGGGCGGCAGGCTCGGCTGGCGGATCGCCGCCGCCTATCCGGACCGGGTCGACGGCCTCGGCTGCTTCCACACCGGCGGCCTCGTCACCGAAGAGGAAGACAGCCCCCACCTGAGCGCGGGCGAGATCGACGCCGAGATCTTCCTCGGCTTCGCCGACAACGACCGCAGCGCGACGCCGGAGCAGATCGCGACGGTAGAGGGCGCGCTCGAGGCGGCCGGGGCGACCTTCCGCTCGGAGGTCTTCGCCGACGCCGAGCACGGCTACACGATGGCCGACACGCCGGCCTACGACGAAGCCTCGGCCGAGCGCCACTACGAGGAGCTCCTCGGCCTCCTCTCCCGCACCCTCGACGACTGACGCGGGGCCGGCTCAGCCGCTCACCGCGGCCTGGGCCTCGACCAGCTTGGCGCGGACGGTGTCCATGCCTTCGCCGAAGTCGAGCACCGGGCGCACCTCCCACTCGACCATCCCGTAAAGGGGGTACTCGGCCATCAGGTCGAGCGCCTCCTTGTGGGATGGGGCGTTGGCGACGCTGAAGCCGCCGCCCTCGAGGAACCCGTACAGGCAGTCGAAGGTGCCGTCGTCGAGCCGCGCGCGCAGCCACTCGAGCGCGGCGTCGAACTGCTCGGGGCTCGGCGGCAACAACCCGGGCCTCGCCGTGACGCAGTACTTCATCTCGTTACCTCCTTCGATCAGGGACGCGAAACGTTCACCAACAGGAAGGTCGCGGTGATCGAGGTGCCCTGCTCCGCCTCGTTCTGAGCCTCGAACAGCGCCTCCAGCTCCGCTCGCAGCTCCTCCTCGCGACCGTCGCCGGCGGCGGCCGCGAAGGCGTTCATGGTCGGGCCGTAATAGCCCTCGAAGGTGGCGAGCAGCTCCCGCGGCGGCCCGTCGAAGTGGAAGTTCCAGTGGGCGCGGTCGCAGGTGACCTGGTCGGCGGGGACGCCGGCGGCGCCGAAGCGCTCCTTCACCTCGTCCTCGACGCCCCAGGCCATCGGGCTGACGAAGCCGTCCGGCGGGGGCGGCGAGTAGGCGGCCGAGACGCGGAGGATCTGCGCCACCAGGGTCGGGTCGCCAGGTATCCAGTTGGCCATCACGACCCGCCCCCCGGGGCGCGTCACCCGCACCATCTCCTTGGCGACGTCGTAGGGCCGCGGCGCGAACATCGCGCCGAAGACGCTCAGCGTGAGGTCGAAGCCGGCGTCGTCGATCCCGTCGAGGTCGGTCGCGTCGCCCTGCTCGAAGCGGACGTTGTGGAGGTCGAGCTCGGCGGCCCGCGCCCGGGCGGCGGCGACCAGGTTGGCGGCGATGTCGACGCCGACCACCTCGGCCCCCGTCCGCGCCGCCGGGATCGCGGTCGTCCCGTCCCCACAGCCGAGGTCGAGCACCCGCGTCCCCGCGTCGATGCCGAGCCCGGCGACCAGCGCCTCGCCGCTGCCACGCATCGTCTCCGCGATCCGCGTGAAATCGCCCTTCTCCCAGAGCGCCCGGTTCGCGTTCTCCATCAGGGTCCTTCTTCAGTTGGACGAGTTTTCCGATCCTAGCCGCGGACCGGCACTCCAACGTAGGAATCGCCCTACGAGGCCGAAGTCGCGCCTCGGTCCAGCATGTGCGCCCGGGTCCGCGGAAGCTGGCGCCCGGGGTTGCGGGGGACGGGGTTGAAAGGGACGGGCAAGGGACGCGGCCGTCTCGTCCACGGCCCTGGCAGGCTGTGGCCGTGGCCGAGACGGCCGGGGGTGCGGGGAGAGGTCACGGGTTCGTGACGTTCGTGAGGGTTCCGCGAGGGACGTCACGCTTCCCTGCGCCTTCCGTCGCAGGGACCCCGACGACTGTCGAGTTGAGCCGGTCATGGGCGGCTCAGGTCGACAGTCGTCCCGACGCTCGCACGGAGGTGTGACGAAGGCGCCCGACCTGTGACGGGACATGGGAGTTCGTGACGGACCCTCGGCGCCTTATCGCAATCCCTCGCACGTCCCGGGCGTCTCGTGGCGGCCACAGCCTGCCCGGGCCGCCACGAGACGCCCGGGACGGACCTCGGACGGCCGCCACCGCCGCGAAGCCCGGCCTTTCAGACTGGGCGACAGCGGCGCTGGAAGCTAACCCGGCTCGGGCCCGCTACCGCGCTGGCGCAGGAAGCGTTGGAACTCGCGGGCGATCGAGTCGGCGCTCGGCAGCTCGTCGTCCTCGTCGGCCAGCAGGTCGACCTGTTCGGCCTCGATCCGTTCGACCAGCTCTTCGATCTCAGGGTTGGCGGCGACGGCGCGGCCGATCTGCTCCTCGTAGTCGGTCGTTTCCTCTTCCAGCTCGGAGGCCTCGACGGCGATCCCGGTCATCCCTTCGAGCCGGCGCAGCAGCGCCAGCGCCGCCTTCGGGTTGGGGACGGCGGCGACGTAGTGGGGCACCGCGGCCCAGAGTGAGGCGGAGTCGATGCCGGTCTGCCGGCAGAGGTCGTGGACGACGCCGACAATCCCGGTCGGGCCCTCGTAGTTGGAGCGCTCGAGGTCGAGCTCGTCGACCAGCTCGGCCGAGGAGGCGAGGCCCGTGATCGGCACCGGCAGGGTGTGGGAGACCTCGGCGATCAGCGAGCCGAGCGTGATCACCAGCTCGACGTCGAGGGCGTCGGCGGCGGTCGCCACCGCCTCGGAGAAGGTCCGCCATCTGAGGTTCGGCTCGGTGCCGTCGAGCAGCACCAGGTCACGGTCGGCGGTCGGCACCCGTACCGCGATCAGGTTGTTCTCCGGCCACTCGATCCGCCGCGTCTCGCCGCCCGCCATCGTGATCGTCGGCCGGGTCGACTGGAAGTCGAAGTACTCCTCGGGGTCGATCGAGGCGACCAGTTCGCTGTCGAGGGAGTTGCCGATCGCCGCCAGGGCGGTCGAGGCCGCCGCCGCCGCGTCGTTCCAGCCGCGGAAGGCGCAGACCATGACCGGGGAGCGGAGCTTGGGGAGATCGGCTTCCCAACGCAAAGAATCCACGGGTTCAGCGTAGAGGATGGGTCACGCGGCACGCGCCCGGCGGACGAGGTGCGCCGCCATGAAGAGGGCCAGAGCGGCGAAGGCGAGCTGCAGCGCGCGCTCCGGCAGCAGGTTCGAGGCGGCGACGCCGATCAGCACGCCGACCGGCGAGAGGGCGCCGATGGTCAGCGCCTCACGGGTCCGCACGTTGCCGTAGCCGCGCTGGCGGTAGGCGCCGACGAGGGCGACGATCACGATCATCAGCAGCGAGGTCGCCTCGCCTTCGACCTGGCCGAGGCCGATGAAGACGGTGAGCGCGGGGACGAAGAGGATGCCGCCGCCGACCCCGACCAGACCTCCCGCCAGGCCTCCGGCCACGCAGACGAGCACCGCGAGGACGTCGCTCATCGCCCCTCCCGGGCGCCCGGCGCGCTCATTTCAGGATCAGGTCCACCGCGACCGCGACCAGCAGCCCGGCGAAGAGGTAGGAGACGGCGCGCTGCGGGATCCGCTGCTGGATCGCCGTGCCGAGCACGACGCCGACGATCGCCGGGATCGCCAGCAGCAGTCCCGTCACCACGTGGACGTTGCCGTAGATGCCGCCCTGGGCGAGGGCGCCGAGGCTGCCGACGATGACGATCGCGGCGAGGCTGGTGCCGGTGGCGAGGCGCTCGCCGAAGCCGAACCAGAAGATCAGCAGGGGGACGATGACGGTGCCGCCGCCGACCCCGAAGAGGCCGCTGAAGGCGCCCGCCGCGGTGCCGATCGCGGCCAGTCGCAGCAGCTCGTTTCGGCGCGCCGCCGCGTCCGACTCCGTCATGCCGCGATACTAAGTGCGGATGGCGGGCAATTCCGAGACCACCCGGGCGGCCTGGCAGGCGCTGCTCGAGCCGCTCCGCGCCGAGCCCGCGCGGGCGGCGATCCTGACCGACTTCGACGGCACGCTGGCGCCGATCGTCGAGCACACCGAGGACGCGAAGCTGCCCGACGCGGCGCGCGACGTGCTGGTGCGGCTGACCGAACGCTACGCCCTGGTCGGCGCGATCTCCGGCCGGCGGACGCTGGACGTACGGACGCTGATTGGCCTCGACACGATCGCCTACGCGGGCAACCACGGGCTCGAGCTGATGATGCCGGGGGACGACGGGGTCAGCCCCGATCCCTCGCTCGACGGGCGCGAGGGGGACGCGGCCGGGTTCATCGCGACGGTCGAGGCGGAGCGGCTCGCCGCGGCCGGGCTGCGGGTCGAGGACAAGGGCCCGATCCAGGCGATCCACTGGCGCGGCGTCGCCGACGAGACGACGGCGGAGGCGGCGGCGCGGGAGATCGCGGTCGACGCCGGGCGCGCCGGACTCGAACCGCGCTGGGGCCGCAAGGTGCTGGAGATCCGCCCGGTCGGCGGTGGTGGCAAGGACGCCGCGATCGGCTCTCTGCTCGCCGGCGACGGCATCGACCGGGTCGTCTACGCGGGCGACGACCGCACCGACGTCGACGCCTTCCGCCGCCTCGGCGAGCTGCGCGAGACAGGCGAGCTGGTCGCCGCGGTCCGGGTCGGGGTGCTCTCGGCCGAGGGCCCGCCGGAGATCGCCGAGGAGTCCGACGTCACCGTCGACGACCCGGCCGGCTGGCTCGAGATGCTGGCCTGGCTCGTCGAGTAGCGAGGGCCGCGTGCCCTACACCGACCTGCTGCGCTTCACCGTCTTCGTCACCGGCGCCGAGGCGACCATCCTCGGCGCGATCAGCGCCATCTCCGTAGGCGGCGAACCGGGCACGACGACCGTCATCGTCGCCCTCGCCTGGTGGGCGATCTCGCTCATCCTCGGCTTCTGGCTCGGCCGCCCCGACCGCGCCCGCGAGGACATGCGCGATCCCCTTTCCCGCGCCAAGACCGCCACCTCCCTCCCCTCCGAGTCCCCCGCCCGGATCGCGATCGAGCGCCTCTGGCCGATCGCCCTCACCGCGATCGTCGCCGGCGGCCTCGGCCTCTTCTTCCCCGGCGTCGCGATCATCGGCACCGGCTACGCCCTCATCGTCAGCCTCTCCTGGCACACCCGCGAGGCCGCCGTCCAGGCGATCGAGGAGCGCGACGGCGTCCGCTTCTTCGTCGTCCCCAACAGCGCCCTCAAACCGGTCGAGCTCGTCCGCACCCCGGGCCTCCGCAGCGACCGCCTCCACGCCACGTAAGTCGTGCTCCGTCGCGCGACCACCAGAGCCTGAGCCAGGCCGTGAACCTGCCGGGCCGCCCGGAGAAGTTTTCGCAGGCGACCGCGACCGGGCCGAACTTCGCCGTGAAATAGCCGTGATGGCGGGTCCCGAACGGGACCGGTGCACCCGAGTGAGCGCCGCCGCCCGCCACGCTCGCGGGGCCAGGGGCAATCCGCGCCTGAGCGCTCAGTGTCTGCATTTACCCCCATATCCGAGGGGTAAATGCAGACGCTCACTTCTTCAGCAGCTTCTTGAAGTCCGCCCAGGTGCGGGTGTTGGCGACGTTCGCCTTCGTCAGCCAGGCGCGGCGGGCGGTGGCGACGGCATAGGTCATGTTGGCGAGGGTGTCGACGCCGTGGGCGTCGGTGTTGAGGACGATGCGGACGCCGGCGTCGGCGGCGAGGCGGGCGTGGCGGTCGTTGAGATCGCGGCGGTTGGGGTTGCCGTTGATCTCGATCATCGTGCCGGTGCGGGCGGCGGCCTCGGCGACCGCCTCGACGTCGATCGCGTAGGGCTCGCGGCGGCCGATCAGGCGGCCGGTGAGGTGGCCGATGCAGTCGACGTTGGGGTCTTCGATCGCGGCGACGACGCGCGCGGTCATGTCCTTTTCGGAGACGTTGAAGGAGGTATGGACGCTCGCCACCACCCAGTCGAGTTCGGCGACGAGGTCCTCGGGATAGTCGAGCGAGCCGTCGAGGCCGATGTTGATCTCCGAGCCGACCAGGAGGCGGAAGCGACGGCTGCCGTGCTCGGCGTTCCAGGCCGCGACCTCCTCGATCCGCTGCCGCAGGCGGTCGGGCTGGACGTCGTCGCCGAAGCCGTGGCTGGCCGAGTGGTCGGTGATCGCCACGTAGGCGTAGCCGCGCTCGCGCCCGGCCGCGGCCATCTCCGCCAGCGAGTTGCGCCCGTCCGACAGCGTCGTGTGGGCGTGCAGGTCGCCGCGGATGTCGCCGAGCGCGACCAGCGTCGGCAGCTTCCCTTCGCGCGCCGCCTTCAGCTCGCCCCGCCCCTCGCGCAGCTCCGGCTCGATGAACTCGTAGCCGAGGCGCTCGTAGACCTCGTGCTCGGTCTCGCAGGTGGTGACCTCGTCGGTCTCGGTGTCGGTGATGCCGTGCTCGGAGACCGAGAGGCCGCGCTTCACCGCGTCCTCGCGCAGCTGGATGTTGTGGGCCTGGGAGCCGGTGAAGTGCTGCAGCAGGTTGCCGAAGGCGGCGGGCGGGACGATCCGCAGGTCGACCGAGATGCCGTTGTGGGTCTGGGCGCGGAGGCCTTTGTCGCTCGGTTTGCCCGCCGCGGCGACCAGCGCGTGGCCGGCGAGGAACTCGGCCAGCTCCCTCGGCCGCTCGGCGGTGGCGATGATGTCGATGTCCTTGCAGGTGTCGGCCCAGCGGCGGACCGACCCCGCGACCTCGACCCGGTGGGCCCCCGGGTGCTCGCGCAGCGCCGCGGCAAGCTCCTCGGCGATCGGCCGCACGGTCGAGAGCAAGAGTCGTCCCGGCCCCTCCCCCGGCTCACCGAGGCGCTCGAGCGAGGCGAGCACGTTCTCCTCGGCTTTCGGCCCGAGCCCTTTGACGTGGCGGATCTTCTCCCCTTCCGCCGCTTTCTTCAGATCCTCCAGGGTCGCGATCTGGAGCTCCTCCCAGAGCAGGCGGGCGGTTTTCGGCCCGATGCCGGGGACCCGCGTCACTTCGACCAGCGTCGCCGGGAATTTCGCTTTCAGCTTCGCCGCGGCGGGGATTTCGCCGGTGTCGAGCAGGGCGTCGATCTTTTCCGCCAGCGTCTTGCCGACGCCGGGGATCTCGGTCGCCCGCCCGGCGCGCGCCAGCTCCTCGACCGAGACCGGGCTTTCGCGGATCGCCTTGGCGGCGGTCGAGTAGGCGAGGACGCGGTAGCGGACCGCGCCGTCTAGCTCGTACAGGACCCCCAGTTCCTCCAGCGCGGCGGCGATATCTCCGTTGGTCATCGGGGAGAAATTAACCACCTGTTCCTCCAATCTGGCGCTTAGTTCGCTTTATTCGGGCGTTAATCCCCCAGGAATACGATCGAAACCGATGACAGAGCCGAACAGAGGCCCCGCGTGGTTGGTGCTGCCGACCTACAACGAGGCCGAGAACATCGAACCGTTCGTCGCCGCCGTGCGCTCGAACCTGCCCACCGACGCGCGGATCCTGATCGTCGACGACGGCTCCCCCGACGGCACCGGTGAGCGCGCCGACCGGCTCGCCGAACGCCACGCCGAGATCACCGTCTTGCACCGGCGCGAGAAGGAAGGGCTCGGGCCCGCCTACATCGCCGGGTTCCGGCGGGCGCTCGCGGGCGGCGCCGGGCTGGTGCTGGAGATGGACTCCGACTTCTCCCACGATCCGGCCTACCTGCCACGGCTGCTCGACGCGGCGCGGGGAGCCGACCTGGTGATCGGCTCGCGCTACGTCAGCGGCGGCGGGGTCAGCGACTGGGGCGCGCTGAGACGGGCGATCAGCCGCGGCGGCAGCCTCTACTCGCGACTCGTCCTCGGGGTCGGGGTGCACGACCTGACCGGCGGCTTCAAGTGCTTCCGCCGCGAGGCGCTCGAGGCGATCGACCTCGACTCGATCGAGGTGCGCGGCTACGCCTTCCAGGTCGAGATGACCTACCGCGCGATCCAGCTCGGCTTCAAGGTGGTCGAGGTGCCGATCGTCTTCCGCGACCGCCGCCACGGCGAGTCGAAGATGGACAGCGCGATCGTCGCCGAGGCGGTCCTCCAGCTGCCCCGCCTGCGCTTCGGCTCCCACCACGTGGAGCGGGCCGAGCGGCCCCGCGAAGAGCCGACGGTCGAAGAGGCGTAGGCGGGTACCGCTACCCTTGGAGCCCCCCTGAGGGGGCGCTATACTTTTTGAAGTATTGAACTTCTAAACGCTTCCAACCGCGATCCCAGGAGAGCGATCACCGTGAGTGGAAATCTGGCCGACGTAACCGACGCGACCTTCAAATCCGATGTAATCGACGCCGAGGGCGCTGTCCTCGTCGACTTCTGGGCCCCGTGGTGCGGCCCGTGTCGGGTCGTCCACCCGGTGCTCGAGGAGATCGACTCCGAGCGTGAGGACCTGAAGATCCTCAGCCTCAACGTCGACGATAACCAGCAGACGGCGGCCCAGTACGAAGTGCTGTCGATCCCGACGATGATCCTCTTCAAGGATGGCCAGATGACGAAGAAAATCGTCGGCGCGATGCCAAAGCGTCGCCTCGAGGCCGAACTGGAGCCGGCGCTCGCCTAGCGGCGGCGCCTCCTCCCGCCCATGCCGTTCGTCGAGGTCCACTGGTACGAGGGCCGCTCCGATGAGCAGAAGAACGAGATCGCCAAACGCATCTCCCAGGCCCTGATGGACGTCGCCGACGTCCCCCCGGACCACTGCTGGATCAAGTTCTCCGACTCCGCGAAAACCGACTTCCTGATCAACCCGACCGGGGAGTAGCGGCTGCAGCTTCGGCTTCTCTTTCGGCGTCGGCGAGGTTCCGGCCGACCTCAATGTTGATTTCGCGGTCCGGCGCGGCCAAGGCCGCCCGGGCTGCGGCGCGTAGGCCCTCGGCATCCAGGTCGAACCGCTCAGCGGCCTCGTCCAGGGGCGCGATGTCGCTGTCGGCGCCAAGTAGCTGGATGCTGTTCGGTCGATCGTCGTGGAAACAGACGATGCACGAGCCTCCTGCGATAACTCTCGTGTACCCAAAGTACAGCGCATTGCCCGTGTCATCGAAGTCCTTTCCGATCGGGTTTTCGGCAACGGATTCGACTTCCTGACGCGCGGGCGGGGTCATCTCTCCCCCTCGGGCGGGGTCAGAGAAGGCCGTCTTCGCGGAAATCGCTTTCGAGCATCGGCTCGAGGGTGCGGGCGAAGGTGGCGGTGAGGTGGTCTTTGTCGCGGTAGGTGAGGGCGTTGCCGATCACGGCACGGCAGATTTCGCCGGGGCAGATGTCGGCGATGAAGGAGACGAGGTGGGTGCCGGGGGAGCTTTCGGCGGCGCGAACGTCGTATTCGCGGTCCCATTCGACGTGGCGGGGGAAGGCGCAGCGACCGAGGTGGGTGATGTCTTCGGAGACGCAGCTGGGGACGTCGGTGGCCGAGGTCGGGTTGTCGCGGATGACGACGGTGCGCGGGCCGGCCGCCTGGATCCGGTTGAGGGTCCGCAGGTAGCCGGCTTCCATCGCTTCCGCCGCCGCGTCGCCGCTCAGTTCTTCGCCCCCCGGACCGTAGGGGGTGTATTCGGTGTCCCCGCTCATGATCACGGTCGTGTTCTGGTCGCCGGTTTCGATCCGCCGGAGGGCGTTCTGCCGCCATTCGTCGCACTGTGAGTACTCGCGCGTTTCGACCATGCTCTTCACTTCGAGTTCCTCCGGCGGGCATTCGGCCTTGGTCAGCACGATCAGCCGCCAGTTGTGGTTTTCGACCATTTCCTCGACCGTCGGGAAGTACTGCATCGCGTGCGAGTCACCGAACAGGACCAGCGTTTTTTCGCCGTCCGGGTTGCCGTAGAGGCACTTGTTCGAGTTGGTGCCGGGGATCCCGACCATGCAGCCTTCGTAGTAGCTGCGGCCGCGGTCGGCGCGCGCCTTCAGCGGGTTCGGCCGTAGCGCGACCGCCGTTTCCTGCGGGGTCGGCTGTTCGGGCAGGGCGGCGGCGCCGGGGACGTCGGAGATCTTCGCCGTGCGAACCGACGGCTGCGCCGCGCGCAGGCCGATCCCCACCCCGACCGCGACGAGCGTGCAGGCGAGGCCGAGCGCGATCGCCCGGTTCGGCAACCGCCTCAGCGTGGGGGCGCGGCGGACCGGGTCCTCGACCAGCGTGTGGGTGAGCTGGGTCGGCACCCAGGAGGCGGCGACCGCGGTGAGCCCGGCGGCGACCGAGAGGCGCGGTCCCCAGATCGCCGCGGCGAAGACGAGGAAGGGCCAGTGCCAGAGGTACCAGGAGTAGGAGATGCGACCGACGTAGCGGACCGGCGGCAGGGCGAGGATCCAGCCCGCGCTCGCCCGGATCCCGACGGCCCCCCGCTCGGTCTCCGCCAACGCGGTGCCGGCGAGGATCAGTGCCGCGGCGCCGAGGCACGGGATCAGCGCCGCGGTCCCCGGGAAGGTCGTTTCGGCGGTGAAGAAGAAACTGGCGTAGACGATCGCCGCGACGCCGAGCCAGCCGAGCGCGACCGCGCCAAGCCGCGGCAGGCGCACCGCGCCGGCGAGGGCGAGCGCCGCGCCGAGCCCCAGCTCCCAGGCGCGGGCGAAGGTGTCGAAGTAGGCGAAGGCCGGTTTTTCGTTGGTCAGGATCACGCCGTAGACCAGCGAGCCGGCGAGGATCAGGGACAGGGCGACCCAGAGGACGGGACGGATCGAGCGCCCGCGCCGGCGCCAGAACCAGGTCACCGCCAGCATCAGCCCCGGCCAGACGAGGTAGAACTGCTCCTCGATCGCCAGCGACCAGAGGTGGAGGACCGGGCTCGGTTCGAGCCCCTGGGCGAAGTAGTCGACCGACTGCGCGGCGAAGTGCCAGTTGGCGACGTAGAGGGCGGCGCTGACGATGTCCCCGGCGACTTCGGTGTTGCGCAGGGGCGAGAGGATGATCAGCGAGAGCACGCCGACCGTCGCCAGCAGGATCGCCGAGAGCGGCAGGAGGCGTTTGGCGCGGCGCGCGTAGAAGCCGCGCAGGCTGATCGTGCCGCTGCGGTCGAGCTCCCCCAGCAGCAGTTTCGTGATCAGGAAGCCGGAGATGACGAAGAAGACGTCGACCCCGACGTAGCCGCCCGCCAGGAACGGCACCCCGGCGTGGCAGAGGAGGACGGCGACGATCGCGACCGCGCGCAGACCCTCGATGTCAGGCCGAAACGAGCGGCCCGACTCGGCTTCGTCGGGATTCTTTCTTGACTGCATGGGTCAACTTTACGGGGTCGGAGAAACCGGCGGCGTGGCCCGATTGGTCACACCCATGTCGCGCTTCGCGATCTTCGCCAGCCAGTGCATCGCTCGCGAGACGAGGAACGGGCGGGCGCGGTCGGTGGTGTGTCCGCCCGCCACTTTCCACAGCTTTACCCGGCTGAAGCGGGCGGCGAACGTTTCGTTCATTTCCGGCGGCACGATGCCGTCGGACTGGCCTTGGATGATCAGGAGCGGGTCCCGCTCTTCTCTCAGCATAGGCGAGAGCCGTTCCCGGCCGGCCAGGGTGAGGCCGAGGGCGTTCCAGTATTCGGGGCCGTATTTTTCGGTCGGCCAGCCCCAGGTGGCGAGGTCGGTGATCGGCGCCTTGGCGACCGCGGCGCTGACCAGGCCGTTGCCGGCCAGCAGCGTGACGAGCGTGCCGCCGGCGGAGGAGCCGTAGGCGTAGACGCGGGCGAGGCCGAACTTCGCCCGCAGCCGGGCCGCTTCGAGGCGGACCCTTTCGACCGCGGCGGGGATGCTGTTCAGCGGGTAGCTGACGTAGTGGGGGACGAAGCCCGCGTCGATCGCGCGCTGGCGGGTCAGCGGTTCGAAGTCGGGGTCTTCGTAGAGGAACGAGCCGCCGTGGACGAGGAGCAGTTGCGGGCGCTCGGTCGAGCCGACAAGGCCGCCACCGCCTTCTTCTTCAGAGCCGCCTTCGGTACCGACTTCGCCCGGCGGCGTCGAACCGGGTTCGGCCTGACCGCTGGTGGCGCCCACGGCGGCCCCGGCCACGGCGGTCAGCGAAGCGAAGAAGAGCGCGACGACGAGCGCCACCACCACCGACGCCGCGAGGTGTCGGGCGCGGGTCAAACCGCGCGGCGGACCGAGATTCGGAGGCTCTGGCCCTCGATCGTCGTCTCTGAGACGCGCCCGTCGCCGTCTCCCGCGGCGCGGTCGAGGTTGAAGTCGGTCGCCAAGGTCTCCCCCGCGATGTAGGCCTGGTGCTCGCCGGCGACGGCGAGGATCTCGGCGTCGCCCGCGAGGCCGAGCGCGATCCGGTCGGTCACCTCGAGGCCCGCCTCTTTGCGGGCGAGCTGGACCGCGCGGACGATCTCCCGCGCCAGGCCCTCGCGGCGGAGCTCCTCGTCGATCTCCAGCTGCAGCGCCACCGCGTGGCCCGCCTCGGCCTCGACCTCGTAGCCCTCCAGCGGCTTCAGCGCCAGGGTGATGTCGTCGGGGCCGAGCGTGTGGTCGTGACCATCGACCGAGATCCCGACCTCGCCGCCTTCGGCCAGCGTCGCCGCCACCCGGGCGGGGTCGAGCGCCGCGATCGCCGCCGCCACCTGCGGCATGTTCTTGCCGAAGCGCGGGCCGAGCGCGCGGTAGTTCGGTTTGACCTCGTAGCTGACCAGGTCGCCGGTCTCGGAGACGAAGTCGAGCTCCTTCACGTTCAGCTCGGCGGTGACCAGGTCGGCGCGCGCTTCGATCGCCGCCCGCTCGTCCTCGTTGGCGACGACCACCGCGCGGCGCAGCGGCTGGCGCAGTTTCACCTTGCTCGCGGCGCGGGCGGCGAGGCCGAGGCTGACCGTGCGGCGGACCGCCGCCATGCCGGCTTCGAGGTCGGCGTCGCGGAGGGAGTCGTCGACCTGGGGGAAGTCGCGCAGGTGGACCGAGTCGGGGGCGTCGCCGAACTCGCCGGCGGCGCCGCCCGCGAGGTTGCGGTAGATCTCGTCGGCGAGGAACGGGGTGAACGGGGCGAGCATCGTCGCCGTCTCCAAGAGGCAGGTGCGCAGGGTCGCGAAGGCGGCGCGGTCGCCCTGCCAGAAGCGCGGCCGGCTCACCCGCACGTACCAGTTGGAGAGCTCCTCGACGAAGTCGGCGATCGCCCGGCCGGCGGTCGTGCAGTCGAAGTCGTCCATCCGCTCGCGGACGATCTCGACGGTGGTGTCGAGCCTGGAGAGCGCCCAGCGGTCGATGTCGGTCAGGTCGCTCAGGTTGCTCGCTGAAGCATTTTGGTTGTCAGAGGACCACGATCCTTCAGCGAGGGATTTAGGTGCGATCCCCTCGGCGTTCGCGTAGAGCACCCAGAACGAGTACGTGTTCCAGAGCTGCAGCATGAAGGTGCGGTCCGATTCGCCCACCGTCTCCAGCGAGAAGCGGTAGCCGGCCCAGGGCTGCTGGGTGGTCAGGTAGTACCAGCGGAAGGCGTCAGCGCCGTGCTCGGCGAGGACGTCCCAGGGGTCGACCACGTTGCCGCGACTCTTCGACATCTTCTGACCCTCGGGGTCGAGGATCAGCCCGAGGCAGACGCAGTTCTTGAAGCTCGACTGGTCGAAGAGGAGGGTCGACTCGGCGAGCAGCGTGTAGAACCAGCCGCGGGTCTGGTCCTGGGCCTCGCAGATGTAGTCGGCGGGGAAGCGCTCGGCGAACTCCTCCTGGCCCTCGAAGGGGT
>Ga0164242_10000562_pt1 | contig 44882 bp, 35 predicted proteins | sample OricomgcompostMG_FD_108783 | JGI IMG/M metagenome (GOLD analysis project Ga0164242, IMG submission 108783) | Miracle-Growth compost microbial communities from Emeryville, California, USA - Original compost - Miracle growth compost (MG) ... | reverse complement strand
TTTCGCCGAACACGTTGCCGAGGCTGTAGGCGGCGAACAGTAATGCGACCTCGAACGCGCCGGCGCCGAACAGCGGGCCGTAGAATGGCAGCAGAGGAAGGATCAGGCTGAAGCCGGCGATATTGACGAACACCGCGAACATCAGCGGCAGCATCCGCTTGTAATCGATTTCACCCGGCATAGCGCGGCTCCGGCAGACCCTTCACGCCCAGCCCGTCGATGACGAAGCAGCAGCCGTCATCGGGGCCGGCGTCGCGGCCGAGGAAGGATGGGTCGATGGTGGGGACGAACAAGCGATCGAGGTGGCGCCCGAAGAACATCACGCTCGCCGGAATGCGCGTCGGGAAAGCGATCTCGCGCAACACCTTGCCCTGCGGGCTGAGGCACAGCACCACTCCGCCCTCGCAGATCGCGGTCCACAGGTTACCTTCGGCATCCACTGTCGCCCCGTCGGGGATCGGACCCCACGGCGAACTGTCGAAAAACGGGCGGCGGTTCGTCGCACGACCCGTCTCGAGGTCGTAATCGTAAGCGTAGATCAGGTGGCGCAGGCTGTCGGCATGGTAGAATGTGCGGTTGTCCGGCGACCAGCACGGGCCGTTGCCGAGGAAGATGTCGCCGTCGAGCTGAGTCAACCGGCCGGCTTCGAGCGAATAGAGCCCGCCTTTGGGCTCCTTCATCGCCCGATCGCTGGTGCCGAAAACGAAGCGGCCCGCCCGATCGACCTTGCCATCCGCCAGTTGCACGTCCGGATCGGGGTCGATCAACGCCATCGACCTTACGTCGCCGCTATCGAAATCGAGCGAGTAGATACCCGTGCCGAGAGCGACGATCGCCCCGCCCCCGTCGCGCAGCGCCATCGAACCGATGACGTCCGGCACGTCCCAGCTCTTCAGGCCGCCGCGGCCAGGGTCCCAGCGGAAAACCTTCCTGTCGAGAATGTCGATGTAATAGAGCGCCTTTTCGGCAGCGTCCCAAACCGGCCCTTCGCCAACCTTGCACTTTGGCAGATCGAGCTTGGTTATTTCCATGCGCGGCATCCTCTCTCGCCGCGATCCTAACAGTCGTTACGATTGCCGCAAGTCACACCTTTTCGTCATCCCCGCGAAAGCGGGGACCCAAGGCAGTTTACGCCACCAGAGAGGCAACTGGGCCCTCTTTCTCGGGAATGACGAGATGGGCTCAAACCATCGCCCCGTGGCAGTGCTTGTACTTGTTGCCCGAGCCGCACGGGCACGGTTCGTTGCGGCTGATATCCATCCCCGAATAAGGATTGTCGGTCTCGGCCCCACCCGCTCCCGCTGCCGCGAAAGGGCTGCCAGCGAGCGAGCCGAACAGCGCCGGATTGAGTTCCGAGCGGTCGCCGTCGGCGGAATCGTCCATGCCGGTGAACGGATCGATGTGCCCCGTGAGGAAATCGGGCAGGTCGGGCAATGTCATCGGCTGCGGCGGCGCGATGCGCAGCTGGCTCGTCATGAGGATGCGCGTCACGTCCTCGCGAATCGTCTCGAGCATGACCTCGAACAACCCGAACGCTTCCTGCTTGTATTCGTTGATCGGCTGCTTCTGGGCATAAGCGCGCAGGAACACGACCTGGCGCAGCGCGTCGAGCGTCGCGAGGTGCTCTTTCCAATGGAAGTCGAGCCGATCGAGCAGGACCTGCTTTTCGACCTGACGCCACACCGATTCGTCGTTCTCGGCGATCTTGTCTTCCATGATCTTGTCAGTCGCCGCGACGATGCGCTCTTCGAACATTTCCGGCTCGACCGCATCTTCCTGCAGCCACTCGTCGAACGGCGGTTCGATGCCGAGCACGTCCTGCACTTTCTGCTTGAGCCCCTGGACGTCCCACTGCTCAGGATACGATCCGGGCGGGCAAGCGGCGCCGACTATCGCATTGATGGCGTCATGGCGCATGTCGAGCACGACCTCATCGACGCGCTCGGCGTCCATGATCTCCGCGCGCTGCTCGTAAACCACCTTGCGCTGATCGTTCATCACGTTGTCGTATTCGACGACCTGCTTGCGCACTTCGTAGTTGCGCGCCTCAACCTTCTTCTGCGCGGTCTCGATCGCTTTCGACAGCCACTTGCTGCCGATCGCTTCGCCGTCGGAGAGGTTCGAATTCATCATCCGCGCGAACAGCGTATCCGGGCCGAAAATGCGCAGGAGGTCATCCTCCAGACACAAGTAGAAGCGGCTCAGGCCCGGGTCTCCCTGGCGGCCCGAGCGGCCGCGAAGCTGGTTATCGATGCGCCGGCTCTCGTGCCGCTCGGTGCCGAGCACGAACAGGCCGCCGGCTTCGAGCACCTTCTGGCGCTCGGCGGCCACTTCGGCCTTGATCCGCTCGATAGCGGCATCCCGTTCTGGCCCTTCGGGCATGTCGGCGAGTTCGTCCTCGGTGCGGAATTCGACATTGCCGCCGAGCTGGATGTCGGTGCCGCGGCCGGCCATGTTGGTGGCGATCGTCACGGCGCCGAGGCGGCCGGCCTGCGCCACGATATGCGCTTCCTGCTCGTGGAAGCGCGCGTTGAGCACGGCATGCTTGACGCCTTCCTTGTCGAGGAAGCTCGACAGCAGTTCCGACTTCTCGATCGAGACGGTGCCGACGAGCACCGGCTGACCGATCTGCTGCTTCTCCCTGATCGACTTGGCGATTGCCTGGAACTTGTCGAGCGTGTTCTTGTAGAACTCGTCCTCCTCGTCGATCCGCGCCACTGGCAGATTGGTCGGAATCTCGACGACGTTGAGCTTGTAGATTTCCCAGAACTCCGCCGCCTCGGTGGATGCGGTGCCGGTCATGCCGGAAAGCTTGGGGTACATGCGGAAGTAGTTCTGGAAGGTGATCGTCGCCATCGTCTGGTTTTCAGGCTCGATGTTCACCCCTTCCTTGGCCTCCACGGCCTGGTGCAGGCCGTTCGACCACCGGCGGCCGTCCATCATGCGGCCGGTGAACTCGTCGATGATGATGACCTTGCCGTCCTTGACGATGTAATCGATGTCGCGCTTGAAGATGATGTTGGCCTTCAGCGCCTGGTCCAGGTGGTGCACCACCTGGGTGTTCTCGACATCGTAGAGGTTGTCGGTCGCCAGCAGGCCGGCGGCGGCGAGGCGGCGTTCGATTTCCTCGTTGCCTTCCTCGGTCAGCGAGACGTTGCGCTGCTTCTCATCGACTTCGTAATACTCGGCCTCGAAGCCCTTCACGACCTGATCGAGCGCGACGTAGAGGTCGGCCTTGTCCTCGGTCGGGCCGGAAATGATCAGCGGGGTGCGCGCTTCGTCGATCAGGATGGAATCGACTTCGTCGACGATGGCGAAGTTGAACGGCCGCTGCACCTGCTGATCGCGCTCGTGCTTCATGTTGTCGCGCAGGTAATCGAAACCGAACTCGTTGTTGGTGCCGTACGTGATGTCGGCGGCATAGGCCTCGCGCCGCTCCGGCTCCGAAAGATTGGGCACGATCACGCCGACTGTGAGGCCGAGGAACTTGTGGATGCGGCCCATCCATTCGGAATCGCGTGTGGCGAGGTAGTCGTTGACGGTGACGACGTGGACGCCCTTGCCCTCGATCGCGTTCAGGTATGTGGCCAGCGTGGCGACGAGGGTCTTGCCCTCGCCTGTCCGCATCTCGGCAATCTCGCCGCGGTGGAGCACGATGCCGCCGACCAGCTGGACATCAAAGTGCCGCATGCCGAGCACGCGGACCGCGGCTTCGCGCACCGTGGCGAAAGCTTCGGGCAGGATGTCATCGAGCGTCTTGCCGGTGGCCAGCTGCTCGCGGAACTTCTGCGTCTGCGCCTGCAGCTCCGCGTCGCTGAGCGCTTTGATCTGCGGCTCCAGCGCGTTGATGGTGGCGATGGTCCGGTCGAGTGAGCGGACGTAACGGTCATTGGCGGAGCCGAAAATGGCCTTGGCGATCGCGCCGATCATGGCGAATTCCTGTCATTGAAATGAGGCAAAGGGCCGCGCGCGGTGGCACGGCCCGAGGTAGAGCGATGGTGCGGAGCAGCGGCTATTCGAGCGCGCGGTCCGCGCGAAGCATCACTGGCGGCAGGACGATCGGCGGGCGCGGTTTAGGGCACGGCGCCTTCGCATCGGCCCTTTGCGGCGCGGGCTGCGCGAGCGCGGGGCCGCTGCTCGGCAGTGTGCACTTGGCCGTGAATTCGGCCGCCGCGACAAGCCGCACGCTGGCGACGTCGTTCGCCTGGGCAGCCTGCGCGGGCGCACCGGCGGCAAGCCCGGTGAGGATCGCAAGGACGGTGAGCAACTGGCGCAGCATCGGTTCGCTAGATAGCGATGTGTCGTGAATTGTCCATGAAAAGCGCGCCGGTTTTGCGCGCTTGCGGCACACCGAACGAGCGGCCGATTGTCGACACGGGCGCGATTGCCTATGCGCGGCGGCGCCATGGACCTCGAACGCTCGCCCCTCGCCCTGCCCTTTCCCGCGATTCCGCCGATCGCCGGCGCCACGCCGCGTATCGCCCGCGCGCGCTACAAGGATTGGGACCGCTGCGATCTGACTTATGTCGAATTCGCCGAGGACACGAGCGTGGCGGGGGTGTTCACCCGTAACGTGTGCTGCTCGTCCGAAGTGGAGATGGGGCGGGAGCAAGTGCGGCTCGGCCGGGCGCGGGCGCTGGTGGTGAACGCCGGCAATGCCAACGCCTTCACCGGCTATCGCGGGCGCGAGGCGGTCGAGCAGATCATGGCCCAGGTCGCGCAGCACCTCGGCTGCGAGCCGAGCGACGTGTTCGTCTCCTCGACCGGGGTGATCGGTGTGCCGCTGCCCAAGGACAAGGCCCGCGCGGGAGTCGCCGTCGTGCTCGAAGCACTTCCATGCTCGTGGGAAGAGGCGGCCGCAACCATCGGTACAACTGACACTTTTGCGAAGGGCGCACTCGCTACGGCGGTCGTCGATGGCCGCACCGTCACCCTCGCCGGGATCATCAAGGGCAGCGGCATGATCGCGCCCGATATGGCGACGATGCTCGGCTACATCGTCACCGATGCGGCGGTCGAAGCCGGGTTCCTCCAACAGCTTCTCGGCGCCGCCGCGTCCGACACCTTCAACTGCATCACCGTGGATAGCGACACCTCAACCAGCGATACGGTGCTGGCTTTCGCCACGGCGCGGGCGGGCAACTCCCCGCTCGGCTCGTTCGACGATGCAGGCGCCGATGCGTTCGCCGCCGCGCTGCACGACGTCTGCCGCCAGCTCGCCCAACTGGTAGTGCGCGACGGCGAGGGGGCGCAGAAGTTCATCGAGGTGCGCGTGACCGGCGCCGTAAGCGACGGAAGCGCACGTCGGATCGGCCTCGCCATCGCCAACTCGCCGCTGGTCAAGACCGCCATCGCCGGCGAGGACGCAAACTGGGGCCGGGTAGTCATGGCCGTCGGCAAGGCGGGCGAGCCGGCCGACCGCGACAAGCTCTCCATCGGCTTCGGCGGCGTGTGGGCGGCGCGCGACGGGCAACCGCTCGCCGATTACGACGAAGCGCCGGTCGCCGCGCACCTCAAGGGCCGGGAGATCCGGATCGAGGCCGACCTCGGACTCGGCGAAGGCCGCGCCACCGTGTGGACCTGCGACCTGACCCACGGCTACATCGCCATCAACGCGGATTACCGCTCATGAGCGGGATCATGGCCTTCCATCAGGCGGTGCAGGATCTGCTCCGCGAGGTCTCGCAGAAGGCGATCCTGCCTTATTACCAGAAGCTGGCCGAGCATCATGTCGAGCCCAAGGAAGCGGGCGATGTCGTTACCGTGGCCGACAAGCTCTCCGAGGAAATGCTCGCCGAAGGACTGACGAAGATCGCCGATATTCCCGTGGTCGGCGAGGAAGCCGCCTTCGCCGACGAATCGGTATTCGACCGGCTTACCGGCGATTGCTGGATCGTCGATCCGCTCGACGGCACGCGCAACTTCGCCCGCGGTGCGCCACCGTTCGGCATCCTTCTCGCCATGGCGCAAGGCGGCGAGGCGCATACCGGCTGGATCTACGACGTGCTCAGCAATCGCTTGTGCGTCGCGCATCGCGGCAAGGGCGCCTTCGTCAACGGCGAGAAGATCGCCGCGCGCACCACGGGCGAAGCGAAGCCGGTCGCTGCGGTCTCGCTGCTGTTCATGGACATGGCCAGGCGCGACGGAGTCCTCGCCGGTATCGGCGATCACTACCTCCTGGTCGACGTGCCGTGGTGCGCCGCCGAACAATATCCGCGCCTGGCGCTTGGCGTAAACGATCTCTCGCTGTTCGAGCGGACCTTGCCATGGGATCACGCCGCCGGCGTACTCTGGCTCAACGAAGCGGGCGGCAAATGCGCGCGGCTCGACGGCTCACCCTACCGTGTCGACGACTGGCAGCGCAAAGGCCTGCTCGGCGCGGCCAATGCGGCGCTGTGGGACGAGATGGCGGAGCGGCTCGCCGCGCTGCCCGACTAAATCACGCTCTCCAGCCAGCCCTTGAGCTGGCTCTTCGGCGCGGCGCCGAGCTTTTGCGCAACCGGTTTGCCGTCTTTGAACAGCACCATCAGCGGGATCGACTGGACGCCGATCTTCCCCGGCACTTCGGGGTTTTCCATGATGTCCATCTTGGCGATCGTCACGCGCTCGCCCAGTTCGTCGGCGATCTCTTCCAGCGCCGGGGCGATCATCTTGCACGGCCCGCACCAGTCGGCCCAGAAATCGACCAGCACGGGCGTCGAGGAATCGAGCACGTCGGACTGGAAACTGGCATCGGTGACGGCTTTGGTGGGCATCGAAGGGCTCCTGCTATTTGCACCAATCTAAGGCCAGTGCCCGCCGTTGCAACGGCTCATCCGGCAAAGCTTTCCTCAGGCTGCGCCAACGCCGCCTTGTGCTCTTCGAGCAACGCCGCCGGGATCGGCACGAGCAGCGGCGTCTGCGTATAAAGCACAGCCGCCTCGATCCGCCGGCCGGGATAGATCGTCCCGAGTGCCGCGGCATAGGCGGACATCTGCCGCAGCGTCGTGAGCGGAACCTCGGCCAGACCGGCGGGAGGACGGCGGGCGGTCTTGAAATCGACCACCAGCACCCGTTCGCGCTCGACCAGCAACCGGTCGGCCGTGCCGGCGATCACCTGTCCGCCCACGGTCGCGGCGAGGGGGACCTCGGCCAGCGCGGCGGGAGAGAAGATGTCCGCCCAGCCCGGCTTCGAGAGCACCGCCAGGGCCGAAGCCACCATCGCCTCGCGCTCCTCTTCGGGCACATCCGCGGCCTGCCGGGTCAGCCACTCCCTTGCCCTGCTCTCGCGTTGACCCGACGCCAGTTCGGGGAGGCGTTCGAGCAACTTGTGGATCAGCACACCACGGCGGGCGGCAAAGCTGTCGGCTCCCGGCGGAAACGGCGGGTCGGCGCCTTCGTCCCGACCGGCCGAGGAAGGCGCCAATGGCCGCGGTGGACGCGGTTCGGGGCCGATGGGCGTGGTCGCCCACGCGGGAAGCGCGGGGCGCTCGCGCGAAACCGTCTCAGCCCTCGGCACGATTACGGCCGCGCGCTCCCCGCGCAAATGCCGCGCGCCCCAGATTTCGTCCGCCTCGGGCTCGCCGTCGAACAGCGGCCGCAGCCGGGCATGCCAGCTATCCGGCGCGGGCTCCTTCTCGCCGCTCAGCAAGGCGCCGCCGACGAACAGCGCTTCCTCGGCACGGGTCATCGCGACATAGAGCAGGCGCCAGTGCTCCTGCCGCTCCGCCGCCGCGGCTTCCGCTTCGGCAGCCGCAACGCGCCCGGCCTTCTCGTCTTTCACCAGGTCCGGCAGCGGTAAGATACGTCCGCCACCACCCGGCACATCTTCCTGAAGCGTCAACCCGCGCGTTGGCGAGCGGTCGGGATTACCGGTGGCGTCGGCCAGGATCACGATCGGCGCCTGCAGGCCTTTCGAGCCGTGGACGGTCATCACCCGCACCAGCCCTTCGCTGGCGCCGGCTTCGCGCTTGAGCTCGCCCTCCCCGGCATCGAACCATTGGATGAAGCCCACGAGGCTCGGCGTATGAGCGCCGGAATAGGCGAGCGCGGCGTTGAGCAGCTCGTCGATCGGATCGTTGGCTTCCCGGCCAAGCCGGGAGACGAGCTTGCGCCGCCCCTGCCACGGCCCGACCAGCAGCCAGTGCAGCAGCGCTTGCGGCGGCTCGAAATCGGCGCGGGCGAGCAATTGCCGCAGCTCGCCGGCCACGCGCATCGCCTCGGGCACAGAGCTATGCCGCAAATGGTCCCACAGGCGCGTCTTGTCCGGGCGATAAGCGAATTCCAGCAGTTGTTCCTGACTCCAGCCGATCAGCGGCGAGACGAGCAGGCAAGCGAGGCTGAGATCGTCGAGCGGTTGCGCGGCGAAGCGCAGCGCGGCCATCAAGTCCTTCACCGCCAGCGGCGCACCGAGACGCAGACGGTCGACGCCGGCGACCGGCACACCCGCCGCGTGCAGCCGGGCGACGATGAGGCCAGCCAGTTCTCGGCGCTTCCTGACCAGCACCATGATGTCGCCCGGTCCAGCCTGGCGTTCCCCGCCCTTGACCAGCGGGAAACCGTCCCGCAGCCAGAGCTTGATCTGCGCGGCGATGTTGTCGGCCATGGCCCGCTCGGGCCCGGGGAGCCAGGCATCCTCCGCCGGAAACTCTTCCTCTTCACTCTCGCCCCCGACCGGCTGCCATAGGCCGACGAGGCCGGCCCGTTTATCTCCGATATGCGGCTCGGGCGGCTTGTCGAGGCCGAATTCGCCATGTCCGATCGCCGCGATAGCCTCGTCCACGAAGTCGAGCACCGGCTGTGCCGTGCGATAGGAGCGGCCGAGCCCGAGATTGACCAGTTCCCGCGCAACCAGGTCGTCCTTCGCGGCATCGGCCATCGCTTGCGCGAAATGCCGCCGGGCGATCTCGAAATTTTCGGGACTGGTGCCCTGGAAGCGGAAGATCGCCTGCTTGTAGTCACCGACGACGAATACAGTGCGCAGCTTGTTATCGCGCTGCCCGGCGCCGGCGAAGAATTCCTCCGTCAGCGCGCGGATGATCGACCATTGCGCGGCGTTGGTGTCCTGCGCCTCGTCGATCAGGATGTGATCGAACTGGCGGTCGAGCTTGTAGCGGATCCAGTCCGATACGTCGGAGCGCGAGAGCAAAGCGGCGGCCTGCCGGATCTGGTCGTCGAAATCGATCAGCCCTTCACGCGTCTTGGCTTCCTCCCACGCCAGCGCGAAGCGGCGGCCGACGGTCAGCGCCGGGACCAGCAGCTCTGCCAATGCCAGCAGTGCCGCCTGCTCGCGCACGGTATCAAGGCATGCGCGCACCCGCTCGGCCATCCCGGCATAGTTCGCGTCGAGCTTTTCGAGGTAGCGCAAGGAGCGCACGTTGCCGTCATTGGTGAACAGCGCCTTCGCCAGCAGCTCGCGGTCCTCCGCCCGCGCCGCCGGATCGGCAGCAAGCCATTCGCCGACGGCCTCGATGCATTTCTGTGCGGTCGCCGTGCCCCACGCGGCGTTGATCTCGACGCAGCGGACAAGCGCGGCGCGATCGAACACCGTATCGTCGCACAGCGCGGCCACGCTTTCCGGGCCGGCGTCGAGCGGAAGTCCGATCAGCCGGCGCACGCGGTCGTCGAGCGGCTCCTGCCAGGCGCCGGGCCCGAACCACGCCTCGCGCGCCTCGGCGCAGCGCATCAGCCACTTGCGCGCGCCGTCCGGGCCCATGCGCACGCTGAGCCCTTCCAGCGCTTCGAGCAGAGCGCGTTCGCCGCGCTCCTCCCATTCGACCAGCAGATCGGCGAGGACGCGCATGGCGAGGACCTCGCGGTCCCGATCCTCCATCGGCCTGGTGCCGGGGATAAGCCCCGCTTCCTCCGGAAATGCCGCCAGCAGCCATTGCGAGAAGGCATGGATCGTATCGATCCTGAGGCCGCCGCCCGGGCAATCGAGCACTTGCGCGAACAGCGCCCGAGCGCGCCGGCGCACCTCGGGCGAGGTCGCTTCGCCGATGGCAGCAAGCTGTTCGGACAATTCCGTATCGGGCAGCCGCACCCAGTTGGCCAGCACCTCGTTGACCCGCGTCGCCATCTCGGCGGCGCCGGCCTTGGTGAAAGTGAGGCACAGTATCTGCCCCGGCTCGACATCCTCGCGCAGCAGCAGCCGCAGCACACGGGCAGAGAGCACTTGCGTCTTGCCCGTCCCGGCCGAGGCCGACAGCCAGACGCTGTCGCGCGGATCGACCGCCTGGGCCTGCTCGCCCTTGAGCGGATGAACCTGTCCGCTCATGCGCGCTCGCCCCGCCCCTGCCACTCGTCAAGCCGCATAAGCTGGTCGTAAGTAGCGTAGCCCGGCGCGTCGGGATTGAGCCGGGCGGTGAACGGCCGATCTCCGAGAATCCACTTGTCGAGCGCCTCGTCGAGATAGCGCTCCGCTTCAGGCAGGAAATCCTCCAGCGCGATGCCCTTCCTCTTGCCCGGGCCGAGAATCGGCGTGGTGACATAACCGAAGCCCGTCTCGCTCTTGCCCGATTTGGCGAGCGACCAGTATTCAAACACTGTCGGCTGGCCGCTCAGGCCGTCGAACCCGCCGCGCGCGGCCATCAGCCCGGTCGTGCCGAGCTGCAGCGCGAAGCCATCCATCACTTGCTGCGCGCTGGGCGGGCCGCCGGTCTTGTAGTCGACGATCGCGAGCTTGCCTTCGGGCAGGCGATCGATCCGGTCGGCCTTGCCGAAGATCGTCACCCCGCGATGAACGATCTCGCCCCACTCCTCAAACTTCTCCGGCACGCGCTCGGGATCGGCGGCTATCGTCTGCTCGATCCATTCGAGCGCCTTGATCAGCCGCGGGCGCCACAGCGCGCGCATCAGCGGATGGTGATTCATCCGCGTGAGCACTTCGTCGGCCACTTCGGCCATCGGCCGGCCGGTCTTGTGCCAGGTTTCGAGCACCTCGTGCGCCGCCGTTCCGCGCCACGCGGCAGAAGGCTCGGCGTCGAGCGCATCGAGTTCCTTCAACTGCAGGATCGAGGAGGCGTAGAACTGGTACGGATCGGAGCGCAACCGGTCCAGCGCGGTGACGCTGATCCGCACGCGGCGCTGCTCGGCGCCGGGGCGCGGTTCGGGGCGCGGATAGAGCGGCGCCGGCTCGCCCTCATCGAGCGCGCGGGCGAGCGCGACCGTTGCGCGATCCTCGTGCCGCGCACCGAGATCACGGCCGAGCAGCGCTTTGACCCGCAACAGGAAACGCGAGGGAATCGCCGGGCCCTGCGCATCGCGCGCCGCACGGCTGAGGACCACTTCGGGCGCGCCGAGCAGGCCGGCGAGGTCGTGCGCGGCCAGGCCGATGCGGAAGTCCGCGCCCGGCACGCCGAGCGCGCGCAGCACCGCCGGCGGCAGCAGCGGATCGAGCGAAGGCGTCGCTGGCCAAGTGCCTTCGTTGAGCCCGGCGCAGATCACCAGCTCGGCGCGGGTCATGCGCGCTTCGAGCAAGCCGTAGATCGCCACGCGCGGGTGGCCGCCATAAGGTGGGCGCACGGCCACACGGTCCATCGCATCGCGCAGCGTCGCGGGCAATTCGGCGGGGTCGATCGCGAACCCGGTCTCGTCGGCGTGAAGGCGCAAGTCCTCGACCAGAGCCGACAGCGCACGGCCGTCCTCCCGCGCCCACGCGGCATCGCCGCACAGCGCCTCCGCCGCCGCCACGAGCTTGTCGAGCAGGTGTGACAGTCTCTGCCGTTCCGCTGCCATCAAGGGTTCGAGCACGCGAACGACACTATCCCACCAGTGCCCGACGCGCGCTTCCTCCGCGATGGCCGTCAAGGGGCCCAGGCCTGGCGCCGGGCGTGGACCGCGCAACTGGCGTTCGAGCGCACGGACATTGTCGAGCCATGACGCCCGCTTCTCGCCCGCACGGACCAGCGGGTGTTCGAGCAGCGCCACCAGCGGCACCGGCGCGCCTTGCTCGGCCGCCACCTCGGCGAGCATCAGCAGAAGCCGCCCGGCGACGGTCTGCGACAATGGCCGGCCGGCGGAATCGTCCGCCTCGATGTTCCACCGCCGCAAATGATGCACCACGCGCCGGGCGAGGCCGCGATCGGGCGTGACCACGGCGGCGCGCTTCTCCGGCTCGGCAAGTGCCTGCCGCACCAGCAGCGCGACGGCCTGCGCTTCCTCCTCGGGATTGGTGGTTTCGAACAGACGCACGCCCGTGAGCCGGCGCTTGCCGGCCGGCAAGTCGACCCACGCCTTGCTCGCCTCGGGCGGCAGGAACAGGTTGGAGATCGCGTGGCTGCGTTCGGGCGGCCCGGCGCCGAGACCCATGCGGTGCCATTGATCGACTTCGGCCCGCGCCACGCCCATCCGGTTGAGCAGCAGCTTCAGGTGGTATTGCGGGTGGGTCACCGCATCGCCGCGGGCGAACGGCGGATCGCTGTCGGGCGCGCCCGCACTGCCGAGTTCGTCCCACACCTGGGCGGGCAAGGCCAGATCGAGATCGGGGAGGATGACCGCGCCTTGGGGCAACCCCGAAACAACCCGAAGCAGCTCAGCGAGCGCCGGCGCAGCGCTGGTCACACCGGCGGCGACGACCGGCGTTACGGGCGGCTCGGCGCGCCAGCGCTCGGCCGCCAGGCCGAACAAGCGGTTGCGCCGCGCCGCGGCGTCGATCTCGCCTCGCGCCTGCAATTCGGCGCGCCACATCGCATGGACGGCGGCGAAGACCCGGGTATTCGCCAGCCAGTGCTCGGACATTTCCGCGAGAACCTGCCGCCCGCGCTCGCCAAACAAGGCTTCGGGATCGACCGCCTCCACCAGCAGGCGGTCGATCGCCCGCGCGATTTCCTGCGCCATGCGCAACAGGGCCGCGCCGGTGGGCGCCTCGCGGCCGAGCGCGGCCATGGCGGCCGGGATGAACTCCGCCAGCTTGAACAGCCGCCGCGTCGGATCGGCCGCGGGCGGGATTACCGCGCCCGCGCCGAGCGGATCGAGCAGCGGCCCCAGCGTCTCGTCGAGGTCGAGATCGCCGACCACCGCCATGCGCGGCATCAACAAGCCGGCTCCGCTGTGGCGAATGAAAGCTTCGGTGACCGTTCGCACCGCGCGGGTGCTCGGCAGCAACAAGGTCAACCGGGCGAGGCCCAGCTCGGGATCGGAATAGCGCGGCACCAGCCCGGCGACGAGCGCATCGGCGAAGCCGCGATGCGCGGCGATGGAATAGACTTGCGGCTTGCCGGCCTCCATCAGCCCTGCTTCAGCGCCGCTTCGGTGGCGGGAATCGCCGCAGGGGTCCCGACCTCGAACCACTGCCCGGTAAAGACGATGCCGTACAGGCGATCTTCCTCGATCGCCCGGTCCCACAGCACGTTGGTCGAAAATGGTCCCTCGGGCGCAGCGCGCAGCAGCCGGTGGCTGACGAGCTGGATGCCGGTGTAGATGAACGGCGCGATCCGCCCGGAGCGGCGGCGAGCCACGCGGCCGGTCGCGTCCATGCTGAAATCGCCCTTGCCGCGAAAGTTGTGCGCTCCGCAATGCGGCACCAGCGCCAGCAGCGCATCCATCCGCTTCGCGTCCCACGCGTCCGACAAGTCGCGGAACACGTCCTTCGGCCCTTCGAGCCAGATATTGTCGCTGTTGATGCAGAAGAACGGGTCGGGAAGCAGCGGCAGCGCCTTGACCATCCCGCCGCCCGTTTCGAGCAGCAGGTCACGTTCGTCCGACACCGTGACCGTGGGCACCGCGCGGGCCTTCACGTGAGCTTCGAGCGCATCGGCCAGGTAATGAACATTGACCACCGCCTTGCCGAACCCCGCTTCGGCCAGCCGGTCGAGCGCGTGATCGATCAGCGGCTTGCCGGCCACGCGCACCAGCGGCTTGGGTTGCGACGCGGTCAGCGGCCGCATCCGTTTGCCCAGCCCCGCGGCGAGGACCATCGCGGTATCGGAGGCCAGCTCGCTCACTGTATCTCGCCCCCACGCGTATCGCGGATTTCCTGCGGAATGTTGCGGGCGAACCATTCGGCGACGGGGGCCAGCGCGGGATGCTCGAGGTCGCGCTCCAGCGCCTCCCACACCCGCGGGATGAAGGCGAGATAGCGTGGCTTGCCGTCGCGCTTCCACAGGCGACTGAATATGCCGACGATCTTGGCGTTCCGCTGTGCTCCGAGCCGAGCGTAGTCGGCCCTGAACGTCTCTGCGAAATCTTCGCCGGCATCGACTTGCGCGAGATAACGGTCGAGCATCGCCCGCTCGAGCTCCGGCGAAACGTCGCGCCGCGCGTCCTGCAGCAGCGAGACGAGATCGTAAGCTGGGTGACCGACCAGCGCGTCCTGGAAATCGATCAGGCCTTGCACACCCTCCGGCAGCAGCATGATGTTCTCGGCATGATAATCGCGCAGCACGGTGACGCCGGGGTCCTGCCGCGGGATCATCGGCCGCAGAACTTCTTCGAAGGTCGCGCGATAACCTTCTGAATCAACGGTGAGTTTCATCGCCGGGCAGTACCATTCGGTGAACAGACCCGCCTCGCGCTGATAGACCTCCATGTCGTATGGCGGAAATGGTCCGGGCGGCGAACGGTGCAGCCGCACCAGCGCGTCGATTGCGTGCTCGTAAGTCTCCCGCTCGGCCTGTCCGTTATCGTCGAGCCAGTCGCGCATGCGGTCTTTGCCGAAGTCCTCGATCAGGACGAGACCGCGCGAACGATCCTCCGCATGGATGCCGGGCGCGCGGTGGCCATGCTCGACGAGCCAGGTGCCGACATCGAGGAACGGCCCGGGGTCCTCGTGCGGCGGTGGCGCATCCATCAGCATGGCGCTGCGGCTGCCCTGACGGATGCGGAAATAGCGGCGAAAGCTGGCGTCGCCCGCGAGCGGCTCCACCGCGGCCCCGCCCCAACCGGCGCTTGCAAGAAAGTCTTCCAGCCCCTCGGGCAACGTGTCGTTCATGGCATGCGGCCATGCCAATCCGCGCCGCCTTCGACAATCGCCTTGCGGCCGCGATCCGCAACTTCCAGCGCGACGGAAAGGCAGCCCGGCTCGTGCGTGAAACCACCGGCCTTTTCGGGCCACTCGGCGATCAGCGCCGCACCCTCGCGATAATCGTCGAGTCCGAGCTCCTCCGCCTCCTGCGGGCGGTCGAGGCGATAGAAATCGGCGTGGACCAGCGGCGGTGCGAGATCGTACGTCTCGACGATCGTGAAGGTGGGCGAAGGCACCTCGCCCCGATGCCCCAGCGCGGCGATGATCGCGCGGGCCAGCGTGGTCTTGCCGCTGCCGAGCGGGCCCGACAAAGCCACGACATCGCCCGACCGCAAGCGCGCGGCAACGCGCTCACCGAACGCTTCCATCGCTGCGAGGTCCGGCAGATCGATGGTCACGGCAGCCAGATCGTCGCGGTCGTGCCCACGCCGGCTTCGCTTTGCAGCTCGAGCCGTCCGCCGTGCGCTTCGATCAGTTGCCGGGCGAGCGGCAGGCCGAGGCCCGTGCGGCGGCCATCCGGCTTGCCGTCGGTGCTGACCCGCGTGCCGTCGAGAGCCCGCGCCAGTTCGCTCGGCTTCATGCCCGGTCCATTGTCGGAGACCACCACGCGCGCGCCCTTCTTGTGCCGGGACAGCGCCACGAGGATGCGGCCGCCCTTCGGCGTCGCGGTGATCGCGTTGTCGAGCAGGTTGCCGATTGCCCGCCCCAACTGCCGCTTGTCCGCCTGCACCACGCCGGCACCCTTGTCACCGCGCAGATCGAGCGCGACATCCTTCGATTCGATCGCCTCCTCTCGCTCGCGCACCACGTTGGTGACGAACGACAGCAGATCGATTTCCTCGGTCGCCATCGGCAACAGCCCGGCTTCGCTCTGCGTCAGGTCGAGCACCGATTCGATCTGCGCCCGTAATCGCTCGACCGCTGAGAGGATTGCCGCGAGGTATTCTTGCGCCTGGGGCGTCAACTCGCCGGCGACACCGCTTTGCAGCAGTTCGGCAAAGCCGCCGATCGAGGTCAGCGGGGTGCGGAACTCATAGCTCATGTTGGCGAGGAAGCGGGTCTTCACCGCGTCCGCTTCCTCCAGAGCCGAGGCACGCTCGCGCAGCACGTCTTCGGCCTTCTTCGAATCGGTGATGTCGAGCACCGTCAGCAGCCCATTGCCGTCAGGCAACGGCACGCCGGCGAATTCGAGCGTACGCCCGTCGGACATCTGCACTTGCCCGCCGCGCTGCTGGCGGTCGAGCGTGGCCGCACGCACGACTTCGCCGATGGACGCACGCTGACCAGGGCGGGCGAGGCGGGAAGCAATCTTCTCCAGCACTCCGTCGATACGCGGGTGAACGTCGAGAAAATCCTCATCGAGCCCGAAGATGTTGCAGAAGCGACGGTTCCAAAGTTGCAATCGTCCGTCGGGCGCGAACACGGCGAGCGATTCGAACAGGCTGTCGAAGGTCGCCGAGCGGGTACGCAGCAGCGTGTCGCGCGTGGCCGAGAGCGCCAGAGACTCGGTGCGATCCTCGGCGATCATCACCAGACCGCCGTCGGGCATCGGCTGGGCGATGATGCGCAAATGGGTGCCGTCGCTCAGCGTCCACGCTTCCTCATGCGCGGCGCCGGCGCTGAACCATTCGCCAAGTTCACGCCGCCGGGCGGGGAAATCCCGCACTTCGGGCAAGCGGCCCTCATCGCGCGCCATGTCGAGGAAACGGTCGAAGCTTGGCGGATCGACATGGCACGCAGCGGGAAGCGCGAAAATACGCTGGAACGGCTGGTTTGAGAAAACCAGCACACGGTCGCCATCGAACTGGGCGACGCCGATCGAAAGCTGGTCGAGGATCGAACGCTGCGCCTCACGGAAAGCACGGAACTCGCGGCCCTGCTCTTCCATCTCCTCGATATCGATTGCGTAACCGGCCACACCGTCGCCGCCGAGCGGCAAGTCACTGATGCGCAATGTGCGGCGCTGCGTGCCGACGGTCGCCTGGACGATGCGCTCGACGGGCAAGTCCTTGTCGCGCGCCTGCTTGGCGACTTGCGACGCGCTGAGGCCATCGACCCGCTCGATCAACTCGACCTGCTTGCGCACCACGGTCTCGGCTTTCGCCGCGCCGACCGCCTTGACATAGGCGCTGTTGACCAGGCGCAGCTTCATGTCGGGCCCGCGGAACCACATCGGAATCGGCGCCGCTTCGATCAGCCCGACGAGCGCCGCGAAATCGCCCTGCGCGCGCATCGTTTCCGCGCGCAGCCGTGTCAGTTCGCCCTGGGTTTCGGAGAAATCGAACCACCACAGCAAAGCGGCGCCGGTTGCCGAAATCACTGGATCGGCGAGCTGCCCGCGCACCGCCAGGCTGCGCCCTGAGCCGATCGGCGTGAGCACCATGCGGAAGGAGGAGGCCGTCTTCTGCGTCCGCCGCACGGCTTCGGTCAATTCCGCCAGCTCGCCTTCGAACAGGCCCTCTTCCTCGCCGGCTAGCTCGCTGAGGTAGCCGGGCATGTGTTCGAGCCCGAGCCACGCGGCGATGCGCTCGGGCGCCTCGATCTTGCCGTCGGCCTTCACCAGCATCGGCACCGCCGGCGAATCGTCGATCATCCGCGTCAGCCGCCGCGCGGTCGTGCGCGCCGCCTTCGCCTGCCGCGCCCGCTGCTGGGCGGCGAGCGCCAGCCAACCGGCGCCGAACGTCCACGCCGCAAGCAGGAGGCCCAGAAGCACCAGCGCGGTGGGGGAGAATTCCATCCGCTCCAGCTATGGGCAGCGCGAGCGCGATGCAATGGGGGCGAACGCGTCGCCCCCAAGCATGCCGCCTCTCTTAGTAGCGATAATGATCCGGCTTGAACGGCCCTTCGACCGGCACGCCGATGTAATCGGCCTGGCGCTTGCTGAGCTGCGTCAGGTGCACGCCGAGCTTGCCGAGGTGCAATGCGGCAACCTTCTCGTCGAGGTGCTTGGGCAGCACATAGACGTCGTTGTCGTATTCATCGCCCTTGGTGAACAGCTCGATCTGCGCCAGCACCTGGTTGGTGAAGCTGCAGCTCATCACGAAGCTCGGGTGGCCGGTGGCGCAGCCGAGGTTCACCAGGCGGCCCTTGGCCAGCACGATGATCTGCTTGCCGTCGGGGAACGTGACCACGTCGGTGCCCGGCTTGACCTCTTTCCAGTCATAGTTGTCGAGCGCGGCGATCTGGATCTCGCTGTCGAAGTGGCCGATGTTGCAGACGATGGCCATGTTCTTCATCGCCTTCATGTGCTCGGCGGTGATCACGTCCTCGTTGCCGGTGGCGGTGACGAAGATGTCGGCCCGCTTGACCGCCTCTTCCATCGTCACGACCTCATAGCCCTGCATCGCCGCCTGCAGCGCACAGATCGGGTCGATCTCGGTGACGAGCACGCGGGCGCCGCCGTTGCGGAGGCTATCCGCGCTGCCCTTGCCGACGTCACCGAAGCCGGCGACGCAGGCGACCTTGCCGGCGAGCATGACGTCGGTCGCACGGCGGATCGCATCGACCAGCGATTCCTTGCAGCCGTAGAGGTTGTCGAACTTCGACTTGGTGACGGAGTCGTTCACGTTGATCGCCGGGAACGGCAGCTTGCCCTGCTTGGCGAGGCTGTAGAGGCGGTGGACGCCGGTGGTGGTCTCTTCGGAGACGCCGTGGATCGCCTGCACCGTCCTGGTCAGGTAACCAGGCTTGCGCTTGAGAAAATCCTTCAGTGCGCGGACGAACTCGATCTCTTCGGCGTTGGAGGGCTCGAACAGCGCTTCGCCGGCCTCGACCCGCGCGCCCCAGAGGGCGAACATCGTCGCGTCGCCGCCGTCGTCGAGGATCATGTTGCAGGTCTCGTCCTCGCCCCAGTCGAAGATCAGGCCGACGTAGTCCCAGTATTCGGCCAGGCTCTCGCCCTTGATGGCGAAAACCGGAATACCCTGTGCGGCAATCGCGGCGGCCGCGTGATCCTGGGTCGAGAAGATGTTGCAGGTCGCCCAGCGAACTTCCGCGCCGAGCGCCACCAGCGTCTCGATCAGCACCGCGGTCTGGATCGTCATGTGCAAGCTGCCGGTGATCTTCGCGCCCTTGAGCGGCTGCGAAGCGCCGTATTCCTCGCGCGTGGCCATCAGGCCCGGCATCTCGGTTTCGGCAATGGCGATCTCGTCCCGCCCGAACTGGGCGAGGTTGATGTCCTTGACGATGTAGTCGTGTTCGGCAACGGCGGTGGCCACTGGCTGTCTCCTGCAAAGGTGGGATGGGCGAGCCGGGGCTCCATGCGTCGCCATGGTGTGGCGCTCATAGACGCTCATGGCGCGTGACGCAAACCCCGGCATCGGCATCCAGCCGGCCTAGCCTGGTGCGGGGCATTGCCGGTACGCCGCAAGCGCCTGCCCTTCGATGAAAGGAACCGATCATGACCCCCCGCCTCGACCCCTTCGCCGCTGCCCCGGAACTTGCTCGCGCCTGGCTCGCCTTCTCGACCAGGAGCGGTGACAGCGGGCTCGAAAAGCCGCTGCTTGAACTGGTGAAAATCCGCGCCTCGCTGATCAACGGCTGCGCCAATTGCCTCAACATGCACACCTATGAAGCGCGCCAGGCCGGCGAGACCGAGCAGCGCGTGGCCCTGGTCGGCGCCTGGCGCGAGGCCCCGTGTTACAGCGAGCGCGAGCGCGCCGCGCTGGCCTGGACCGAGCACCTGACCCTGATCGCCGACCAGCGCGCGCCGGACGAGGTCTATGCCGCGCTCGACGCGCAATTCACCAAGGAGGAGCAGGTGAAGCTGACCATGGCGATCATCGTCATCAACGGGTGGAACCGGCTCGCGGTGGGCTTCAACCTGTTCAATCCGGGCTCCGGCTGGAAAGAATGAACGCCCGCCGCGCTGTTCGTCGAGGCCGGCCACGGCTTGCGCGCGCCCCGCGAAAGCTTATCTAGCGCCCGGAACGGGAACACAGGAGGACATCGATGACGATTGCAAAGGGCGACAAGCTGCCCGACGTGACTCTGGTCAAGGCCACCGCCGAGGGGCCGCAGAAGGTTCAGTCGAGCGACTATTTCAAGGGCAAGAAGGTCGCGCTGTTCTCGGTGCCGGGCGCGTTCACGCCGACTTGCTCGGTCAAGCACCTGCCCGGCTTCGTCGAGAAAGCCCAGGACCTGAAGGCCAAGGGCGTCGACGAGATCGTCGGCACCGCCGTCAACGACGCCTTCGTGATGCAGGCATGGAACAAGGCCTCGGGTTCCGAGGACATCACCATGCTCGCCGACGGCAACGGCGAATTCGCCGAGGCGCTCGGACTCACCATGGACGGCAGCGGCTTCGGCATGGGCAAGCGTGCTCAGCGTTACTCCATGATCGTCGACGACGGCGTGGTGCAGGAACTCAACGTCGAGCAGCCGGGCGACTTCAACGTCTCCAGCGCGGAGCACATGCTCGGCCAGCTCTGAGCCTGAGCGGGAACCCGCAAACACCAAGGGCCGCGCCGATGAAGGCGCGGCCCTTTTGTTTTGTCCCGCCGGTTACTGAGCGGGAGGGTGAATGGGGATCTGAGTCTCCTCCCCGCCGATCTCATCGACCACCTCGACGATCCCGCGGCCGAGATAGCTGCGGCTTCGGCTGTAGAAGAAATAGACCACCAGCCCCAGCACGCTCCAGCCAGGCAGGAACAGCATCGCCGCGCTCGGCAGGTTGAGGAACAGGAACACGCAGCCGGCGATCGTCACCGGGGCAATGATCCACACGCCCGGCACACGGAAGCTGCGCGGGCGGTTGGGGTCCGTCTTGCGCCGCATCAGCACCGCCACGGCCACCATCAGGAAGGCGTAGAGCGTGCCGGCGTTGGAGATGTCCGCCAGGCTGCCGACAGGGAAGAACGCCGCCGCGATCGCCACCGCGAACCCGGTGATCATCGTGACGACATAGGGCGTGCGGAATCGTGGATGGACCTTGCTGAGCGCGGCCGGCAGCAGACCGTCACGGCTCATCACGAAGAAGATGCGCGTCTGGCCGAAGATCAGCACCAGGATGACCGAAGGCAGCGCCAGGAACGCCGCAACCCCGATCAGATTGCCGACTCCGGAGAAACCGATCATCCGCAGGACGTGCGCCAGCGGCTCGTTCGAACAGACCAGAGCCTGGGCATATTCGGGCATCGCGCACTGGCGCGCCAGCTCCGGCGAGCCGGTCACCAGCGGAACGCCCGCGCCCATGACCGGCTGTCCGCCGATGGTCCCGATCGCACCGGCGGCGACCAGGATGTAGAAAATCGTGCAGAACAGCAGCGAGCCCACCAGCCCGATCGGCACGTTGCGCTGCGGATTCTTGGTTTCTTCCGCCGCGGTCGAGACCGCGTCGAAACCGACATAGGCGAAGAACATCGTCGCCGCGGCGCCGACCGCGCCGACGCCGGTGCCGAAGCCGCCGAACACCCCCGCCGGAAGGAAGGGGTTGAACTTCTCGACGTCGAACTCGGGGCTGGTCAGCGTCAGCGCGACGAACGCCGTCAGGGCGATCACCTTGATCCCCACCAGGAACGCGTTGACCTTGGCGCTCTCGCTGGTGCCGATCACCAGCAGCCAGGTCACCAGCAAGGCGATGACCAGCGCCGGCAGGTTGATGAAGCCGCCCTCGACGCCGCCCAGCGCGAGCGGCCCGGCACTGAGCCAGGTAGGCAAGTGTATCCCCAGGAACTGGTTGAGTATGGTCCCGGTGAAATAGCCCGACCAGCCGACCGACACCGCGCTGGCGGCAATGGCGTATTCCATGATCAGCGCCCAGCCGACGGTCCAGGCGAAGAACTCGCCGACCGTGGCGTAAGTATACGTGTAGGCGCTGCCCGCGACCGGCACCATCGCGGCGATCTCGGCGTAGCACAGCGCGGCGACGATGCAGACGGCGCCGGCGATGGCGAAGGCGAGCATCAGCCCGGGCCCGGCCTTCTGCGCGCCGACGGACGTGAGCACGAAGATGCCGGTGCCGATGACGCAGCCGATGCCGAACAGCGTCAGTTGGAACCAGCCGAGCGTGCGTTTGAGCGATTTCTTCTCCGCCGTCGCGAGAATGGCGTCGAGCGGCTTTACACGGCCGAAAATCATATGAGGTGCTTCCCTCTTGTCCCGTTGCAGGCGGCGGCAGAAGGCCCCCACCTTATGCATGACGGCGGAAGCTAGCGGTGTGACGGGGCATGACAAGCCCGAAACGCGCGGGCTTCCCCCGCTTTGTCGCGCGTTCTACACCGCCCTCATGTCCACGACCTTCCAGCTCGACACTTCCACCAGCCGCGCGCATCCCACGCCGCAGCCGATGCGACGCCTAACCGTACCACAGATTCAGCGGCGCAAGTTCGGCGGCAAGACGGAACAGCCGCTGGTAATGCTCACTGCCTACACCGCGCGCCAAGCGCAGTTGCTCGATGCGCATTGCGACATGCTGCTGGTCGGGGATTCGCTCGGCCAAGTGGTCTATGGCCTGCCTTCCACGCTGCAAGTCACGCTCGACATGATGATCGCCCACGGCGCGGCAGTGGTGCGCGGCAGCTATCACAGCATGGTGATCGTCGACATGCCGTTCGGCTCTTACGAGCAGAGCCCGGCTCAGGCCTATGCTTCGGCTGCCCGGGTGATGGCCGAAACCGGCTGCGCGGCGGTCAAGCTCGAAGGCGGCGCGGCGATGGCCGAGACGATCCGTTTTCTTGCCCAACGCGGTATCCCGGTGATGGCGCACGTCGGCCTGACGCCGCAGGCGGTCAACGCGCTCGGCGGCTACGGCGCGCGCGGGCGCAGCCAGCAGGAGCACGAGACAATCGTCGCCGACGGCCAGGCGGTGCAGGACGCGGGCGCCTTCGCCGTGGTGATCGAAGGCGTGGTCGAGCCGATCGCGGTGGCGCTGACGCGGAGCCTAGAAATCCCCACCATCGGCATCGGCGCTTCCGCCCAGTGCGACGGGCAAGTGCTGGTGACCGAAGACATGCTCGGCATGTTCGAGCGCGTGCCGCGGTTCGTGAAGCGCTATGGCACCATCGCCGAGGAGATCACCGCCGCTGCCGAGCTCTATGCCAAGGAGGTGCGCGAGCGCAGCTTCCCCGGTGCGGATCAGATCTATTCGCTGGATTAGCCCACCGAAAACGCTTTCCTACACGTCGCGATTTATGCCACGCCAAGGCATGATCCAGGCCCATTTTGCGATGACCATACTCTCCCCTCCCGCTGGCGGGAGGGGTCGGGGGTGGGTGTGTCCGGATGCGGTGGTTGTTCCCGCCCCTGCCCCGTCCCGCAAGCGGGAGGGGAAGATGAGGGGGAGTGCCATTCTTCTCCCTGGACTCCGTCAACATATTAAACTTCGCCAGAAAACGACGCACAACGCTGAACAAACGAGGCTGAAGTCTAATCTTCTGGACACCGTCAACCTGTTCAACCCGGTGTCAACTTCGCGCCTGTCGCGGCGGGCCGCCTGATGCTGCGCCATTTTCGCGGATCGATCGTCTTCGCGCTCGTCTGCTTTGCGCTGGCGGGGTGGTACGGCTGGTCGCGATCGCATTCGTTCGATGCCGTGTTCGAAGTCCTGTGGATTGTCCTGGTGCTGTCGGTGCTGGAGGTTTCGCTCAGCTTCGACAACGCCGTGGTCAACGCCACCGTGCTCAAGGACATGGACGCGGTGTGGCAGCGGCGTTTCCTCACCTGGGGCATGGCCATCGCCGTATTCGGCATGCGCGTCGCGTTCCCGCTAGCCATCGTCGCCATTGCCGCGGGTATCGGGCCGTTCGACGCCGTGCGCCTGTCGCTGCGCTATCCTCGGGAATACGAACGGATCGTCTCGTCCGCCCACGTCGGCATCTCGGGCTTTGGCGGCGCGTTTCTGTGCCTGGTCGGATCGAAATTCTTCTTCGACCGGGAGAAGCGGGTTCACTGGATAACCGTGGTCGAGACGCAGCTCGCAAAGTTTTCGCACATCCCTTCGGTCGAGACCGCGCTGCTGCTGCTGACGATGTTCGCCATTTCGCTTCTGCTGCCGCAAGCCGAGGCGCTGACCTTCCTCACCGCCGGGATGATGGGCATCGTCGCCTTCGTCGCCGTCGAGGGCGTGAGCACGTATCTGGAGCTGCGCGAAGAGGCCGCGCGGGCGCGCGGGATCATCATCACCTCGGGCCTCGGCGGGTTCCTCTATCTCAACGTGCTCGACGCCTCGTTCAGCTTCGATGGAGTCATCGGCGCCTTCGCGCTGTCGAACAACATGATCGTGATTGCGCTGGGCCTGTCGATCGGGGCGATGTTCGTCCGCTCGCTTACGATCATGCTGGTCCACAAGGGCACGCTGGCGGAATACCGCTATCTCGAGCACGGCGCGTTCTGGGCGATCCTGGCGCTGGGCGCGATCATGCTGCTGTCGGCGCGCTATGAAATCCCCGAGGCGCTGACCGGATTGATCGGCGCGGTACTGATCGGCGTCTCGCTCGGCTGGTCGATGGTCCACAACCGCCGAGAGGCCGCTAGCGGGGATTGAGCCTGGCGGCGATCGGGGCTGACAGCACGAGCTGCAGCAGGTGATAGACCAGCACCGGCAGCAGCACGAGCCCGGCGGTGGCGGGACCGAACAGCACGCTCGCCAGCGGAGCGCCCATGGCGATGCTCTTCTGCGCCGCCGAATAGAGCAGCGCGATGCGGTCGCCGCGTTCGAGGCCGACAAGGCCGCCCAGAAGCCAGGCGCCGCCGAAGGCAAAGGTCAGGAGCAGGAGAACGGCCCCGATCAACACCGCCCAGTCGGCTGGCCCGACCAGGCTCCACAGCCCTTCCCGCACCGCACCCGAGAAGGCGACGTAGACGGGAATGGCGATCGAGATGCGGTCCATCCAGGTGGCGAGGTTCCGATGCTCGCGCACCAGGTGCCCGAAGCGGCTTTGCGCAACCTGGCCAATGAGGAACGGCAGCAGCAGGATCGCCGCGACCTTCTCCAGCCCGCCGAGATCGAACGCCGCCGCCTCGCTTCCCGCCAGCAGCGAGAACAGCGGCGCGGTGATCACGACGCCGAGAATGTTGAGCAGCGCCGCCGCAACCACCGAATGCGCGACGTTGCCGCCGGCGAGCGAACAATAGGCCGTCGCCGACTGCACCGTCGAAGGCAGCGTGCCGAGGTACAGGAAGCCGAGCGCTACCAGCGGCAGCAGCCAGTGCCCGACGGCTAGCGACAAACCCCATCCGGCCAGCGCCATGGCGCCGAAGCACCAGAGGACGAGCGGGAGGAGAAAGCGCCAGTTGCCGATTCCGCGGATCACCTCGGCCCGCGGCAAACGCAAGCCGTTGAGCAGGAACAGCAGGAACACCGCGCTGTTCGACACTGCCTGCGCCGCGCCGCTCCAGCGCTCGCCGACCGGAAGCACCGAAGCGAGCGCGATCGCCACCAGCAGCAGCCGGACCAGCGGATCGATTCGTTTCAGAGGTCCGGTCCCCATCCGGCCGCCGAGTGCCGGGCGCGGGAGCGGCTGTCCAGCCTCAGCGCAGCGCCAGCGCCGGTTCACCGCCGAGCGAACGCGCCTTGGCGAGAAGGATCGCGGCCTCTCCTGGACGCCCTCCATTCGCCTCAAGCGCGGCGGCGAACACGGCGGTTGTCCGCGGGCTCGAGCGCTGGAGCGCGTAGGCCCGCCGCGCGTTCGCCAATGCCCGCTCACGATCGCCCAGATGCAGTTGCGCCTCGGCAAGATCGGCGACGAGGCGCGGATCGCCCGCGCCGCCGGGCAGCTCCGCCGCATGGCCGAGCAGCAAGGCGGCACGGTGCCAATCGCCATCGACCGCCGCCGCGCGTCCAACCAGGGCGGTCAGCGCGCCGTTTCGCGGATGCTGTGCGAGGTAGGCGGTCAACTCCGCCTCCGCGCGGTCTGGGCGCCCGAGCCTCGTCTCGGCCGCAGCGAGCCTCTCGGCAAGTGCGGCGGTCCAGCGCACCCGCGCAGCCGAGCGGTACAAGTCCAAGGCGCCGGAAGCCTTGCCGCCCAGCAAGGCCGCATCGCCTGCCAGAACCTCGATGTCGGAGGAATTGGGATAGCGCTGGCGCAACTTCGCGGCGTAGGCGGCGGCTTCAGCGGGTCGACCTTGCGAGAGCAGCCTGCGCAGCATAGGCACGGCGACATCGGGCGCGGTCGGATCGCTGTCACCCCAGCGGAAGATCGCCAGCGCGCCGGCATCCGACGGCGGCAGCGCCACCAGCGATGGCTGTGCGGCCCGGGCCGCGCGGTCGAGGAACGGCGCGGCCAGATCGCGCCGGTCGAGCTGCTCATAAGCGCGGCCGACCAGTGTCAGGAGATAAGGCGAGGCATCGGCTCGCGAAGCGCGCGCGGCAAAGCGGTCGATCACCTCGCCGGCGTCGCCGTCCGCCAGCAGTGCCCGGCCGAGCAATCGCGCGACCGTTTCATTATCGGGTTGCCTGTCCGCCAGCTTCTCGAACTTGTCGACCGCCAGCTCGGTGCTGTCCGCACGGTATTCGAGCACGCCCTGCAGCAGCATCCCGGCGGGAGTGTCGTCGTACTCGCCGTCGGTGCGCCATAGCAGGCGCCGCGCGAGTTCGTCCTGCCCCGCGCGGGCGGCGAGCACGGCCTGGAGGAAATACGCCCGGGGATTGCCGCGATCGATCCTGACCATTCCGCGGACGGCCGCGAGCATTTCCCGATTGCGTCCGAGATCGCCGAGCGTGGCAGCGTAATCGCCAAGCAGGTCGAGGTCCTTCGGAGCCGCCTGCAGCGCCCGTTCGAACCACGGCAACGCTGCCTCGAGCCCCCGCCCGTCACGCACCAGCGCCGCCTGGAACTTGAGTGCTTGTGGCTCCTTCGGATCGATCTCCAGCGCGCGCTCGACGGCGTCGGCAGCCAGGTGCTGCTCGCCCGCCTGGTAGCGCAGCCGACCGATATCGACCCATAGACGCGCATCGGGTTGGGCAGCCGCCAGCGCCTTGTCGAAAGCCTGCGCCGCCGGGCCGTAACGCCCGGCATTCAGTTCGAGCCGCCCGAGCGCGTGAAAGCCGCGCTGCGCGCTGGCGGCATCGAACTGCCCCGGCGCGAGCCATTGGCGCGCCTCGTCCGGATTGTCCTGCAGCAGCGCCGCTTCGCCGAGATAGGCATCGACCGCGGCGTGGGGCCGGCCCTCGGTTAGCGCCCGCCGCGCAGCGACTTCGGCTGCTATCCCGTCGCCGCGCTCGATCGCCGAGGCCGCCTCCGCCAGCGGATCGTCTCGCCCGCCGGCCAACGCCGGCAGGGCCAGAGCGGCGAGCAACAGTGCGAGCAGAGCCCTGTCAGGCCTGAAGGTCATACTGCCTGAGCAGATCGTACAGCGTCGGCCGGCTGATCCCGAGCAGCTTGGCGGTGTTCGAGATGTTGCCCTCGCTACGCGCCAGCGCGTGACGGATCATCTTGCGGTCGGCCTGCTCGCGCGCGCTCTTCAGATTGAGCGCTTCCGCCTCGCTGCCTTCGGCGTTGTCGAGGTCGAGATCCTCGGCGGTGACCAGTTTGCCGTCGGCCATGATTACCGCGCGCTTCACCCGGTTTTCCAGCTCGCGCACATTCCCCGGCCACGGCCAGCCGTCGATCGCCGCCAGCGCATCGGGGCCGAAGCCTTTGACCTGCGGGTTCATCTCGGCAGCAAAGCGGTTGAGGAACGCCTTCGCCAGCAACGTCGCATCGCCCGGCCGCTCGGCCAGACCGGGGATTTTCACGACGATCTCGGCCAGGCGGTAAAACAGGTCCTCGCGAAAGCGCCCTTGGGCGATCATCGCTTCGAGGTCCTGGTGCGTCGCGCAGACGATGCGGGTATCGACCGCGATATGCTGGCGCCCGCCGATGCGCTCGATCGTGCGCTCCTGCAGGAAGCGCAGGAGCTTGACCTGCAAGGGCAGCGGAATGTCGCCCACTTCGTCGAGGAACAGCGTGCCGCCATCCGCCAGTTCGATCTTGCCTTCGGTGGTCTTGACCGCCCCGGTGAAGGCGCCCTTCTCGTGGCCGAACAGCTCGCTTTCGAGCAGATTTTCGGGGATCGCCGCGCAGTTTATGGCGACAAAGTTGCCGCGTCGGCGATCGCTCGATTCGTGCAATCCGCGTGCAAGCAATTCCTTGCCCGTGCCGCTCGCACCAAGCAGCATGACCGAGACCTTCGTGTTCGCCACCCGCTCGATCGTGCGCGCCACCCGGATCATTTCCGGTGCGGCGGTGATCAGGCTGCCGAGCACGCGGTTACCTTCACCCGCTTTCTCGGCGAGGAGCCGGTTTTCCGCTTCGAGTTGATGAAGCTGCAGCGCCCGGCGAACGATCAGCCCGAGCTGCTCGATATCGACCGGCTTCCGATAGAAGTCGTAAGCGCCGCGGTCGATGGCGGTCAGCGCGCTTTCGCGCGCGCCGTGGCCGCTCGCCACGATGACCTTGGTGTCGGGCTTCAGGCGCATGATCTCGTCGAGCACGGCGAAACCCTCGCTGGTGCCGTCCGGATCGGGCGGCAGGCCGAGATCGAGAGTCACGACGGGCGGTTCTTCGGCCCGCAGCGCGGCGATCGCGCTGGCCCGGTCGCCGGCGATGACGACGTCGAAATCGTCGTACGCCCATTTGAGCTGCGCCTGCAGACCGTGGTCATCCTCGACGATCAGCAGCTTGGGTCTCGTTTCGCCCATCACGCCACCTTTTCCCTCGTTTCCCGCATCGACCGGATGAGCTCCGCCGCTTCGGCCAGCGGCAGATGAATGACGAAGCGCGTGCCAAGCCCCTCGTGACTTTCCACTTCAAGCCGCCCCCCCATCGCGCGGACGATCTCCCGGGCCTCGAACGCACCGATGCCGAAGCCGCCGGGCTTCGACGAATGGAACGGCTTGAACAGCCGCGAACGGATGAATTCCGGAGGCATGCCCAGCCCCGAATCGATCACCTCTATGGCAATCTCGTTGCCCTCGCGGCGGGCTTGCAACAGCACCGGCTGGCCCTCGCCGCTCGCTTCGACGGCGTTCTGTACGAGATGAACCAGCGCCTGCTCCAGCGCATCGGGCTGGGCCTGGATCGAGCAGTCGGCCGCTTCGATTACCGTCACCTCGTGTTGCGCCCGGTATCGCTGCGCGATCCTGCGCAGCAGCGGCGCGATCGGCATGGGACTGACCGCCTCGCGACCCTGGGCGCCATAGCGCCCCAGCCGAGCGAGCAAGGCGTTGAGCTTGTCGCTGCTGTTCCTGAGCGTCACCAGCATGTCGGCGCGGAATTCCGGCTTGTCGGCGTGTTTCTCGGCGTTGCGAGCGAGCAGTGCGAGCTGGCTGGCGAGGTTCTTGATGTCGTGCATCACGAAGGCGATGCGGCGGTTGAATTCGTCGAACTGATGCGCCTCGCTCAGCGCGCCCTGACTTGCATATTCCGCTAGGTAGCTGGCAAGCTGCCGGCCGACGACGCGCAGGAGGTCGAAATCCTCCCAATCGAGCTTGCGCGCGGGTGCCGGGCGAGCCAGCACGACAACGCCGAGCAGCCGCTCGTAATGCAGCAGCGGCACCAGGGCCCAGGCGTCGGGCTGTTCGGCCATCCAGGCGGGAACGGCCTCTTGCGGAACGCCTTCGCATTTCGCCCTGCGCCATTGATCGAGATCGAGAATGAACTCGGACTTGGCAAAGAACCGTGCCCCGGCCTCATCGAGAGCTTGCGCGGGAACGTGAGGCTGCGGCCATTGCCAGCGGGCTTCCAGCGTCATCCCGCCGCCTTCCGCTGGCGTGAGCAGCAAACCGCCGGGACTATCGGTTACGTCGGCTACCGCCTGCACCACGCGTTCCGGCAGCGAAGACGCGCCCGGGCCGGCACGGCCCATCGTCTGCGTGAAGCGCAGCCATTCCTCGCGGTAATCGTAACGGTGCTGGAACAAGTGCTTCACAGCCGTTACCCGCAGCCAACCGCGCAGCCGGCGCGATGGCAGCACGACGATCGCCAGCGCACTGGCCATGGCGAGCAGCAGGATCTGCGCCAGCCGCACGAAGTCGCCGCCGATCCCCGCGAGGCCGCGCAGGGCGACGACCATGACAAGGAAATAGGCGCCGATCAGCAGCAACGAGAACGACTGGAAGGCGAACGAGCGCGAAGGGCGAAAAACCTGATGGCCTTCTTTCGCCATCGCGCCGATCGTCAGTAGTGCAACCATCGCTAGCGGCACGCAGCCGCGCAGCATGTCGAGCGCCACCGGCACACCATCACTGAGATAGGCGACGGTGTCGTAGTTGAGATCGTAAGCCCATAGCACCGCGAGAGCAGCAGCCGGCCAGCGCAGGCCGGCGCGGTTGGGCGACGAAGCGCCGGCATAAAGATTATGCACCAGCATTAACGCACCAGCGCAGAACAACAGGCGGAAAGTGAGAGCGACGTGATGCAACGGCTCGTCGGCGAACGAGCGGCTTAACGCCATGGCGGCGAGGAAAATGGCGATATGCAGCAGTTGCACGAACGCCAACGCTGCCACCACAGGTCGGATCGGCGCCAGGCTGGCATGGCGTCCATCTTGCGCGAACAGGCGATAGAGCGTCCACAGCCAGGCCAGCCCCGATACGCTGAACAGCAACTCGGCTGCGGCCGCTCGCGTACCGAAGGCGGTGACCGAAATCGTCCACAAGGCCGTCAGCAGCAGTGCGGCGGATGCCGCGCCCGGCAACGCACCTGCCCGTGCGCGATGCGCTAGCAGCCAGCCAGCCAGCACCAGCGAAGCAATTGCCGAAAGGAAATAGCCGGAGAGCAGAACCCCACTCATCGCGCCCCCTCCGGCCAGAGGATCACCCGCAGCGTTTGCAACAGGATCAGGATATCGAGGAAGGGCGTGTAGTTCTTCGCATAATACAGGTCGTATTCGAGCTTCGCCCGGGCGTCCTCCACCGAGGCGCCGTAGGGATAGTTGATCTGTGCCCAACCGGTGATCCCGGGCTTGACCATGTGTCGCTCGGCATAGAACGGCAGCTTGTCTTCCAGGTCTTCGACGAACGCGGGGACTTCGGGGCGCGGTCCGACGAAGCTCATCCGTCCGGTGAGCACGCTCCAGGTCTGCGGCAGTTCGTCGATGCGCAGCTTGCGGATCAAGCGGCCGACGCGCGTCACGCGCGGATCGTTCTTCTCGGCCCACCTGGCCCCATTCTTCTCCGCATCGAAGCGCATCGAGCGCAGCTTGATCAATTCGAAGGGCTCTCCGTAGAGACCCACACGGCGTTGTCGGAAGAACGCCGGCCCGCGGCTGTCGAGCTTCACCAGCACGGCGAACAGGGCGATCAGCGGAAAGGTGATCAGCAGCAGCGCGCCGCTGGCGAGCACGTCGAACACCCGCTTGGCGATGCTCGACAGCATCCGGCCCGACGAGAATCCATCCGAAAAGATCAGCCAGCTGGGATTGAGCGTGTCGAGGTCGACCCGGCCGGTTTCCCGCTCGATGAAGCTGGAGAAGTCGTTGACATGGACCCCGGCGGTCTTGATCCGCAAAAGGTCTTTCAGCGGTAGCGCGTTGCGCCGCTCCTCGATCGCCAGCACCACTTCACTGACGCCGAGGTTACGCACATAGCTCGAAAGATCGGGGATCGCGTCCCGTGGAATGGCCTGCCCGAGCACGATCTTGCTGCCATCCATGGCGACGTAGCCGATAACCGTGAAGCCGCTTTCGGGCCGCTCGGCAAGCTCGTGGATGCGCCGCGCCCGCACCCCGGCGCCGAGCACGAGCACGCGGTGGCGGAAAGCGGCGCTGCCGAGCAACCCACCGAGGATCAGGCGGTTGAGCATCAGCAGCGCGATCGAGAAAATCATCGCGAAGAACAGCGTCGAACGCCAGAACGTATGCCCGCGCAGGACGAAAGCGATGAGCGCGAAGGCAAGTACCGCGAGGCTCACGCCCACGAGCAGCCGGGCTCCCGCGAAGCGCATCGACCGCAACGCCTCCGCGCCGAACACCCCGACGGCGATCAGCGCCCCCTGGGTGACCACGGCGAAGGCGAGCAGCAGCGGCAGGCGGGCAAGGAAGGTGCCGCGCGCCATGCCGACCTGCCATGCCCGCAAGTTCCACGCGAGATCGCCGGCCAGGAGCAGCAACGCGAAATCCGCCAGCCCCAGCAGCAGCACCGCGTGCGGGATATAATGCTTGAACAGGCGGATCATCGCTCCAACCGGCTGCGTCCGCGCTCGATCGTGGACACTTCCGGATTAGGGGGGAGAGATGAAATGTCGGTAAATCTGACACCGTAGGAATTCACCGCTCCTAGGCCATTGTCAGGAAAACCGACGCGTCTGCCTTCAAAGTCTCAGCAGCCTTGGAGAACGCCTCTGGGACGAAACTTGCGACGTGAGCAAAGCCTGCTTGCTTTTCGCCACGGGGGGAGGATGCTCAAAGCAAAGGGGGGTTGTCATGCAAACGCCACCGCTTCGGACGTGGTTTTTACGCGCATTCTGGCTGGTCATGACAGCGGCGACGGTGGCGCTTCTCATATCGCGCCATTTCGAAGGCGAGATGTTTTTCACCCTGGAGGGCGCCCCTCGGCTTTCCGATTTCGCCGTGTTCTGGGCGGCGGCGAAGCAGATACTGCAAGGCAACGCGCTCGATATCTACAACGGTGCGCATCAGGTTGCCTATGAATCGAGCTTGTTGGGCCAACAGGCGACGGCGAGAATGGTTTTCCCTTATCCGCCCACAGCATTGCTGTTTATTTGGCCTCTGGGTCTCATCGGCTATCTGCAGGCTTGGCTCGCTTTCCTAGCAATCGGCGCCGGCGCGTGGTTCTTCGTGTTGCGCAGCATCACGAGGGATAGTTTATCGGCTCTGGGAATGACCTTTGCCTTGGGTGCCGCGACCTACAACCTCCAGCTCGGACAAAACGGCTTTGTTACGGCAGCGCTACTCTGCGGCTCAATCGTCGCGCTGCCCCGGAATAGGACCTTGGCCGGCGTTTTGATCGGACTCCTCGCGTTCAAACCTCATATGGCGATTGGCGCCTTTCTGGGCCTGCTGGTCTTGCGCGAATGGAAAGCCTTGGCGGTGAGTGTCGGGGTGGTCATGATCCTGGCCGCTCTTTCTACCTTGGTTTTCGGCTGGCAGATCTGGCCCGCCTTTCTTGCTGGCGACGCCGGTTTCGCTACGGGAGCCGCTCGTGAAATCGCCAGCGGACCCTCCTTCCTCCAACAGTCCGTCTTCTCGGTTTTGGCCCCTCGCTTCGGCGTCGGGATCGCCCTGGCAGCGCATTTCCTGTTTGCGGGCGCAGTTTTCCTGCTCGCCGCCCAATTCAAGGACTGGAAACAACGCCGTCCAGCCCTGATCGTGGCCACCTTTCTGCTCGCGCCCTTCTCGTTCCTGTATGATGCGACCGCGCTGACCGGTGCAGCCGCGCTCCTGCTTCGCAACGCGCGCTCCGGAGCCGAAGCCGTGGGGATATGCGCCTGTGCCGCGCTTCCCGTGCTCTGGTTCGTAACAGCCTCGCCATTCGCCGTAATCGGGGCCTTGGCTTTACTAGCGATAACGCTCGGACAGTCCCTCGCCGAAAAACGCGACAGGGCTAGTGATTGGACATCAGCCGCGAAACTCCCAGACATTAAGCCCTAGTAACGCCGCCGCCCTAGCGAGTTGCGTTATCGGCCGCTTCCTGCGCCGCGTTGCCGACTTGCTGCGCGGCATCGCCAACCTGGTTCGCCGCGTTGGCGATCGCGTTGTCCTTGTTTGCCTCGGCGCCGCCATACTTGTTGAAAGCCCAGATGCCGATAACCAGCGCGACGATGATCAGCAGAGCAATAATGAAGATGCCGCCACTACCCCTTGAGCGCCCGCCGTCGGTGATGACGGTCGTGTGGGTATGGGTGTTGCCGTTCGGCGTTTCCACTTCGGTGATGCGTTCTTCAGCCATTGTTCCATTCCCCCTGAGTTGAGGTTGGCGGCGAAACGCATCGTCCATCGGGCAAGTTCCCCATGCGATGGTCGGCGAAGATGGTAGCTCAGAGGCTCACCGCCGGCCTTGCCGCACTGCGGCGGCATCTGTCATTGAGGTGCCGATGGATGATTCTTTACCCGATATGGCGGCCGAACTGGCCGCGCTCCGCAATCGCCTCGACGCGGTGGAAGCACGCGCTCAGGCAGCCGAGGATCACGTCGCCGTAGCCAACTTGCAGCGCGCTTACGGCTACTATGTCGACAAGAGCCAGTGGGAGCATGTCGCCGACTTGTTCGCGCGCAACGCCGTGCTCGAAATCAACGGTCGCGGCCGCTTCATCGGGCACGAACGAATCCGCGAGTACATGCGCCACTTCGGCCCGCCGAAGCGCGGCCTGTTGATGAACCATATGCAGTTGCAGCCGCTGGTCCATGTCGATCCCGACGGCCTGCACGCCCACGCCCGCGTCCGCGCGCTGATGATGGTCGGCCAGATGGGCGATCACGCGATGTGGGGCGAGGCGATCTACGAGAACGACTACGTCAAGGAAGACGGTGTGTGGAAGATCGCCCGGCTCAAGGCCTGGCAAGTGCTCTACACGCCTTACGAGAAAGGCTGGGGCCGGGAAGCGAGCCCGCTGCTGACCGAGTTCGGCGATTTCCCCCCGGACGAGCCGATCGAGCCCTATCCGGTCTATCCCGACTACTTCTGCCCGCCCTACCATTACCGCAATCCGGTGAGCGGGCGCGAGTAGCGCCGAACCTGGTGCCCCTGGCCCGACTCGAACGGGCACTTCCGAAGAAACTCGATTTTGAGTCGAGCGCGTCTACCAATTCCGCCACAGGGGCTCCTGTGCGCCGGGCCGCTTAGCTTAGCGGCTTCGCTGGCACAACCGGGGAGCTGTTTAAGCCTTGAGCGCGCCGACGACCAGCTTGTGCAGGCGCGAATGCAGCGGATCGTTCCCGGCGATCACCTGCTTGTCGCAGATCGGCAAGGAGCGGCCGCGGTAATCGCTGACAAACCCGCCGGCCTCGCGCACCAGCAGGCAACCGGCGGCGGTGTCCCACGGCGCGAGATCGCTTTCCCAGAACCCGTCGTAGCGGCCCGCGGCGACCCACGCGAGATCGAGCGCGGCCGAGCCGAAGCGGCGGATACCGGCGATCTGCGGCCCAACCGCGGAGAGGATCCGGGTCCATTCGTCGAAGTCGCCGTGACCGTTATAAGGCACGCCGGTGGCGATCAGCGCCTCGGACAAATGCCGGCGGCCGGATACGCGCAGCCGGGCGTCCTGCAGCCAGGCGCCGCGGCTCTTTTCGGCCCAGAAGGTCTGGTCGGTGATCGGCTGGTAAACCACCGCCGCGGTCACATCGCCCCAACCCGATCCGTCCGGCCCTCTGCCGTCGAGCGCCGGCTCCTGCACCGCGATCGAGATCGCGAAATGCGGAATGCCGTGGAGAAAGTTGCTGGTGCCGTCGAGCGGATCGATGATGAAGCGCGGCTTGTCGGCCTCGCCGGCGATCTCACCCCCCTCTTCCATCAGGAAGCCCCACCCGGGGCGAGCGGCGCGCAGTTCGTCCCACAGCGTCCGCTCGGCCGCCTGGTCAGCCTTGGAGACGAAGTCCGCCGGGCCCTTGCGGCTGACCTGCAGATGCTCGACCTCGCCGAAATCGCGACGCAGGCGCCCGCCCGCCTTACGCGCAGCGCGCTCCATGACTCGGATGAGGCCGGTGATCGCTGCCATGTTCCTGCGTTCCGTTGATCCGCTCAGCGGCCCGTCGGCGCACCGGCAGCCGGCGGCGCCTTCCCCGCGGCCGCGGCCTCGGAAGGCTTGTAGCCGCACACCGCCACCATCACGCTGAGCAGATCATCGGGCTTGGCGCGGTCCACTTTGCCTGGGTTCGCGGCGATCACCTTGTCAACGGCATCGCTGATCGTCTTGAGGTTGTTAGAATAGATGCAGCCCATCAGCGCGGCCTTCACGTCATCACCGACCTTGTCGGAGCGCATCGCGCCGGCCAGCACCGCGAAATCCTGCACCGCATGATCCTGTTGCTCGGTGCTCGCCGGACCGGCCGCCGGAGCTTTGGCCGCAGCCTTGGCCGGCGCCTTGGTCTGCGCGAGGGCTGACCCCGGAAGGCCCGATAGCAGCAACGCGGCCGCGGCGATGGAAGCAACCCGTTTCATGATTTAACCTGCCTTTCCGACGTACGTCCGCTCGTACACGTCGACAACGATGCGGGTGCCGCTTTCGATATGCGGCGGCACCATCACCCGAACGCCGTTGTCGAGCAGCGCCGGCTTGTAGCTGGAGGAAGCTGTCTGGCCCTTGACCACCGCATCGGCCTCCACGATCGTCGCCTCGACCTGATCGGGCAGTTCCACGCTGATCGGCTTTTCGTCCCACAGTTCCAGCGTCACGTCCATGCCGTCCTGCAGGAACGCGGCGGCGTCGCCGAGGAGATCGGCCGGCAGGCTGATCTGATCGTAAGTATCCTTGTCCATGAACACCAGCATGTCGCCGTCATGATAAAGGTACTGGAAATCCTTGGTGTCCAGCCGAACGCGCTCAACCGTGTCTGCGCTGCGGAAACGGACGTTGGTCTTGCGCCCATCCTGCAGGTTCTTCATCTCTACCTGCATGTAGGCCCCGCCCTTGCCGGGCTGGGTGTGCTGGATCTTGGCGACCTTCCAGATGCCGCCTTCGTATTCCAGAATGTTGCCGGGACGAATGTCCACGCCGCTGATCTTCATCGCTAGCCTGCCTTGATGGGAGCTGATTGGATTGGCGCGCGCCATAGGGAGCAATTCATGCAAGCGCAACGCGAGTGTGCTATGGGCCGACGCATGATCCGCTCGCTCCCGTTCGCGACGCTCATGGCAGCGAGCGCTTCCGCCGCATTCGCGCAAGGGCCCATCGATACGGTGGAGCGCGGCCTTTACGTCTGTGAGTTGCCCGGCGATGACGCCCACCTCGCGGGCATCCCGCAGCCTGACCGTGATTTCACGATCCAGACCTCGTCACGCTACAGTTCGCCGCAAGGGAACGGCACTTACCTGAGACGCGGAAAGCAAGTCGAGATGACCAGCGGCCCTCGCCGGGGCGAAGCCTATCTGGTCATCCATCCCGGCTTCCTGCGGGAACGGCAGGCCGACGGCACCGCCGGTCGCCTGCGCTGCGTCCGGCGCGGTTGAGCAAGGCTACTCCGTCCGGAACACTTCGCCGCGCGATGCGCTTGTTGCAAGACCGCATGCCCGCCGATCCCTTCAGCCTCCTCGAACCTCGGGTGACCGGTGTCGTCACCGCCGGTGAAGTGGATTTCGACAAAACGAGAGACCGGCTTATCTGGAACAAGCGTCTGGCCCAGGCGCGGGCGCCCGCAGCGATCGTGACGGTGCGCTCGGTCGAGGAAGCGGCCGCCGCTGTTCGCTTCGCCGCGCAGCACGGATTGGGGGTTTCACCGCGAGGCGGCGGGCACAACTACGAGGCGTCACCGCTGCGCGACGGCGGCATCCTGCTCGACCTCGGCGGGTTGGACATGATCGAAATCGATGCCGCGGCGCAGACCGCCAAGGTCGGCGTGGGCGTTGAAGGCGGCGCGCTCAGCGAGCGGCTGGCCGAGGCGGGTTTCGCCTTTCCGGTCGGCCATTGCGTCGATGTCGCCTTGAGCGGCTATCTGATCGCCGGCGGTTTCGGCTGGAACGCCGGCGAGTGGGGCGCGGCTTGCGCCAACGTGGAAGCCATCGAACTGGTCACAGCCGCAGGGGAGATCGTGCTTGCGAGCGCTCGCGAACATCCGGAACTGTTCTGGGCGGCGCGCGGCGCCGGACCAGGCTTTTTCGCCGCGGTAACCGCGTTTCACCTGAAACTGCACCCGCTGCCGAAGACGGCTTACGCGTGGCGCGCAGCCTTCGCGGCTTCGAGCGCGCCGGCCTTGGCCGAATGGCTCACCCACGCCACCGCCGCCGCACCGCCGCAGACGGAAGTCGGCTGCTTCCTCTTCGCCCACTGGGATACCGGCGAGCCCGCGGTCGTGCTGCGCGTGTCCGCGTGCGGCGAAAACGAAAAGGACGCGCGAGAGAAGGTCGCCCCGTTCACTTCTCCGCCGGCAGGCGCGCGGAAAATCGGCGAACCCCAGGGCGAGGCTCTGCCGTTCACGGACCTGTTCAAGCTTTCTCCCATGCCCTCCGGCAAGCGTGTGGCCGCCGACCACGTGTGGAGCGACGCGGCGATCGGCGATCTGCTGCTCGCGGTGCACGATCTGCCGGCGCCTGGCCCGGATTCGACCATCGACATCGTCGCCTTCGGAGGCCACACGCCCGTCGCCATGCCCGAGGATTCCGCGCTTTCCGTCAGCGCAGGCACCGGCGTGGGCATCTACGGCCTGTGGGACGATCCCGCCGGCGACGAGGCGAACCGCGCCTGGGTTCGCCGGGTCGACGAGGCGCTCGCGCCGTTCCGCACCGGGCGCTACGTCGGCGAGGCTGACCTCACCGCCAGCCCGCATCGCCGCGCCGAATGCTTCACGCCGGATGCGCTCCAACGGCTGGAAACGCTGCGCCGGCGGTATGATCCGGATGGTGTCTTCGCCGTCTGGCCCTAACTCAACTGCGCACGAACGCTTCCGGCGGGAGCACCATCATGGCCTCGGCGCCTGCCTCGATCTTGCGCGTCAGCACCGCGCACTCGGGCAGCCAGCGCTCGGCGTAATAGCGGGCCGTGACAAGCTTGGCGGCATAGAACGGGTCATTGGTGCGCCCTTCGGCCAGTTCGGCCATCCGCAGCCACATCCAGCCGATCGCCAGTGTGCCGAGCAATTCCATGAAGGCATAGGAACCGGCGCCGAGCGCGTTCGGGTCAGCCCGGGCATTGTCGATCAGGAACCGCGACGCCTCACGCGCCTCATGCACCGCCTCGCGCAACGGCACGGCGATGAAGCGCGCGTCGGTGCTTGCCGTATCGCAAGCGCCCTCGACCAGCGCGAGGAAGCGTTCGGCCGCCTGGCCCTGGTCGCGCGCCAGCTTCCGGCCCACGAGATCGAGCGCCTGGACGCCGTTCGCCCCTTCGTAAAGCATCGCCACGCGGGCATCGCGGACGATCTGCTCCATGCCCCATTCGGCGATGTAGCCGTGCCCGCCGAAGCACTGCTGCATCGCCACCGCCGTCTCGAAGCCCTTGTCGGTGCCGAAGCCCTTGATCACCGGCGTGAGCAGGCCGACCAGCGCATCGGCCGCGGCGCGCTCCTCCTCGCTGCCGGCGCGATGTGAGAGATCGATCTGCAGCGCCGTCCATGAGACCAGCGCCCGCATTCCTTCGGTGAACGCCCGCGCATCCATCAGCATGCGGCGCACGTCGGGCTGGGCGATGAGCGGGTCCGCGGGTGCGGTGCCGCCGGGCGCACGACCTTGCTTGCGCTCCGCCACGTAAGCCACGGCGTTCTGATAGGCGAGTTCCGCCTGCGCCAGTCCCTGGTTGCCGCAGGAAAGCCGGGCCGCGTTCATCATGATGAACATCGCCGCGAGCCCGGCGTTTGGCTCGCCCACCAGCCAGCCGGTCGCGCCGTCGAAGCTCATCGCGCAAGTCGCGCTGCCGTGGATGCCCATCTTGTGCTCGAGCGATCCGCAAGCGACCGCGTTGCGCGACCCGTCGGGCAGCACTTTCGGCACCAGGAACAGCGAAATGCCGCGCGATCCCTCCGGCGCATCGGGCAGCCTGGCGAGCACCAGATGGACGATGTTGTCGGTCAGGTCCTGCTCGCCGCCAGAACAGAAGATCTTCTCGCCGCTGATGCGATAAGCGCCATCCCCCCGAGGCTCGGCGCGGGTGCGGATCAGGCCGAGGTCCGTGCCGGCCTGCGGCTCGGTCAGCGCCATGGTGCCGAGCCATTCGCCCGAAACCAGCTTCGGCAGATAGCGCTGCCTGAGCTCCTCGCTGCCCTTGGCCAGCAGCGCGGCGACAGCACCGTGAGTCAGGCCCGGATACATGTTGAAAGCATGGCAGGCCGAATTGAGACATTCCTCGACCGCCGTCGCCAGGACGTGCGGCAAGCCCTGCCCGCCATATTCTTCCGGCAAGGCCAGCGTGCCCCAGCCGGACTCGACATAGGCGCGGTAAGCCCGCGGAAAGCCCTCCGGCGTGGTGACCGAGCCGTCCGGATGACGCGTGCAGCCCTGCTGGTCGGCGTTCCGGTTGAGCGGCGCGACCACCTCGGCTGCGAAGCGGCCGGCTTCGCCGACAATGGTTTCGATCAGGTCCGCGTCCACGCCCAGTTGCGGACGATCCGCGATGCCGAGCAGCTCGGTCAGGACAAAGCGCGTGTCGCGCGCGGGCGGAGTATAGCTTGGCATGATTCGGTCAGTCGATGCGCCGGAGGCGGTCGCCGTCCAGCGAACGGTAGAAACAACTGCGCGCGCCAGTATGACAGGCCGGGCCTTCCGGCAAGGCTTTCACCAGCAGCGCGTCCTGGTCGCAATCCACAAGCAGTTCCCGCACCCGCAGCACGTGTCCGGACGTCTCGCCCTTCATCCACAAGCGCCCGCGGCTGCGCGAATGGAAGTGCGCGAGGCCCGTTTCGCGCGTCTTGTCGAGCGCCTCGCGGTCCATGAACGCGAACATCAGCACCTCACCGGTTTCGGCATGCTGGACGATCGCGGACAGCAGGCCGGCCGAGTCGAATTTCGGCAGGAAGGCGCTGCCCTGCTCCCGCGTGTCGCGTTCGGAATCTTTAGCCGAAATGGCGCTTTCCTTTCAGGGTCTTGTGAGATCGGCCGCCGTGAGTGCCCGTTTGTTGCACGATAACCACAGATGGGGGGCAAAATCCATCATTCGCCGCGAAGGTGCTTTTGTCGCAAACCTTTCGGTGAAATGAATGGCCATGCGGCTTTGACGTGGCCGCGAGTCCAGACCGGACGCGCCGCAAGCGCCAAGGTATGGGGGGTCTCGGCACCGAACTTACAAAAGCGGGCCGGAACATGAGGGTTTGGATCGGTGGCATCCGCTGGGGGCGATGCCTGGATCCAGCGAATTTCGTCACGCGAACGCCCGGGGAAAAACCCCGGGCGTTTTGCGTTCCGGCGCTAGCGGGCATGATCGAGCGCCTCTTCCAGAACCCGGGCGAAGCAGGCGACCACCACCTTTCGCGCTCCCGCCCGCTTGAGCGCGCCGACGCAGGCGCCGCTGGTCGCGCCGCTGGTCATCACATCGTCCACCAGCAGCACCTGGGCACCCTTCAAGCGCCCGGCACGGCGCGGATTGGCCGCGATCGCACCCGAGAGCGCCCGCGCCCGCGCCTTGCGGCCGAGGCCGCCGAGGACCGGCGTGGCCTTCTTCCGCACGAGCCCATCGACCATAACCTCCGCGCCCTTGAGCCGCGCGATCTCGCGGGCGAGCAGCGCCGACTGATTGAACCCGCGGCGCCACAAGCGCAGCCGGTGGAGCGGCACGGGCACGGTAAGCCAATCGCCGTCGAGCGGCGGCAGGCGCGCGGCGATCAGGCGGGCGAGGAACGGCGCCAGCGCGATGCGGCGGCCGTGCTTGAACGCCAGCACCAGCTTGCGCGAGGCGTCGTTGTAGAGCGTGCCGGCGGCGATTCCGTCGTGCCGTGGTGGCTCGGCAAGGCACGGGGCGCAGATCGTGCCTTCGGGCATGTGGTCGCCGAGCGGCCGCTGGCACAGCGCGCAGGCCGGCTCCCCGGGAATCGCCAGTTCCTGCCAGCAGGCGCCGCACAACCCGCCTTGCGCCGCCAACCCCTCCCCGCAAAGCGGGCAGCGCGGCGGATAGATCAGGTCGATCAAGGGGGAGACAGGCTCGAGCAGCTTCACGCCGGCCACCGTGCCGCCGGTGAAGGGCCCGGGCAAGCGCTTGCGCATCCGCTTCGGCGGCGGCAGGGACCGGACATGGCCGCCCCGCCCCGCATCTTCGATCCCGCCCGGCGCCGCACGGTGCGCCGGCGGAGCGCGATGCGCCAGGCGCGAGGAGATGCGGCGCGATACGTGCTCGACGACATGATCGAGGACGTGGCCGAGCGGCTGTCCTTCATCCGCCAGCCCCCCGGCAAGGCTCTGGTGATCGGCGACTGGAACGGCGGGCTCGTGCGCGACCTGATCGCGCAAGGCCACGAGGTTATGACCCGCGATGTCCACGATCTCGACGAAGAGCTGCCGTATCCCGGCGGCGGCTTCGATCTCATCGTCAGCCTCGGTACGCTCGACACCGTCAACGACCTTCCCGGCGCGTTGATCCACATCCGCGAGGCGCTGGCGCCGGGCGGACGCGTGATCGCCTCGTTCGTCGGCGCCGTCAGCCTCGCCAACCTGCGCCGGGCCATGCTCGCCGCCGAACCGGACCGGCCAGCGGCGCGGCTGCACCCGATGGTGGACGCTCGGGCCGCCGCGCAACTTCTCCAGCGCGCCGGTTGGGCCGAGCCGGTCGCCGACAGCCGCACGCTCAAGGTGGCCTACCGCTCGCTCGACCGTCTGGTCGCCGACTTGCGCGACCAGGGCCTCGGCAACGTCCTCGCCTCCGCCGCGCCGCCGCTCGGCAAGGCGGCGATGGGGCGGGCGCGGGCGGCGTTTCTCGAAAGCGCCGATGGCGGCGGGCGGGTGATCGAAAGCTTCGAGATCATCACCCTCAGCGGCCGCAGGTCACTCCGCGGAACGTAGCGCCGCCTGCGCTGCGGCCAGCCGGGCGATCGGCACGCGGAAGGGCGAAGCGCTGACGTAATCGAGGCCGACGGTCTCGCAAAAAGCGATGCTCGCCGGATCGCCGCCATGCTCGCCGCAGATGCCGAGTTTGATGTCAGGCCTGGTCGCCCTGCCCCGCTCGGCGGCCAGCGAAACCAGTTGCCCCACCCCTTCGACATCGAGGCTGACGAAGGGATCGCGCGCGTAGATGCCTTTCTCGACGTAAATCGGCAGGAAACTGCCCGCGTCGTCGCGGCTGAGGCCGAGAGTGGTCTGCGTCAGGTCGTTGGTGCCGAAGGAGAAGAACCGCGCCTCCTCGGCGATGGCGTTTGCGGTCAGCGCGGCGCGCGGCAGCTCGATCATCGTGCCGACAAGGTAGTCGAGGTTCGTCCCGCGCTCGGCGAAAACCCGGGCGGCGGTCTCCTCGACCAGCTTCTTCAGGATCGCCAGCTCGCGCTTCGTGCCGACCAGCGGGATCATCACTTCCGGCACGACGGGGCGGCGGTCCCCCTCCCGCTTGCGGGAGGGGTTAGGGGTGGGTGAGTCCAGTTCAGGCCCACCCCCGGCCCCTCCCGCAAGCGGGAGGGGAGATGCGCTGACCTCGCAAGCCGCCTCGAAGATCGCCCGCGCCTGCATCTCGTAGATCTCGGGGAAGGTGATGCCGAGCCGGCAGCCGCGGTGGCCGAGCATCGGGTTGGCCTCGTGCAGCTCCGTGGCCCGGCGCTTGAGATGCGCGGCCGAAACGCCGCTCGATTTCGCCAGCGCGTCGAACTCGGCGTCGCCGTGCGGCAGGAACTCGTGCAGCGGCGGATCGAGCAGGCGGATCGTCACCGGCAGCCCGGCCATCGCCTCGAAGATCGCGATGAAATCGCCGCGCTGCTCGGGCAGCAGCTTGGCCAGCGCCTTGCGCCGGCCGTTCACGTCGTCGGCCAGGATCATCTCGCGCACCGCGGCGATGCGCTTGTCGTCGAAGAACATGTGCTCGGTGCGGCACAGGCCGATGCCCTCGCAGCCGAACTGGCGCGCCATGCGGCAGTCGGCGGGGGTTTCGGCGTTGGTGCGCACTTTCATCCGCCGGTGCCTGTCCGCCCATTCCATCAACGTGCCGAAATCGCCGGCGAGCTCCGGCTGCACGGTCGGCACTTCGCCGGCCATGACTTCGCCGGTCGCGCCGTCGATGGTCAGCGTGTCCCCTTCCGCCAGCTCGCGGGCGCCGATGCGCAGCTTGCGGCCGGCGAGGTCGATCGAGACCTGTGACGCGCCGGAAACGCACGGCCGGCCCATTCCGCGCGCGACCACCGCCGCGTGGCTGGTCATCCCGCCGCGCGCGGTGAGGATGCCTTGCGCGGCGTGCATGCCGTGGATGTCCTCCGGGCTGGTCTCCACGCGCACGAGGATGACCTTCTCGCCGCGTGCCGCCCAGGTCTCGGCGGTGTCGGCGTCGAGCACGATCCTGCCGGAGGCGGCGCCGGGGCTCGCCGGCAGGCCCTTGGTCAGCACGTCGCGCGTCGCATTCGGATCGAGCGTGGGGTGCAGCAACTGGTCGAGCGCCATCGGATCGACGCGGAGTATCGCGGTCCTCTCGTCGATCAGCCCCTCGCCGACCATGTCGACCGCCATCTTGAGCGCGGCCTTGGCGGTGCGCTTGCCGCTGCGCGTCTGCAGCATCCACAAGTGCCCCTGCTGCACCGTGAACTCGATGTCCTGCATGTCCTTGTAATGCCGCTCGAGCAGCTCGAACACGCGGGCGAGCTCGGCGTAAGCCTCGGGCATCGCCTCTTCCATCGACGGGGCGCTGGCGCCCGCCTTCTCGCGCGCCGCTTTCGTCAGGTACTGCGGCGTGCGGATGCCGGCGACCACGTCCTCGCCCTGGGCGTTGACCAGCCACTCGCCGTAATAGGCCTTCTCCCCGGTCGAGGGATCGCGAGTGAAGGCGACTCCGGTGGCGCTGGTCTCGCCCATGTTGCCGAACACCATCGCCTGGACGTTGACCGCGGTGCCCCAGTCGCCGGGGATGTCGTTGAGCCGGCGATAGACTTTGGCGCGGTCCGAATCCCAACTGTCGAACACCGCGCGGATCGCGCCCCATAGCTGCTCCTGCACGTCCTGCGGGAACGGTTTGCCGTACTCGCGGGCGACGATCGCCTCGTATGCGCCGACCAGCTCCTTCCAGTCGGCCGCGGTCATTTCGGTGTCGGCGCTGTAGCCGCGATCTTCCTTGGCGATCTCAAGCGCTTCCTCGAACAGCCCGTGGTCGAGGCCGAGGACGACGTCGGAATACATCTGGATGAAACGGCGGAAGCTGTCCCACGCGAAGCGCTCGTCGCCCGAGGCCGTGGCGAGACCCTTCACCGTCGCGTCGTTGAGGCCGAGGTTGAGGACGGTGTCCATCATCCCGGGCATCGACACCCG